>WNGL01004385.1_pt1 | contig 18672 bp, 9 predicted proteins | sample 5400591 | NCBI WGS metagenome assembly WNGL01 (sample SAMN13153377, study PRJNA577476) | soil metagenome | isolation source: 80 cm soil or saprolite under Garry oak tree replicate 1 | place: USA:California | collected 2016-06-15 | reverse complement strand
GCTCGATACTGTCAGAGTCTGCCCGCTTTCATTAGCCGGGCCTGCGCTGTCATTAGCGGTTAGATCGCTCGCCGGGAAGCTAAGGGAAGTGTCCTCGTTGGTGTTCTTGGAATCCGCGTTGGCCACCGGGTTGTCGTTGACTTCCCCAATGGTGACTGTAACAGTGCCGGTCGCGCACTTCGAGTCAGGCGAGCCATTGGTCGTGCCATCATCGCACACCTGATAATTGAAGCTCGCTGGTCCGTTGTAGTCGGCGGCCGGTGTATAAACAATTTGGCCGCTGCTCAGCGAGACAGTCCCATGCGTGTTCGCTGTTGACGTGACGCTCGATACCGTCAAGGTCTGACCGCTTTCATTGACGGGGCCAGTGCTGTCATTTGCTGTCAGGTCACTTGCCGGGAAGCTGAGAGAGCCGTCCTCGCTTGTGCTCTTGGCGTCATTTGCGGCAACGGGATCATCATTGACTTCCGTGACCGTAACGTTAACGGTTCCGGTCGCGCACTTCGGATCAGGCGCGCCATTGGTAGTGCCATCGTCGCATACCTGATAATTGAAGCTGGCTGGTCCGTTGTAGTTTGCATCCGGGGTGTAAACAACCTGCCCGCTTTGAAGAACGACACTTCCATGTGTGTCCGCCGTTGGGCTTACGCCTGTTATTGTTAGCGACTGACCACTCTCATCCGCTGGACCGGCCGAATCATTCGCGGCAAGGTCGGCAGCCGGGAAGGTCAACGAACCGTCTTCGGTCGTTTGCTTGCTGTCCGTATTCGCGAGTGGAGCGTCGTTCACTTCGGTAACCGTAAGGTTGACAGTTGCCGTAGCACACTTGCTGTCCAGGGTTCCATTGGTTGTTCCGTTATCGCATACCTCATATTCAAAGCTCGCCGGACCGTTGTAGTCGGCAGCCGGGGCGTAAACAATCTGACCGTTGCTCAACGAAACAGTTCCATGCGTGTTCGCTGTTGGCATGACGCTCGATACGGTCAACGTCTGGCTGCTTTCATTCGCTGGACCAGCCGAATCGTTCGCAGTCAAATCGCTTGCCGGAAAAGTCAGTGGGCTATCTTCGGCCGTCGTTTTGTTGTCACTCGAGGCCGACGGGTTGTCATTTACTTCCGTGACGGTGATGTTGACCGTGCCGATCGTACACTTCGGATCAGCCACTCCGTTCGTTGTTCCGTCGTCGCACAAGTGATAGTCAAAGCTTGCCGGGCCGTTGTAATCAGCCTCCGGCGTGTAGGTGATCTGGCCGTTGCTCAACACGATACTCCCGTGGGTGTTGGGCGTAGAGATGATCGAATCAACAGTCAGCGTTTGGCCGCTCTCGTTTGGCCCAGGCGAATCGTTGCTGGTTAGATCGGTCGCCGGGAAGTTCAAAGCTGAATCCTCAGCCGTCTGTTTGCTGTCGCTGACGGCGACCGGATCGTTATTGACCTCCGTCACAGTAATGTTAACGGTCGAGACGTTTGAATCCAGAGCGCCATCATTCGCCTTGTAGGTGAAATGATCCGCGCCAAAATAATGCGGATCCGGCGAATAAGTCAGATTCGCTCCGCTGCCTGACACCATGCCGTGCAGAGGCGGATCTACTACCGTGTAGGTGAATACGTTGTTGACGTTGAAGTCGCTGGCGGACAGTGTTACCGAAACGCTCTGGTCTTCGGCGGTTGTCTTCGTCTGATCTGAAGTGGTGGGCGCCGTGTCATTTTCCGCGTCCAGCCTCGCCTCGATCACATCCTGAATTGGCGTCGGGACGTTCGAATAGAAGTCGTAGCCGGACAATGCCTCGGCCTGATCAACCGTTGCCAAATACTTCTGCCATTGGTCGGATCTGATTCCATTGGTATTTGGCATGATGACGGCGATCGTTCGCGTATTGTTGTCGACACGCGAAATGTCGTTGTCACCAACGGGAAGAATAAGCGCAACCTTCCACGTTGTTGCGGGAACGGTCACGAAACCGCCGGCAATCGTGTTGGCTGAGCCGTTCGATCCGACGCCACCGGTGCCCGTGCCTCCGGAAAGGATGTAGATTTCGTTGCCGGGAAGGAATGTGCGCAGATAGTTTTCGAACGCCGCCCATGGTCCCTGATTGTTGTCCGGGGCCTGCGGCACCATGTTGGTCATCAGGAAAGTGGCTGAATTGTCCGCGATGGTTGAGGTTCTGTCTGCCGACGGACACATGTGCCCGCGATCGAAACCAGAACCGGAATAATCCGTTCCCTGCACCTGATGGAAATTTGGCGGTAAAGTTGTGTCATTACGGAAATCATCCTGGCGAGGAGCGCTGCCACGCCAGGTGCTGTCAAGATGCCAACTCGTCCAGTTCGGAATGCCTCGATCATTGTTGAACGACAGCGCATATTGAATCTTCATCATCAGGAAGTTGGTCGTCATGTTAGCGTCCGCAACAGCATTAGTTGGATTCCCCATGACCATGTGTTCGGCGGGGTCACGGAAGAACTCCGAGTTGAAGCTGAAGACGTAGTCTGCCGCCATGTTGTCCGGCGGATCATCCAAATCCTGATCGGTGACTTGACTAGCAAACACCGTGACAGTACACGGTTCGTTGAAGGTGAAATCAGAGTCGGGATTCAGCGTGAAACTGATTGGACCCCCGCTGACGGTGGCCGTGTGCAGTCCGGTGCTGGTGCAGGAGATCTGGAACCAGGTGCCGGTCACGTTCACCGGCTCGTCGAAATTGATCGTGATGTTAGCGTCGAGGGGAACATGTGCCTCATTCGCCGCTGGTGAAGTGCCGAATATCTCTGGCGGAAAATCGCCCGTCGGGCAGATATTCACTGGCGACGAAGTGTTGCGCGGGTTCGGCGGTCCACTGGTAAAGTTTCCACCGTTCGAGTCGGTGTCCTTGCAGCCGAGATGGGTGCGAAAGTCAGCTGACAGGTTATCTAGTCCTGGCGCCGGCCCTGCTCCTTCAAAGCAATTAGCAGCGCCATACCCTATAAAGTCAATTATGCTTGTGCCGACCGGACAACTTCCCGAGAGGAAGGCATTGTTGCTCACTAGCGCAACTTTGCCGGCGGTCGCGCTCATGTTGGTCGTTCCTACGGCGTCCGGTGTCGGGAGATTATCGGTGCCGCCTGCGCCAGCAGCTAGCTGGACCAGATAGTATTGGCCCGGAGCAAGCGAGCCGGACAGAGTTGTCTTGGAAGTTGATCCTCCGAAGTTGCCGGCTGCCGAGGAATATTGCACCGACCAGCCGGTCAAACTAACGGTATTGGAACTGCGGTTGAAAATCTCGACGAAGTCATTCTTGAACGTAGCTCCGGAGTTTCCCCCGCCTCCATACAGTTGGCTAATCACAACACTGCCGGGAACGGGGGGAGCCGATTGAACGTCGAGTGAGATTGCGGTGTTTCCCGTTCGAGATTGGGCATCGGTGATAGTTATTGGCAGACTCTTCGTGCCGACGGTTGTGCTGTTGGAAACGGTCGCGTTGAATGAAAATACATTGTTGCCGGCAGTCACATCGCCGTGCGTGCCATCGTCGTAGAACTGTTGTGAAGAAGACCCACCGATGGAACTGAGGTCGCCGGTAACGCTAAGTCCGGTGCTTGTTGGATTGCTGCCGGGGGTCACAGTAACCGTCAGAAGACTTGAGTTGCCGGCCTGGACCGGGTTTGGGTTAGCGGCGCCAACGCCGGACGGGGGAGTTGGCACGAGAACAGTCAAATTGATCGAAGTCGTTCCCGTTCGTGCCTGGGCGTCAGTAATCGTGACCGGTAAGCTCTTAGCACCTCCCGTCGTGTTGGCCGCGACAGTTGCCTGGAACGAGAAGATGTTGTCGCCTGCAGTTATGTCTCCGTGCGTAGCGTCGTCGAAAAACTGTTGGCTGGCTGCCCCGCCTATGGAAGAGAGATCGGCTGTGACTCCGAGACCTGTGCTGGTTGGATTACTTCCCGGCGTTACGGTGACAGTAAGAAGTGTTTGGCTGCCTGCCGGAACCGAACTCGGATTGGCGGCGCCAACACCGCTCGGGTTGGTTGGTCCCGCTCCCGCGATGCCGAGTATAGAAATATTGTCTATTGCCAACGCCTGCGCGTTTGTTGTCGTGCTTGTCGCTGTGACCGAATAGTTCCACGCTAAATAAAGATTTCCCCCATTCGCTACCGTTACACTCAAGGTCTTGTTTGTTACCGAAACCGTCGCTCCCGGGGCAGTGGCAAAACCATTGTTGTTGGCATCGGCGGCAAAGCTGGTAAGGAAATCAGCCCCCGCACTGGTCCAGGTTGAGCCGTCTGCCGAGTAAAACATTTGAATGCGAAAGCCGTTTGGATTTGAGCCATTTCTGTATTTTTCGACATCGTAAGAGATCTGAACACCTGAAAGATTTCCCCCTGTATTGTTAGCTAGCTGGGCATAGAGATTTCCACTCTGCGTTGCCGTCCCGGATGAAAGAAAGCCAACCGCTCGATCGGGCCCCGTAGTGGTTGTCCCTGATCCAAAGTTGTAGATCCCGTTCGAGGCGCTGCTGGAAAGGTTTGCGCCACCAACAAGACTAGTGGTTGTACCGGCGGCGGCAAACGTCCCCACGGTACGAACCGTAGAGGGTTTGTCAGCCCTGAAATCAGCCGGCAACGTGGCGGTTGCCGAAGTTCCGATTCCATCAAAGTTTTGCGTATAGGCTGTACTCGTTGAAAGTGAGATCGAAGCGACGACGTTAATCAAGAGCGCCGCGACAGCTACGAAAAAGAGCACGGATACGGAGCCTAACCTCACAAGCCTGGCAGACTTTGCAGAGAATGAGACTTTGGTGACGACACGTGTATTCAGCATGGTGGGTTCCTTTCGAGTTGGTTTCGGATTACAAAGGACTCTTACTTACTTGATTACTTCCTAATCGCTACAGCATTCAGCGACTGCGGCTCACTTGATAATGCAATCACACAAAGGCTGCTCTCTGCCGCACGGGCGCAGGGCGGACGAATGAAGCGGAAGTGGGAGTCAGTTAGAGCTGAAGGGTTCCGATAGTCAAATAGAAGAGAGAATTGCGGGAGGGCTGCCTCTCAAAAGTCCACTCGCGCTTGAAGTCCGACCTGCCTGGAAATACGGATAAATGTTAAAGCCTACTAGTCCGGATGGTTCGTAACGACGTGAAGGCTATAGACACGCTGGGAGAATGTCAATGAAACACGCAATAAATGTTGCTACTCAGTTTTGGCTGAGGCCCTGTTATTGCCTAAAAACTCTTTCAGAGGTACGGCTGTGCCGTCTGATGTGCGGAAGGCCTCCGGCCTTCCAGCAAGTTCGATATTGAATTTCGGGCTACGCCCAGGTTTTGGGGCGCAGCCCCAAATTCGTCGTGCCAATCGACGGAAGCGCGGAGCGCTTCCGCACATCAGGCGGCATAGCCGAATCCGTTGGCTGAACTTTTTTAGGCAAACCCCTGAAACGCTGTTATTGGTGGGATTTCTCGCAAGCGCGCAAACGCAAGTTGGCGCCTTGCGACACGAGGTGCAGGCAAGATGCCCGCGCTTCCAGCAAAAAGACCGGCGTGGAATGAAACCACGCCGGTCTGCTTCCAAAGGCAAAAGCCTATGCCAGGCTTACTCGGGTACGTCGACGTCGATCATGTCGACCACATCACCATCGCCGGTGGCGGGAACAGTGGTATGGGTTGTGGGTGTTGGTATTTCGACGCCGCCGACGATCTCCGGAAATTCATCAAGCTCGCGCTCGCGCACTTGATCCATCGTCTCGTCGCGTTCGACATCCACGTTGCGGTAATACTCCATGCCCGTCCCGGCGGGAATCAGCCGGCCCATGATGACGTTCTCTTTCAATCCGCGCAGATAGTCTATGCGTCCCGAAATCGCCGCTTCGGTCAGCACGCGCGTTGTCTCCTGGAAGGAAGCTGCGGAGATGAACGAATCGGTCGAGAGCGAAGCCTTGGTGATGCCCAGCAGCAGCGGCTCGGCCTGCGAGACTTCGCCGTCGTCGGCAAGAACGCGGTCGTTCTCGTCCGTGAAGCGAAAGCGATCCACTTGCTCCTCGAGCAGAAACTCCGTGTCGCCCACTTCCTTGATCTTCACCCAGCGCAGCATCTGGCGAACGATCACTTCGATATGCTTGTCGTTGATGTTCACGCCCTGCAGTCGATAGACCTCCTGAATCTCGTTCACGAGGTACTCCTGCAAACGACTCATACCGAGCACGCGCAGAATGTCGTGCGGGTTGAGCGGCCCATCCATCAATGCTTCGCCGGCGCGCACGCGATCGCTTTCCTGCACGTTGATGTGCGTGCCGCGCGGGATGTCATACTCGCGTTCTTCGCCATCGTCGCCAACGATGATGAGCTTGCGTTTGCCCTTGGCTATCGGACCAAGCTTGACGAGACCGTCGATCTCCGACATGACCGCCGTCTCGCCCGGCCGGCGCGCTTCGAACAACTCGACAATACGCGGCAAGCCGCCTGTGATGTCCTTGGTCTTGGTCGTCTCGCGCGGAATCTTCGCGATGATGTCTCCGGCCTCAACTTCCTCGCCGTCGCTGACCATCAGGTTCGCGCGCACAGGCATTTGGTAGGTCTTGAGGACCTTATGGCCAGCGCTGCGAATTTCGAAACGGGGCTGCTTCTTTTCGTCGGGCGAATCTTTCACGACCATACGCGACTGACCGGTCACTTCGTCGACTTCTTCGTCAAAAGTCACGCCTTCCTTCAGGTCCTGATATTTAATGTGACCGGAAACCTCGGTGAGAATCGCGAAGGTGAACGGGTCCCAGGTAGCCAGCAACCGATCCTGAGCCACACGCTGACCGTCCTCCACGAGAATGTGGGCGCCGTAGACGATCTGATAGCGCGCCACTTCGCGGCCGCGATCGTCAATGATGGTGAGCGAACCATTGCGGTTCATGGCAATACGCTCGCCCTTGCGGCTCTTAACGGTTTGCAGATCGATGTACTTGATTGTGCCGTCCTGACGAGCCTCGTGCTTCGAAGACTCCTCGAGGCGCGCCGTGCCGCCGATGTGGAACGTACGCATCGTAAGCTGTGTGCCCGGTTCGCCTATCGACTGAGCAGCGATAACGCCCACAGCCTCGCCGATGTCCACGGGCCGTCCCGTTGCCAGGTTCCGGCCATAACACTTAACGCAGCAACCGCGACGCGACTCGCAAGTTAGTACCGAACGAATGCGCACGCGTTGCACGCCTGAGCGTTGAATCTCGGCGGCGAGGTCTTCGTCGATCTCATGATTCGATTCCACGATCACGCGGCCTTCGACCGGATCGATGACATCTTCCAGCGCCGTGCGGCCCACGATCCGGTCACGCAGTGACTCGATCTCTTCGCCGCCTTCGACGATCGCGCTGGCGGAGATGCCACGGAGCGTGCCGCAATCCTGCTCGCTGATGATTACGTCCTGCGCAACGTCGACCAGTCGCCGCGTCAAATAACCCGAGTCAGCCGTCTTCAGCGCCGTGTCCGCCAGACCCTTGCGCGCGCCGTGCGTCGAGATGAAGTATTGCAACACGTTCAAGCCTTCGCGGAAATTTGCCTGAATCGGCGTCTCGATAATCTCGCCCGACGGCCGGGCCATCAAACCGCGCATACCGGCCAGTTGCCGAATCTGCTGCGCGCTGCCCCGAGCGCCCGAATCGCTCATAACGAGGATCGGGTTCAGCTCGCCAGTTGACTTCTCGCGATCGTCCATCGCCTTGAACATCTCTTTGGCGACCTTGTCCGTAACCTCGGACCAGATCGCGATCACCTTGTTGTAGCGCTCGCCGTTGGTGATCACACCATCGAGGTATTGCTGCTCGACGGCGATCACTTCTTTCTCCGCCTTGTCCACCAGCGGTTTCTTCGCGTCGGGCGTCACCAGATCGTCGATGCCGATAGAGATGCCCGCCTTGGTCGCGTAGAGGAACCCGAGCGTCTTCAGATCGTCAAGCATCTTGACGGTCATCTCGTGGCCCAAACGGATGTGCGAGTAGTTAACGAGCGACTGCAAGCCCTTCTTCTTTAACGTGCCGTTGATGAACGGCAATCCCGGCGGAATCGAGTCGTTAAAGATCACCCGACCGACAGTCGTGTTGATGACGCGGCGCACATCCTCCTGCACCACCGCACGCAGGATGTCTTGCGGATCGTGCTCTTGTGTCAGATCGATGAAGTCACCCTGGATGCGCAGCTTGATCGGCGTCTGCGTCGTCACCTCTTTTGCATCCAACGCCAGCAACACCTCTTCGAGCGAAGCAAACACACGCCCCTCGCCCTTGGCGCCGGACTTGTCGCGCGTCAGGTAGTAAATGCCGAGCACGATGTCCTGCGACGGCACGGCTATAGGCTGGCCGCTTGCCGGACTGAGAATATTGTTGCTTGAAAGCATCAACACCGCTGCCTCGATCTGCGCTTCGGGACTGAGTGGAATGTGCACCGCCATCTGGTCGCCGTCAAAGTCGGCATTGAACGCGGTGCAGACAAGCGGGTGGATCTTGATCGCTTTGCCTTCGACCAACACGGGCTCGAACGCCTGAATCCCGAGACGGTGCAGCGTCGGCGCACGGTTCAAAAGCACGGGATGCTCGCGAATCACTTCTTCGAGAATGTCCCAGACCACGGGCTCTTGCCGCTCGACCATCTCGCGCGCCTGTTTGATCGTCGCCGCGTGGCCCTGCTTTTCAAGTTGGTTGTAGATGAACGGCTTGAATAGTTCGAGCGCCATCTTCTTGGGCAAACCACACTGGTGCAGTTTCAACTCAGGTCCAACTACGATCACTGAACGACCGGAGTAGTCCACGCGCTTGCCGAGCAGGTTCTGACGAAAGCGGCCCTGTTTACCTTTCAGTGTGCCGCTCAAAGACTTCAACGGACGATTGTTGACACCGCGCAACACCCGACCGCGCCGGCCGTTGTCAAACAACGCGTCGACCGCCTCTTGCAGCATGCGCTTTTCGTTGCGCACGATCACCTCGGGCGCGCGCAGCTCCATCAGTTTCTTCAAGCGGTTGTTGCGATTGATGACGCGCCGATAAAGATCGTTCAAGTCAGACGTAGCAAACCGGCCGCCATCGAGCGGCACCAGCGGACGCAGCTCGGGTGGAATGACTGGGATGACATCGAGGATCATCCATTCGGGCCGATTACCCGACTTTAAGAAGCTGGTTGCCACCTTCAGACGCTTTGAATACTTGAGCTTCTTCTGCTGCGATGACTCTTCCTTCATCTTCTTGCGCAGCTCAGTGGCGAGCTCCAGGATGTTGACCGCCGCCAGCAGCTCTTTGATCGCTTCGGCGCCCATCTTTGCGACAAACTGCGCGGGATAATCACGCATCAACTCGCGGTAACGTTCATCCGAAAGCAGCTCTCTCTCTTTCAAACCCGGCACGTCGCCGGGATCAATCGTAATGTACGACTCAAAGTAGAGAACTTTTTCGAGTTCGCGCAGCGGGATGTCCAGCAAATGGCCGATGCGCGAAGGAAGTCCCTTGAAGAACCAGACGTGCGAACAAGGGCTGGCCAGATCGATGTGGCCCAGACGCTCGCGGCGCACCTTTGCCTGGGTGACCTCAACCCCGCACTTATCACAGATCACGCCTCGGTGCTTCATGCGCTTGTACTTTCCGCAGAGGCATTCCCAGTCCGCGACGGGCCCGAAAATGCGCGCACAGAAGAGTCCATCGCGCTCCGGCTTGAAGGTGCGATAATTGATCGTCTCTGGCTTCGTTACCTCTCCGTGCGACCAATGTCGGATCTTTTCCGGTGATGCCAGAGAGATGCGAATCGCTTCGAAGTCAGGAGCAAGTTGCTGCTTTTCTTGTTGGAATCGAAACACTTGTTTCTCCATTTCCGATTGCCAATTGCCAATTGCCGATTGGTCACTGACGCTCGGTCTCAGGTGCTAATTGCAAAATCATCTTGTCAAGCCGTCATCGAAAGCCGAACACCAATCGGCAATTGGCAATCGGCAATCGGAAATGCTTTAGCTTTCAACTGCGCTGGTGATCAGCGCTTCGCCGACTCCTTCTTCCAGTCCTGCGCCGTCGCCGCTTACCTTCTTGTTGATAAGCTCGACGTCGAGGCAGAGCGACTGCAGCTCGCGCACGAGCACATTAAACGATTCTGGAAGACCGGGATCGAAGTCGGCTTCGCCTTTGACGATCGCCTCGTAGATCTTCGAGCGTCCGGCAACGTCATCTGACTTCGCGGTCAGCAACTCCTGGAGAATGTGCGCTGCGCCGTACGCTTCCAGGGCCCACACTTCCATCTCGCCGAATCGCTGTCCGCCGAACTGCGCTTTTCCGCCCAAAGGCTGCTGCGTGATCAGGCTGTATGGTCCAATCGAGCGCGCGTGGATCTTATCGTCCACCAGGTGCGACAGCTTCAGCATGTAGATGTAACCGACTGAGACCTTCTGCTCGAAAGGCTCGCCGGTTAGACCGTCGTAAAGAACCGCCTTGCCGGATTCGTTGACGATCTCCGGAAGTCCGAGTTCAGTCGCCCGTACTCCGGCAACTTTCAGCTTCTCCTTGATCTCCGGTTCGGTGGCGCCGTCAAAGACCGGCGTCGCAAAGTAGAGCCCCAGAACGCGTGCGGCCCAGCCGAGGTGCGTCTCGAGAATCTGCCCGACGTTCATGCGCGACGGCACACCGAGCGGGTTCAAAACGATCTCAACGGGCGTGCCATCCGGCAGATACGGCATATCCTCTTCCGGCAAAATCCGCGCAATCACCCCCTTGTTGCCGTGGCGTCCGGCCATCTTGTCGCCGACGGACAACTTGCGCTTCATGGCGACGAAAACCTTGACCATCTTGATCACGCCGGGGCTTAGCTCGTCACCCTGGCGCAGCTTCGCGATCTTCTCCTCATAAATGTCGGAAAGGATCTTGATCTGGCGCTCAGTGCGATCCTCGTATTCCTTGATCTCCGCCGGAATATCGACGCGCGACGAAGCGAGCTGCACTTTTCTGAGCACCTTCGTCTCCAGGCCCTCGAGCATTTCGCGCGTGATAGGCGTGCCTTTCTCAATGACCACCTCGCGATTGACCGTCAGGTCCGCAGACAGTTTACGGCCTTCGAGCAGCTCGTAGATGCGGGTATCGCGTTGCTCGTGCAGGATGCGGATCTCGTCCTCAAGATCGCGTCGCAGACGGTTCTCTTCTTCCTGCTCGATAGCCAGCGAGCGCTCGTCCTTCTCCTGGCCTTTGCGCGTAAAAACCTGCACGTCGACAACCGTGCCGTCGATGCCCGGCGGACACACCAGCGAAGCGTCTTTCACGTCGCCGGCTTTCTCACCGAAGATTGCGCGCAGAAGTTTCTCTTCCGCCGTCAACTGTGTCTCGCCTTTCGGCGTCACTTTGCCCACCAAAATCGATCCCGGCTTGACCTGCGCGCCGATGCGAATGATCCCGCTCTCGTCCAGGTCGCGCAGCATGTTCTCGCCAACGTTCGGGATGTCGCGAGTGATCTCTTCGGGACCGAGTTTTGTGTCACGCGCTTCGATCTCCAGCTCTTCGATGTGAATCGAGGTGTAATAGTCCTCTTTCACCAGACGCTCAGAGACCAGGATCGCGTCCTCAAAGTTATAACCGCGCCAGGGCATGAACGCGACCAGCACGTTGCGACCCAACGCCAGCTCACCCCTGTCCGTGCAGGGGCCATCGGCAATCACCTGGCCCTTGGTAACGCGCTCGCCCACGTGCACGATGGGCCTCTGGTTAATGCAGGTATTCTGGTTTGAACGCTTGAACTTGATCAGCGTGTAGATGTCGGCCGTCACTTCGCGAGAGATCGTGCCATCGACGTTGTGATCCGCTTTTACGATCGTGCGCTCGGAATCGACGTAGTCGACCACACCATCACGCCGGGCAACAACGACCGCGCCCGAATCGCGCGCCGTCGTTTGTTCCATGCCGGTGCCGATGTACGGCGCTTCGGCGCGCAGCAGCGGCACTGACTGGCGCTGCATGTTCGATCCCATCAGCGCTCTATTGGCGTCGTCGTTTTCGAGAAACGGAATCAACGACGCGGCGACCGACACGAGTTGCTTCGGCGAAACGTCAACGTATTCGATGTCTTTGCGCATCGCCAGAATGAACTCGCCGGCTTTGCGCGCCTGGTTGCGTTCATTGACGATGAAACCAGTCTCGTCAAGCTCAATGTTCGCCTGACCGACGACGTGCTTGTCCTCTTCCCACGCCGTGAGGTAGAACGGCCACGGCTCGGACTCAGCCTTGCGGCCGGTCGCGCTGACGCGCTTGTTTGCCTTATCGACTTCTTCCTGCGGCACGTGCTGGCCCGGCTTAAACTTAGTATCACCGCCGTTGATTATCCGCGCGTACTCGACCACCCTGCCGTCGGTCACCTTGCGATAAGGCGCCTCAATGAAACCAAACTCGTTGATGCGAGCAAAGCAGGAAAGGCTCGAAATGAGTCCGATGTTCGGACCTTCCGGCGTCTCGATGGGACAGATGCGTCCGTAGTGAGTCGGGTGCACGTCGCGCACTTCAAATCCCGCGCGCTCGCGTGAGAGTCCGCCCGGCCCCAGCGCCGACAGGCGGCGCTTGTGTGTGATTTCGGAAAGCGGATTGGTTTGATCCATGAACTGCGAGAGCTGACTCGAGCCAAAAAACTCACGCACGGCAGCCGTCACCGGCTTCGCGTTGATCAAATCGCGAGGCATCGTCGTCTGCATCTCTTGATGGATGGACATCTTCTCTTTGATCGCCCGCTCCATGCGTTCCAGGCCGATGCGGAACTGGTTCTCGAGCAGTTCGCCGACGGCACGCACGCGACGATTGCCAAGATGGTCGATGTCGTCGGCCTGAAACTCTGACGGATTCTTGCGCATCTTCAAGACGTAGGAAACAACCTCGAAGAAGTCATGGGCCGTAAGCAGCGGATCCTCGATCCGATTGCGCTCGGGCTTGCCCATCTTGATATTGAACTTCAGTCGGCCGACGCGCGAAAAATCGAACTTCCGCGGGTCGAAGAACATCGATTCCAGCAGCCGATACGAGGTCTGCACCGTCGGCGGGTCGCCCGGTCGCATCTTGCGATAGATTTCGAGCAATGCGTCCACCGGCTTCGCGATCACGTCTTTCTTCAACGTTTGCGAGAGAATCGGACCAATGTCATCGCGCTCGGGGAAGAATACTGAGAAGCTATCGATCCTGGCTTCGATAATTTCCTGCAGCTTGGCCGGAGTGATCTCGTTGTTCGCTTCCAGAATTACTTCGCCGCTCTCTTTATTCACGACATCCGCGACAGCGTAGGCGCCCTCGAACTGTAAAGGCTCGATCTCAACCTCGCCGATCTTCGCTTTGTGCAAACCTTCGAGGGCTGCGTGCGTCACCTTCTTACCGCTGCGGACGATCGGCTCGCCACGTCCCTTGATGTCAAAGTCAACCTTCATGCCCACCAGATTCGTAGCACCAGAGTCCGGCACCTGAATCATCAAGCGTCCCTCGTCAACGCGGATTTCGTCCGTGACATAGAGCGCGCGCAGCAGATCTTCATCCGTAAACGAAGCGTTCTTGACTGCATCCTCGAGCTGAGAATCCGTGCGCGCGGACCTGGCATCGACCTCGCGGCTGAACCACAGACCGAGAGCGCGGAGAAAGATCGAGGCCAGAAACTTGCGCTTGCCGACGCGTACATAGAGCAGGTTCTTCTGATCGTATTCAAATTCGACCCAGGACCCGCGGTACGGAATTATCTTGGCGACGTAGACCGGGCCTTTCTTGAAGAAGACCCCGGGGGAGCGATGAAGCTGCGAGACGATCACGCGCTCGGTGCCGTTGATGATGAATGTGCCGTTGTCGGTCATCAATGGGATTTCCCCAAAGAAGACTTCTTCCTCTTTGATGTCGCGAATTGACAGGACTTCAGTCTCGGGATCCTTATCGTATACGGTCAGACGGATCTTGACCTTGAGTGGCACGCTGTAGCTCATGCCGCGCTCCTGGCACTCCTGCTGATCGTGCTTGTGCTTTAGACCAACCGGCTCGCCGCAGTTTTCGCAGAGCTCGGGGCGCACGTTGTTAAACGTGCCGCACTTGGAGCAGAGGGTCTCGCCCGCGGCCAGTGGATTGACCTTGATCGTCGAGCCACAAGTCTTGCATTCGGCGCGCAGATAATTCAGACCTTCGAGCCGGCCGCATTTGCATTGCCAGTTGCCGATCTGGTACTCGACGAAGTCGAGCGTCGCAGTGCCGCGAAAATCCGAGATGGGAAACACTGACTTGAAGACGGCTTGCAGACCGGTGCTTTCCCGTTCTTCCGGCAGAAAGTCCATCTGCAGAAAACGATTGTAGGATTCGCGCTGGATCTCGATCAGATTCGGGATCCGAACGGCGGTCGCAATTTTGGAAAAGTCTACGCGTTCCGGCGCGCGACTCGTCCGCCGTCCCAAGCCAGTGTTTGCCGTTTGAAGCAGGTTTGCAGACATGAGAGATTCCTTGATGATTTATGATCTGACTTGCGATTCTCGAATCAAGCCGCGGGCTGATTCACCGCAAATTCAAAAATTCCACCGGACACGACAAGGCGCGGCTAGAGCATACGATGCCCTAACCGCTTCCAACCGAAAAAGCAGTTGACTTTTTTCGTCAAATTTTCCCGGGAGTAACGCCAGCGCCTTCAATACTCCCTTAAGTTAACCACTTACAAATCAACTGTCAAGCCAACACGAGCCGTGCCGGGTGTCAGGGTATCGGTAAGGCAAACGACACCTGACACCTGGTACCCGAAACCTATTTGACTTCCACGGTCGCGCCTGCGTCCGCTAGCTTCTGACGAACCGTCTCGGCTTCTTCCTTTGAAACGCCTTCTTTCACCGCTTTCGGCGCCGCCTCGACGAGGTCCTTGGCTTCTTTCAAGCCAAGGGCAGTAACTTCGCGAACGACTTTGATGACATTGATCTTATTGCCGCCGATGGCCTGCAAGATCACGTCAAACTCGGTTTTCTCTTCCGCCGGGGCCGGCGCTTCGCCACCACCTGCGCCCGCAGCCGGAGCCGCGGCAACCGCCGCTGCCGCCGCCGAGACACCAAACGTCTCCTCCATCGCTTTCACAAGCTGCGAAGCCTCGAGCAAGGTGAGAGCCTTAACCTGATCGACAATCGACTGAATCTTATCTGTAGACATTTCTTTTCATCACTCCTAACGGTTTGCGTCTATCAGCAAAAGGTTCACACCTCCGCTGCGTATCGCTGGCTGCTTCGGCGGCGCATCTCCGCGCGTCGCGTCCAGAACTGACTGCCTCACTGACACTAAGAAGGCGGCCTTTGATAATTGCAAAAGAGCTCATCGCCAAATTCGAAGTTGCATCGCTCAATCCGGCAATTCGAATTTCCAAATAACTAAGCGCCTTGCGCTTCTTTCTGCGCGCGAACCTGATTGATTACAACGACAAGATTCCGCGCCACTGCATTGGTGACAGTCACCAGACGCTGGGCCTGACAATTTACCAGGAACATGATCTTCGAAATCAAATCCTCCCTGGATGGCAAGCTGGCAATTGCTTCGACGTCCGCCAACGCTACGACTTTGCCCTCGACGATTCCGGCTTTAAAGGAAAAGATTTCCGCGTTGGCTTTCGTGAATTTTGCGATCGCCCTGGACAGCGCAACTGGATCTCCGCTACTTAACGCCACTGCGGTAACACCCTTGAAGTGATCCGCCGCTGGCTCAAGCGGCGTGCCGGCGGCCGCCTTTCGAGCCAGCGTGTTTTTCACAACGGAATAGGTAACTCCCGCCTCACGCAATTGGTTGCGAAGTTCCTGATCCTTCGCGACGGTCATCTTTTGAAAGCCTACCAACATTGCCGCCTGCGCGTTTTTAAACTGCTCGGTGAGCGCCTCCAGGTCCTGCTGTTTTTGCTGTTTCGTTTTCATTCTGGGTCGCTCCTTACCTATTTGACGTACGCGGCCTCATCAATCAAAACTCCCGGACTCATCGTCGCCGCCAAATTCACCTTCTTAACATACTTGCCTTTTGCCGTTGCCGGTTTCGCTTTCACCACTGCTTCGAGCAGGGATTTGGCGTTGTCGCGAATCTTGTCCGCATCAAACGATATCTTCCCGACCGGTACGTGGATCACGCCGGTCTTATCGACGCGATATTCGACTTTGCCCGCTTTGGTTTCTTTGACCGCCGTCTTCACGTCGAAAGTTACGGTGCCGGTCTTGGGATTTGGCATCAACCCGCGGGGCCCCAGAACTTTGCCGAGTCCGCCAACCAGACGCATCATGTCCGGCGTGGCGATAACAGCGTCGAACTCAAGCCAGCCGCCCTTGATCTTATCGACCATGTCCTGACCGCCGACAAGATCCGCACCGGCCTCTTCCGCTTCCTTGATCTTCTCGCCCTGCGCGATGACGAGCACCGTCTTGGACTTTCCCAGGCCGTGCGGCAAAACAATCGTTCCGCGCACAAGCTGATCTGCCTTGCGCGGGTCAACGCCCAGCCAGACTGTCAGCTCCACTGTCTCATCAAATTTCGCGAAAGCGATCTCTTTGACTTTCCCGGCCGCTTCTTCAAGGTTGTATTTGCGCCCCGGCTCGAACTTTTCCGTCGCGGCACGATACTTCTTTCCGTGTTTCTTCATTTCATGACTCCGAGGTGCTTGCGAGGCATTTTAGATTTGCGATTTTAGATTTTAGCTTGAAACCCTTAATCGCTTGCGCCTCTCCCTCTCTCGGACTTGCGGATAAATAGAAATCGCAGATCCAAAATCAGAAATCCAATATTATTCGACCGTCAGTCCCATCTGTCGGGCTGTGCCTTCAATCGTCTTGACCGCAGCTGCCAGATCGTTCGCGTTCAGATCCGGCATTTTTGTCCTGGCGATCTCCTCGATCTTTGCCCGCGAGATCGTGCCGACCTTTTCCCGTTTCGGATTGCCAAAACTCCATAATGTTGACCCCGTGCTGGCCCAGGGCGGGGCCAATCGGCGGCGCCGGATTCGCTTTACCGGCCGGAACCTGTAGCTTGATGTAACCCGTTACTTTCTTTGCCATAAGTCATTTCCGATTTCCAATTGCCAATTGCCGATTTGCCTTACTCCGTCATCGATGTTCTGTCCCTAATTCAGAGGCCTCACGCGCGTAATCCCCAATTGGCAATCGGCAATTGGAAATCGGCAATGCCTTTCACTCTTCTTCTGCGAACGTAACCTTTTCGACGTCCAAAAAGTTCAACTCGACCGGCGTCGAGCGGCCGAAGATCGTAACCGTTACCTTCAGAGTCGACTTGTCTTCGTTAACCTCTTCCACCTTGCCCGTAAAACTCTGGAACGGACCCGACTTGATTCGTACCGTTTCGCCGGACGTGTAGGAGAACTTCGGCTTTGGCTTTTCTGCCGCCTCCGTGACGTTGTGAACAATCTGGTCTACTTCTTGCGGCGTCAGCGGCGTCGGATTGTGGCCGCCGACGAAGCCCGTCACCTTCGGCGTGGACTTAATCATATGGAAAACATTGTCGGGAATGTGCCCACGCTCGTCACATTCGACTTGAACCAGCACGTAGCCCGGATAGAACATACGCGTTGATTCTACTCGCTTGTTCCCGCGCATCTCGACAACCGTCTCGGTCGGGACCAGCACTTCACTGATCTCGTTCTGGAGATCCGTGTCGCGGATGCGGGCTTTCAGACTATCGCGAACCTTCTTCTCGTGTCCCGAGTAAGTATGGAGTATGAACCACTGCTGCATTAGAAAATCTCTCTTACCCTCAGCCCGCGCCCAAAAACTTAGCCAGTTTATCGACGAACCAGTCAATCCCCAGAATCAAACGCGCCAGTCCTTGATCGACGGCAAATAGATAAACGGCAAAGAAGACAACTGCGACGAGCGTAATCAGCGTTGTGTTCCTGACTTCCTTTGCCGTCGGCCAGGAGACCCGCTTCATTTCAGCGCGGACGTCGCGCGAAAACTGGGCGAGGCGCCCGATCGCACCAACCCTTGACCCACCGAGTCCTCGTTCTCGCCGCCCGCTTCGGCCTTCCGCGCCCTCGCCAAACCCAGCGGCGCGCGGTGTTGGAAGAGCTTCTGGATTGTCCGTGTCGTCCATAACTTCGTCGACCTTTTTCGACACTCACTTTCCTTTCAAACCGCGCTGGCAGGGGTACCAGGATTCGAACCCGGACTTTCGGTTTTGGAGACCGACGTGCTAACCGTTGACACTATACCCCTGTGTCGATTTCCAATTGCCGATTGCCAATTGCCAATTTATGAATTCGCCGTCGCACCTTCTCCCTCAAATCGGCAATCGGCAATTGGCAATCGACAATGTCTTCACTTCGTTTCCTTGTGGCCAGTGTGCTTGCGGCAACGGCGACAGAATTTCTTGAACTCGAGCCGGTCGGTCGTCGTCTTCTTGTTCTTTGTCGTAGTGTAGTTGCGGCTCTTGCATTCACCACACTGGAGCACAATGTTATCGCGCGGCATAACTGATCCTAATTTCCAATTGCCGATTGCCGATTTTCTCTCTTTAAACTTCCCAGTCCTCGCGAAAGCTCTGTGCCCGGACTTCCAGCCAATCCGCAATTGGCAATTGGAAATCGGCAATGTCATTATTCAATCACCTCGGTGATGGTGCCGGCGCCGACGGTGCGCCCGCCTTCGCGGATCGCGAACCGCAACCCCTTCTCCATCGCGATCGGCGTGATCAACTCGATCGACAACGCCACGTTGTCCCCCGGCATCACCA
>WNGL01003568.1_pt2 | contig 18675 bp, 17 predicted proteins | sample 5400591 | NCBI WGS metagenome assembly WNGL01 (sample SAMN13153377, study PRJNA577476) | soil metagenome | isolation source: 80 cm soil or saprolite under Garry oak tree replicate 1 | place: USA:California | collected 2016-06-15 | reverse complement strand
CGGTCCAGAGCGCGTCTTTAAGGGCCAGTTTGTCCGGCAGGTTCTTTTCCAACGAGACGCCGGTCTGTTGCGGGCCGCGCCAGGTGAGCCAGCCGCGCGTTGCATCCGCGTTGGTTTCTGAAAGTAGAAAAATTCCGCCGGCGAGCCACCAGCCCGCCGCGCCCAGGGCAGTCGTCACATTCATGGCAATCATGTCTTGCGAAAAACCACGGCTAACTTGCGCCGCAAAAACTTCTTCGGGCCGGGCGTCAATATCCAACACCCGGATTGAGATTGCAACGGAATAATACCCACACGTATAAATTGCCCAGCCAGCGGATTTCTCGGGCCAGCATGAGCCGGAACCGAACCCGGCAGGGACGATTTTCACAGCGTCCCCGATACTGAGGAGTTGGAAGACAGGGACGCTGTGGAAATCGTCGCTGCCGGAAATTGTTGGGACCATTAGGCAGACCGCATCACTTTTATGAATGTTACCTTCGCTCGCGCCGGCGCTGACCTAAGCCGGCGCCGAATCCGCCAGCGCCGACCCGGCGCCAGTTTGCAACCTGCTAAACTGCCGATTGATGCCCCGGAGCGCCGGCGCCTTCCGCTGTTGCTGCGCCGCGCGTGGTACGGACTCAACCAGGCCTTCCGCAGGCGCATGACGCCGCTGGGCCTGACGCCAGACCAGTTTACCGTGCTGCGCACCCTGCTGGAAAATGAAGGCGTCACCCAACGCCAGTTGACGGAGTTGATGAGCAGCGACCCTAACACCGTCGCCGCGCTGGTGGAACGGATGGAAACGATGGGTTTGGTGGAGAGGCAGGCGCGAGAAAAAGATCGACGGGCGAATTCGCTGCGGCTCAAGCCACTGGGCAAACGCAAATACGAGGCGGCCCGCCTGGTGGCGGTGACCTTGCAAACCCAAGTCCTGAGCACGCTGCCAAAAGAGTCGCGCGAAGAGTTTTTGGAACATCTCAATGCCGTAGCCGAAGCCTGCCGCACCGCGGCGGAGCAGTCGCCAAGGCGGCGCCAGCGTTGAAGGAACGCGACCGTCTCAGCCGCTGTCTGAGCCCGGCCCGCCATGTTGCCCGCCCTCGGCACGCGGCTCATCAGCAAAGGCTGGCCCGGTCCATGAGGCTTCCGACGACTTTTTCGGCGGCGAAATAGTCGGCGGCGATTTGGGCGGCGGCGCGGCAGTTGCCGGTGTAATCGGTTTCGATGGCGTCAATGGCCGCGAGGATATCGCTCATGGTTTTGAAGCCGAAAAGGCCTTTGCCCGTCGGGATGAATTTGCTGAAACCGGTTTCCTGGGTGATCACGGGCCGACCTGCGGCAAGGTAGCAAACGCTGCGGTCGCTGAACCAGCCGGTGTTCGGGCGCACGTACTGGTCGCGCGCAACCGTAAATTCGCCGCGCGACTGCTGGATATACGCGCGGTAACGCTCGGCGTCCCTCGAGATGGCCACCGAATCAACCTGCCGCCAACCGTGGTCACGGAGCAGGCGCTGCACCTCCTCGCCAACGCCGGTCGCCAATTCGAATTGACCATCGCGGCGGCGCGGCAGGTCCAGGAATTTTTCGAATTCGCGGTCTTTGGTCCAATACCAGGTATCGCCCCGCCATTGCAGGTTCTTGCCTTTGTTGTGCCAGGTGGTGATGGTGGTGTAAGCCGAACCAGCGGCGGCGCCGTGGTTCCACAACTCAATGGCGACGGGCTGGCGCGTCGGCAGCCAGCGGAATTTCTCGATGGGCACGTCGCAATCTGGCGCGCCCAGGTTCTCGCCGAAGCTGAACAGCGTGTCGTGCGCTGCCAGCATGGCTATCATCCCCTGGTCGCCATTGGCGACTTTGATTTGGGAGGCGAACGGGTCCGATTCCACATATATCCTACGTTTGCAGGCCAGGTGTTCGTCGCGGATTTCCTGGGCGCCGGTGACGTTCAAAAAGGCGTCCGCCTCCTGATAAAGTTGCAGGATTTGTTGCTCGGTCAGTCCATGGCATTTGCCGTCGGGATAATTGCCCCGAAAAGCCCAGCGGTCGCCAAAGCCATAGGCCTGGAGCACCGGCACAACGGCTTGGAGGTTGCCGGAAACATCGGGTGAAAACTCGTTTATGCGCGGGTCGTATATCCATCGGCCCGAGTCCTCAATGTAATAAGGATCGTAGCCCAATCGCCGGAGGCCGATCAGGTAATGGAGGAACTGGTAGGTGACCCCGGCAAGCGGATACCAGAAGAGAATCCCGAAAACGATGATCTTGCCTTTGCCTGGGTGGTGGGCGGACATGGTTCAATTGTTACATCGTTACAGCCCGGGCGAAGCGTCAAGCAGACAATCCTGTCTGCTGGCCGGACATCGTACAATTGTTACATTGTTACAGAATTAATTTGATTGTGACGCTGTCCCAGGGCGATGCCCTGCGCTTTAGAGTCGTTGCGCCTTCGGCGCGAGACTTCAGTCCAGCCAAACCAACGGAGCGAATCACTGGGTCGCAATCTAGCGCGCGGCCCGAAGGATCGCAATCCATCGCTCAGCCCGAAGGGCCTCGACCTGTCGCCCAGCCCCAAGGGCCTTCCCTCTTCCCTCTCCCCTCTTCCTGGGCGAAACCCGAAGGGCCTCGCTCTCTCACCCAGCTCGAAGGGCATCGATCTGACCTGTCCTCCAGCCCAAAGGGTTTCAACTCGTCCCCCCAGGGCAACGTCCTGTGAGCTCGTCCACAAGACCATTCATCAGCCCTGAAAGGGCGTCACCCGCCTCCCCCCACTCCCAGGCGCGCGACTCGAACAAACCATCGCCGGCCCAGCGGAACATTACCACGTCCCCAAACCGCCTTGCCCGCAAAGGAATTCCAGGGCATCCTTGTGTCGTGGGCTTGAAGATCAGACGCCGCAACGATCGCGCAGCGCGCATTTACCGGCAACTGGCTGGCGCGCTCGCTTTGCACCAGGCGGACCGATGGCAGTGTGCCCTGTTTTTGTCATGTCCCCCCAGCAACGATACCAATTCAGTCTCAAGACAGCCCGCTCGGCGCTTTCCTTAAGGCGTTCCGCGAAGAAAAAAAGATTGCATCCTCATCGGCGCGATGGCGGCAATTGAGCAAGGCGCACCACTGATGACGGTGGACTACGATTTCTGGGTGCGTCTGCCTGAACGACAGTATGTCCGGCTCACCATCGTCCACCGGCAAGCCGGTACCATTCGCGCCCGGACCGTTTATGAGTTGAGCGATGGCACGCAAGTAAACGCGATCTTTCAACCGGATGGTCTGCGAGCCTTTGACGCGGAGTGGAGAATCTCGCGGTGGGGCGAATTGGAAAAAGTGGCGGTGAAGGTGCTGCCGCTCGCACGCGTGATTGCCAGCAAGCGAGCAGCGCATCGTGAAAAGGACTTAGCCGTTCTGCCGATCTTGGAGCGCACCCTGCGCTTGGCGAGGCGGTTGAAGAATCGATCGCGGCGAGCACACGAACCGGACAAACGCCACAAAGCAAATCGACCGAGGGGCAGGTAACCGGCCAGTTCTTGGAAGCCCTGTCAAGGTGCGAGTGATCTCCGACCTTCTGTCGCTGGAAGCTTTCCACTGGAGCAGCAACGGGGAGTATCTCGAGTCGGCGGGCAAACGGCCTTCTTGCTTACCAGGACTTGGCAGCCCTGGCTGGATTCGCTCCACTTCAGTGGCTATTGTTCAGTAATAGGTGGTCCGGTCTGTGGCTTCTGACCTTTGACTTCTGACCTCCGACTCCCGCCCGCTGTATTCCGCTCGCCCGGATCAAGTTGTCGGATGACGCGAGCGGGGTTGCCGGCGGCCACGGCATAGGGCGCCACGTCGGTCGTCACTACCGAGCGGGCGCCGATGACGGCCCCCTGACCGATGCTCACCCCTGGCAGCACACAGGAGTCGAACCCGATCCAGACGTTTTGGCCAATGTGAATCGGGCGGGCGGGCGCGCCGGCGCAAGTGCGACGCGGAGAGCGGGCGGGCACTTGCTCTAGTTCGGTGCGGCGCCGCAGCGGCTCCAGCGACAGACGATAAGTGTCCATCAAAACCACATTCCAGGAAATCAGCGAGTAATCGCCGATGGTGATTTCTGAGTCGCAGATGATGCGCGCTCCATTCATCAGCACATAACTGCCTACTTTGAACCGGGCATTGGCCCCGAGGTCGAACATGACGCCCAAATAGAGGGAGGAGCCAGGGCCGATTTCGATTGCGCCGGGTTGCCGGCTGGTAAACAGCAGGAAACTGTAACTGGTTTCCAAATAGGCGGTCGGATCCAACAGGACATTCTCGGGGACTCTGCCCGGATACCAATCTCCAGGTAATGTGCGGTCAGGATTCATGGGACGGGATGCGTTAGGCGTGATCGTGAGGGACGTTGAAGCGTTAGCCGGATTGGCTGATGATTTGCGCGGGGTTGCCCAGCACACGGCTTGCGGGGGGCACGTCGCGCGTGACCAGCGACCCTGCCTCAATCCATGAACCCGCGCCAATGCGCACACCCTTTAAGATGGTGGCGTTGGGGCCGATCCAAACGTCGTCTTCGATGATGACTGGCCGGCACGGGATTTCCGGGCGTGGCCGGCCCCCGCCCAGGGGCGAACAGGCAATCGCATCAGCAATGCGTTCCGCCGGTGCCAGGGGATGAAAATCGGTATCCGCGATGGTTGCGTTCCAGCCGATAACGACGTAGTTGCCGATCCGCAGTTCCAGTTCGCAGAGGAGGACTGCATTGGTGAAGTAACAGTAATCGCCGATGCTGACGCGCCCGGTTTCGCCAACGGCAAAATGGACGCCATCCATCGTGCACCGCGAACCGATGGTGAGCGCGTGCGCCTGTTTGCTGCGGAACCGTTTGAAGGCGTACTCCGCGGTGATGAGCGTCTGGGTCCCCAGCCGCACGTTGGCCGGCAACGTCCCCTGCGCCCAGCCGGACTGGACGACGGACGATGGTGGCTTTAGATCCGATTGGCTCATGAATCTCAAATCATTGAGACTGCACCCGATACCACCGCTGCCCAATAGGCGGCGCGGAGTTGGTGACGAAGATTTCTCCGCCGCTGCCCGTCAGACTCATGAGGCTCAGCCAATTCGTCGCGCTCAGCAGATCCGAATAGAGCACGTTATAAATCGCTCCTGGCTCAGTCGGAAAGGAGAACCGGAAAGTGTTTGCGCCCCGCAGCAGGTTGCGCAGATAAAAGCTCGGCAAGGCCAGCGTCGCCGCTTCGAGGGTCACATTGCCGTATTGCAAATCATAAAGCGCACCGGAAGTGTATTGCACCAGAAGTGACTGGTTGGTCGAGGCGGCGGCGAAATCAATCGTATATTCCGCATAGGCATTGTTATAGACGCCGGCCAGCGAGGTGTCCGTATAGGACGCTGCGCTTAAATCGCTTAAGGAGACTTCAAGATCACCCTGCGCGCCATAGAGTCCCAGGTACAGATTCAGCCGCCGCTGCACCGTGTCCGCGGCGACCGTTATCTGGAAGCCGTTACTAAGGCCGTACAGATAAACGCCGGTGGCCGTGTCGGTGGCGCTTAAGGTGGGCGTGCCGTTGGTCCAGGTAAAACCTGTGGCATTGTCAGTAAGCCGCTTGCCGGGTCCAGCGCCAATCCGGGCGAAATTGTTGATGCGTTGGGGAGTCAGACGCCGGTGATCGAAGCTGTTGGCAGTATTCAACCCCCAGTGCGCCCAATCGGTACGGCCCTCTGCCGATAAATCCACCTGGGGAGAGGGAGTGTTTACGCTGCCGCTGAGGAAACCACCGCCACGGGTTACAAACAGCTTGATTGGCTCTGACGTGAAGGTGACCCCGCCGTTGTCGGTAGCGCGGGCAGTCAAGCTATGGCCTCCTAAAGCGGCATTCGTCCACGTGAAAGGACTGAGGCTGCTGGTCACCTGGCCTAGCCTGGTCGCCCCGTCGAAGAACTCGATCTTGCTGATAGTGCCGTCGCTGTCCGTTGCTGCGGCCGCGATGGTGATGTTCGCCGGGTAGAGGAAAACGCTGGAATTAGTCGGTGTGCGAATGGCTGCGAACGGAGGTTTGTTGCCAGTGACCAGGGTTGCGGCCTGCAAGGTGACATTCCCATAGCTGGAATCGTGCATGTTCGACACCTTAAATCTCACGATGATCGTTTGGCCGGCCGAAGCGGCCAAATAGCTGAACGCATAAACCGCGCCGGATCCGTTGCCGGCGTTATCAAGGGAGGTGTCCTGGTAGGTCGGAGCTGTGAAATCGCTCAAGAACGCAAGCAACTTGCCCCGGGCGCCGTAAGTGCCAACATACAACTTGAGCGTCTTCGAGGTCGTGTCCGCCGGCGCTGTGACTTGAAAACCGTCACCGAGGCCCACGACATAAACGCCGGTGGTTGTGTTTGTCGCGGTTGCAGTGGGCGTGCCATTGGTCCAGGTGTAGCCATTGAAATTATCCGCATAAGGGTACGCTGGCTCCGCGCCGATCAGCGAATAATTGCTTACCAGCGAAACGACACCGGCCTTATGATCGAAGCTGTTCTCGGTAACCAGCCCCCAGTGCGCCCAGTCCGCCACTCCCTCACTGGCCAAGTCCACCACCGAGCCTTGCGCCACTGCAGCCATGCTGCCCGTGAGCCGCCCGCCCGTAGTGGTTACAAACACAGTGACCGGCGATGAAATAGTAGTTGCTCCCTGATTGTCCGTTGCCTTGGTCGTCAGCGTGTAATTGCCCGCCATCACATTGCTCCAAGTCAGGCTGTAAGTACTATTATTACTATTGGTGGTTTCGCCTAGCTTGGTCGATCCCTGAAAAAACTCAACCTTGCTGACGCTCCCGTTGGTATCCGTAGCCACTGCGATGATGATGATTGAGGCAGGGGCAACAAACGCCGACTCGTCAAGCGGACTGGTGATGGCGACCGTCGGCGGGGTGTTCGTGCTGACACGGACGTTCACTGGCGCAGATACCGTCGTCGCACCCTCGTCATCGGTCGCGCGAGCTGTCAAAGAGTAATTGCCTGCAGCGACATTGCTCCAGGTAATGCTGTAAGGGCTGTTGGTTGCCTGGCCAAGACTGAAACTCGCGGCGAAGAATTCCACATTCGTCACCATTCCATCGCGGTCGGAAGCGTCGGCGCCGAGTAGGATGTCCTGACCCGCGAAGAACAATGCGTTGTTGACTGGGTTGGTCAACGCAACTGACGGCGGCAAGTTCGTCGCCAGAGCCGCCGCTTGCAAGGTAATGTTGCCCAGACTTGGATCATACACTGCTGCGGTCGTGAACGTCACCGTCAGTGCCTGATTGATCGAGGCGGCCGCGAAGTGGATGGTATAAACGCCATTGATGGTTTCGCCTGGGCTGTCCAGGGAATTGTCTATGAAGCCCGGGGCGCTCAGGTCGCTCAGCGTCGCTTGGAATTGGCCTTGGGCCGCCGTCACGCCCACATACACCTTGAGCCTTTCCTCCGTGGTTCCAGCCAGCACGGTGATGGCAAAGCCGTTGCTCATGCCGGTGACCGCTAATCCGGTCGTAGTGTTGGTCGCGTTGGGAACAGGTGTGCCGTTGGTCCAGGTATACCCGAGCAGGTTGGTGGTGTACTGGACGAAGCCGTCGTCGCCGATGACCGAAACATCGCTGATCTGCGGAGGTGCGCCGTTCTTGCGGTTAAAAATATTCGTAGCAACCAGCCCCCACTGCGCCCAGTCGAGGTTTCCCTCGGCGCTCAGGTTGATGACTGTCCCGGTTGCCACCGGCGCAAAGACGCCGGACAAATCCGCGCTCGACCCGCTCAGCGGAACCATGACGGCCAGGGCAGCAACCACAGCCAGACCACGCCGGCCTAGCCCGAATATTTCACACTTCGCCAAAAACGGCCTCAGGGTGTAGCCGCCGACGTCAGTCGGAGCTAACTTCTTTTCCTCGGAAATCAGCGCCGACTGACGTCGGCGGCTACGGCGGCTATGAAATAACCGGGCTGGAGGATTGGCCAAACCGAGGGCCTGCAATGCGCTGCAAACGCGTCGCCGATATGGTGCGAAGTTTGGGCAGAGAATTGTTTTCATTGAAGCTCAGGGTCTTGCGCGCCGGTCATTGGTGCTTCATATTGAAGGTGGTAGAAATTGGCGTAGAGTCCACCTTGCCGGAGCAAATCCTGGTGCGTTCCGCTTTCGGCGATCCTGCCGCCCTGAAGAACCAGGATGTGGTCCGCCCCCCGGATGGTGGACAGGCGGTGCGCAATGATGAAAGTCGTGCGGCCTGACTTCAGCCGTTCCAAGGCCTCCAGCAGGGCCTTTTCCGTCTCCAAATCCAGCGCGCTGGTCGGTTCGTCCAGGATGAGAACCGGCGCGTCTTTCAGCAGCGCCCGCGCGATGGAAAGCCGCTGGCGCTCGCCGCCCGAAAGAGTCGCGCCTCGTTCGCCGATGATCGTGTCGTAGCCGTCTGGCAGGCGCAGGATGAATTCATGCGCATTGGCGGCGCGCGCCGCGTCCTCAATCTGTTTCCGACTGGCCTGTGGACGTCCGTAGGCGATGTTCTCCCCGACGGAAATTGGAAACAGGAAAGGTTCCTGCAAAACTAGCGCGACTTTCCGGCGCAGGGTTTTCAACTGGATGTCACGCAAGTCATGTCCATCCATTAACACCCGGCCTTCCCAAGGATCGAAGAAGCGTGGCACCAGGCTGGCCAGCGTGCTCTTGCCCGCCCCGGTGGCCCCGACCAGCGCCAACGTCTGGCCGGCAGGCACGTCCATGGAAATATTCCGCAATACTGGCCGGCCTGCTTCGTAACCGAAAGTGACGTTCTCCAGGCGCACATGGCCGCGGGCCGCGCTCAGCGGCATGGCCCCTGGCCGATCGGCAACCTTGGTTTCCGTTCGCAATATTTCCCACACTCGGCGTCCGCTGCCTGCCGCGCCCTGAATAGTCGAACCGGTGTACATGATTGATTCCAAGGGCGCGTAAAGGGAACCCAGGTAAGAAAGGAAAAGTATGATTGGTCCCGCGTCCAGGCGCCCAGCCAAAGCGTGCTGCGCCCCAAACCAGAGAATCCCGGCGGTGCCCAGCGCTGTGGCCAAGCCCATCAGGATTTTGAACCGAACCTGGACGCTCGTCAGAGACAGAGTCGCCGCAAGGCTGGCCCGCATTGTCCGCGCCAGCCATTGATCGTTGAGTTCCTCGCGGCCAAAGGCCTGAACGGCGGGAATGGCCGAGAAGGTTTGCTCGACGACTTCGTAAATTTTTCCCTCCGCCTCCTGCTGTTCATAGCTCCTTTCCATCATTGGCCCGGCGTAACGTCCAAGGACCCACGTCATCAACGGCACGACCGCCAGCGACAGTACCGCTAGTGTGCGGTCGATCCGCCAGAGAATGTAAAACATCGCCAACAGACTGACCACGGACGAAAAAATCGGGAGCAACGCGTCTTTGACGATAATCGAGGCGCAGGCGCAATCGGCAGTTACGCGGCGGATGCTGTCACCGACGGATTTCCGGACGTGGAAGTCCAAAGAAAGTTGTTGCAGCTTGGCGAACAAGTCACCCGCCAGGTCGTAGGTCATACGCTGGCCTAGATCAATGTTGCTATAGGCGGCAGCCAGGCCAACGGCCCAACTCAACAGAAAGATCAGCACTGTAACAGCGATACTCCAGCCGGCCAGGTTAAGCGGCACTGCGTCCCCTGGCAGCCACTCCGCCAGCCTGGCGAGGGCTGGCGGCATTTCTTTGCCACGCAACACGTAATCGATCAGGAACACCATCGGCCAGGGCTTGAGCACGTCCAGGCCGACTCTCACAAGGAGACTGCCCACCACCACCGCTAAACTCGCGCTGCGACGCAACGCATAGCCCATGGCCCAGCGGCAAAGCCGCGGCAGGGTCAGGTTATGATCAGTAAGTTTGGATGCCATGGGGGTCGAATCGGTATGTCGTTACATAGAGTGTGTCTGAAAGAACCCCTCCCTCTCCTCCCCGGGAGGCTTATCATTACGCACAAGTCCGGGATGCCATTGAAGGCAATCCCAAAGGGATTGTGTCCTCCAGCCCAGGGTTGCGAGCCTGCGAGCTACCCTGGGATATCGTCCAAACCGCGTCTCTGCCCCACCGGGGCTGTGGCCGCGCTCGCCACCCGCGCACGCAACCCCGTTGGGGTAGGTTCGTCTTGACTCGGTGGACCCAGGGTAGCTCCCCCGCTCTTTCGGACAACCCTTCACCATTAATCCAACCCAAATGCTCACAATGCGCCACCGTCGTATTGATACCACTGTCCAGAAAGAGCGGGGTCGCAACCCTGGGCTTTGTTGCAGAATCCCTTCAGGATTCGCACGATTCCTCACCCGAGATGTGGGTGATGATGAGCCAGTAGGACAGGGATGGGGCCGGCCCTCAGGCTTGGCGACGGAGGGAGAGGAGGCCATTTTCTCATGCACACTTGCCGTTCCTTGCTGATTTTCAGACACGCTCATGGATTGAATGACTTGGCCGGGCTAAGTTGAGGCTGCCGCGGCAGGCGAAGCGGTCTGGTTCTGGATGTCGTGCAAGTGAGCGTATGGGCCGCCCCGCGCCAGCAATTCCTCATGCGTGCCGCCTTCGGCGATTCGGCCATCTTTGAGCACCACGATGCGGTCTGCGTAGCGCGCGGTCGAAAGACGATGGGCTACCACGAAGGTGGTCCGGCCAGCCATCAGGCGCTGCAACGCATTGAGGACCTGCCGTTCGGTATCCGAATCCAGCGCGCTGGTCGGCTCATCCAGAATCAGCACCGGAGCATCCTTCAGAAAGGCGCGAGCAATGGCCAGCCGCTGGCGTTCGCCGCCGGACAAGGTAGCGCCGCGCTCGCCGATGAGGGTGTCGTAGCCATTGGGCAGCGCGGTAATGAAGCCGTGGGCACTGGCGGCGCGAGCCGCCGCTTCGATCTCTTCGCGTTTAGCCCCTGGACACCCGTAGGCAATATTTTCCGCTATCGAGATCGGAAATAGAAAAGATTCCTGAAGCACCAGGGCAATCTGGCGGCGCAGACTCTTGAGGCGGACCTCGCGCAGGTCGTGGCCATCAATGAGCACGGCTCCTTCCCAGGGATCCATGAAGCGCGGGATCAAATTCACCAGCGTCGTTTTGCCCGACCCGGTGGGACCAACAATAGCGATGGTCTGTCCAACCTCAACTTCGAGCGAGATACTTTGAAGCACCGGACGGCCAGGCTCATAGCCTGTGGTCACGTTTTGGAAGCGGATGCTTTGACGCGCCGGCGGCAGAGGCGGAGCGGCCGGCTTGTCGGCCACTTCCGGCGCGGCGTCTAAAACCTCCACTGCCCGGCGTGTGCTTGCACTCAGGCCCTGGAACGCAGTGTAAAGGCCAGCCAGCACTTTCGTTTGGGTCTGCAATGAATTGAGATAGACCAGAAAAATCAGGATGCCGCCGACGCTCAGGCTTCCGGCCAGCACCACGTGGCGGGCGCCGACCCAGAGAATGATGCCCGAACCTAGCGTCGTGATCAGGCCCGAACTGAGGCTGTTGATGCTGCCCAGCACGGCGCTGCGACGCTGGGAGCGAATGGCGGCGTCCGCCAGCGTCCGAAACCGAAGGCTTTCGCGTTCCTCCTGTGCGAAGGTTTGCACTACAGGAATGCCGGTCAGCGTCTGCTGGATGTGTGCCTGGATGCGGCTCTCAATTTCGCGCTTCATCCTGGCGGCTGCGCGCAGCGGTTTGCCCATCCCCAACGAAGCCGCTACCATGAGTGGCGCCAACACCAATGCCAGAGTTGTCAGCGTCCCGTCCAGTTTGGCCATGAGAAAAATCATTCCCGCAATGGTCAGCAGCGCATGGCCCGGCGCGAACACAAAGGTGTCCACCACCTGATAGACGCACCAACTGTCCACCGTTACCCGGCCCATCGTATCGCCCACGGCGTGGCGCTTGTGAAAGAGCAGCGAGCAACGTTGAAGGCGCGCGAAGAGGTCCCCAGCCAGCTCGTACACCATCCGGCGACCGGCGACAGTCCACGCCCACGTCAACCAGGCATCCACAGCGCTGTTCAAGATGAACAGGGCCAACCCGCCAATAACAATGACAACGAGCAGTGCCGACGGCTTTGGACTAAGGCCGACGGCGTGGAAGCCAGCCAGCAGCGGCGGAGGAAGCGGCCTCTTGCCCAGCACTTGGTCTATCAGCAGTGCCATCGGCCAGGGTTGCAAAGCCGACAGGCCAGCGGCGATCATCGTCAGGACCGGGATCAGGACGAAAAAAACGCGCTGGCGCCGTGCGTACTGCAGAAGCCGAAAAACATTATACATGAGCTGCCCCGAGCTGGTTTAACACAATCCGGCCAATGACACAACCCCGCGCGCCAGCAATTCTCATTATGGCCGCTTCGATCCGCGCCGGGTGAGGGCACCCGGCCTACACGCCCCACAGAACCGCCCTCTTGTAGGCCGGGTGCCCTCACCCGGCGTCCCCGTCTGGTCCATAATGAGAATTGCTGCCCGCGCGCGAATTGGACAGTCTTTGATCAGCCTTGTCGAAGTGATTCACAACCGCAGGTCATCCAAAAACTCTGAGGCCGGGTTCACGCTCGTGATTAACAGGTGATCCCGCGCACGGGTGCAGGCGACGTAGAGGAGATGCCGTTCGGTGTCATAGACCTCTTGCAGCTCTGCGTCGTCGCCAACCGTTTGGATGCGTTCCTGCAAAGGGATGATCTCGTCGTCGCAGGCCATGACCCCCACGGCGCGGAATTCCAGTCCCTTGGCCAGGTGCATCGTGCAGATCGAGACATGACCGCTGGTCGTCTCAACGTGGTCATCGAGAATTTTAGAGGGTAATCCTGATTCTTTGACCGCGGCTTGGGCGCGCTCCAATTGCCCTGTCGAGCGTACAAAGACGCCGAACTCGTGCGGCAGGAGGCCTGCTTTCGCTTGCTGGGCAAGCCATGCGCCGACGGATCTGATTTCCTCACTCTCAGTGGGAAGCACGCGAATGACAGGTGGCGGGCCGTTGAAGACCGAGATGGTATCGCTCCGGCGTTCGCTGTTGCCATCTACGTCGGTCACCTCCGGGGCGAGCAGGCGGTCGGTTTGCTGGCCGATTTGGTGAGACGTGCGGTAATTGACGCGCAGGCTGCGGGAGCGGCCGCGAATGTCCACGCCGAGCGATTTCCAGGGGAAGGGCTGCTTAAAGATGCGCTGGCCGAGGTCGCCCGCGAAGAAAAGGGCGTTGGGACGACCGCCACCGAGCGCAGCAAGAAAGCGCAGTTGCGAAACGCTAACGTCCTGCGCCTCGTCCACGACTGCGAAGTCGAACGGAGGGTTCCTGGCTTTGGCCAGCGCCGAGGAGAGCGCCGTGAACAAACCGGCGTGTGTAGTGAGGTTCCGCTCCTTCAACGCACCGCGTACCCGCTCGAAGATGGACCACAGCCTCGCTCGCTGCGTCTCTGGCAGCCTGGTCTTCCGTCCGAGTCGGGCGACGTCGCGACAAGACTCCCAGGTATCCAACTGCCAGGCGTCCACCACGTGTTCCCACTCGGTGAGGAGAAAATGCAAGCCGAACTTGTGACCGTGGCGGTTGGGATTCCTGGCTCATTTCGCTGGGACAGGTTGCGGGGAAACGGCGGCCTCGATCATCTTGGCGAACTCGCTTTCGACCCTGGCCTTAAAATCGGTCTCGATCTGGTAAACCTCGGTGAACTCGGCGAAAGCCCAGCGGCCATATTGCTTGAGGTTGTTCACGCCGGGCACCCAGTAGGTTTCCATGGTGGATTTTTTCTCCTTCGCGTCCTCGCGCCGGTAGCCTTTGATCTCGACGACGAGGTGCAGGAGGTCGCCGGAGCCGGGGCTGTCATCCACCAGCACGATGAAATCGGGCAGATACTTCCGGATCTCCGAGCCGTAGCGGTACGGCACTTTGAAACCGAGGTTGTGGTTCTTGACTCAGGCGCGGACCTTCGGGTGGGACTCGGCAACGCGGCAGAACTCGGCCTCCCAATCGCTCTGGAGAATGATCCAATTGATGTGACAGTGTTTGGAACTGGTCTCCCAGCGATCAGTGAGGGAGGTACTGAAGCGACCTGCCACTGGCTGGCGCCGCGCAAGTCCCGCCAGGAATCCACGTTTTGACGTACTTCATTGATAATGGAGGTGGGATCGTATTGCTGCTCCTTGGTGGAGAGACCCTTTCCTTCGTCGAAAACTATCTCCTCCTGTTGCGCCGATTTCTTGCGCTTTTTGGGTTTCGGAATGGGCGTGATGAACTCAGCGCGCCGGCGATTCTCAATGATGCGTTGAGTCGGCTGGCCTTGATCGTCCAGTTCCCAATAGCGCCGCGGACACTCGTAGGGCGAGTTCAGTATGGGCTTTTCGAAAAAGGGATTGGACATGATCAGTTTCCGCTCGTACCCCTTTGCTTCCGGACGGAGCTATTGCGGGCTGTTGCCAACAAAGGAGATTCTGTCTTTCGAGCCGTTGCCTTTTTTCACAGATTTTGATCCTGCCTAGATTTCCCTCCGACTTCCAAGAGAGACGGTAGGGAGAGTGGAAAGCGGAGGCAAGGGGAAATCCAAGAACCAGGAGCCACAGGGTGGATTCAAGAACCGGTGCGTGACGCACTGATGGAGTCCCGCAGTCAAACAGATGCAGGCAATGGTGAACATAATGTCTGGTGGACATGGGCTGGGCACTGCCCGCGCTGATCCAGATAACAGGAATTCCGGGCGGTCCGCGAGCTTGGGCGACAGAGCGTCGGCTGAGGAACTTATCATTGCCGAAGCTCACGATTTGGCCTTGGAGGCGCTGTGCGCAGCAAGTTCAACAACCAGGTCGGTTGTTTAGACATTCTGGACTATTTCAAAGTTTTGAGCTTTAGCAGTTAATTCCGCAAAAAGAAAGTTCTTTCAAGGAGTTTGCGATGGGGCGAGATTTTCGAACCTCTGGTAAGGCTTGCCAGTGCAGAGGATTGCTGCCATTGTCTGAATATGTCGGGTGCGGATCAATCACGCGCAGTAAACCTCGAAGCTTACCGACGCCTGAAGGGCAGTCTCGGACGAACCTACGGTCGGGGCCGGTTCGTGGCTATCTGCGTAGGCCGCGTAGCGGCTGACGCAGCCACTTTCGATGATCTCCGTTCCCGCCTCGCTCAAATGGGGGAGGACCCCTCCAACTCCCTCATCGTGCAAGCGGACGTCGATTATCCAGAGGAAGTGGTCATTTTTTGCTTGAACGGGCCTTCATGAAGGCCCCTTTCGAGCAGCGTAACACCTACAAAGGCAATCCGAAACGGCCTTGGATTACGGTTCGGCTGACGGCGCCTGACGGTTCCATCGCTGAGCTGGAGCTGCTCGCCGACACTGGGAACCCTTGCGCGATTGTCATCAGCCAGCAGCACATGCTTCGTCTGAAAGCCGCAGACGCCCCGGATGTCTCCACAAACTTCGGAGTGCTCCAGGGTGGCTGGTTGCAATTGGCTATGCCTGAGCTTGGGCCGGCCCAACCTGTCTTGGGTTACGCCAGCGATGCCGTTGCTGCGGCGGCAAATGCCGATCACACCGACTTTCAAGGATTGGCGGGATTGCCACTGCTGCGACTGGTGGAGTACGGTGGTGATGCCGGTTCCTTTTGGCTTCGGGCGGTGGGGCCGGTTTGAGCCGCCAGGCCGGGATGACGCAGTGCCGGAGCCGACCAGCAAATCAGCGCCAACCACTTGCCGCCATGTTCGGCCACATAACAGAGTTGATCACGGCCAAGTCGGCGCTCTTGAGGTAATGAAGCTGACAGATCAGTTCGGTGGCGCAGGGAGCTTCTTCGGCGCCTGCCAGGCGCAGGGTCAGTTCATTCAAAAATTATTGTTCGGTGCTATTGGGAAGTCGAATGGGCTTTGCCATGCAAAAAATGAACCAACCGGGAGGGTTGTTCATTTTTTTCTCAAAGCCCTTTACCCCAACTGCCTTCTTCTTTCACACTTTGAATCCACCCTGCGAATTGAAGAAAACCCCACACGCCTACTGCGTCTGCACACGGTAAAATCCTTGCCCCGCCCCGGCATTTTGATTGGTCACGGTCACGGTTGCACCGGTACCGCTCAGCAGGCTCAGCGTCGTCCAATTGGTTGACGGCAGCGAGTCGGCGGATTGAATCGCGTAACTGAAGTTTGTTTCCGTCAGGAAAGAGAATACAAAATCGCTGCCTTGGAACAGCGCATTGGTAAGGTGAACAGGCTGTGAGACCGTTGGGATGGTCCCTTGGAGCGCCGCGGCCTGCAAGGTCACGTTCCCATAATCGTAATCAAACAAGGTCAGCGCGTGGTAAATGACCCTCAGCTTCTGTCCGGCCGAGGCAGCAGCATAATTCAGGGTGTAAAGGGCGTAATCGTTGTCGTAAATGCTGCTGACGGACGTGTCCGTGTAAGGCGGCGCGCTCAAGTCACTGAGATAGGACTCAAAGATGGCCTGCGCCCCATAACCGCCGACATAGACCTGCAGCGTCCGCGAATTGGTGTCGGCGGGCGCGGTCAGTGTGAAGCCGTTGGTGAGGCCGGTGATGAACACGCCGGTCGTGGTGCCGTTGGTGCTTAAGGTCGGCGTGCCATCCGACCATGAGAAGGAGGTGAAATTATCCGCATACCGCTGGACTGCGTTCGTGCCGAGCGCAGTGAAGTTGCTGATTTGGCGCGGAACCAGGTTCTTGTAATCAAAACTTGTGTTTGTCACCAACCCCCAATGCGCCCAATCTGCCGTGCCTTGCGTAGTCAAATTGGCCGCCTCCGGCGCTCCGGACACCGAACCGTCCAAGCGGCCTCCGCCGCCATAGACGAAAATCTCCACCGGCACCGAAGAACGCGCCGCGCCGTCGTCGTCCGTCGCTAAAGCGGTCAGAAAGTAATGGCCGGTGGCCGCGCCGACCCAGGTGAAACTGTAGGGGCTATCGGCGGACTGCCCCAGCTTGTTGGCGCCGGCATAAAAAGCAACATTCGTCACCGTGCCATCGAAGTCCTGGGCGGAGGCATTGAGCGTAATCTCGGCCGGAGCCGGAAATGCCTCTTGATCCAACGGGCTCGTCAAGATCACGAAAGGCGGGTTGTCCGCCCCCGCTTCGGTCAAGGTCGCCGCCTGCAAAGTCACGTTGGCCGTAGTCGAATTGGGGCCGGGCGCCCGTTGGTCCAGTGTCCATTGAACATTCAAATTCTGTCCGTTGGTGGCTGCCGCGTAGGTCAAGGTATAAACCGCCCCGGGCCCATTGGAGCCGTTGAACAGCGACGTTTCCAGGTAAGGGGTTGCGCTGCCGTCGCTTAAGGTCGCGCGGAATTTGCCGCGCGCGGCAAAAGCTCCGACAAACACTTGAAGCACCCGCTGTGTGGTATCGGCGGGCGCCGTGATCTGGAAGCCCCCTCCCGTAAGGTTGGCTGGATACGCTTGGTAGGCCCAGACTCCGTTGGTGGTGTTGGTGGTGCTCACCGTCGGCCAGCCGTCGTGCCAGGTGTATCCGTTGTAATTATTGCTGTATTGGTAAACATCGACAACCCCGGTGCCGATCACTGAGAGGTCGCTGATCTGCGATGGCACTCCGGACTTTCGATTGAGACTTGTCGCGGTGTACAAGCCCCAGTGAATCCAATCGCTTTTCCCCGCTATCGTTAAGTCCACGTTCGAACCTGTCGTCACCGGGCTGATGGACCCCGTGAGCGTGCCTGCGGCAAGTGCGTCGCCGTCCCACCACAGCAGCATCGCGACCGCTAATGTCCGGACTGCCGAGTAAGTCTGGCGAAACCAACTGCTTCCAGGCCGTACCTTCATACGCAAAAGCCTCACAACCCCGGATTCGAGTTGCTCAGGTTTTGGCCGAATTGCGGTGTGACCGCCTCTACATGTCCGTCGGCGAACGCAACATCGCCTTTGCCGCCGTGTCGCGGTGAAATCAGGTTCGGTTGAAGCCCGACGGGAACCCAACGGGGGTCATCAATGGTTTTGTCATCTTCCTCTTCGAGCATCAGTTTGAAGGCGGGATTTCGAATCGCGTGGGCCTTGAACGGAAACACACGGCGCTCCTGGGTTATGATCGTGGCCAATCCCGGATTGAAGTTATTGGTCAAATCATAGCTGGTCAGCGCATAACTGTAGCGGTATGGTTCGTCCGCCAGGTAGCCTTTCTCTTGCAGCGACTTGGCCCGTCTGTCGGCAGGGCAAGTGAAAAGCTTTGGGTTGAAATTACCGGCATATTTCCCGATCGCGCTCTGAGCCACCCCGCGGCCATATTGCCACCAAATCCAATCTTCCAGTTGCGGCCCATATTCGTACTTGGAGCCCGGGCCGGGGAATTGATCTTCAAAATCCCCATGATAGAGGTGAAAGGCCAACCCAAGCTCATGGAGATTGTTCCGGCAGGCCGCTTGCCAGGCCTTGTCTTTGGACCGGCTAAGGCTCGCCATCAAAAGACTGGCGAGGATTCCCATCACCGCGATCACCACCAACAGCTCGACCAGGGTGAAAGCTGCAGGAACGCCCGGCTCACCATTTGACGGCTTGGACATGCCAGTCGAAGAACAGCTTGTTCCGCACGGCCCCGTGGACCGGCTTGTTCGGCAAGTCCCCCCACCAATCCACCGAAGGATGCAAACTCGGAGTCGCCTGGTCCACGTCCGTAATGGCAAAAATCTGGGATGGCGGGACGAAACTGTCCAGAGCAGTGTATCTTAGTGGGCCAACGGCTGGACCGACAACCGAGGCCGGGTAGCCAAACGGCGGC
>WNGL01003567.1_pt1 | contig 18678 bp, 14 predicted proteins | sample 5400591 | NCBI WGS metagenome assembly WNGL01 (sample SAMN13153377, study PRJNA577476) | soil metagenome | isolation source: 80 cm soil or saprolite under Garry oak tree replicate 1 | place: USA:California | collected 2016-06-15 | reverse complement strand
CCGCGCCCTGCCCGACTCCGGGCTCGAGCCCGAGGTCGCCTTCGTGCTCTCGTCGATGATGCGCGGCGTGGTCGAGTACGGCACCGCCCAGGCGGCGAAGTCGCTGGGACGTCCGGTGGCGGGAAAGACTGGCACCGCCCAGGAGCACCGCGACGCGTGGTTCGTCGGCTTCTCGCCCGAGCTGGTGGCGGGCGTGTGGGTGGGCTTCGACTCGCACGACCCGCTCGGCGCACACGAGACCGGCGCCGGCGCGGCGTTGCCGGCCTGGGTCGGCTTCATGCGCGAGGCGCTGGCGCGCGTCGCGCTCGCGGACTTCCAGGCCCCCCGGAACGTCGAGCTCGCCCGCATCGATCCCAGGACGGGGCTGCTCGCGGACCCTGCCGCGCTCGACGCGCTCCTCGTGCCCTTCGTGGCCGGGACGGTGCCGCAGCACAGCGCCGGCGACCCGCCGCCGGGGTCGACGCCTCAGAACTTCTTCATGGACGACAAGTGATTCGCGGGGGGAGGGGCGCTCAGCGGACGGGGCTCGCCTTGAGCGCCGCTTTTCCGTCCTTGACGTAGACCTGGAAGCGCACCGTCCGGCAGCCGTACCGCTCGGCGAGCTGATCGCGGTTTCTGTGTAGCTTCTCGCGGAAGCGCTCGTACGTCACGCCCTCCTGCGACTCGCCGCAGTCGGTGCGCACGCGCAGGAAGTCCTGGTAGACCGTCTTCCAGTGCTCCTCGTCCTCGTCCCCGAGCGCATGGGCTGCGGGCTCCGCCGGCGGGACGCCGAAGAAATCGGGCGAGGTCTTGTCGCGGGCAGGCTGTGGCGCGGCCGCTGGGGCGGCGCCGCCGTTGCGGGGGGCCGTGGCCGGCGGCTCGAGCCACGCGTTCGCCGGCGCGGCGGTTTCGCCGCCGCGAGCGGCGCTCGGCTCTCCGGGAGCCGCGTCGGACGACTCGCCCTCTCCGGTCGGTGGCTCCGCCGTACCTTGCTCGGCCGTGGGTGGAACGCTCTCCGCCGAGGCGAAGACCTCGCGCTGCACCGCCCACGACGCAGGCTCGGCCGAGCCGGCCGCGAAGGGGCTCGCGGGCGCAGCGGCGGGCGCGCGGGAGATCGCGTCAGTGAGAGGCGCGCTCCCCGTATCGCCGGGAGGCACCGGCGCGGGCGGCGTCCAGGCGGCCTCCGCGGCGCGGTTGAGCGCCCCCGCGATGGTCCCCAGCCGGCCCGCCAGGACCGGAGCGCGGGCACTGAAGTCGCCGCGTCCGATGCGGTCGGCCGCGATGAGCAGCTCCTTCGGGAACGCCACCTGGTGCCCTTCGGTCACGAAGAGCCCGAGCACGAACCCGACCAGGAAGAGCAGGACCAGTCCGGCCAGCCCTACCCAGCCGTAGGTCACGATGGAGGACATGGGGCCGGCCACGTCCTGCGACAGCACCAGCGCGCCGGCCGTCACCCCTTCCAGCGCGATGGCGCTGACGCGGTGGGCCGATGCCTCGGCGAAGAGGAGCGGGAGCGGCGGGATGGGGAGCTTCCAGGGCAGCGGCTGCGGCGAGAGCGTCCCTGCGCCGAGCGTGGTCCCGATGCCGGCGCGCGCCGCGCGCGCGACCAGAGCCGCCTGGGCCGGCGGGAGCGTACTCTCGACCGACTTTCCCGCCGCGACCACCGTCAGGTCGCACGAGGTCGCCGCGCGCGCCTGGCGCAGCCAGGCGGCGCTGGCCGGCACCGCCACCGCCACCGCCGCGCCCAGCCCGACGGGCATCGCCACCGCCTGGTGGAGCGCCCCGTGGGCCAGCAGGTAGGCCTCGACCCGCCGGCCCTCGCGCGCGACGGTGAGGAGCGGCTCCAGCTCGGCAGCCGGCGAGGTGCTTGCGAAACGCGCCGGGCCTCGCGAGCCCACCGCGGCGACCGTGAGGCCGGCTGCCTCGCCGGGGTCACCGCGCTCGGCGACGGCGAGCGCCCGGGTCAGGTCGGCCTCGCTCGCCTCGGCGGTCAACGCCTGCGAGAACGCGGGATCGCGCGCCATCCGCTCGGCGACCCTCCCCGCGTGGTCGAGGACGAGCTGCAGCCGCGCGTCCGCCTGGGTTGCGCAGGCGGAGACCTGGCGATCGAGCTCTGCCTGCGTGCCGCGCGTGACCCCGCGCGACAGGGCGAAGAGCGCCGTGGCACCGACGAGGGCGACGAGCACCGTGTACAGCCAAAGCTTGAGCCGATTCATCGCCGCTGGGTCATAGCGCGCGTCCCGCGAGGGTGTCAAAGAGGGCGGAATCGCGTGCGCGTGCCAGCGCCACCTGGCAACATGTTCGATCCCCGCGAAATCACCGGAGCGTCACCTCATGAAGATGCCGGCTGCCGCCCTCATCCTCGCCCTGCTCGCCCCCGTCGCGCGCGCCGACGAGGGCATGTGGACCTTCGACAACTTCCCCGCCGCCAAGGTGGAGCAGCAGTACGGCTTCAAGGCGACGCAGCCGTGGCTCGACCACGTCCGCCTCGCCTCGGCGAGGCTGGCGCAGGGCTGCTCGGGGAGCTTCGTCTCCGAGCGCGGGCTCGTCATGACGAACCACCACTGCGCGCACTCCTGCATCGAGCAGCTCTCCACCTCGCAGCGGGACTTCGTGAAGACCGGGTTCTACGCCAAGACCGCGGCCGACGAGGTGAAGTGCCCCGAGCTGGAGGTGAACCAGCTCACCCGCATCTCGGACGTCACCCGGCGCATGAACGAGGCCACCGGCGGCCTCACGGGCGCGGACTACATCCAGGCGCAGCGCGGCGAGATCGCGAAGATCGAGAAGGAGTGCCAGACCTCGGACCGGCTGCGCTGCGAGGTGGTGACGCTGTACCAGGGCGGCCTGTACGCGCTCTACCAGTACCAGCGCTTCCAGGACGTGCGCCTCGTCTTCGCGCCCGAGTTCGCCATCGCCTTCTTCGGGGGCGACCCCGACAACTTCATGTTCCCCCGCTACGACCTCGACCTCTCGTTCGTGCGCGTCTACCAGGACGGGCAGCCGGCGAAGACGAGGGACTTCTTCCCCTGGTCGCCGGCAGGCGCGAAGGAGGGCGACCTCACCTTCGTCACCGGAAACCCCGGCGGCACCTCGCGCCAGCTCACGGTGGCGCAGCTCGAGTACGCCCGCGACGCGCAGCTCCCCGACGCCCTCCTGCGGCTCGCCGAGCTGCGCGGCCAGCTCACCGAGTACGCTCGGCGCGGCCCGGAGCAGGCGCGCCACTCGAGCAGCGACCTGTTCTACGTCGAGAACAGCTACAAGGCGCTGCGCGGGCGGCTGGAGGCGCTGCAGGACAAGCAGTTCTTCGCGTCGAAGGTGGCGGCCGAGCAGAAGCTCCAGGCCGACCTGGCGAAGGACCCCGCGCAGGCGCAGCGGTACCTGCCCGCGTTCGCCGCCATCGCCGCGGCGCAGGTCGAGCTGAAGCAGCTCCGTCGTCCCCTCAACTACATGGAGCGGGGGCTCGCGTTCTCGGGCGACCTCTTCAAGTACGCGCGGGCGCTCGTGCGCGGCGGGGCCGAGCGGGCGAAGCCGAACGAGCAGCGCCTGCGCGAGTACCGCGAGTCGGCGCTGCCGGCGGTGACCCAGGGCCTGTTCAGCACCGCCCCGGTCTACGACGAGCTGCAGATCTTCGACCTCACCTTCTCGCTCGGGAAGCTCCGCGAGAACCTCGGGCCGGACGATCCCTTCGTGAAGAAGGTGCTCGGGAAGGCGTCGCCGGCGGACCTGGCCGAGCGGCTCGTGAAGGGCACGAAGCTGAAGGACGTCGCCTACCGCAAGCGGCTCTGGGAGGGCGGCGCGGCGGCGGTGGCGGCCGCGGCGAAGGACGACGCGATGCTGGAGCTCGCGCGGCGGGTGGACGACGACGGCCGGGCCGTCCGCAAGAAGTACGAGGACGAGATCGAGTCCGTCACGAAGCGCAACGCCGAGCTGATCGCGAAGGCTCGCTTCGCGACGGAGGGGACGAGCACCTACCCCGACGCGACCTTCACTCCGCGGCTCTCCTATGGCGCGGTGAAGGGCTACCAGGAAAACGGACGCACGGTGAAGCCCATCACCTCCTTCGCGGGGGCCTTCGAGCGCCACACCGGCCGCGAGCCCTTCGCCCTCCCGCCGAGCTGGCTCGAGGCGAAGCCGCGGCTCGACCTCGCGACGCCCTTCGACATGGCGACCACGAACGACATCATCGGCGGCAACTCCGGCTCGCCGGTGATCGACCGGGACGCGCAGATCGTGGGGCTCGTCTTCGACGGGAACATCCAATCCCTGGGCGGGGACTACGGCTTCGACGCGAGCGTCAACCGGGCTGTCTCGGTGCACAGCGGCGGGATCGTCGAGGCGCTCTCGAAGATCTACCGGGCCGACCGGATCGTGCAGGAGCTCCGGCCAGCGGCCGGCTCGGGAGCGGGCCGGTAGCGTCAGCTGGCGAGCGTGTCGCGCTCGCGGGGCGGCGCCGGCGGCCCGTCGATGACCTCCCGCACCTTGGCCGCCAGCGCGCGCGGGGTGAACGGCTTCGGCAGGAACGGCGCGGCGGCGCGCGGATGGACCGCCATCAGCTCCTCGGCATAGCCGGAGACGAAGAGGGTGCGCAGCCCCGGGCGGATCGCCTCGAGGGCTCGGGCCAGCGCCGGCCCGCTCATGCGCGGCATGACCACGTCGCTCACGAGCAGGTCGATGCGCGCACCATGGGTGCGCGTGCGTTCCAGCGCCTCGGCCCCGCTGCGGCATGGGAGCACGTGGTAGCCGAGCGCGGTCAGCGCGCGCGTGTTGACGTCGAGCACGAGCGCGTCGTCCTCCACCAAGAGGACCGTCTCTCCGCCGCCGCGCGACGGCTCGGAGAGCCGCGGCGCATCGCTCGCCGCGACGCCCTCGGCGCGCGGGAGCAGGATGTCGAAGCGCGTGCCGCGGCCGAGCTCGCTCGAGACCGAGATGTGGCCACCGGCCTGCTTCACCGTCCCGTAGACGGTGGCGAGGCCGAGCCCGGTGCCGCGCCCCGCCTCCTTGGTGGTGAAGAAGGGCTCGAAGATGCGCGCCATGGTCTCGCTCGACATGCCGCTGCCGCTGTCGGACACGCTGAGCAGCACCCACTCCCCCGGAGCCACCTCGCGCGCCTCGCCGGGCTCCGGCGTGACCTGGACGTTGCGGGTCTCGAAGATGAGGCGGCCCCCGCGCGGCATGGCCGCCCGCGCGTTCACGGCCAAGTTGACGAGCACCTGCTGGAGCTGGGCCGGATCCACCTTGACCGGCCAGACGTCGGCCGAGATCCGGGTGGCGATCTCGACGTCCTCGCCCACCATCCGGCGCAGCATCCGCTCCGTCTCGAGCAGGAGGCCATTCACCGAGACCACCCGCGGCGCGACCACCTGCTTGCGGGCGAAGGCGAGCAGCTGCCGCGTGAGCTGCGAGGCGCGGAGCGCCGCCTCCCGCACCACCGCCAGGTCCTCGCGCGCCGGCGAGCTCTCGGGCACCGCCTCGCCGGCGAACTCGGCCGCGGAGAGGATCGAGGTGAGGAGGTTGTTGAAGTCGTGCGCCACCCCGCCCGCCAGCCGGCCGATGGCGTCCATCTTCTGCGACTGAGCGAGCTGCTCCTCCAGCCGGTGGTGCTCCGAGACGTCGCGGTGCGTGCCCACCATGCGCAGCGGGCGACCCTGCTCGTCGCGCGCCACCACCTTGCCGCGATCGAAGATCCACTTCCAGCCGCCGTCGGCCGTGCGCAGCCGGTGCGTGCTCTCGTAGTGCGGGCTCGACGAACCGTCCAGGTGATCTCGCAGCCGGCGCATGGCCTCGGCCCGGTCGTCGGCGTGGATGGAGAGCTCCCACTCGTGCATCCCGCGCGGCGCCTCGCCGGTCGCGTAGCCCAGCATCATCTCGTACTGCGCGTCATAGACGACGGCGTCCTCGTCGATGTGCCAGTCCCACAGCCCGAGGTCCGTCCCCCACAGCGCGAGCTCGAGCCGCTCCTCACGCGCGCGCAGGGCCCGCTCCACCTGTTGCCGCTCCAGCTCCGCGCCGGCGCGCGCGGCGAAGATCTCGAGCAGCGCCCGGGCCGGGCCGAGCTCCGCCTGCGGAGCGCGGTAGAGCGCCGCCAGGAGCCCGATCCGCCCGCCCGCGCTGTCCTGGAGCGGCGTGCCCACGAGCGCGTGGGCGCCGACCTCGGTGAGGAGCGGATCACGCGGGAAGAGCTTCTGGACCGCCGCCGGCCAGCCGGCGCTGCTCCCGGCGATGAGGTTCTCCCAGGGTGTCCCATCCAGATCGCACTCGATCGGGCGCTGCTGCACGCCATCGATCTGCAGGGCGAGGCTTCGCAGCCGGCGGCCGCCCGGCAAGAGCTCGGCGGCGAAGACGTGCTCCGCGCGCAGCGCGGCGGCGAGATCGATCACCAGCGCCCGGAAGAAGCTCTCACCGGTGAGCGCCGACAGCGAGCGAGCCGCCAGGCCGAGCGCGTCGTCTGCCACGACGCGGCCAGCGCGGGGGCGCAGCAGGGCGGTCAGCCGGCGCGGCGCCACCGCGTGTTCCTGGAACGCCGCGTCGACCCGGACCGATCCATCCTTGCCGATGAGCTCCAGCTCGCCCATCCAGCGGGCGGGGTGTCCATTGGGCGCCAGCACCCGGTCGAGCAGCATGCACTGCCGCTCTCGCCCGCTCTCCGGAAAGAAATCGTCCAGGTGGCGCCCGACGAGCGCCTGGGGAGGAGCCCCGAGGAGGTCGCCTGCGACGAGGTTGGCGTGCAGGATGCGCAGCCCGGCGTCCACCGTGATCACGGCTGCACCGCTGAGCTCACTCACGATTCGCGAGCGCTCGTCGGCCTCCGCCGCGTCGTCCTGACTGACCGGAATCAAGCACACCCTCCCCGGCGCAGGAGTCTAGCAGCTGGAACCCTCTGGACCCCAGCAGGGTACCCGAGGATGGAGTCTTACCGAACGGACGTTCAGGCGTCGCGTGGGACCGCGATCATGCGCTCCAGCGCGCGCCGGGCGCCGGCGGCCACGTCGTCCGGCACGTGGATCTCGTGCTTCCCGCTCCGCAGCGCGTCGCGGACCATGACGAGGTCGATCATCTTCATGTAGGGGCAGTGCATCCGGCAGCCGATGCAGCCGTCGGCGATGACGAACTCCTTGTCGGGCCAGCGCTGCCGGAGCTGGTGCACGATGCCGTGCTCGGTGGCGACGATGAATGTCTTCGCCTCCGGGTGCCGGGCGACGGCTCCGATCATGGCCGTGGTCGAGCACACCTCGTCCGCCATCTCGACGACGTCCTGCCGGCACTCGGGGTGCGCGATGAGGACGGCGCCTGGCTTCGCGTCCTGCACGCGGTGGACGCTCGACGCGCGCAAGACGTCGTGGACCGGGCAGCACCCGTCATAGACCACGACCTCCTTCTCCGGCACCTGGGCCGCCACCCAGCGGCCGAGGTTCCGGTCGGGGGTGAACAGGATCTTCTGCTCCGGCAGCGAGCGCACCACGCTCGCCGCGTTGGCGCTCGTGCAGCAGATGTCCGAGAGCGCCTTCACCTCGGCCGACGAGTTCACGTACGTCACGACCGCGTGGCCGGGGTAGCGCGCCTTCCAGTCCTCCAGCGACTCGGGGGTGATGGCGTCCGCGAGCGAGCAGCCGGCGGAGAGGTTCGGCAGGAGCACCCGCTTCGCCGGGTTGAGCACCTTGGCCGACTCGGCCATGAAGTGCACCCCGCAGAAGAGGATGGTCTGCTGCGGGGCCCTCTGCGCCTCGATGGAGAGCTGCAGGGAGTCGCCGACGAAGTCGGCCACGCCCTGCACCTCGGGCACCTGGTAGTTGTGGGCCAGGATGATGGCGTCGCGATCGCGCGCGAGCGCCTGGATCTCGTCGCGGAGCGAGCGCGCGTCGCCCGGCGCGAGCTCGCTGCCTGCGAGCGGGCTCGCGACGGGATCGTGCATGGGGGCGAGGGGCAGGCTCATGGGACGTTCTCCTCAGGCCGGGCGAGAAAGTGCCGGTGAAGTTAGCATGTCCCGTGCGCCTGGCCGTCACCACCTGCCGTGAGCCGTCGAGCAACGGCGAGGCGGCCGCCCGCGTCGCTGCCCTCCGCCACCGCCTGCCCTTCCTGGAGCGGGGCGGGCGAGCGCTCGACGCGGTGGCGGATGCGGGCGGCGCCGAGGCCCTGCTCGTCCTCTCCCCCGCGCACGCGGTGCTGTGGATGGAGGGGGCGGAGCACGCCTGGTCCGCCGGCATGGGCGAGCTGCGGGCGAAGCGCCTCACCACAGGCGAGCGCTCGACGCGTGACGGCTTCCTCGAGGCGGCCGGGCTGGCGCCCGGAGACCGCGTGCTCGACGCCACGCTCGGACTCGGGATGGACGCCCTCGTGGCGGCCGTCGCCGTGGGCTCGGGCGGGAGCGTGGTCGGCCTGGAGGCGTCGCCCGCGCTGGCGGTGCTCACCGCGGAGGGCTTGGCACGCGACGCCGGGCCGGCGGCCCGGCGCATCGAGGTCCGCTGCGCCGACGCGGCCGCGCTCCTCGCGGAGCTCGCGCCGCGAAGCTTCGACGTGGTCGTCTTCGACCCGATGTTCCGCACCACGCGCGCCGGTGCCGCCGGCTTCGATCTCGTGCGCCGCCTCGGCGACGCTCGGCCGCTCGCGGCGGAGACCCTCGCGCGCGCACGCGTGGTGGCGCGGCGCTGGGTGGTGGTGAAGGACGGCACGCCCGGGTGGGACCTGGCGCGCCTCGGCCTCACGCCCCTGCCCTGCGCGCGGTGGGCGAAGCGGCTCTATGCGCGGGTGCCCGCCGGGTGACGCCGGGGTGGGCATCGGGGGCCGACGTTTGCCCTTCTAAGCCCTGTCAGGCCGCCGGGACTGCCTCGGAGGTCGATGAGGTTGGCGGCTTGGGGGTGCCGTCGCGGAGCTGCCCAGCCGGCAGCTTGCTGAAGAACGCGTCGGGATCCTGGTGGCGGAGCGCCTCGCGCAGCACCTCGTCGGTGTGCTCCACGAGGACTATCTCGAGCTGATCGCGGATCTTCTTCGGGATCTCGCGCACGTCCTTCTCGTTGTCCTTCGGGATGAGGACCTTCTTGATCCCACCCCGGTGCGCCGCCAGCACCTTCTCCTTCAGGCCGCCGATGGGGAGCACCCGGCCACGGAGCGTGATCTCGCCGGTCATCGCCACATCCTTGCGGACGGGGAAGCGGCACAGCGCCGAGACGAGGGTCACCGCCATGGTGATGCCAGCCGATGGGCCGTCCTTGGGGATGGCGCCCTCCGGCACGTGGACGTGGATGTCCATGTTCTCGATGAAGCGCTTGTCGAGCCCCAGCACCTCGGCCCGCGACCGGACGTAGCTCATGGCTGCCTGGGCGGACTCCTGCATCACCTCGCCCAGCTTACCGGTGATCATGAGCTTGCCCTTGCCGGGCATCACGGTGGCCTCGATGGTGAGGAGCTCCCCGCCGAGCTCGGTCCAGGCGAGGCCGGTGGTGAGGCCGATCTGGTCCTCGGCCTCGACGGTCCCATAGCGGAAGCGCTCGGGACCCAGATAGCGCTGCACGGCCTTCGGACCGACGAGGAACTTCCGCTCCGCGCCGGCCTTGAGCACGTTCTTCGCGATCTTTCGGCAGACGCTCGCCACCTCGCGCTCGAGCGAGCGGACCCCGGACTCCTTCGTGTAGCGATGGACGATCGTGCGGAGCGCGTCGTCGCGGAACTGCACCGAGATGCCCTCGAGGCCGTTCATCTCGAGCTGCTTCGGCACGAGATACCTGCGCGCGATGGAGAGCTTCTCGATGTCGGTGTAGCCGGCGAGGCGGATGACCTCCATGCGGTCCTGGAGCGGGCCGGGGATCCCGCTCATCGTGTTGGCGGTGCAGATGAACATCACCTTGGACAGGTCGTAGTCCAGGTCGAGGTAATGATCGTTGAAGCTGAAGTTCTGCTCCGGGTCGAGGACCTCCAGCAGCGCCGCCGAGGGATCGCCGCGGAAGTCGGTCGACATCTTGTCGACCTCGTCGAGCAGGAAGACCGGGTTTCCCGTGCCGGCCTTCTTGAGAGACTGGATGATCTTGCCCGGCAGCGCGCCGATGTAGGTGCGCCGGTGGCCGCGGATCTCCGCCTCGTCGCGCACGCCGCCGAGCGAGATACGGACGAACTTGCGGCCCATCGCGCGCGCGATCGACTTCCCGAGCGACGTCTTGCCCACGCCCGGCGGCCCGACGAAGCACAGGATCGGGCCACGGATCTTGTCGACGAGCTTCTGGACGGCCAGGTACTCGAGGATGCGGGCCTTGGGCTTCTTCAACCCGTAGTGGTCCTCGTCGAGGATCTTCTCCGCCTCGGCGATCTCGAGCTTGTCGTCGGTGTACTCGTACCAGGGGAGCGTCAGGATCCAGTCGATGTAGTTCCGCACCACCGTGGCCTCGGCGCTCATCGGGCTCATCATCTTGAGCTTCTTGAGCTCCTTCTTGGCCTTGAGGGTGGCCTCCTTCGACATCTTCTTGGTCTTGATCTTCTCTTCCAGCTCCTGGATCTCGTTCTTGAACTCGTCGCGCTCACCCAGCTCCTTCTGGATGGCCTGCATCTGCTCGTTGAGGTAGTACTCCTTCTGCGTCTTCTCCATCTGCTTCTTGACGCGCGTGCGGATCTTCTTCTCGACCTGCAGGATCTCGATCTCGCCCTGCATCAGCTCGTAGAGCTTCTCGAGCCGCTTCTGCGGGCTCTCCGTCTCGAGGATGGCCTGCTTGTCGTTCAGCTTGAGCGAGAGGTGCGCCACGATGGTGTCGGAGAGGCGCGCCGGATCGTCGATGGTCGAGACGCTCATCAGCATCTCGGGCGGGATGCGCTTGTTGAGCTTGACGTAGGCCTCGAACGTCGACTGGACGGAGCGCATGAGCGCCTCGAGCTCGACGGTCTTCTCGACCGGCTCCTCGATCTCCTCCGCCTCCACCTCGAAGAACTTCTCGGCGGCGATGAACCGCTTCACCCGCGCCCGCTTCTTCCCCTCGACCAGCACCTTGACCGTGCCGTCGGGGAGCCGCAGGAGCTGGATGAGCGTGCCGACGGTGCCGACCGGGAAGATGTCGTCGGCCGACGGCTCGTTCGTCTTCGCCTTCTTCTGGGCGCAGAGGAGGACGAGCTTGTCGGAGCCCATCGCGTCCTCGAGCGCGGCGATCGACTTCTCGCGGCCGACGAAGAGCGGCACGACCATGTGCGGGAAGACGATGATGTCACGCAGCGGGAGCAGCGGCAGGCCGCGCGTCCTGGGCTTGCCGTCTCGCTTGCCGTCCTCATTGCGGAAGAACATGGACATCGCGGCGTCGCTCCTTCTGAAGGACCGGAAAGGCTACTGACGACAACACGCCACCGGCTCTACTCATTCGAGCGGGTGGCCGCACGACGTACCTACTTGTCCGGGCGGCGCCCGCCCGTCAAACGACTTCGAAGGGGTGCCCGAAAAGCGAAGGCCGGGCGCGAGGCCCGGCCATCCCTCCGCAGAGGACGCCCGCTCGGCTACGCGCTCTCCGCCTCCTTCTGCATGACGACGAGCGGCGCCTCGTTCTTCTCGATGACGTCCTCGGAGATCACGATCTCGCGGACGTTCCGCTTGCTCGGCACGTCGTACATGATGTCGAGCATCGCGTTCTCGAGGATGGCGCGCAGGCCGCGGGCGCCGGCCTTGTTCTTGAGCGCCGCCTTGGCGATGGCCCGCAGGGCCCCTTCGGTGAACTTGAGCTGCACCCCGTCCATCTCGAGCAGCTTCCGGTACTGCTTGGCGAGCGCGTTGCGGGGCTTGGTCAGGATCTCGATGAGGGCCGGCTCGTCCAGCTCCTCCAGGCTCGTCACGACCGGGAGCCGTCCGGCGAACTCCGGGATCATTCCGAACTTGAGCAGGTCGTCCGGCTCGACGAGGGCCAGGAGCTCCCCGACGTTCTTCTCGGTCTTCGACTTCACGTCGGCGCCGAAGCCGAGGCTCTTTCCGCCGATGCGCCGCTCGATGATCCCCTCCAGCCCGCAGAAGGCGCCGCCGCAGATGAAGAGGATGTTCGAGGTGTCGACCTGCAGGAACTCCTGCTGGGGATGCTTGCGCCCGCCCTTCGGCGGCACGTTCGCGACGGTGCCCTCGATGATCTTCAGGAGCGCCTGCTGCACGCCCTCGCCGGAGACGTCGCGGGTGATGGACGGGTTCTCGCTCTTGCGGGCGATCTTGTCGATCTCGTCGATGTAGACGATGCCCTTCTGGGCGCGCTCGATGTCGTGATCCGCGGCCTGCAGCAGGTTGACGATGATGTTCTCGACGTCCTCGCCCACGTAGCCGGCCTCGGTCAGGCAGGTGGCGTCCGCGATGGTGAAGGGGACGTTCAGGATCTTCGCCAGCGTCTGGGCGAGAAGCGTCTTCCCCGAGCCGGTCGGGCCGAGGAGCAGGATGTTCGACTTCTGCAGCTCGACGTCATCGACGCTGATGCGGGTCTCGATGCGCTTGTAGTGATTGTGGACCGCCACCGCGAGGGTCTTCTTCGCGCGCTCCTGCCCGATCACGTACTCGTCGAGGATGTCCTTGATCTCGGACGGGCGTGGGATACGGACCTTCTGATCCCGCTTCTCCTCGCCCGCGATCTCCTCGGCGATGATGTCGTTGCACAGCCCGATGCACTCGTCGCAGATGTAGACGGTCGGGCCGGCGATGAGCTTCTTCACCTCTTTCTGCGACTTCCCGCAGAAGCTGCAGCAGAGGGTTTCACGCTTCTCCAAGGTCGCCTCCTCGCCTGCCCGGAGGGGCCCACGCCGGGGCCCCTACCTCCATTCTACTAGGGCTTCTTCACTTCCGCCGTGGCGGGTCGGTGGCGATGTACGATGACGTCGTCGATGATGCCGTATTCCTTACCCTCACCGGGGCCCATGAAGTAGTCGCGCTCGGTGTCCTTCTCGATACGCTCGAGCGGCTGGCCGGTGTGGCGCGCCAGGATCTCGTTGAGCCGCGCCTTGAGCCGTAGCGCCTCGCGGGCGTGGATCTCGATGTCGGTGCCCTGCCCCTGGAAGCCGCCCGAGAGCTGGTGGATCATGATGCGGGCGTTCGGCACCGCGAAGCGCTTGCCCTTGGCGCCGCCGGCGAGGAGGAACGCGCCCATCGAGGCCGCCTGCCCGAGGCAGATCGTGGAAACCTGCGGCTTCACGTACTGCATGGTGTCGTAGATCGCGAGGCCGGACGTGACCGACCCACCCGGGCTGTTGATGTACAGCATGATGTCCTTGTCCGGGTCCTCCGACTCGAGGAACAGGAACTGCGCGATGACCACGTTCGCGACATCGTCATCGACCGGCGTGCCGAGGAAGACGATCCGGTCCTTCAGCAGCCGCGAGTAGATGTCGTAGCTGCGCTCGCCGCGGTGGGTCTGCTCGACCACGTAGGGCATCGGGATGTACGGCATGGGGACTCCCTTCGCCGCGGCGTGCGGCTCTCAGTTGAGGTTAGCCTCGGAGGTGAGGAAGGCAAGCGCCTTGTCCTCGCGGATCCTGTTCGCGAGTGCGCGCCGAGCATCCGCTCCCCGCAGCTCCTGCTGCACCCGCGCGAGCGGCAGGTTGAGCTCGGTGGCGGTCCGGGCGATCTCGGCCTGGAAGTCGTCGTCGGTGACCTCGATCTTCTCCTGATCGGCGATGGCCTCGAGGAGGAGCGCGCCCTTCACCTGGAGCAGCGCCTGCTCGCGCAGGTCGGCGCGCAGCCGTGAGACGTCGAGCCCCATCTGCTGCATGTCGAGGCCCTGCCGCTCGAAGCGCTCGGCGGCCCCCTGGATCATCGCGTCGATGGCGCGCTCCACGAGCGAGGGCGGCACCTCGAAGTCGTTCTTTGCGAGCGCCGCCTTCACGAGCGCGTCCCGCAGCTCGGTGTCGGCGCGGCGCCGCTCGCGCTTCGTCAGATCCTCGCGGATCCGCGCCTCCAGCTTCGCGAGCGTGTCGACGCCCTCGATCCCGACGTCCTTCGCGAGCTCGTCGTCGAGGCTGGGGCGCTGGCGCGTCTTGAGGCCCTTCAGCGTGACCACGAAGTGCGCCGTCTTCCCGCGCAGCATCTCGATGCGATAATCGGGCGGGAAGGTCTGGTCGAGCTCGAGCGTCTCGCCGAGCTTCTTCCCGGCGAGCTCGGGCAGGTTGCCGGCGAGGAACTCGCCCGGCTCGACACGCGCGGTCACGCCCTCGGCCTGGTTTCCCTGGAACGGGTGACCGTCGATGGTCCCGGTGAAGTCGACGGTGGCGTAGTCACCCGTCTGCGCGTCGAAGCGCCCCTCGGCCGGCACGAGCTGCGCCAGGCCCTCCTGGATGCGCGTCAGCTCGTCCGAGACCATCTGCGGGGTCACCTCGGCGGCGGGGCGCGTCGCCTCGAGCTTCCGGTAGTCCCTGGGCTCCAGCTTCGGCTTCACCTCTACCCGCGCCGTGAAGCGGAGGGGCTCGGCGTGCTTGAGGCCCTCGCCCGCCACGTCGACGCGCGGCGGCGCGACCGCCTCGATGGCGTGCTCGCGCACGGCGTCGCCGAAGCTGGCGCTGACGAGCTTCTCCACCACGTCGCGCTCCACCTCGTCCTTGAAGTTCCGCTCCAGCACGTTGCGCGGCACCTTGCCTGTGCGGAATCCTCTCAGCTTCACGCGGCGGCCCAGGCTCGTGTAGGCGCGGTCGAGCTCCTGCGCGACGCGCTCCGGGTCTACCTCGACGGTGACCTTCTTCTCCACCGGGGAGACAGCTTCGACCTCGATCTTCATGGGCGCTCGCGACCTTCGGCGTGGGGGTGTAAAGCGGTGGGTAGGTACGTGCAGCGCCGCGTGCGGTCAAGGGAAATGGGCGGGGAGGGACTCGAACCCTCACGCCTCGCGGCACCGGATCCTAAGTCCGACGCGTCTGCCGTTCCGCCACCCGCCCGGTGGACGTTGTTATCACGTCCTGCGCTGACGGCGCCCGCGCATCCGTAGTAAGAAGCGGCCGTGGACGCTCCGCACCAGCACCCACCCGAGGCCGCTTGCCTTCCCGCCTGCCCGGCATGGGCCGAGGGGGCCCTGCAACTCTTCGCCCTCCAGCGCCGCCACGCCGACATGCTGGCTGCTTGCGAGGCGGCGGAGGTGGTCGAGTCCGTCATCGTGAATCCTGCCGTCCCGGGCGTCCTCCTGCCCGAGTACCTCGGCGAGGATCAGCTCGTGCGGCTCAACGTCGTCGTCGGACGCGACGCGCCCGAGCTCCTCATGGACGGCTGGGGCCTGCACTGCACCCTCACCTTCCGCGGCCGCCGGTTCGACTGCGCCCTGCCCTGGGCCTCCATCATGTCGGGCGTGCTCCGCCCGCCACCCCGCAAGCGGCTTCGCTTTCAGGTGATCGAGGGCGGCAAGAAGGACAGCCCCGAGTAGCAGCTCCCGGAAAGACGAACGGGGACCCGTCGCCGGGTCCCCGTGTTGTCTTCAAGTGAGCGCAGAAGGAATCGAACCTTCAACCTATGGATTAAGAGTCCATTGCTCTGCCAGTTGAGCTATGCGCCCTGGCCCTGCGAAAGGGTGGCGGATCTACAACGGCGACCCCTGAGTGTCAACGGGTCGCTGAAGCAAGCGCGCCCGGAGGGAATCGGATTTCGACCCGGTGGCTGCGCCTTCGGCGCATCGCTCGCTCCACTCGCCGCCGCCAGCTTCGCGGCGTTGAAGTCGGGGGCTCCGCCCCCGACCCCCCTGGCAGCGCGCCCGGAGGGAATCGAACCCCCGACCTGCGGCTTCGAAGGCCGACGCTCTATCCATCTGAGCTACGGGCGCAAAAAACCGCAAAAAAGCGAATTACTGGGGTGAGTGAAGGGGCTCGAACCCTTAACCCCCGGATCCACAGTCCAGTGCTCTACCGATTGAGCTACACTCACCGTAAATTTTGGCGCGCCCGGAGGGAATCGAACCCCCGACCCGCGGCTTAGAAGGCCGCCGCTCTATCCATCTGAGCTACGGGCGCACAGCCCCGCCGGGACCACCGAGAAACCATCCACCCTGCTTGTCAAAGAGTCGGGGCGGCGGGATTCGGACCCGCGACCTCCTGCGCCCAAGGCAGGCGCGCTACCAGGCTGCGCTACGCCCCGAAAGTCGCGGCCGGCCCACCAGCCCAACCAAGAGCGCTGTAACTAGCCTCACCGCCCTTTTTTGTCAAAGGCGAGCTGCTCCAGGACCGGACGCAGGGCGCGGAACGCGGCGCCGCGGTGGGAGAGCGCGTCCTTCTCGGCGGGGCCGAGCTCGGCCATCGTGCGCGGTGGGCGGATGGGAAGCGCGTGCGCAGGCGCCACCTCCCGCTGGAGCCGTGCCGGCTCTGCCTCGGGCACGAAGAGCGGGTCGTAGCCGAACCCGTTCTTCCCGAGCGGGACGTGGCCGATCCGGCCGCGGCACGAGCCCTCGACCGCGGTCAGGATCCGGCCGTCCGGCGCCGCGAGCGCCAGCACCGCCACGTAGGCGGCGTCGCGCTGCGCCCCCTCCCGCCCCTGCAGCGCGCGCAGCAGCTTTTCGTTGTTCGCCTCGTCGCGCGCCGCTCGCGACAGCTCGTCCCCGAGCTCGCGGTCGGCGGCGCCGGCCAGCCCGCAAGCGGGGCTGGCGAGACCATCCTCGAGCTCCGACCAGCGCGCCGAGTGGACGCCGGGTGCTCCGCCGAGCGCATCGACGCACAGCCCCGAGTCGTCGGCGAGCGCGTACCGCATCGCGAAGCACGCGTAAGCGGTCGCCTTCTTCTCGGCGTTCTCGCGGAAGGTGCTTCCATCCTCGACGACCTCGGGCAGCGGCCGGCCGAGCTCGTCGGGCGAGATCACCCGCACCGGCAGGCCGTCGACGAGGCGGCGCAGCTCGCGCAGCTTCCCGGCGTTGGTGGTCCCGAAGAAGAGCTCCAGCATGGCGGGTCAGGTCGGGGGGGCGAGCGCTCGCTCCTGGGCCTCCTTGAGACGGGCGATGCCCGTCAGGGCGGCATCGATCATGCGATCGAGCTGGTCCCGGCGGAAGGCCTTCCCCTCGGCGGTGCCCTGGACCTCCACCAGCTCACCCTCACCCGTCGCCACCACGTTCATGTCCACCTCGGCGGTCGAGTCCTCGCCGTAGTCGAGGTCGAGCCGCACCGCGCCGTCGAGCACGCCGACCGAGACGGCAGCCACGTGGCGCTTCACCACCGAGCCACCGAGCTTCTTGGCGCCCTTGATGGCGCGGATGGCGAGAACGAGCGCCACGAAACCCCCGGTGATGGCGGCGGTACGGGTCCCTCCGTCGGCCTGGATCACGTCGCAGTCGATGGTGAGGGTGCGCGGGCCCAGCTCGCGCAGGTCGACCGCGGCGCGCAGCGCCCGCCCGATGAGACGCTGAATCTCGAGGGTGCGGCCACCCTGCTTGCCCTTGGCCGCTTCGCGCGCCATCCGCTCGTGGGTCGAGCGCGGCAGCATCCCGTACTCGGCGGTCACCCATCCGGCGCCGGTGCCGAAGACGTGCGGCGGCACGCGGTCCTCCACCGACGCCATGCACAGCACCTGCGTGTCGCCGAAGCGGGCGAGACAGGAACCCTCGGCGTGGCGCGAGACGCCCGCCTCGAGGGAGATGGGACGGAGCTCGAGATCGCCGCGACCGCTCGTTCGCTGGGACATGGGGCCGGCATCTTAAGCGGCATGGGGTGGACCGGCCAGCGGCGACCCCGACCCCGACCCCGACCCCGACCCCGACCTGGTTTCACGCCTCGACCTCGACGGCTACCTCTGCACTCTCGCCATTTCCGCCTCCCTCCTTCGGAGTTGAGGAGGCGGAAATGGCTCTTACACAAATCATCGCCGTCGAGGTCGAGGCTCGGTTCCCGTTTCAGTCCCTGGACGTCTACGTCGCCGCGCGGGAGCTCGCGGCGCTCGTGCACGCGGCGCGGGTCGCCGACGCGGAGCTCCGCGACCAGGCCACGCGGGCTGCCAAGTCGGTGTTTCTCAATCTGTGCGAGGGGCTCCCCAGCGACAGCGGGCCGATGCGGCGCAAGCACTTCTCGCTCGCGAACGGGTCGCTCCACGAGCTCGTCGGCGCGCTCGACCTCGCCTGCGCCATCGGGGCGCTCGCGCCGGAGGCGGCGCGGCGGGCGCAGGCGCTCGCCTTGCGGGTGAAGCGCATGCTGCGGGCGCTCCTCACCGCACGAGCGGGGTGAGCATCGCCACGAGCCGCGAGGCGAGCCGCGCCACCTCGGCCGCGCTCTCCGCGCTCGCGTCGCCACAAAGCGCGGCGATCTCGACCGCCGCGGCGGCCTCGGTGGCCTCGGCGCGAGCGACGGCGAAGGCGCGAGCCTTGTCACCGCGCGTGACCCTACCCGCACCTTCGGCGCAGTTGAGACAAGCGCTCTTGGCAGAGGGGAGCGCCTCGTCGCGCAGCTTTGCGTCGCGGACCGAGGCGCGGCGCACCGCGAGCAAGAGCTCCACCGCGACCCCGTAGGCGAGCAACCTGTGGTGAGGGAGAGCGGGAGAGACTGACGAACTGGAGGAGGTGGGAGAGCTGGAAACCCGAGGAAACAGCGTGTCGTTCATGGCCGGCGGCTCCTTTCGCGAGCGGCAAGGAGACGACGGCCATGAACGAAACGGTTCCACGAGCCTGAGCGAACCTCGGATGGCAGGCGCAGTGCCAGCCGAAGGCTGGCGCGAGCCTGCGAAACCCCCGACCCCGACCCCGACCCCGACCCCGACCGCGACCGCGACCCGCTCCCTCAGTTCGATCCTCGCACCGCGCTCCGCCAGGCCCGCACTCCATC
>WNGL01008721.1_pt1 | contig 18679 bp, 15 predicted proteins | sample 5400591 | NCBI WGS metagenome assembly WNGL01 (sample SAMN13153377, study PRJNA577476) | soil metagenome | isolation source: 80 cm soil or saprolite under Garry oak tree replicate 1 | place: USA:California | collected 2016-06-15 | reverse complement strand
CCAGCCCGATGGTCAGGTGCAGCTGGTAGTCGGTGGCGATGGCGGCGTCGGGCAGCGCGATCCGCTCCACGCTGGAGTGTGAGATATCCCGCTCGTGCCACAGCGGGATGCCCTCGGTCACCGGGGTCACGTAGCCGCGGATCACCCGGGCCAGCCCGGCGATCCGCTCCGAACGGATGGGGTTCTTCTTGTGCGGCATGGCCGAGGAGCCCTTCTGGCCCGAACGGAACGGCTCGGCCAGCTCCCGCACCTCGGTCCGCTGCCCGTGCCGGACCTCGAGCGCGACCGCCTCGCAGACGGTGGCGGCCAGGGCCAGCGCGCCGGTCCACTCGGCGATCCCGTCCCGCATCACGACCTGGGTCGCCACGTCCGCGGCCCGCAGGCCCAGGGCGGGCATGACCTCGGCCTCGATGGCCGGGTCGATGTTGGAATAGCTGCCGACCGGGCCGGACAGGGTGCCGACCGCCACCGCGTCCCTGGCTCGGACGATCCGGTCCCGGCAGCGCGCCATGGCGAAGGCGAAGTCGGCCACCCGGTGCCCCCAGGTGTCGGGTTCGGCGTGGATGCCGTGCGTCCGGCCGGGCCGCAGCGTGTCCCGGTGCGCCAGCGCATGATCGCGCAGCACCGCGACCAGCCGGGTGGCCTTGGCGACCAGCAGGTCGCTGGCCTCGGCCAGCTGGACCGCGAGCGCGGTGTCGAGCAGGTCGGAGGAGGTCATCCCGTAGTGCACCCAGGCGGCGGCCGAACGCGGCGTGGTGTTGTCCGCCCAGGCGGTCAGGAAGGCGATCACGTCGTGATCAGTGACCGCCTCCACCGCGGCTACCGCATCGGGGGTCGGCGGTGGAGCCGAACGGACTGGCTCCACGCTCTCGGCCGGCACCGTGCCCGCCCGGGCGTGCGCCGCCAGGACCAGCGTCTCTACCCGGCACCACAGCTCGTACTTGTGCGCCTCGCTCCAGACCCGCCCCATCTCGGGCAGCGTGTACCGCTCGATCATGGCTCTATTGTCTCGGAGGGAACGATCCCCCCCAGACCCCCCCTGCTCCTGGGGGGACTACCCGTCCCCCCAGACCCCCTGGGGGACCCCTTCGGGGGTCCCGGTGCTCGGCCGCGAGCGCGGCCGCTACGATCAGCGTCAGCAGCGCTATCTCGGCCGCGGCGCTCACCGTCACGCCGACCGCCGAGGCGGCCACAGAAACCGCCGCCGCGGTCAGCCGGAAGCGGCCGGCGCCGATCCGCAGCGCGTGCCTGAACGCCGCGCTGCCGGCCAGGAACAGCGCCACGCCGCACCCCAGGGCCAGGCACGGCCCGGCCGGCAGGGTGCTCCCGGTGTTCACGATGGCCTGCTTAACCCCCGAGGCCAGCGCGACGATGCCGAGCAGGATGGGGATGTAGGCGTAGAAGTAGGCCGCCAGCGCCAGCGCGGGCCGGCCGGCCGGATCGGCGGCCACCATGGCCTGCTCGGCCCGTTCGTCGTCTTCGGCGCCGAAGTAGGCCCACCACAGCGCGGCGGTCAGCGCCAGCCCCAGCACGGCCGACAGGGCCAGGGATACGGTCACCGGGTGTCCTTCTGCGCCGATCCCGATGTCCACGACCGACTCGCCGAACACGATGATGACCAGCGCGCCGTGCCGTTCGGTGAAGTGCGACGGCTGGATGGCGAACCGGCCCCGCACCGGGAGGACCAGCGGCGAGAGCACCTGGACCGCGAGCGCCGCCGCCCACAGGCCGTACGCGGCCGGGCCCTTGACCACCCCGGCCCCGATCACCAGCAGCGCCGCCGCCAGGTTGAACGGCGCGACCCTGGCGATGTTCGCGTTGACCCGCTGGTACAGCCAGGCGTGGATGACGACGACGATCAGGTAGCCGACGCCGAGCGCGACGCCATCCCGGCCGAACGCGTCCGGGATGGCCAGCCCCATGATGAGGAAGCCGGCCATGCCGGTCAGCAGCAGCAGCCGTTCCAGCGCCCGCGCCGGGATCTGCGCGTTGCACAGCCAGACGTACCCGCCGTACATCCACCACAGCGCGCCGAAGACGAGCAGCACGCGGAACCCGTCGGCCACCGTCACGTCGTGCGCCAGGATCCCGGTGAGCTGGGTGATCGCGAAGACGAAGACCAGGTCGAAGAAGAGCTCGAGGGTGCTGACCCGCAGCGGCTGGTCGCCGGCTGACGGCTGGTCGCCGGCGCCGGGCTGGTCATCGCCGGAAACAGGCCCGGAAGCGGGCACTGTCACAGGCGGGCCGCGATGTCGCGGCGGTACCAGCCGCCGCGCAGCTCGATCGTGGCGGTGAGGCGGTAGGCCGCGTCCCTGGCGGCCGCGATGTCCGGGCCCGAGCCGACGGCGTTCAGCACCCGCCCGCCCGCCGACACCAGGTAACCCGCCCGGCCCGCGCCCCTGCCCCTGCCTGCGGCGGCGCCCGCCCCGCCCGCGCCCGTGCCGCCCGCCCCGCCAGCGTCCGCGCCGCCGGCAGCCGTGCCCGCGTGCAGGAGATACGCCTGCCCGCCGGGGGAGTCGCGGGCGCCGGGGCGGGTGAACCCGGCCCGTTCGGGATCATTGATTGTGATCGTGTCGCCCGTGACCGGGTTCTCCGGGTAGCCCTCGGCGGCGATCACCACGACGACGGCCGCGCCCGGGTGCCACTGCGGTGCGGCGGCGCCGGCCAGGTCGCCGGCCGCGGCGGCGGCCAGCAGCGGCGCCAGCGGGGTGGCCAGCCGGTCCAGCACCACCTGTGTCTCCGGGTCGCCGAAGCGGGCGTTGAACTCGACCACCCGCAGGCCGGCCGGGGTCAGGCAGAGCCCGGCGTAGAGCAGCCCGCGGTACGGCGTGCCGCGGCGGCGCATCGCGTCCACGGCCGGCTGGATGACCCTGGCCATGGCCTGCCCGGCCAGGTCGGCGGGGACCCAGGGGAGCGGGGCGTAGGCGCCCATGCCGCCGGTGTTCGGGCCCTGGTCGCCGTCGCGGGCGCGCTTGAAGTCCTGGGCGGGCAGCAGCGGCACCGCCGTGGCGCCGTCGCAGACGGCGAACAGCGACACCTCCGGGCCGTCGAGGAACTCCTCGATCACCACCGTGCCGCAGGCCCGCGCGTGCGCCCGGGCGGCCGCCAGGTCGTCCGTGACGACGACGCCCTTGCCCGCCGCGAGGGCATCGTCCTTGACCACGTAGGGCGGCCCGAACGCGGCCAGCGCGGCGTCCGCCTCGGCGCCGGTGGCGCAGGTGAACGAGGCCGCGGTCGGGATGCCCGCCTCGGTCATGACCTGCTTGGCGAAGGACTTCGAGCCCTCGATCATGGCGGCGTCCGCGTCCGGTCCGAAGCAGCTGAAGCCCGCCTCCCGCAGCGCGCCGGCCGCCCCCGCGACCAGCGGCGCCTCCGGGCCGATCACCACCAGGTCCGGGCTGAGCTTGCGGGCCAGCGCGGTGATCCCGTCCGGGGTCAGCCGGGTGTCCGGATGGGTCTCGGCGAGCGCCGCGATGCCCGGGTTGCCCGGGGCCGCGTGCAGGCTCTCCGCCTCGGTGCCCTCGGCCGGCTGACTAAGGGCGCGGACGATGGCGTGCTCCCGGCCGCCCGACCCGATGACGAGAATGCGCACGCCGTGAGCCTACCTGCGGCTCGCGGAGGTTACCGCAGGAGAGGCCGGAGCTGCAGGGTCTGGTCGCGGCGCGGGCCGACGCCGACCGCGCACACCGGGGCGCCGATCATCGTCTCCACGGCCGTGATGTAGGTCCGCGCGTTCGGCGGCAGCTCGTCGAACGTGCGGGCCTTGGAGATGTCCTCCCACCAGCCGTCGAAGTACTCGTAGACCGGCACCGCGTGGTGAAACTCGGTCTGCGTCATCGGGATCTCCTCGCACCGCTTCCCGTCCACCTCGTAGGCCACGCAGACCGGCACCTTGTCCAGGCCGGACAGCACGTCGAGCTTGGTCAGGAAGTAGCCGGTGATGCCGTTCACCCGGGTCGCGTACCTGGCGATGACCGCGTCGAACCACCCGGTGCGGCGCGGCCGGCCGGTGGTCACGCCGTACTCCGCGCCGGTCTTGCGCAGCCACTCGCCCTGCTCGTCGCGGAGTTCGGTGGGGAAGGGCCCCTCGCCGACGCGGGTCGTGTAGGCCTTGACGATGCCGATGACGTCGGAGATCCGGGTCGGGCCGATGCCGGACCCGGCGCAGGCGCCGCCCGCCGTGGGCGAGGATGAGGTCACGAACGGGTAGGTGCCGTGGTCCACGTCGAGCATGGTGGCCTGGGCGCCTTCGAGCAGCACCACCTGGCCCTGGTCCAGCGCCCGGCCCAGGACCAGCCCGGTGTCGGCCACGTACGGGCGGAGCCGGTCCGCGTACCGCTCGTACTCCTCCGCCGTGGCCTGCGGGTCGATGCCCCGCCGGTTGTAGACCTTGGTCAGCATCTGGTTCTTCTCGCGCAGCACCAGGTCGAGCTTCTTGCGCAGGATGCCGGGGTCGAACAGGTCCTGGACGCGGATCCCCACCCGCGCGATCTTGTCGCCGTAGGCCGGGCCGATGCCGCGGCCGGTGGTGCCGATCCGCGCGCTGCCCAGGTACCGCTCGGTGACCTTGTCCAGGGCCCGGTGGTAGGGCATGATCAGGTGCGCGTCGGCCGAGACGAGCAGCTTGGCGCAGTCCACGCCGCGGGCCGCCAGGCCGTCGATCTCGTCGAGCAGCACCTGCGGGTCGATAACCACGCCGTTGCCGATGACCGGGACGACGTGCGGTGACAGCACCCCGGACGGCAGCAGGTGCAGGGCGTAGCTCTCGTCGCCGATGACGACCGTGTGGCCGGCGTTGTTCCCGCCCTGGTACCTGACCACGTAGTCAACGCGGTCGCCGAGCAGGTCGGTGGCCTTGCCCTTGCCCTCGTCGCCCCACTGGGCGCCGACAAGCACGATGGCGGGCATGCGCATCCCTTCGGCTGGCGCAGGCTCCGGCTGGGTTCCCGGCGGGACCCCGGCCTGGCCTCGCATGATGAAGCCCCCGCTCAGGCGCAAGTCGCGGCAGGGGCTCTTGCGTTCTGAGATTACCCGCAAAAGTGCCAGGTAACCCAGCCCGCATCGCCCCGCTATGGCCGGAAAGCTCCTGCGGGGATGCGCGGCGGCCGGCTACGGCGTGGCGGCCGGGCCGTGGCCGGTTAGCTCGGCGGTCAGTGCGGCGGCGGCGGTGGCGCTGCTGTCCCGCAGGAACTGATCGCACCGCTGCGCCTCGTCGTCCTCGCCGATCGCCGCGGCCGCGGCGCCCAGCATGTGCAGCGAGCGCAGGAAGCCGCGGTTCGGCTCGTGCTCCCACGGGACCGGGCCGTGCCCCTTCCAGCCCGCGCGGCGCAGCTGGTCCAGGCCGCGGTGGTAGCCGGTCCGCGCGTACGCGTAGGCGGTGACCGGGTCGCCCTGGCCGTACGCGCGGGCGGCCAGCGCGGCCCACGCCGCCGAGGAGGCCGGGAAGCGCGCCGCGACCTTCTCCGGCGCCTCGCCCGCCCGCAGCGCGGCGTCCGCCTCCTCGTCGGGGAGCAGGTAGGTGGCCGGCGGGCCGCCCAGCAGGTTCTGACGTTCCATTCGTGTCCTTTGGCTTAGCCCGTGTCCCCTGGCTCAGCTGAGCTGGTGGCCGGCCGACAGCAGGTCCTCGCAGGCGTGGCTGACCCGCGCCGCCATGCCCGCCTCGCCCGCCTTGCCCCAGCTGCGCGGGTCGTACACCTTCTTGCTGCCGACCTCGCCGTCTATCTTCAGCACGCCGTCGTAGTTCTTGAACATGTGGTCCGCGACGGGCCGGGTGAACGCGTACTGGGTGTCGGTGTCGACGTTCATCTTGACCACGCCGTAGGAGATGGCCTCCCTGATCTCCTCGAGCGCCGAACCGGACCCGCCGTGGAAGACCAGGTCGAAGGGCTTGTCCTGGCCGTACTTGTGGCCCACGGCCTCCTGGATCTCCTTCAGCACCGGCGGGCGCAGCGTCACGTGCCCCGGCTTGTAGACGCCGTGCACATTGCCGAACGTGGCGGCCAGCATGTACCGGCCCCGCTCGCCGAGCCCGACCGCCTCGGCGGTGGCCAGGGCGTCTTCCGGCGTGGTGTACAGCTTCTCGTTGATCTCGCCGACGATCCCGTCCTCCTCGCCGCCGACCACCCCGATCTCCATCTCCATGACGATGCGGGCGGCGGCGCACTCGGCCAGCAGTTCGGCCGCGATCTGGAGGTTCTCCTTCAGCGGCACGGCCGAGCCGTCCCACATGTGCGACTGGAACAGCGGCTCCTGGCCGCGGGCGACCCGCTCCTTGGACAGCGCCACCAGCGGGCGCATGTAGCCGTCCAGCTTGTTCTTCGGGCAGTGGTCGGTGTGCAGCGCGATGTGGATGGGGTACTTGGCCGCGGCGACGTGCGCGAACTCCACCAGCGCCACCGCGCCCGTCACCATGTCCTTGACCGAGCCGGACAGGTACTCGGCGCCGCCGGTGGATATCTGGACGATGCCGTCGCTGCCGGCCTCGGCGAATCCGCGCAGCGCGGCGTTCAGCGTCTGGCTCGAGGTGACGTTGATCGCGGGGAACGCGAAGCCCCGCTGCTTGGCAGTGTCGAGCATCTGCGCGTAGACCTCTGGGGTCGCGATTGGCATGACGATGACTCCCTCAGCTTTGATGTGACCCCACTCTAGACACCCGGGCCTGAGTCTCTGTAGGGACCTTGGGCCTGACGACGCAAGCATGAAGCGCGCGTGAAGATGCACCGGGCATGGCCGGGCATGAGGTACAACAGGAAGCCTATGAATCCGGAGAGCTTTCTGACAGGGTCGTGGGGGTACGCCGCGCTCGTCCTGTTCGGCTTCCTGGAGGCGGCATGCATCCCGATCTCGTCCGAGATCACCGTGCTGGTGACCGAGTCCGACGTGAGCCGGGCCGAGCGCTTCCTGGAGGGCCGGGGGGCGTGGGCGATTCCGGTGGCGCGCATGCTGCCCTTCGTCCGCGCCTTCACCTCGATCGTCGCGGGCCTGGTGCGCGTCCCCCCGATCCGCTTCGGGATCCTTAGCCTGATCGGCACGGTCATCTACGCGGCCGCGCTGTCCTCGGCCGGGTACGCGCTCGGCAGCACCTGGAACAAGGTCAGCCACGGCCTGGCCGTGGTCGGCTACGTGCTGTTCGCCCTGGTGGTCATCGCCATCGTCGGCTTTGTCGCCTACCGCTGGCGGCAGTTCCGGCGTGAGGCCGCCGCCGGCGTAAGCGCCCGCCCCGGCGCGGGTCCTGGTGCGGACGTTGCCGCGGAACCGCGCCCGAAGCCCCGGTCGCACCGGGCCGGCAAGTAAGACGCCGGGATCGGCTAGCCCGGCTCCCCGGTGAGGTGCCTCCGGCGCCCCGGTGAGGTGCCTCCGGCGCCCCGGCGGCCTCAGGTGCCTCAAGGGCCTCAGACGCCGAGGTCGGCCAGCTCGTAGGCGGCGCGGTAGGTCAGCCCGCGCCCGGTGACGTTGGGCCGGGCGCCCCGGTCGACCAGCACGGCCACGCCCACGACCTCGGCGCCGGCCTCGCGCACCGCCTCCACCGCGGTCAGCGGGGACGTGCCGGTGGTGGACGTGTCCTCGACCACGAGCACCCGCCGTCCGGCCACGTCGGGGCCTTCGATCCGGCGCTGGGTGCCGTGCTCCTTTTCTCTCTTCCGTACCACGAACGCGTCGACCGGCGTGCCGCGGCCCGCCGCGGCGTGCATCATCGCGGTGGCCACCGGGTCGGCGCCCATGGTGAGCCCGCCGGCCGCGTCGTAACCCAGGTCCGCGGTCAGGTCGAGCATGACCCGGCCGGCCAGCGGCGCCAGCCGCCCGTCGAGCAGGATCCGGCGCAGGTCGACGTACCACTGCGCCCGCTGCCCAGAGGAGAGCACGAAGTCCCCCCGGATCACGGCCTTGGCCTTGATCGCCGCGAGAAGTTCGGCCCTGTCGCTCACGGGACGTGATCTTAGGCGATGGTCCGCCGGCGCCGGTTTTCCAGTCCCCCTCAAACCGGAGCGCCGACGCCGGCGGAGTCAGTGAGCCAGGCCCAGCGCCTCGCTGAGCCGGCCGGGCAGGGCGGCCAGGCTGCGCTGCCGCCAGGCCTTCCGGAGCCAGGCGTGCGCAGAGGTGCGGTCTTCCCGGTCTGGCTCCATCGGCTGGTCGGCTCCTTTCGCTCGGACGCGCGTTCCGTTCGAGGTAGTGACGGCAAAGCCGTCCCGGCATGACGTCGTATGCGCCAGGATTCTCTAGGTAACTACTTGGAGTCAATCAAGGACGGTGAGTAATGGACAGTCCCCGGGATCCATTGCCCGCAGACCTGTCCGCGGAACCGGCACCCGCCGCGCCCGTGTCCCGGCCGGTGCCCCGGCCGAGGGACCCCGGCGGGTCCGCGGAGCCGCTGTCGGTGGGAACGCTGGCCGCGGGAACGCTGGCGCCGAGCGACGCGGACCTGATCACGGCGAGCCGGGCCGGGGACGTCGCGGCCTACGACACCCTGTACCGGCGGCACGTGGCCGCCGCCCACGGCCTGGCCAGGCAGCTCGTGCGCGGCCGGGCCGAAGCCGACGACGTGGTCGCGGAGACCTTCGCCAAGATCCTTGACCTGCTGCGCCGCGGCGGCGGCCCGGACGGCGCGTTCCGCCCCTACCTGCTGACCGCGGTCCGCCGGGGCGCCTATGACCGGCATCGCGCCGAGCACCGGCAGGTGGTCACCGACGAGATGGAGGCGTTCGACCGCGGCGTCCCGTTCGCCGATCCGGCCGTCGCCGACCTGGAACGGACCATGGTCGCCCGCGCCTTCGCCTCCCTACCCGAACGCTGGCAGGCCGTGCTCTGGCACACCGAGATCGAGGACGCCCGGCCCGCCGAGGTGGCCTCGCTGCTCGGGCTGACCGCGAACGGCGTCGCGGCCCTGGCTTACCGGGCGCGCGAAGGCCTGCGCCAGGCCTACCTGCAGATGCACCTGTCCGGGGCGGTCCGTGACGAGTGCCGGCCGGTGACGGCCAAGCTCGGCGCGTACGTGCGCGGCGGCCTGGCCAAGCGGGACGCGGCCAGGGTCGCCGGCCACCTGGACCAGTGCGCGGACTGCCGGTGTGTCATCGCCGAGCTCGGCGACGTGAACGTGGCGCTCAAGGGCATCGTGGCCCCGATCATCCTCGGCCCGGCTGCGGCTGCCTACCTGGCTTCGGCCGCGGTCAAGGGGACGGCGGGCGGCGGGATCGCGGGCCAGCTGGCCTGGTTCCGGCACGCGCCGAAGCAATTCCGGCATGCGGCCAGGGGCCAGCAGGCCGCGGTGGCAGGCATCGCGGCCGCGGCCGTCGTCGGCCTGGCCGCCGCGGCCATGGCGCTGGCCGGGCAGGCCGGTTCCGGGTCGTCCGGTCCCGGCCGGGCCGCCGCGCACCGGGCGCTGCCCCCGGTGGCTTCGGTCCCGGGGGCCTCAAGCCCGGCAGCTTCGGGTTCCGGGCCCTCGGCGCCGCAGCCGGGGACGTCGAGCCAGCCGGCGCACCATCAGCCCGCCCCGCCACCGCCCTCGGTAACGGCCCCGGCGCCATCCCCGGTAGCACTTCCCGCGCCCGCCCGGCTCGCGGCGCGGATCAACCCGGTGGGCGCGCTGCCGCAAGGCAGCAGCGGGATCGTGGCGTTCACCGTGACGAACGCGAGTTCCGTGGTCACGGCGCAGATAACGGCGCGCGTCTCGCTGCCCGGCGGAGTCAGCCTGCTGGCCGCCGGCGCGCTGGGCAGGTCCAGCATGGCTCCCGCGAGCTCGGGCGGCTGGAGCCCTCTGCAGGCTCTGGCTCGCATCTCGGGACGATGACGCAGCCGTCCGGGCGGCTCCGGAGGCCAGCTGCCCGGCCCAGCCCGCCGGGCGGGGCCGCATGCCGCCGCCGCCGGGCCCCTGGGCTGGGGTGCGTGGGCCCCTGACCCCGTCTATCGGGGTGCGGGGCCCACGCACCCCAGCCCGCTGGCCGCGCCGCACCCGGCAGAAATACCCGTTTCTTCGCAAACCCGTCATATCCGGCACGACGCCAGCCAGCCCGGCGCCACCAGCCCGAGACGTGAGCCAGAGCCCCATACGGGCCTAAATCCTCCACATGGCCGAAATCCTCCACGATAAAGTCGAGACGATCGCACTGGTGAGCGAATCAATGATGTGATGTGACTAACGAGACTAACGGGAAACGTAGACGGCCGGACCTGCGGCCGGGCGCCGAACGAGGCGAATAGACGAGGCCGATAGACGAGCCCAGGCGCAGCCGACGAGCCAGGAAATCCCGTCTGTTCTGTGAGCCCTGAGGCCTGGGTGGCAGAGGTTTGGGGCGTGACCAAGGCGCTCCAGGCAGCGGGAATGCGCGGAAAGGCATCCCAGGGAAGGTTACTTCACTAGTCTTAGAGCCGTCCGGTCCATATCGGTGCCGATGGACTGGCCGCTGCATCGAGGGAAGGACGGTGGGGCCGTGGATCGCTGTGCGCTGTTCGTTGACGCTGGTTACGTGCTCGCGGATGGTGCTATGGCTGTGCACGGGACACGCCGCGGCGAATCGGTCTCCTGGGACTACGAGGGCCTCCTGCAGCTGCTGTCCGGCCTGGCCAGGGAACGATCCGGCCTGCCGGTGCTCCGCTGCTACTGGTACGAGGCTACGGTGGACGGCCGCCGCACCGCCGAGCAGGACGCGCTGGCCGACGTGCCCGGCATCAAGCTCCGGGTCGCCAAGATCCGCCCGGGCCGGCGTGAGGGCGTGGAAACCGAGATCCACCGCGACCTGACCACGCTGGCGCGCAACAACGCGATAAGCGACGCGCTCGTGGTCAGCGCGGAGGAGGACCTGGCGCAGGTCATCGCCGACGTGCAGGACCTCGGCATGCGGGTGACGCTGGTGCACATCGCGGTGGACGGGAACTGGACCATCTCGCGGGCGCTCCGCCAGGAGTCCGACGACATCATCGAGATCAGCGGCGAGCACCTGCGGCCGTACGTGGAGCTGATCGCCGGGGCCGAGCCCGTCCACCCGGACGAGGACAGCGACCTCGCGGCGGCCCGGCCGCTGGCCAACGGCCACTCGACCGTGGTCGCGGCGTCCTACCAGCAGGTGCCCGCGGCATCGGCCAATCATGCGCCGCCCGCCATCTACACCGCGCCGGTGGTGGCGGAGTATCAGCGGCCCGCGTTGCAGCTGCCGCGGGTGGCGACGCGGGAGCCGCGCGACAGCCGGGACACCCGCGACGACCGGACCCGCGACGGCAGGGACGCGCGGGACGACCGGGCCCGCGAGGACCGGGCCCGCGAGGACCGGACCGCCGCGTCGGCCGTAAACGGTGAGGCGTCATCCCCGGCCCGCCAGGACATCGCCTCACGCCAGGACATCGCCTCACGCCAGGACATCGCGTCGCGCCAGGACATCGCGTCGCGCCAGGACATCGCCTCGCGCCAGGACATCCCGGCCCGGCCGGACATCTACGCCGCGCCCTCGTCCAGCGCGCGGAACCGGCAGGAGCCGGCCCCGCAGAGCCAGGCCACGCGCGGCCGCGCCGCCGAAGAGTCCGTCGGCTACGCCCCGGCCACAGGCGCCGGGTTGCAGGGCGCCGGGTTGCAGGGCGCCGGGTTGCAGAGCACGGGGCTGCAGGGCGCGGGTTCGCCGAGCGCGGGGCCGGAGACCGGAACGGTGCCGCCAGGCCCGGAGGCCACCCAGGCCCAGCCCGGCCAGCTGCGGCGCCTGCCTTCCTCGCGCAACGCGGCGAACCAGGGGCAGCCCGGGCCGATGGGCGTCGCGGGAGCCGGCTCGCCCTCGTCCGGCCAGCACGGCGGGCTGAGTCAGAGCGGCCTGAGCCAGAGCGGCCTGAGCCAGAGCGGCCTCGGCCAGAGCGGGCTCGGCCAGAACGGACTGGGCCAGAACGGGCTCGGGCAGAACGGCCTCGGCCAGGGCAGCGGTCAAGTCGGCCAGGGCTCGGCCCGCAGCGCTCCCTACAGCGGCCCGCAGCCGGTGGTGAGCAGCCCGGCCGCGTCCGGCGGCTACCAGAACCAGAACGGCGGCGGCGGCGTCTCGCTGTCGGAGGCCGTGCAGGCGGCGCATGAGGAGGGCCAGGAGTTCGGCGGTTCGGTGGCCAGGGACGCCCCGGCGCTGTGGCTGGAGGCGGTGCTGGCGCGCAAGCCGCGCATGCCGTCCGATCTTGAGGCCCGGCTGCTGCAGGGTTCGGCGCTGCCGATCGACTTCCTGCTGCACGACGAGGTCAGGCACGCACTGCGCCGGGGTTTCTGGGACGCGCTCGAGCGTACCCGCCGGTAAAAAGAAGGACGCCCGGATTGTCCACGTCATCGGTGGGTAGGGTCTTCCACGTGGTCGCGCTGTCCGGCGAGTTGTTCGACGCCATCGAGGTCAACGCAGCTCGCACGGGCAACCACAAGCGGGCCGCGGTCCGGATGAGCCGTCTGGCGGCGCAGGCCACCCCGAGCGGGATATCGCGGGCCGAGGCGCACATGCGGGCGGGCGAGCAGTGGCTTCTCGCCGACGATCCCGAGGCGGCGGTGGTGGAGTTCCGCCAGGCCATCGCCGGGGCCGGGCCGACCTCTGATGACCCGCGGGTGCCGCTGGCCCGGGCGATGTTCGCGCTCGGCCGCACCGCCGAGGCCGAAGCCCTGCTCCGCGAGCTGCGCGAGTCCGGCGGCCGGACCATGCCGCGCACCTGCGACCTGGTGGCCGAAATCCTCACCGAACAGGGCGACCTGGAGGGCGCGCTGGACTGGGCCACCGCCGGGGTGGAGGTCTGCCTGCGCGGCGACGACCGCGACGAGCTGCGGCTGCTGCTCCGGCTGCGGTACCGGCTCCGGGTCGACCTGGGCCTGCCCGAGGACGACTACGACAAGATGCTCGACACCAAGAAACGGGGCGGCCCCGCCGCGGGAGTGTGACTCCCGGCGGCGGAACCGCCCCGCGCTGAACCGCCCTTCGCCGGGGGATCAGCGAGCGATCTTCTCGGCCCGTTCGGCCCTGGTCACGCTCAGCGCGTCCCTGGCCTGGTCCACGTCGACGATGACCTGGTCGCCGTCGAGAATCTCGCCGGCCAGCAGCGCCCGGGCGAGCTGGTCGCCTACCGCCGACTGGACGAGACGGCGCAGCGGCCTGGCCCCGTACACCGGGTCGAACCCGGTCAGCGCCAGCCATTCCCTCGCCGCGGGCGTCACGGTCAGCGTCAGCCGCCGGCCGGCCAGCCGGGCGGCCAGCCGGTCGACCTGCAGGTCAACGATCTGGGTGAGCTCGCTGGTGGACAGCGCGTCGAAGACGATCACGTCGTCGAGCCGGTTGAGGAACTCCGGCTTGAACGCGTTCCTGACCGCGGCCATCACCGCGTCCCGCTTGGCCGTCTCGTCACCGAACGCCGGGTCGGCGATGAACTGCGAGCCCAGGTTGGAGGTCAGCACCAAGATGGTGTTCCTGAAGTCCACCGTGCGGCCCTGGCCGTCGGTCAGCCGCCCGTCGTCGAGCACCTGGAGCAGGACGTCGAAGACCTCCGGGTGCGCCTTCTCCACCTCGTCGAGCAGCACCACGCAGTACGGCCGGCGGCGGACCGTCTCGGTGAGCTGGCCGCCCTCCTCGTAGCCCACGTAGCCCGGCGGGGCGCCGATCAGCCTGGCGACGGAATGCTTCTCCCCGTACTCGCTCATGTCGATCCGGATCATGGCCCGCTCGTCGTCGAACAGGAACTCGGCGAGCGCCTTGGCCAGCTCCGTCTTGCCGACGCCGGTCGGCCCGAGGAACAGGAACGAGCCGGTCGGCCGGTCCGGGTCGGATACGCCCGCGCGGGCGCGCCGGACGGCGTCGGAGACGGCCTGCACGGCCCGCATCTGGCCGATCACCCGCCGGCCGAGCTCGGCCTCCATCCGGAGCAGCTTGGCGGTTTCCCCTTCGAGCAGCCGCCCGGCGGGGATGCCGGTCCAGGAGGACACGACGTCGGCCACGTCGTCCGGGCCGACCTCGTCCTTCACCATGGGCGCGACCACCGGGATCCCGGCCGTTCCGGTGCCGTCCGAGGCGGCCGAACGAGCCGCGGTGCTCGCCTCGGCCAGCTGTTCCGTGACCGCGGGGATCTCGCCGTGCCGCAGCCGGGCCGCGGTGTCCAGGTCGTGGTCGCGTTCCGCGCGCTCCAGCTGGCCGTTCAGGTCGTCGAGCCGCTTCTTCAGCTCGCCGACCTTGTTCAGCCCTGACTTCTCCTGCTCCCAGCGCCCCACCAGCGCGTTCAGCTGCTCCTGCCGGTCGGCCATGTTGGCCCGCAGCCGCTCCAGCCGGTCCTTGCTGGCCGCGTCTTCCTGGTTGGCCAGCGCGAGCTCTTCCATCTTCAGCCGGTCCACGGCGCGCCGCAGCTCGTCGATCTCGACGGGCTGGGAGTCGATTTCCATCCGCAGCCGGGAGGCGGCCTCGTCGACCAGGTCGATGGCCTTGTCCGGGAGGAACCGCGCGGTGATGTACCTGTCGGACAGCGCGGCCGCGGCGACCAGCGCCGCGTCCGAGATCTGCACCTGGTGGTGGGCCTCGTAGCGGCCCTTGAGCCCGCGCAGGATCGCGATCGTGTCCTCGACCGAGGGCTCGCCGACGAGCACCTGCTGGAACCGGCGCTCCAGGGCCGGGTCCTTCTCGATCCGCTCCCGGTACTCGTCCAGCGTGGTGGCGCCGACCATGCGCAGCTCGCCGCGGGCCAGCATCGGCTTGAGCATGTTGCCCGCGTCCATCGCGCCCTCGGCGGCGCCCGCGCCGACCACCGTGTGCAGCTCGTCGATGAACGTGATGACCTGGCCTTCGCTCTGCCTGATCTCGTTCAGTACGGCCTTGAGCCGCTCCTCGAACTCGCCGCGGTACTTGGCCCCGGCCACCATGGCGCTGAGGTCGAGCGCGATCAGGCGCTTGCCGCGCAGCGACTCGGGCACGTCACCGGCCACGACCCGCTGGGCCAGGCCCTCGACGACCGCGGTCTTGCCCACCCCGGGCTCGCCGATGAGCACCGGGTTGTTCTTGGTCCGGCGGGAGAGCACCTGGATGACGCGCCTGATCTCGGCGTCCCGGCCGATGACCGGGTCGAGCCCGCCGTCCCTGGCCTGCTTGGTCAGGTCGACGCCGTACTTCTCCAGCGCCTTGTAGGTGTCCTCGGGGTCCTGGCTGGTGACCCGGGCGCTGCCGCGGATCTGGCTGAACGCCTCGAGCAGCGCCTCGGGGGTGGCGCCAGCCGCCGTCAGGACGGCCTTGGCCTCGCCGCCGTCGGCGGCCAGGCCGACCAGCAAGTGCTCGGTCGAGATGTACTCGTCGCCGAGCTGCTTGGCCCGCGCTGACGCGGTGGCGATCGCGGTGAGCAGCGGGCGGGCCATCTCCGGCGCGCTGAGCGTGGCGCCGCGGGCGCGCGGCATCCGGGCCAGGCGCTCCTCGGCCTGCTTGGCGACCAGCGCCGGGTCGGCGCCGACGGCACGGAGCAGCGGGGCGGTGGTGCCGTCCGCCTGCTCGACGAGCGCCAGCAGCAAGTGCAGCGGGTCAACCTGCGGGCTGCCGTCCGCCGCGGCGCGCCGCACGGCGGTGGACAGCGCGTCCTGGCTCTTGTGGGTCAGCTTGTCATCCATTACTTATCTCCTCTGGACGGCCCAGTTCCGCTGGACGGCCCAGTCGTCGGTTCCCAGACCGCGACCCGGGTGCTTCGTACTGGTACGAGCCCGGGCGTGGTGTCGCTGCCGCTGCGGCGCAGCTCGGCCAGCCGGGCCGCCACGGCGCGGGTGGATTCCAGCTCCATCCGCAGCTGGGCCAGCTCGGCGCGCAGCTCGGCGACGAGCCTGCGGGCCTGCTCGAGCTCCCGGTGCTGGTCCAGGATCAGCTTGATGCCGGAGAGGTTCACGCCCTCTTCCTGCGAGAGACGCTGGATCTCGCGCAGCGCCAGGATGTCCCGCATCGAGTAGCGCCGCCCCCGGCCCTGGCTGCGGCCCGGTGACACCAGGCCGATCCGGTCGTAGGCACGGAGCGTCTGCGGGTGCATCCCGGACAGCTGAGCGGCCACGGAGATGACGTACACCGGCAGGTCATCCGATAGTTCATACGGGGTGCTCATGTCATCTCCCCTCCTTTACGACTCCTTGGCCCGGGCCAGTAGCTCCTCGCGCGGGTCCTGGCCCGCCGTGGCCTCGCGCAGATCCTCGATGGCCGTGCGGGCCTTGCTGGTCAGGTCCTGCGGCACCATCACCTCGACGGTGACGAGCATGTTGCCGGTGGTCCCGTCCTTGCGCCGCACGCCCTTGCCGCGGACCATGAACGTCCGCCCGTTCGGGGTGCCCGGCGGGATCCGGACGGTGACCGGGGCGCCCCGGTGCGACGGCACCTTGACCTCCGCGCCGAGGGTCAGCTCGGCGAACGACACCGGCACGGTGACCGTCAGGTTGGCCCCCGACCGGCCGAACACCGGGTGCGGCTTCACGTGCACCCGGACGTACAGGTCGCCGGCCGGACCGCCGCGCTCGCCGGGAGCGCCCTTGCCCGCGAGCTTGATCCGCTGGCCGTCCGCCACCCCGGCCGGGATGCGGGCCTGGATGGTGCGCGAGCTCATCGCCCGGCCGCTGCCCGTGCACGCCGGGCAGGGGTCGTCCACCACCAGGCCGCGGCCGCGGCACTCCTTGCACGGCTCAGAGATCCCGAACGAGCCGAGGTTCCTGCTCGACTGCCCGGTTCCCTGGCAGGACGGGCACATCCTCGGCACGGTGCCCGCCTTGGCGCCGGTGCCGTGGCAAGTCGGGCACGGGCCCTCGCCGGTCAGCCGGAGCGCCACCGTGGTCCCGTCGATCGCGTCGCTGAAGCTCAGCGTGGTCTCGGTTTCCACGTCCGTGCCGCGGCGGGCCCGGTTCTGCGCGGTGTTGGTGCGGCCGCGGTTAAACACCCCGCCGAACAGGTCGCCCAGGCCGCCGCCGTCCGCGCCGCCGTTGAAGATGTCGCCGAGGTCGAAGCCGCCGAAGCCGCCCTGGCCGGGCCGCTGCCCGGTCGGCACCCGGAACCCGCCGCCGAACAGCGAGCGCGCCTCGTCGTACTCCTTGCGCCGCTTCTCGTCGGACAGCACCGAGTAGGCCTCGGAGATCTCCTTGAAGCGCTCCTCGGCCGAGGCGTCGCCCTTGTTCGCGTCCGGGTGGTACTTGCGCGCCAGCTTGCGGTACGCCGTCTTGATCTCGGCAGGCTTGGCGGTCTTGGCGACCCCCAGCGCCTTGTAGTAATCCTTCTCGAGGAAGTCCTTAGTGCTCATTTTCCTTGCCCGCTCGCCTCCGGGGCGCCGTCAAGGCGCCGCCTTCCCTCGTCGCTCGTTCCTCGCTCCTCAGTCCAGGCGGCGCCGCGCCCCTTTGGCCCGCGGGCCAGGCCGCGCTCCTCTGGATCGCGGGTAAGGCGGCGCCGCCGCCCCTTCAGCTCGCTCATGGGTGCCTCGCTGGGCTTAGTTCTCTTCCTCGTCGATGTCCCACTCGGGCTCGTTGCTGCTGCCGTCGGGGCCGGTCGCGGGTTCCGCGACGGCGACCCGGGCGGCCCGCAGGATCCGCTCCCCGACCTTGTAGCCGGGCTGCAGGATCTCAACGCACGTGTCCTCAGTGACATCCGGTGAATAGGAATGGATCAGTGCCTCGTGGATCTTGGGGTCGAACGGGTCGCCCTTTTCTCCGTAGGTCACCAGGCCGAGCCGGCCGAGTGCCGCCTGCAAGGAGTCGGTGACCGACTTGAAACCGCCGGACAGCTCCCCGTGTTCCCGCGCCTGGTCGATGGCGTCGAGCACGGGCAGCAGGCCGCTCAGCGTGCCGACCACGGCCTGCTCGCGCACGGCGGCCCGGTCCCGGTCGACGCGCTTGCGGTAGTTGGCGTATTCGGCCTGCAGCCGCTGCAGGTCGGCGGTTCGCTCGGCGAGCTGCGCCTGGAGGTCCGCGGCCTGCTTGCCGCCCTTGACTGCTTGCGCTGTAACCATCTCTGGGGCCTCTTCGGGGGACTCCGGCGTTTCCGCGGAGTCCTGTTCTGCACGGGATCCGGTGGGTTCGGGCGGCGCGGGCGGCGCGGGCGGCTCGGGCGGCGCGGGCGGCGCGGGCGGCTCGGGGGCCTCGGCGGGTTCGGCCGGGGAATTCCCGGGGGCCGGCCGGCCGGCACCTCTGGTGCCGGCCGGCTTGGACGCCGCGTGCTTCCCCCGGACCTGACCGGTTACCGGGTCGATGCGCCGGTGGTCGTGGATGACCGGACCGGAGCCCGTCTCCTCCGATGGTGGCATCAGCGCTTCCCGCTCTCGCTGTCGTCCTCGTCGACGATCTCGGCCTCGACGACCTCGTCGTCCGCGGGCGTGCTGCTGCTGCTGCCGTCAGCCGAGCTGGACTGCTCGCTGGCCTGCTGCGCCTGGGCCTGCTGGTAGATGGCGGTCCCCATCTTCTGGCTGACCTGCGCGGCCCGCTCGCTGGCCGACTTGATGGTCTCGGTGTCGTTGCTCTCCAGCGCCTTCTTCACCTCAGCGAGCGCCTCGCGCACCTCGGACTTGATGTCATCGGGCACCTTGTCCTCGTTCTCGCCGAGGAACTTCTCGGTGCTGTAGACCAGCGAGTCGGCCTGGTTGCGGACCTCGGCCTCCTCGCGGCGCCTGCGGTCCTCCTCGGCGTACTGCTCCGCGTCCCTGACCATCTTCTCGATGTCGTCCTTGGGCAGCGCGGACCCGCCGGTGATCTGCACCGACTGCTGCTTGC
>WNGL01004195.1_pt1 | contig 18681 bp, 8 predicted proteins | sample 5400591 | NCBI WGS metagenome assembly WNGL01 (sample SAMN13153377, study PRJNA577476) | soil metagenome | isolation source: 80 cm soil or saprolite under Garry oak tree replicate 1 | place: USA:California | collected 2016-06-15 | reverse complement strand
CGACGTAAGCCAGATTTCCTTACAACCGTCTTGGACATCGTATCGAAACTGCCTTAGTATATCTCCTATCCGATAACTTCTTAATTGCCCTTTTGCGAGTTTCGTCTGACAGAATGTGCATCCACTCATGCATCCACTCGCTATTTCTATTATGCTAGTCACAGGATTTAGCCGTACTCTAGGTAGGTTGATTTTGTCGGACCCGGAATCCTCGAGAGCTATTGTTCTTCGTCCAGAAATTGCGGATTTAACAACACCTATAGTGTCGTTAATAGCATGTGGTCCAAGAAGTGAAGCTGTAGGATATTTAGTTTCGAGAAGTTTCTTGTTTGCCTTAGGTAAGCAACCGGCTATTATCAAAGGTTTTCCTGTTTTCATTAATTGACCTACTCTGTGAAGCATTTTGTGTTCAGTTACGTCCTTTACAGAGCATGTAACGATAATACTGAGAACACTGTCCCTTTCGTTACTACCTAAATCATAGCCACTGTCCTTTAAGAGCCCGCTTATCATTTCGGAATCTCCCATGCTAGCAGTGCAGCCGTACGCTTCTACCCAAATTTTCATATCCTTGGGTCGATCGCCTAGCGAGGCTGACAAGGCTTGCCAATTAGCTTCACGAGTAGTAGTTTGAACGTTCGAACCCTTAATCAAAGAAGGTTCTCCCAGAGTCCACTAATGCTCGCGTAGCATCAAGTAAATGATTTATGTCGGTATTGGAGTGTACAAACGATATTGCTCCCATTTTTGACGGCAGAAAAAAAATTTGATGCAACGCTATTAGTCCCATGTGGTACTTGTATAATAGGTCGTGATTGGACAATGCCGCATCTGCAGCGTTCCTTATACTTCTAACCTTGTTATTTAGAAAATGAGTTAAAAATAGCGACCCTTCACCGGTAACTTGAACGTCTATTTTGGCCTCGCTAAATATCTTGGTCAAACCTGCCCTAGCCTTTGTACCTAGCTCATTTATCTTCCGATAGATCTCATTCCTATTCTCATCAATATAGTTAAGGGTTGCTAATCCTGCCGCCATGGTCATAGGGTTACAGGAATAAGTTCCTCCACCTATATTGCATCTAAGGTGATTCTCTTTGATCAAGACAGGGTTGGCTAGCGACATAACTTCCTTCTTCCCGCAAACAATTCCTATCGGCATACCTCCACCTACAATTTTGCCTAGTGTAAACAGATCTGGTTTCAGGTGGTATTTCTTCGCAGCTCCTCCGATGGCTAATCTAAAACCTGTGACAATCTCATCCAGAATAAGAATGATATCGTTTTTCTGCGCATATTCTTGTAGACCCTTTAAGTAGCCAACGTCAGGGGTAATGCAACCTGGTTAAAGGGTAACGATTCAACGAATTGTTCCTCTTCTGCAATGATGCCTACACCCTCCTGTTTGTGGAACGGATAGTTTACTGTTTGCATGAGAGTAGTATTGAATCCATGCCATCCACCAATTATCTTTGCAATGACACGTCTTTGGCTCTTTGCCCTTGCCAGACGCACCGCGTACATCGTTGCCTCAGAACCTGTGCTTGAGAAGCGCAGATTCTCAGCACCCGGCATGAGTTTCTGAATCAACTCCCCTAACCCCAGGGAGATATTGTTTGCCGTCCCATACAAAGTACCGTTTCTAAGCTGTTGCGACAAAGCCCTTACAACTGGAGGTGGAGAGTGGCCTAAGATAAGCGACCAATGTCCCATCCAATAGTCAGCATATTCGTTGTCATCTACGTCGTAGAGATTTTTGCCTTTGGCACATTTTGAAAAGAATGGATAAGGTCTGAAAAAGCGAATGTTGTGGTTGATTCCACCTGCGAAGACGTTGTTGGCTTCATGAAAGAGCTTTTTGGAGGTCTGAGTCTTATTTTCATACGAAGTATCAAGTTCGGAATGTGGCATAACTAAAAAAGCAGCATAAAACGAATCTATTATATATTTGTGTGAGGTTGCTGGGCAAATAGTCCGAGACAAGATTTATATTCGAATTTGTTGACAAAGATTTAGAACGTAACAACCAAGGCGGCGTTGGTGATGATTTTTGGTCATGGTGCCATTCTGTGATTCACTGACCTCCAGTTGCGCTCATAATATGGGGATTCAATTATAAGAATTGGATCTGACATTGGTCACATGACCCGCACAATACTACAAGTTGTCCGGCCGTACTCTTTAAGTTAACAATCATTATGGCTCCGGTTGATCCTGCCGGACCCGACTGCTATCAGAGTGGGACTAAGCCATGCGAGTCGACGTAGCAATACGTGGCGAACGGCTCAGTAACACGTAGTCAACATGCCCAGGGGACGTGGATAATCTCGGGAAACTGAGAATAAACCACGATAGGTCACGATTTCTGGAATGGATCTTGGCTTAAATCTACATGGCCCCTGGATTGGACTGCGGCCGATCAGGCTGTTGGTGAGGTAATGGCCCACCAAACCTATAACCGGTACGGGCTCTGAGAGGAGGAGCCCGGAGATGGGCACTGAGACAAGGGCCCAGGCCCTATGGGGCGCAGCAGGCGCGAAACCTCTGCAATAGGCGAAAGCCTGACAGGGTTACTCTGAGTGATTTCCGCTAAGGGGATCTTTTGGCACCTCTAAAAATGGTGCAGAATAAGGGGTGGGCAAGTCTGGTGTCAGCCGCCGCGGTAATACCAGCACCCCGAGTGGTCGGGACGATTATTGGGCCTAAAGCATCCGTAGCCGGTTCTGCAAGTCTTCCGTTAAATCCAGCCGCTCAACGGATGGGCCGCGGAGGATACTATAGGACTAGGAGGCGGGAGAGGCAAGCGGTACTCAGTGGGTAGGGGTAAAATCCTTTGATCCATTGAAGACCACCAGTGGCGAAGGCGGCTTGCCAGAACGCGCTCGACGGTGAGGGATGAAAGCTGGGGGAGCAAACCGGATTAGATACCCGGGTAGTCCCAGCTGTAAACGATGCAGACTCGGTGATGGGCTAGCCTTGTGCCAGCCCAGTGCCGCAGGGAAGCCGTTAAGTCTGCCGCCTGGGGAGTACGGTCGCAAGACTGAAACTTAAAGGAATTGGCGGGGGAGCACCACAAGGGGTGAAGCCTGCGGTTCAATTGGAGTCAACGCCGGGAATCTTACCGGGGGCGACAGCAGAGTGAAGGTCAAGCTGAAGACTTTACCAGACAAGCTGAGAGGAGGTGCATGGCCGTCGCCAGCTCGTGCCGTGAGGTGTCCTGTTAAGTCAGGTAACGAGCGAGATCCCTACCTCTAGTTGCTACTGCTATTCTCTGGAGTAGCAGAGCTAATTAGAGGGACCGCCGCCGCTGAGGCGGAGGAAGGAGGGGGCTACGGCAGGTCAGTATGCCCCGAAACCCTCGGGCCACACGCGGGCTGCAATGGTAAGGACAATGGGTTCCTATTCCGAAAGGAGGAGGCAATCCCTAAACCTTACCCCAGTTATGATTGAGGGCTGAAACTCGCCCTCATGAATATGGAATCCCTAGTAACCGCGTGTCATCATCGCGCGGTGAATACGTCCCTGCTCCTTGCACACACCGCCCGTCGCTTCATCGAAGTTGGTTCTTGGCGAGGTCGTGTCTAATTGGCACTATCGAACCTGGGGTCAGCAACGAGGGAGAAGTCGTAACAAGGTGGCCGTAGGGGAACCTGCGGCCGGATCACCTCCTTCGATCGAGGCCGGCAACTTAAGTGTAAAGGGTCATGTGATAACTTGCGTATGAATGCAATTCTCTGTAGAATATGCAGAGAATGAAGGACCGAGCGAACACAAGTTTGCAATGAACGTCATGTATAGGATTAATCTACATCTCTCAAGAGGTTGTTAGACAAGTCATGTCTAACAGCAACGACAGATAAAAGTAGCTTTACAATGTTCACGTAAAGTTTCAATACTTTAGACTACGCTGGGAAAACTGGTGCAAAGACGCCGGTTGGTGGATGACTCGGCTTGATAAGCGATGAAGGACGTGGCAAGCTGCGATAAGCCTGGGGTAGGTGCATGCGACCGTTGAGCCCAGGATTTCCGAATGAGATCTCTCATTACACTCCCTTGCTTACGCAGGGGAGGGCGAACCGTCCGAAGTGAAGCATCTGAGTAGGACGAGGAAAAGAAATCACTTAGAGATTCCGTTAGTAGCGGCGAGCGAAAACGGAAGAGCCTAAACTGAATCCTTCATGGTAACATGGTGGAGATGTGGTGGGTTATGGCAAATGGAATACTGTTTTTGGAGCCGAAGTGCTCTGGAATGTGCTGGCGTAGAGGGTGATACCCCCGTAGGCGTATGGAGACAGCATTCCGTCATAACAGGAGTAACTGGCCTTGGCAGTGGCCAGTGAAAACGGGTGAAAGTAGCATCCAAGGCTAAATATTCATCAAGACCGATAGAATACTAGTACCGTGAGGGAAAGTTGAAAAGTACCCCGGAAGGGGGGTGAAAAGCTCCTGAAACCAACCGGTTACAGACGTGCGCAGCTCGGAAGGAATTGGGTGGAGGTTCCGCAAGGAGCTGAAGCCCTCTAGAGTTGTGCGTTCCGTCTCGAAACACGGGCCAGGGAGTTTGCTGTCATGGCGAGCTTAACCTGTTTACACAGGGAAAGCGAAGGGAAACCAAATTCGCGCAGCATTTGCGTGCGAGGCGAAGGATCTGAAAGGGTCTAGAGTCATGGCAGTAAGGCTAGAAACCGGACGATCTAGTCCTGGATAAGACGAAGGCGGGCGAAAGCCCGCTGGAGGTCTGCAAGGGTCCTGACGTGCAAATCGGTCCCCTGATCTGGGATTAGGGGTCAAAAACCAATCTAGTCCGGTGATCGCTAGTTCCCACCGAAGTGGATCGCAGTCCTGCCTTAGTGGAGACGGCTTGCTCTGTAGAGCACCGATAGGACGGTAAGGGCCCGAAAGGGCTCGCCATCCATTCGAACTCCGAATGTACAAGCGTCGTAGAGACTAGGAGACGGGTTTATGTGGGGTAAGCCTCATAACCGAAAGGGGGACAACCCAGACTAAAGTTAAGGTCCCCAAATGTCTGCTAAGTGTCAAACAGAAGGGTGTTTTCAGGCAGAGACAGCAGGAAGGTAGGCTTAGAAGCAGCCATCCTTTAAAGAGTGCGTAACAGCTCACCTGCCGAGCTCGGAAGCCCCGAAAATGGACGGGGCTCAAGCAGACTACCGATACTTTAGACCACCGGCAGTGCCGGTGCGTGGTAGGTGGGCGTAGTGATTGGGTAGAAGCTGGGCTGTGAAGTCCAGTGGACCGATCTAACTATTGCAGATCCTGGCGGCAGTAACAGCGTAGCCGGGTGAGAATCTCGGCGACCGAAAGGGCAAGGGTTTCCCGGCAATGCGTCGTCAGCCGGGAGTTAGCCGGTCCTAAGAACAGCCTAAACAGAGCTGTCCGAATGGGAAACTGGTTAATATTCCAGTGCCTTGGAAGTTCGTTAAAACCTTTCTCGTTGCTTCAGGATAGGGCGAGCAGAACCGTCGTTCTGTCTAAGTATTCGAGTCTGGGGGAGTGCCGCAATGGCGAGAACCTGGACGAGGTATGAACGGCTCTCCGCAAGGAGGGTTCGCTTGATTCCAGGAGACAATGAAAGCGGGAGAAGGAAGATACTTCCAAGACCGTACCGAGATCCGACACTGGTGCCCTGGATTAGTAGTCTAAGGTCTGTCGGGCATACCGTAAGGCGAGGGAACTCGGCAAAATAGCTCCGTACCTATGGTATAAGGAGTGCCTGCAGCTTTTGCGAGGAGCAGGAGCTGCAGGTCGCAGTGACAAGGGGGTCCCGACTGTTTAATAAAAACACAGGTGGTCGCTAGTCCGAAAGGATGAGTACGGCCTCTGTATCCTGGCCAGTGGCGGTACCTAAAACCTGGGTTCAACTGGGCTAAGGGCCGCTAAACGCCGGGAGTAACTCTGACTCTCTTAAGGTAGCCAAATGCCTTGTCGGGTAAGTTCCGACGTGCATGAATGGAACAACGAGGGCCCCTCTGTCCCCGCCTACAGCCCGGTGAAGCCACATAATGTGGACGAACAGTCCACAAACCTCTGTCGGGGAGAGAAGACCCTGTGGAGCTTTACTGCAGCCTGTTGTTGCGTTATGGTTGCGTATGCAGAGTGTAGCTGGGAGTCTGAGAAGTTAATCCTCCGGGGTTAATGGAGACACCGTTGTAACACCAGCCATTCGTTACCGTTTCGCTAACCCGTTCTAACGGGGACAACGGCAGGTGGGCAGTTCGGCTGGGGCGGCACCCCCTTGAAAATGTATCGAGGGGGCCCAAAGATTGGCTCAGGCGGGACAGAAATCCGCCGGTGAGGGCAAAGCCATAAGCCAGTCTGACTGGATTCCCAATGATACGGAATTCAGAGGCGAAAGCCGGGCTTAGCGATCCATCATGACCTCACTATTGGGGGCTGATGGTGACAGAAAAGTTACCCTAGGGATAACAGGCTCGTCGCGGGCGAGAGCTCCTATCGACCCCGCGGTTTGGTACCTCGATGTCGGCTCTTCCCATCCTGGTTCTGCAGCAGGAGCCAAGGGTGGGGCTGCTCGCCCATTAAAGGGGAACGTGAGCTGGGTTTAGACCGTCGTGAGACAGGTCGGTCTCTGCCTGACAGGGGCGCGGTTGTTTGAGGGGAAGTTGCCCCTAGTACGAGAGGAACAGGGCAGCGCAGCCTCTGGTTTATCAGCTGTCCGACAGGGCACGCTGAGCAGCTAAGCTGTCTAGGATAACTCCTGAAAGCATCTAAGGAGGAAGCCTTTCCCGAGAAAAGACAACCTTCCAAAAGGAGAAGGGTGGCCATAGAAGATGGCGTTGATGGGATGGGGGTGTACGCATCAAGCTTCGGCGAGGTGTTCAGCCTGCCATTTCCAATAACCCAACGCACCTGCAAGAAACTAGACGTAGTGGTGAGCCAAAAGCCAAGTATTGAAATACGTAGAGAGCATTGTAAACGAGAATGTAGATGACCTGTATGTGACGGTCTAACCTCCCGGTTTTTAGGCAACCATTTAGAGGATTTCTGACACCAATAGTTGTTTGGTGAAAGAATACAAGGGGTCCCTACAGTGACCTGGCAGTAATTGTAGGATTTAGTAAATACAACGGTAAGATTATAGCAGCATCGAAATTTATTGCTGAGATAAAAAAAGTGCCCCAGATGAAGTGCAGTTTACACCTCATCCAGGACTGTTCCCCATCGGTTTGGTCGATGTAATCATCATTTATTTGCGATGTAATTTAAATCATGCTCTTTTCTGAGTCATAAGTAGAGTTTAAAGTCTCTATGTCATGAAGACGAAGATATTTTAAAGAGGAGCATGTATATCAATTGACTCTTGAGCGGCGACAATAAACAATTCCTCTCACAACAATTACTCTGGATTGGTATTTCGCTTGGCATAAGTCTTGCCATCTCATTTCTTATCCCTTTTCCTTATTCTTTACCCATAATAATCGCGGTCTTCATCTTGCTCAGTTTCTATGTAAGGAAAAGAACTTTGCGAAGAATGGGGATGTCTGGTGCTTCAATGTTTGGCTATAATTCGCTAAGCTATTACTGTATGAGTTGTGGAACAAAGCACAATCAAGCTGCATGCCCTAAATGTGGGTCAAAGATGAAACGAGTTGGATCTTAGTGATCGACGGCATGAACAACATCCCCCAAATTATCGCGCTGGAAGTGTTAAAGTATACTGTAGCATCAACGTTATGTGCATTTTAAATTATGATGTGGAACTTTTTTATTCGATTATGGTGCACCTGCATCCGAGCAGGAAATAGCGGTCCTGTGAATTTGAAGTAGTTCCAAGCCTGATTACTTTATCTGAAACGGTTTGGATGTCATCATCCCAGCCATGCATCCTGTTTCGAAGGTCATCATTTCAATACCTTAGGCCAACACAAAGCCCTACTAATGCGATGATAGTCGAATAACCATGCCAGATTCTTCTTTAAATCGGATGCTAGGACCATAAAGTAAGAAGTGGCCATTTACTAATCATAAAATATGATATACTATCGGGAAAGCCATTAGCTTAGACTATTTGTTCTCGTTGTCGCCAGACATTTGTCAGGTCTGAACGGGTTTCATAGCGGAGTTTCAGCTTTTAGCAATTGGTGTAAGTTATGGGGGGATTTGCAATCCGTGGTCATGCACAGGTATATATACAGCCCCTTTATAAAGGCCAACTAGTATGCCCCAAACAAAACCCATTGTTAGTATAGAAAATGTGGTTGCGTCGGCAACAGTTAATCAAACGGTAAACTTAAACTTAATTACGCAAATATTCCCAGATGTGGAATACCATCCTGACCAGTTCCCTGGACTCGTTTTCAGATTAAAATCGCCCAAGACCGCCACTCTGATTTTTAGCTCGGGTAAGATGGTGTGCACAGGGGCAAAATCTGAAGAACAAGCCATCAAGGCCGTAAGGAACGTAGTTCAAAAGTTAAAGAAAGGGGGTATCCCTGTTGAACACGAACCACAAATTGAAATCCAAAACATTGTTGCCTCTGCCAGCTTAGGTGGCAAGATTCATCTTGAGTTAGCAGCCAGGGTTCTCCCTAGAAGCATGTATGAGCCAGAGCAATTTCCAGGATTGATCCATAGGATGTTAGATCCAAAAACGGTTATCTTGCTATTTGCTAGCGGCAAACTAGTCTGTACTGGAGCCAAGAAAGAAAGTGAGGTATACAGAGCAGTGCACAACCTCCACACTTTGTTGGAGGAAAAAAATCTCATGATTTATGAGAGTTAGCGAATCCACACAATTCATGCGCTTGCATCATGAAAATCTTGTTTCTCGCAACGTTTAACGAGCGAAGGTACATACGCTCCCACATGATGTGATATGAAAAAGTTTTATTATAACTTTTATTTTTATTGTCATGCCAGAGATTTGGATTAACTACGGTTCAACGGATATCGCACTAGACATTAAGTTCGGAAACCTTCTTGCTCAAGTGTCTCCTGATCTGCCATTACTGTCAGACGAGGAAGTTGCAGCGACACTAAACAATATTCCTATGTCCAACAATATGCTGATTTTGGCGCTCTCTAGATCAAGATCAGTGCAAAGAATTATCGAGATGCTTCAACATGTGATACATACTAGAGGCTTTGAAGGTGTGAACGTTAATACCCTACAAAAAAAAACGTATCAAGAAAGTAACGAAGGCTTTAACGTGGGCTCTCACGACTGTCCCCTCTTCCTCGCTAGACCGTACGAAAATGTGATTTTTGTTTCTCGGACCACTTACGATCCACTTTTTGGATTTAGCGGTACTCCAACTATATTGCTTCGTAATTATATGCAGGAGCGCATGTTAGCTGCGTTCGAATCGAGACAGAGCGATCTACCTAGCCCGGGGATTGACTGTCCACCATTGGAAGTAGCTCTTTCTACTTCAGAACAACTCTCAGCGTCATCCATCGAACTCGTGGCGAGAGATTCGGGCATATCAGGAATCTATGGGGGAAATATTCGTGACGCATTCCGGAAGGCTATAGAAATGCTAACTTCGAACACGATAGTTGAAGTAGATTACGCTAAGTCCGCTATAGTTGGCGGAAGCAATGAACCGGACTTCTCGAATCTTTCGGCATCATTGAATTTGTTATGGAATTCCATGCATGCTATTAAAGAGAACGGTTCGATTATTTTGTTGGCTGAAAATCGAGATGGCCTTGGAGAAGGAGCTCTGCAAATGTTTGTGGAAGGTAAGATGAAAATTGAAGACTTGGGCAAGAAAGGGTTCTACGTACCGGGGTTAGAGCATCTCTTATATATACAAAACCTGCGACAGCGATACGACTTGGGTATATTGTCGACCCTGCCGCAGTATTATTTAAAAAAGCTAGGATTTGAATGCTTTGGAGGAGCAAAGGATGTTCTGCAAAAGCTGTTGGCAAAACACGGCAAAAACCATAAAATTCTTGTATCATCCGAGGGGGATCTTGCATTGTTGAAGTTGAGAGAACAAACGAGGACCCTCCCGGAATGTTAAACTTATCTGTAAATAAGATTTCGCATGTGTTGTGCTAATACAGCACAGGAACTCAAATAGGAATAGGACTAGCCATTTTCATAGTGTACTTCGCCGAAGTATTATTGACAATGCCCTTCTTACTATTGTTAACTGCGTCGCAATTGTTTGACTTAACTCATTCCGTTTTATCGATCCTCAACAATACATATTCAGCCGTAACAATCTATATTCGTTCACCAATTGTATTGCTTTCTTGCTTTTTTTGAAGTTCGTCTCACCGAGCTCGATGTCACAATATATTTATATATACATGTCAATGATAGTTGAAGGTTCGAGGATGACGAAGTCGGTTGTCGGTATTTGCTTGTCACCCGATGAACTTGGGAGTGATCGTTGAAAGTTGTCTATAGAGAAAAAAGTGGTGGAGATTACAAATCATACATATCAACCGAAACACGAAATTTTGTCGAAGACTCAAGCAAACGAAATTTTAAAAAAATATAACACGAAGCCAAGTCAGCTCCCCTACATAATGATCAACGATAAAGGGATTGCAGACCTTGACGTGCGACCGGGTGATATAATTAAAATTACCCGGAAAAGCGCAACTGCAGGTGAAAGTGTATATTACCGCTATGTGGTAGAAGCTTGAGTTTATTATGATGATGTGGCCTATAATTAATGATGTTTTACGAAGAGATGGCATTGCCAGACAACACTTAAATTCTTACAACGAATTCATGGAACGTGGACTACAGAGTATTATCGATGAGGTTGGGGAAATTGAAATTGAGACGGCGGAATATCCTTATAAAATTAAGCTTGGGAAGATAAAATTACAACAACCACGAATAATGGAGTTAGATGGCTCTATAACCCATGTTGCCCCAATGGAAGCTAGACTTCGTAACCTCACGTATGGATCACCAATAATGCTTGAATGTAGTATTGTGGAAGATGGGAAAATTCTAGAATCCAGGTTTATTCACATCGGTGATATGCCTGTCATGGTCAAATCTAATGCATGTATTTTACATAATTTGCCTGATATGAAGCTTGTAGAACTAGGTGAGGATCCTCGCGACCCGGGTGGCTACTTCGTAATAAATGGATCCGAACGTGTTATTGTAGGCCTCGAAGATCTCTCTTATAACAAGATTATTGTGGATTCCGAAGAGACCTCTGGGGCATTGCTTTACAAAGCTAAAGTATATTCTTCTATTGTCGGGTATAGAGCGAAACTGGAGTTGATTATGCGACCAGATGGCTCTGTGGTTGGGAAAATTCCAGGATCTCCTGTCGATATACCGTTAATTACCTTAGTACGCGCTTTGGGTTTGGAGTCGGATAGGGATATAGCAAGTGCCGTGACGTTGAATAGGACCATTCAAGATGAACTCGAGCCTTCATTTGAGAAAGCGGGCGAGATTATTACGAGCAGGGATGCTATCGTATATATCAGTAAACGAATCGCACCGGGCATGCTCGAGGAGTTTCAAATAAAGCGTGCAGAAACATTGCTTGATTGGGGATTGCTCCCACATCTTGGAAAGAATCCTGATAACCGACACGAAAAGGCATTGTTCCTGGGGGAAGCCGCGAGCAAATTGATAGAGCTCAAGCTAGGTTGGGTTGACTCCGATGATAAAGATCACTATGGAAACAAGGTAATCAAGTTTGCCGGTCAAATGCTTGCAGACTTGTTTAGAACAGCATTCCGCAACTTAATTCGTGACATGAAATACCAACTTGAGCGATCTGGTCAGAAACGTGGTATCAATGCCGTTGCCGCTGCTGTCAGGCCAGGTATCATTTCTGACAAACTCAATAACGCGATTGCAACTGGGAACTGGGGCCGCGGAAGAGTCGGAGTTACTCAATTACTTGATAGAACGAATTACATGTCAACTATCAGTCATTTACGCCGAATCCAGTCTCCATTAAGCAGAAGCCAACCGAACTTTGAGGCAAGAGATCTGCACGCTACGCATTTCGGTAGGATCTGTCCGGCTGAAACACCGGAAGGTTCTAACTGTGGACTAGTAAAGAATTTAGCGCTTTCAGCGGTGATTTCAGTAAGTGTATCCTCTGCGGAAATTGTGGAAAAGCTATTCGAATTTGGAGTCGAACAGGTTGACGAAGCCAATGAAAAACTAAGGAGCACCGGCGCTAGAATATTTGTCGACGGCCGATTAATAGGATATGCTGAAGACGCACGCCGCTTATCAAATGCCCTTAAAGACATGAGACGGTCAGGAAAAATTCATCCTCATATTGGCATATATTTTTACTCCTCATTGAACGAGAATGCCACTAAACGCCTTTATGTAAGTTGTAACGCTGGGAGAGTTCTTAGACCGTTGGCTGTAGTCAAAGATGGAAGGGCTCTCGTAACCGATGAGATAATTGAGAAGGTTAGCAAGAAATTTCTGTCATGGACTGACCTCCTTTATATGGGCATGATAGAGCTTGTAGATGCAAACGAAGAGGAGAATTGCTATGTGGCGATCGATGTGACACACACAGAAAATACACATACGCATCTCGAAATATTTGCATCAGCTATTCTCGGCGTGGGAGCTTCCATAATTCCATATCCCGAGCACAATCAATCACCGCGGAATACGTATGAAAGTGCCATGGCCAAACAGAGTCTTGGTTTTTCTACTCCTTTAATGAACGCTAGCACTTATGTCAGGCAGCATTTTATGTTATACGCCCAGACACCCATGGTCAGTACTAAGGCAATTAATCTACTAGGTCTTGATGATCGCCCAACCGGGCAGAACTGTATTGTAGCAGTTTTGCCATTTGAGGGGTATAATATCGAAGATGCAATCGTGCTCAACAAATCATCAGTCGAAAGAGGACTCGGAAGAACATTCTTTTACAGGGTATATGAAGCTGAATCAAAACAATACCCTGGTGGGATGAAGGATACCTTTGAGCTTCCAGCATCAGATGCAAATATCCGGGGCTTTAGGGGAGAAAAAGCATACCGTTTACTAGAGCAGGACGGAGCTATTATGCACGAAGCAGTTGTTACTGGAGGTGATATTTTGATCGGCAGGACTTCTCCTCCTAGATTTATGGAGGAATACAAGGAATTTGAGGTGAAGGGTCCCTACCGCAGAGACACTTCGGTGGGTGTGAGGCCCTCAGAAAACGGCGTCGTAGATACTGTAATAATGACTCAGTCAATAGAGGGGGGTAAAATGTATAAGATAAGAGTGCGGGACATGCGCATTCCGGAAATTGGAGACAAATTTGCCTCGCGACACGGTCAGAAAGGAGTAATAGGTATGCTGGTAAGCCAAGAAGACTTACCTTATACTGAAGATGGTGTTGTACCAGACGTTATGATAAATCCACACGCTTTCCCTTCACGTATGACTGTTGGACAGTTTATGGAGTCATTAGGAGGCAAAGCCGCTTCTTTGAGATGTCGCGCGGTAGATGGCTCTGCATTTCTTGGCGAGAAATTAGATGAGTTGAAGAGTGTCTTGGAGGAGTATGGCTTCAAGTATAGTGGTAAGGAGGTCATGTATGAAGGCAGGTCAGGCAAAAAGTTTCCTGCTGATGTTTACGTAGGAGTAGTCTATTACCAAAAACTGCATCATATGGTTGCGGACAAGATACACAGCAGGGCCCGAGGACAGGTCCAGATGCTTACTAAACAGCCGACAGAGGGCAGGGCACGGGGGGGTGGCCTGAGGTTCGGAGAGATGGAGCGAGATTGCCTTATCGCGTACGGGGCATCAATGATGCTCAAGGACAGATTGTTAGAAGAGTCCGACAAAGCCGAAGTGAACGTTTGCGAAAAGTGTGGTTTGATAGCCTACTACGATGTGAAGCAACGCAGGTACATCTGCCGAGTCGACGGCGAAAAGGCAAAGATTTCATCGGTAGTAATCGCTTATGCCTTCAAACTCCTGTTACAAGAGATGATGAGTCTTAATATTGCTCCCCGTTTAATAGCAAAGGAGAAAGTTTAGAAAAGGGGTGTTGTTGGGAAAATGGAACAACCTGTAAAAGTCCTCGGTGGGATAAAATTTAGCGTCTGGTCCCCCGTAGAAGTACGCAAATTCAGCGTGGCAGAGATCACAGCGCCTGAGACTTACGATGAAGACGGTATGCCGGTTCAAGGAGGATTGATGGATAATAGACTCGGGACATTAGAACCAGGTCAGAAATGTGCTACATGCGGTAACACCTCAGCTAAATGCCCAGGTCATTTCGGGCATATCGAACTGGCTGAGCCCGTTTTGCACATTGCTTTCGTTGACGATATACATAAACTGCTCTTGATTACCTGCAGATCATGCAATAGGCTAAAACTAAGCTCTGAGGAACTCGCGAAATACCAGCATTTGAGAGATAGCAAACCTGCCTATGCGGTTATCACATTGGAAAACGTCAAAGCGGACATTATTGAAAAAGCCAAGAAGGTAAGAATTTGTCCTCATTGCCAAAAGGAGCAAAACGATCTTGTATTCACAAAACCGACTATCTTCGTAGAGAAAACTGATGTTGGTGAAAATCGGTTGCTTCCTATCACAATTAGGGAGAGGTTGTTGCATATTTCGGATGAAGATCTTGCCCTCCTAGGGTATGATCCGAGAACTGCAAGACCAGAGTGGTTCGTGCTTCAAGTCCTGCCAGTACCACCTGTAACGGTAAGACCATCTATCATCCTAGAAACTGGGATCAGATCCGAAGATGATTTGACCCATAAACTCGTTGATATTATTCGAGTTAATCAACGACTGAAAGAAAGTAAAGAAGCTGGTACGCCACCACTTATTGTACAGGATTTGGTAGATTTATTACAATATCATGTCACTACTTACTTTGACAACGAAGTCTCTGGTATTCCACAAGCTCATCACCGCTCGGGTAGACCACTGAAGACGCTCACCCAAAGACTGAAAGGTAAAGAGGGACGGTTTAGAGGATCCCTATCAGGAAAGAGAGTAGATTTTTCGGCCAGAACCGTAATCTCGCCCGACCCGAATCTTGCAATCTCTCAGGTTGGCGTACCCGTCGATGTCGCTAAAAAACTCACCATTGCAGAAACAATTTCTCAGTGGAATGCGGATGAATTAAAGAAATTAGTTGTTAACGGGCCAAATATCTATCCAGGTGCAAACTATATTATAAGACCGGATGGCGTTAAGATAAGGCTTGATTATGTTAATGATAGAAAGATAATTGCTGATTCTCTTTCACCCGGCTATATGGTTGAAAGGCACCTTACGGATGGAGATATCGTGATTTTCAACAGGCAGCCATCGCTACATCGTATGTCTATCATGGCACACTATGTTAGGGTTCTCCCTTACCGTACCTTCAGGTTGCATCCGGCGGTTTGTCCTCCGTACAATGCAGACTTCGACGGAGATGAGATGAACCTTCATGTTCCACAAAGCGAAGAAGCAAGAGCTGAAGCAGCGCTATTAATGAGAGTCCAGGATCAATTGATATCGCCTAGGTACGGAGGGCCAATTATAGGCGGAATAAGGGACTTCATCACCGGGGCGTTCATTCTTACTAGTGATGACACCACTTTGACGAGAGAAGAATTTGCAAACTTTGCTCTAATAGGCGGATACAAAGGTACTCTGCCTGAACCGCGAGTTACCAAAGATGGAGAAAAATTGTTCTCTGGGAAACAGCTGTTCACCCTTTTTCTCCCCCGGGACTTTAACTTCGTGATCACATCTAAATGGAATAAAGCAATTAAAGGCGAAGGAAGGGATGTTGTCATAAAGAATGGGGAGCTGTTGAGCGGAGTTATCGACAAGGCCTCAATCGGGGCGGAGGAGCCCGACAGCGTCCTGCATAGGATTGTGAAGGATTACGGTAATGATATTGCTCGTAAATTTCTTGATTCAATACTGATTATGTTGAAGACCTACATCTCTCATAGAGGGTTTTCATATGGTTATTCTGACCTATGGCTAGAGCCTGAGAAAAAGCAAGAGATTACAAATGTTATTCAAAAGGCCTATGAGAAGGTTCATGAGCTGATTCAGCAATACAAGGATGGCTCACTACCGTTAACAAGAGGACTAGCTCCAGAAGAAGCCTTAGAACTCTATGTTGTTAATGAACTATCTAGAGCAAGGGATAGAGCAGGAAAAACGGCCGATAGAGCATTTCCAGACTATAACTCAGGAGTTATAATGGCATCCACCGGCGCTAGGGGTTCCACTCTTAATATAGGCCAGATGACGGCGGCATTGGGTCAACAATCTATTAGGGGGAGGAGGATTTACAAAGGATATCACAATAGAGCGCTACCTCATTTCAAAACTAACGATACGAACCCAGATGCAAAAGGATTTGTGAAATCAAATTATCGAGATGGGTTGAACCCCTTGGAATTCTTCTTCCACGCAATGGGGGGTAGAGAGGGCTTGGTCGATACAGCGGTCAGGACCCAACAATCTGGGTACATGCAGAGAAGATTGATAAATGCTCTTGAACATCTAAAAATAGAATATGATCAAACTGTGCGAGATCCTCATGGAAATATTATTCAGTACTTGTATGGTGAAGATGGGATAGATCCGGCAAAGAGCGACCACGGCGAAGCCGTCAATATTTCAAGGCTAATTGGAAGCGAGATTGTTGAAGACGATGGCAGAAGGGCAACGGAGCTGGACATAAAAGCGGTTGTTGCAAAATATGCCACAGAGCTTAATCCGAAAATACAGAAAGACTTGCAAACCACTCTTTCTGAAAACCGACTGAGTAGGGAAGGAATCGAGAGGGTTCTAAAAAAAGCTCTTGATCTTATTGGCAGGGCGATGGCAGAGCCCGGGGAAGCAGTGGGCGTCGTGACTGCACAATCGATAGGCGAACCCGGCACGCAAATGACTCTTAGGACCTTCCACTTTGCAGGAGTTAAGGAAAGAAATGTAACACTGGGGTTGCCAAGACTGATCGAATTAGTAGACGCTAGGAAAAAACCTGTAACGCCAACAATGGATATATATCTAGATAGGGAATATCGAATAACTAGAGAAAAAGCACTTGAGGTGGCTAGGGATATAATCTATACTCGGGTCAGTGATTTGATTGAAAAGACTGACGTTGATTACGGAGGGGTTCTTACGTTTCACCTTTCGGAAACGAAGCTTGGAGAGCGAGGCTGCGAGTTACAAGATGTTTATCAAGTTCTGAAAGGATCCAAAAAGAAGTACGAAATCTCTTTGAATGAAAGGAAATTTTTGATCAAATTGGCTATACCTGGCGAGCCTGATGCACAGACTCTTCTCGCATTAAAGAATAAGCTTCTGAATACAAGAGTTAAAGGAGTCCCTGATGTTGAAAGGGTCACGATCGTAAAACAAGAGGAGGAATGGGTTATTCAGACTGCTGGATCGAACCTTGCAAAAGTAGTAGCGGTAAAAGGGGTTGACACGTCAAGAGTCACGACCAATAACGTGTACGAAATATGGCAGACACTCGGGATCGAAGCTGCGCGAACCGCTCTGGTAAAAGAGATTACGAACACATTAGAGGAGCAGGGTTTGGAAGTCGACATTAGGCATATAATGTTGGTAGCGGATCTTATGACCTCGAAAGGATACTTGCAACAGATCGGTAGACACGGTATAGCTGGAACTAAAACTTCAGTCTTAGCACGCGCAGCTTTCGAGATTACAGTTCCGACCATAGCAAGGGCTTCGCTTGAAGGACAAGTAGAGACATTAAGGGGTGTAACAGAAAACGTCATTGTAGGCGCTACCGTACCTGTGGGCACTGGGATGGTAGATCTCTATATGCAGGTGAAAGAAAAAAATGCTGAAGACGATAGAGAAAACGCTTAAGGAAGCAGTCGGCAGTAGCAACTTCAAATGTGGCCATAGGCAGGTTCTTCAGACTATAAAAGGGTCAAAACTTATCGTACTCTCAAGGTCTGTTAACTCTACAACCAGAAGAGTGCTTGAACAACAGGCTCTAGCAACAGGAGTTCCAATTCATCAATTTGATGGTAATTCTATGCAGTTAGGCAAATTATGCGGCAAGCCGTTCAGAGTTGCTGTGGTCGCGATTAAGGCCGAATAGTTTGAGTACTGTCAGATTACCTTCACGTATACACGCACTCTGATGAATTGGAGAGTCATGCTTTCAGTTTTCTCGATTTAATGGAATGCTGTATGAAACATTTAACAAAAAGAAGATGAGAAAAGTGCGGTTCAATTTGTATAAATTCCAATTTCTCAGTGCATTCAGTCATGTCAAGCTTCTACGTCGTGCGCTAAAGTAATCGGCGTCAAGACTTAAATTGGACTGTTACAATCAGCATGAATTGTCATTTGAACCCTTCAAATTGCATTTGCCGTAGAGGTCTTAGGAGATGACTGAAAAGATTAAACTGACTCCTGACGAACTTCGTTTAATATCTTTGTTCCAAACTATTTCAAGTGCAAGTGCTAGGGATTGCATAGTTGATGACAAAATGGAGCGTGTTATTTTTATCGTTAACAAGGGTCAAATGGGGCTTGCAATTGGTAAAGGGGGAGCAACAATTAAGCAGTTGCAGAATGTTGTTGCAAAAAAAGTTGAACTTGTAGAATATTCTGATGATGCTTCTGAATTTATTCGTAATATTTTAAATTCTGAAATGATTAATGACATTAAGATTAATGAACGAACCGACGGATCAAAGCAGGCGGTTGTC
>WNGL01005757.1_pt1 | contig 18682 bp, 10 predicted proteins | sample 5400591 | NCBI WGS metagenome assembly WNGL01 (sample SAMN13153377, study PRJNA577476) | soil metagenome | isolation source: 80 cm soil or saprolite under Garry oak tree replicate 1 | place: USA:California | collected 2016-06-15 | reverse complement strand
CGTAGAGTTCTCGCCAGCTTTGCTTGGGGCTGATCTTTGCACTAAGGGCTGTCAGGACGGCAAGGTCAGGAAGAAGTAGCGATATCTTGCCCTTTAGTGTTCGTCCAAAGTCGGGGGAGAATTTGGTCATAAATTAGATTCCTCATTGAAAAACTAAATTCCGGACTGGAGTTTTCATTCCAGAGAGCGGGAGTAAAAAGAACGCTGCATGCGGTCAGTGTGCCCCATTTTCAAGGCATGTCAATGTGTTGCAATTGCGGCCACTGTGGATAAATATGCTCACTCGCTCATATTCTCGTGAACCGTGGTCAGTTGGGTCGGTTTCTTGAGCTGTGCAAACACGCTCGCCCTTATCCTTCCCGCGCTCAAAAAAACATCAAGCGGGGAACCCCGTTTGAGACCCGCGCTTTTTCGAGCGTAGTTACTTTCGTTACCTGCTTTCGACCTTCCGCCCTCAACACAGTACGCCGTTCAAGCTACGATCAAGCTTCCTAAACAGGAGGTATTAGTGCATCGCCGTTTGGCAATTCTTGTCTCACTCTTCATCGTTGGTTGCATGGCGATAGGATGTTCGAAGCCGCCAGCATCCGACGAGACATCAAACAACAACGCACCGCCTAAGACATCGGGCTGGTTCGGCAAGAAAGAAGTGACCGTACCGGCAGGCACCGTCATCACCGTGCGCCTTGCGAACGCAGTTGGCTCCAAGCTGAGCAATTCCGGCGACCAATTCCATGCCAGCGTTGCCACTCCAGTGGAAGTGGACGAAAAAGTAGTGTTGCCCAGTGGCGCGGACGCCTCGGGTAAAGTCGTCCAAGCCGTGCCTCTGGGTCGCTTTAAGGGCGGCGCTGTCCTCAAACTGGCCCTTGATTCCGTCACGATAAACGGCGACGCGTACGATGTGCAGACAAGTTCAGTCAGCCGCTACCTCAAAGGCAAGGGCAAACGCACCGCAGCCATGATCGGCGGCGGCGCCGGAGGTGGCGCCCTCATTGGCGGCCTTGCGGGCGGGGGCAAAGGTGCCCTCATCGGCGCAGCTCTCGGAGCCGGAGCGGGAACCGCAGGCGCGGCCTACACCGGCAACAAGGAAATTGTCATACCGGCCGAATCCACCCTCAGCTTCAAATTAACCGAACCCATCACCGTAAAGATGTAGATCGAGCATCGAGCACCAAGAGCGCCTAAACCGAAGCCGCCCCGTCGGCGGCTTTTCGATTCACGCATGCAGAATGCGCGACCACTGCAACCACTCCCTTTCCTGTTCTGACGCGAGAACAGCCGCCAAAACGGAAGCCCTGGGAAAGCGAGCACGACCGGATGAGCGTTTTCACTGCGGCAGCTTTAGCAATGCCGCAACTGTACGCCAAGAGCGCCTCTACTCCGAAATACTGCTCGTATCTGTTTCCTTCTCTCTAGGAGGAAACTTCCAAAGCTTTCTCTCCCAATCCGCGAGGTAATGGTCGCCTCCCAGCTTCTCCCAATCAGGATGCTCGTCTCCTGTCCGCAGCACATGCCAGAAGCGTCGAAAATTCCGCCGGAGCGCATATCCGAGCAGCAGAAACGCAATAACGATGATGATGGTGCTTAACATACGCGAATAATATTTACTGCTTACAGATCCTTCGGCGGCGGGAGACCCGTCTTAAACTCGTACCAGGCGCGCTTGAAACGTTCGGGCCTTGCTGACGCCCGAGGGATACGCGCTGGGAACGCTGTCAGAATGTTGCAATCATCCGCGTAGCGAAGGTAGCGGTGTCCGCGTCGCTCTAGCTCTCGGTCGAGTTCGTCGAGCACGAGGTTGGACAGCAGTGGCGAAAGTGGACCTCCTTGCGGAGTCCCTTCCACGCTGGGGCTGACCAGTCCGTTCTCCATCACCCCGGCGTTCAAAAATGCCCGGATGAGTTTCAGCAGCCGCTTGTCTTCGACTCTTTTGGCGATCTGACCCATCAGTTTGTCGTGATTAACTCGGTCGAAAAACTTTTCGAGGTCGAGATCAATCACCCAGCCGTAGCCTGCGGCGATGTATTGTTGCGCTTGAGCTACCGCTTGATGTGCAGATCGTCCGGGTCGAAAACCATAGCTGTGGTCGGAGAACGTCGAGTCCCACTGCCGCTGCAGCACCTGCATCACCGCTTGCTGGATGAATCGATCCAGCACGGTCGGGATGCCAAGCTTTCGCACCCCGCCGTCCGGTTTGGGGATTTCCACCCGCCTAACCGGCTTCGGTTCGTAGGTTCCACTCAGCAGTTGTTCTCGGATCACTGGCCAATGCTGTTTCAGATGGTCGGTGAGTTGGTTAACGGTGATCCCGTCCACTCCTGCGCTACCTTTATTACCCTTCACCTGCCGCAGTGCTTCTTTCAGGTTTTCTCGCTCACAGACTTCCGAGCGGAGATGCGGGCATGAAGAAAGCTAGTACAAGGCTGCTGGAGCAGGAGACTCAAACGCCGTCCCCTGCTCCAGACCTCATCCCCGCTGAATCATCAACTGAGAACTTACATTGGGATTGGTACAGCAAACGGGGTACTTCAACAGGATCACCATGATTCATGGACAAAACGAGCGAAGAGCCACGAAGCGATTGGGGACTTGGTAAGTCTGCAGCCGCAAGCCGCTTCAGTGAAATAAAGCGTACGCTACTTCTTGCTTAGTTTGAAGTCGTATACACCAGGTCGGGGTACAAATGCACGTATGAGCTTCTTATCAATAACAAGTGTCGTATTTTCATTTGTCCCGTCGTATGGGGTTTTATTGTCCCTCACGACCAAAGTGGTCTCGCGCTCATGGAGAAGTTGTACGAAAGGGTCTACTGAATCGTCGTAATCCTTGTGAAGGCGATGCCAGACTTCTCGACCTTCACTGTTTAACATCAATACAACTGGCATCGGGCGACCTCCTCCGAATTCTGGATTGACGTGTGGATATATAAAGATAAGCCCCACTGGAGCCAACATCGCATAACAGGCGAGAGCGACAGGCAAACTAGCTGACTTCTCTTTTTTGCTCTCGCCTTCCTTACTATAAATAAGAAACATTATGAGACTAAACAAAACAGGAATAAGCGCCAGTTGGAAAAACGCGATGCCCGCCTTACTTAATACGAATGAAATGGGTACGGCCTCGCCGATTTTCTTTACGAGCCCATATAGAAGTAAGGGCGATACAATAAGGCAGATTCCCAGCGAGGTCCATGCAAAGCGCCTTCGAACCCTTGGCGGTTCCGTCTTGTTATCGAATGCTGCCAGATAAACCGCTAGTATCGGAAATGTAAACACAAGTAACAGAGCAGCACACAGAATGCCCGTCAATATGGACCTAGCCCGCAAGAGTTCGAAGTCCGTCACACCGAGGCTCGCAAGATACAGGTTTTGTATTACAAGACCTATGGAGTAGAAAACGATCGCTAACACTCCCAACGCTTTTGTAATCATGTCAAGTGATGGCAACCGTCTCCTCCAGGGAGGCTCTGGATCGTTTCCAAGGTCGTGTGATTTGCTCATTGTCGCGGCCTCGTGCCCAAGCGTGGCTTGATGGTCATGCGGAACATAACCAAGGTGACGTCGAAAACGGGCATCATTATACACGGTCTTGCGGCGCCTTTGTTATGGACCAATGCTTGCGACGTCATCTTCCAAACCTAGGGCCACTGGGTAAACCAGTCCCTATGAGGAGCCCTGAGAACAATGGCCATAACGCATAGCCCGAGCGAGGAAGAAATTGAAAGGAAAGTCTTACCGAGGCAACCGCTACAAAACATAAAGCCAGAGTTCCTCCGACCGGGGCTCTAGTACGGAAAACGCCATGATCTATGGACATTATTGGGCCGGTCACTCACTCATGCTACCTTCTGAGCAGGCCTCGAACCGTCGAGCGGCCCTGAGATCGAACGATAGTCGTATAACAGTTGCCGAGTCCTACCGGTCGCAAAACCGTAGGCTATCTTGCGGGCTCAGCCGGACAGGTTACTCCGGATCCGGTGCTGCGGCCATTGCGCTGTGCGTGCTCTCGTCTTCCTCGCTGCCGATAAGGTCTCGGATGAGCTGCAGTTCCCTGGCACCAATGTGAGTGAAGCGAATCCCGGCCCGCTGCTTGTCATCGACCCTGACTACCACCCCAGTCACTTCGATTCTTAACTCCCGCCCGGGAAGGCGGAACGACAACCGGACGGCAGCGCCAGGTGACAGGGGGCGTCCCACCTGGAATAGTATTCCTCCCTGACTGATATTTGAACTCGTCCCCCGGAAAGTTTGATGTTCTACTTGGCAGATTACTTCGGTGTGAAGCGGAACGCGCACGAACTGCCGGCGGTTCTCCAACATCCTCCCGCGAGTGGCTTTGAACAATTTTGTCAGTCTCTGCCTATCGACAGGCTTCTGGAGAAAAAAGGTAGCCCCCGCTGCGAAAGCCTCTTGCATAATTTTCGCATTATCGTGGCCGGTGACGACCACGATCGGGGCAGACTTGTTCCAGGATGATTTTCGAACTTGTCGAGCCAATTCAAAACCATCCACTCCCGGCATTTGGAGGTCAACGAAAATTCCGTCGAATCTTTCCTGGTTCACGCAGAGAAATCTCTCGACGGAGACAATGCACGGGTCGCGCAACTTACCGCCGCCTTAGCAAACGCGACCGGTGCTAAACAAGACAGCCTGGATGATCAACTGGCACAGGCAAAAGTCCAGGCAGAGCTCGATCCGGATGAGGTGGACAACGCAAAGCAGGAATTAACCCGGGCAGGTGCTGCCGATTGTAGTGCCTACCGCTACGCGAGCGAATAGGCGTAACGATGTTCGCAGCGGTATTTCCCCAGGCTGAACGCCAACCATACAATAAGGATGAAAGGAATTCTTATGACTGCAGTGGTCTCCGCAGATTCTGCCAAGTCTTCAGTCTCTATCCAACCTCTTTGCCACGAAGAACTGCGAAAAATGGATGCCTATTGGCGAGCAGCAAATTACCTTTCCGTCGGACAGATCTATCTCTATGCCAATCCCTTGCTGCGCGAGCCGCTATGCCTTCACCATGTGAAACCGCGCCTTCTAGGGCACTGGGGGACGACACCGGGGCTGAATTTCATCTATGTACATTTGAATCGGGTCATCAAAAAGTACGACCTGAATGTGATTTACGTATGCGGACCCGGACACGGCGGACCGGGAATGGTCGCGAATACGTATCTGGAAGGCACCTACACTGAGCTGTACACCGACATTCAACAGAACGAAGAAGGACTGAGAAAGCTTTTTAAGCAATTCTCCTTTCCGGGAGGAATCCCCAGCCACGCCGCGCCTGAGACACCGGGCTCCATCCATGAAGGCGGAGAACTGGGCTATTCCCTGGTGCATGCGTGCGGAGCGGTCTTCGACAATCCTGACCTGCTGGCCTGTTGCGTGATTGGTGACGGCGAGGCGGAGACGGGTCCACTCGCCACGAGCTGGCATTCGAACAAGTTTCTCAATCCGGCGCGCGATGGAGCGGTGCTTCCCATTCTTCACCTGAATGGCTACAAGATCGCGAATCCGACTGTGCTTGGTCGCCTCACCGACGAGGAGTTGGCCTGCCTTTTTACCGGCTATGGATACAAACCTCACTTGGTGGAAGGGCACGAGCCGGAATCGATGCACCAACTCATGGCGGCCACCCTCGATATGATTATCGAAGAAATCCACGCCATTCAGAATGAAGCTCGCTCCAAGGGATCTACTACCCTTCCGTTCTGGCCGATGATCATTCTGCGCAGCCCCAAGGGATGGACCGGACCGAAATTTGTGGATGGCAAGCCGGTCGAAGGTACTTGGCGCGCCCACCAGGTACCTGTTGCCGACCTGGAGAAGCCGGAACACTTGAAAATCCTGGAAGACTGGATGAGGAGCTATCAGCCCGAGGAACTGTTCGATCACAATGGAAAACTCATTCCCGAACTTGCGGATCTTGCGCCCAGCGGTGATCGTCGAATGGGGGCGAATCCGCACGCTAACGGCGGGCTGTTGCGGAAGGCGCTGATAATGCCGGACTTCCGCAAATACGCGGTCCCTGTGCAGAAGCCGGGCACGGAGAATGCGGAATCCACAAGGGTGTTAGGCACTTTCTTGCGCGACGTGATGGAACTAAATCGCGAATCCCGGAACTTCCGAGTCTTTGGTCCGGATGAGACTGCGTCCAACCGCCTCGATGCTTTATATGAAGTCACCCAGAAGGAATGGATGGAGCCCGTCTTGGCCACGGATGAAGACTTGTCACGAGATGGGCGTGTATTGGAGGTCTTGAGCGAACACATGTGTCAGGGGTGGCTGGAGGGTTATCTGCTCACCGGCCGGCACGGCTTCTTCTCCTGTTACGAAGGCTTCATCCACATCGTGGATTCGATGTTCAATCAGCATGCAAAATGGCTGGAGGCCACGCACAAGATTCCCTGGCGTCGACCCATTTCATCACTCAATTATCTGCTTACCTCGCACGTTTGGCGCCAGGACCACAACGGCTTCAGCCACCAGGACCCGGGCTTCATTGATTTCGTTATGAATAAAAAGGCTGGCCTCGTCCGTGTATACCTTCCGCCTGACGCGAACTGTCTGCTTTCCGTTGCCGATCACTGTTTGCGCAGTCGGAATTATGTGAACGTGATCGTTGCCGGCAAGCAGCCTGAACTCCAGTGGCTCGATATGGAGGCAGCCATCGAGCACTGCACCAATGGGATTGGGATCTGGTCCTGGGCCAGCACAGATCAGGACAGTGAACCGGATGCGGTGATGGCGTGTGCGGGCGATGTCCCCACGCTTGAAACATTGGCCGCCGTCGACCTCCTTCGTCAACATTTCCCCGACATCAAAATACGGGTGGTCAATGTCGTCGACCTGATGACACTTCAATCGCCCAGCGAGCACCCCCATGGTCTTTCGGATCGTGAATTCGATTCCATGTTCAGCACCAATACACCTGTGATCTTTGCCTATCACGGATATCCGTGGTTGATCCACCGGCTGACGTACCGCCGCACCGGTCACGACAATTTCCATGTTCGCGGATTCAAAGAAGAGGGCACTACAACCACACCTTTCGACATGACGGTGCTGAACGATCTTGACCGCTACCATCTTGCCGGCGACGTTGTAGATCGCGTGGCCAGATTACGGAACGTAGGCGCCCATTTCAAGCAGATGCTTCGCGCCAAGTTGGTGGAGCACAAGCAATATGTGCGAGAGCACGGCGACGACATACCGGACGTAAAAAACTGGACTTGGTCGTACTGACGAATGAAGGTCCTGGTGCTTAATTCCGGATCCAGCAGCCAGAAAGTCTGCCTCTTTGACTTGGCCGAGATCCTGCCGGACGATCCGCCTGGGTGTCTTTGGGAGGCCAAGATCGAGTGGGACGGCGAAAGCGCCGCGATCGCGATCAAGAACTCGGACGGTGAGGTGCAACGGGCCCAAGTTCCAATCTCGTCGCGCGGCGAAGCCCTGAAACACCTGCTTGGCAATCTTTGGAATGGTCGTGAAAGACTGCTTTCCCAGCCTACCGACATCGACTTGGTGGGGCATCGGGTTGTACACGGCGGTCCGGAGTACGAGGAACCAATGTTGATCACGCCAGAGGTCAGAGCCAGAATTGCCGGTGCCTCGGCGTTCGCACCGCTTCACAATCGCGCGGAGTTGGAAGGGATGGAAACAGTTGAGAAGCTGCTGGGCCCCGTGCCACAAGTGGCTGTTTTCGATACGGGGTTCCATCGAAAGATGCCACTGCCAGCAGTCGTATACCCAGTTCCCTACGAATGGTTCAGTGGAGGCATTCGCCGCTACGGATTCCACGGCATCAATCACCAGTATTGCGCTGAGCGCACCGCAAAACTCCTGCACAAGAGTCTCATATCGCTCAAGCTGGTGACCTGCCACCTGGGCAACGGTTGTTCTCTTGCGGCCATTCGCGAAGGTCACAGCATTGACACCACGATGGGCTTCACACCTCTTGAAGGACTGATGATGGGAACCCGTTCTGGGTCCGTTGATCCCGGAATTCTCACGTACTTGATGCGCCGGGGCCAGATCAACGGGCAAGAAATCGATAACCTGCTCAATGAAAAATCAGGCTTGCTCGGGATTTCGGGTCTATCCGGCGACATGCGTCAAATCCTGGCAGCAGTTAAACAAGGCAATCCACGTGCAAAGCTAGCCTTCGACATTTACGTGCATCGGCTGCAGGCAGGTATCGGTGCGATGATTGCCGTATTGGGAGGGATTGACGCACTTGTGTTTACGGCGGGAGTGGGAGAGAACTCCCCGGAGGTGCGCTGGTCGGCCTGCAGCAAGCTGGGATTTATCGGTCTTAAATTGAACGAAAAAAGGAATGCGAGGCCATCTCCGGACGAGGATATCGCCGCATCGGATTCTCCTGTTCGTGTACTGGTGATCCGAGCGCAGGAAGACTGGGCCATCGCACGAGAATGCTGGAAGCTTACAAGCACCGGAAAAGCCTCGCAACTGACGCGATGATCAGTGGCGTATTCTTTGCTTGGCTGGCTTTCACGACCCTTGTGGCCGCGTAGACAAGATGTCGCACCGTCGGCGTACCGAAGATGCACTAACTATTGTTGTCCCGCTTTTTGGGAATGCAGAAGAGATGATGGGCGCTGGCATGCCGCACCTTTGCCATTATTCTCGGCCCATCAAACTCATCCTTTCTGTGGCAAGCGGCTCCCGCTGACGTGCCCGGAATGAATCTAAGCCGCACTTTGCTGAGGTTTGTTTGCCCAATGTTGTTGTCGAAGGACCATGGTGTTTCTTAGGTGATTAGGGCGGCTTCACATACTCATATAGGCGCATGTCAAACAAATACTCGGCCTGAGGGCGTAAAGTTTTTCATAGACCGTACCGCACGCCTGAGGGATCTGTTGCATCGAGGGTAATGCGCTTGCATTGCTTGCTGTGGCCCGCTAGGTTTCCTGGTTAGAGAACCCTTGTGATCACGGTTTGTTGTTCGATGCGATTGATATTTTTGCACTCGGTGAAATTACCTGTGTTGGAAGATTTGGTGAGTTGATTTTACCCGCGCATTCCGACTTCAAGGTTTGTTACCTTAGTTTACGATCTAGCGGTAATTACCTTCACTTCCCGGTGTTTCCGGCTAAAATCCCCCAATCAAGCGACATTGACGCGAATAAGCCTAATTTCCGGGGGCGGACTCTTGGTTCTCACCCCGGAATTTAGGCTCGCAGTCCAACAATAAGAGTTTCGGCAGTATCTTCAACTCCCCCGGCTGATTCTGTCTGGCTTGGGCCAGATCAAAAACTTCGCAGTTGAGGTGTGGGAGTTGAAGTCCGTATTTATCCTCTGGGGACTCCTGGTACTCGCCTGTACCGTTCCCTTGAGCTTGGCTTCTGCATTCGGCCAAACGGTTACCGTGTCGCCGACTAGCTTGTCTTTTGGAAATCAAGTTCTGGGGACGTCCAGTTCAGTAAAGAAAGTGACACTCAAGAACGGCCAGAGCACGTCCATTAGTGTCAGCAGCATCATTTCGAATCTGGCGGATTTTACCCGGAGCACTAGTTGCTCCACCACTCTGACTGCCGGCAGCAGCTGCACGATCTCGGTGACCTTTACCCCCACTGTTCTGGGCTTGCGTACCGCGACGCTCACGATTACGGACAGCGGCAGCAACAGCCCGCAAACCGTGGCGCTCAGTGGAACGGGAGTGGCTGCGGTAACGGCGGCGCCCTCGAGCCTTTCATTCGGAAATCAGCCGGTCGGGCAAAAGAGCGCAGCATCTTTGGTCACGGTAACCAATAACCAGTCCAAGAATTTGAGTATTGCGAGCATCACGACGAACCTCGCTGATTACACGGCTACTTCAACCTGCCCGCTTCGGCCGAAGACGCTTGTCGCCGGTTCGAGCTGTACAGTTTCTGTCTTCTTTACTCCTGTGATTACTGGCACGCGCACGGCAACGCTAACCATCGCTGACAATGCTAGCGTCAGTTCCACGGTAAGCCTGAGCGGCACCGGAGCGGCCACGCTGGTTTCGATTGCCGTGACTCCGGCAAACCCTTCGTTTGCGCTGGGGACTACACAGCAATTGCAAGCCACGGGCACCTACAGCGATGGCAGCACGCAGAATCTCACGAGTGCCGTGAGCTGGAACACCGGGAATCACAGCATTGCGACGGTGAACGCCCAGGGACTTGCGACGAGCGTTGCGGTAGGCAGTACAACTGCCACCGCTATATCGGGATCCGTGACTGGCTCTACCACGCTGAATGTCACGTCCGCAGCTTTGGTTTCGCTTGCGGTGACTCCTGCGATTCCCAGCATTCCCTTGGGCACCACGCAACAGTTCACCGCCACCGGCACATTCAGCAACGGCAGCACGCAGAACATCACGAACACGGTGCAGTGGAGTTCGGACACTACCACAGTCGCAACTATCAGCAATGCGGCTAATTCGCAGGGATTGGCAAGCGCGGTAGGCACAGGTTCCGCTAAGATCACCGCCACTTCTGGTTCGATTGCTGGCAGCACTACATTGACCGTAACTGCAGCGGCGTTGGTTTCGATTGCCGTGACACCGGCCAATCCATCGATTTCGCTAGGCACGACGCAGCAGTTCACCGCCACCGGAACATTTACCGATGGCAGCTCACAGAATCTGACCTCAACCGCGACATGGAGTTCGAACGCAACCTCCACCGCCACTGTAAGCAAGACCGGCCTGGCTACCAGCATCGCCACTGGGACCGCCACCATCAGCGCGACCTCGGGATCGGTTACGGGCTCGACGGTTCTTACCATCACAGCAGCATCGCTAGTCTCAATTGCGATTACTCCGCAATCTGCCAGCGTGCCCAAAGGCCAGACCCAGCAGTTCACCGCCATCGGCACCTACACTGACGGGTCAACCCAGGACGTAACGCAGACCGGTCATTGGAGCTCGAGTGCCGCGACCGTGGCGACGATAAGCAATTCCTCAGGAACGAATGGACTGGCCACCATGCTGGCGACAGGCACGACGACAATCGGCATCAGTTCAGGTTCGGTGACCGCCTCGAGCACGTTAACCGTAACGCCCGCCGCGCTGGTCTCGATCGCCATCAGTCCGCAATCGCCAACGATTCCGCTCGGCACGACCCAGCAATTCACTGCGAGCGGTACTTACACGGACAGCAGCACGCAAGATGTGACATCGCTCGTGACCTGGAGTTCATCATCTGCGCAGGTCGCCATCATCAGCAATAATTCCGGCACGAATGGGTTGGCCACCAGCGCGGGAGTGGGCACGGCAAATATCACGGCCACATCGGGCTCGGTTACCGCCTCAACTTCCCTCGCGGTTGGGCAAGCGGTCATCGTGTCGATTGCAGTTAGCCCAGCTACGGTGTCGGTGCCCCTGGGTTCGAGCCAGCAATTCGCGGCAACCGCGAACTACACGGATGGATCCAGTCAGGACATTACACAGTCAGCCACTTGGGCGTCTTCGGTTCCGGCGGTGGCCACGATTAACTCGTTTGGACTCGCAGCCAGCCTCTCGATAGGCAGCACGAATATTTCGGCGGGCTCAGGATCGGTGAGTGGTTCGACTACCCTGACCGTCACCGCAGCGGTGCCGGTATCGCTCGCCATCGCTCCTCTGAATCCCACGGCTTACGTCGGCTCACCACAGCCCTTCACGGCCACGCTGACTTACAGCGATGGCACGTCCCAGAATGCCACCAATTCGGTGACGTGGATTTCTTCCAACCTGAGTGTGGCGACAATCAGCACGAGTGGCCAGGCAAGCCCTCTCGCGAGCGGCACGACGACGATTCAAGCCACTTGGGGAGCTGACTCGCTGAGCGCTTCGACAACGCTATCGGTCATCTTGCCAACTGTTGCGGTTACACCGACGTCAGCTTCGCTTTCGCTTGCTGGAATCCAACAATTTTCTGCGACCGTCACTGGAAGCAATAATCAGAGTGTGACCTGGGGCCTCAGCGGTGTCGGGAGTTTGACTTCCGCGGGACTCTACACCGCGCCCTCAAACTGCAACACGAGCCCGATGAGCGCGACCGTAACGGCTACGTCTGTGGCCAACCCAAGTTCGGCCGGCAGCGCGGTCGTGACTATCAGCGCTTCGACTTGCACGCCGCCGCCTACGACTCAGGGCAACGCTTACTGCAGCGCCGGGGACGTGCCTCAGTTCGGCAGCAATGATGGTCCCGCCGCTCTTCCCCAGACCTGCTACTACACCGCCCTTGAGGCCACGCCCTCTCCAGGTACGGTGCGAACGGTGACAGATGTGGCCTCTTGGAACTCGGCTTGGGCAGCCGCAGTATGTGGCGACATCATCCAGATTCCTGCCGGAACTGCAATCACGGCTACTGCCAGCGCGGGTCTATCCATTCCGACTAAGACCTGCGACGCTAACCATTACATTACAGTTGAGACCAGTGCCGTCGGCAATCTACCCGCAGAAGGCAACCGGCTGACTCCCTGCTACGCCGGGATCCAATCTTTGCCTGGCCGCCCCTCGTATCCGTGTCCCACTGCAGTTAATTACATGGCGAAGATCGTGGCCGCTGCGACTTCGGGTGGAGGCACGCGAGCCATCACCATGTCGGCCAACAGCGCCTACATTCGCTTCATCGGGCTTGAGATCTCGCGATCAAGTGGCAGCGGGATCAACTCACAACTCGTGAACATGAATGCTGGCGGCATCAATCACATCATCTTTGACCGGGTATGGGGACACGGCAATACGACGGATGAGACCACACGGTTTGCGTCCATGAATCGTACCAGCTACTTTGCCCTGATCGACTCGACCCTTACCGATTTTTGGTGCGTCAGCGTAATAGGCGCTTGCACCGACGCGCAAGCCATCTCCGGTGGTGCAAACTCCAATGTCGCCGATGCCGATAATACCTGGAAGATTGTCAACAACTTCTTGGAAGGCGCGGCCGAGACCATTGAGCTAGGCGGCGGCTCTGCGGCTCTCATTCCTACCGGTATAGAGATTCGACTGAATCATATGTTCAAGCCGCTGACTTGGAACCCCGCAGACCCGAGCTACAACGGCGGAGTCGGCGGTCACGCTTTCATCGTCAAGAATCTTTGGGAGACTAAAAACTCCGACCGGGTGCTTCTGGAAGCGAACGTCTTTGAGAATGTTTGGGCGGGATTTTCCCAGAAGGGCAACGCCGTTACCCTCACGCCCAAAAACCAATCAGGGGGAGCAGGAATCAATCTCTGTCCTTCCTGCCAGGTCACCAACACAACGATCCGCTACAACAAGATTCATACCTCGATGCAGCCTTTTCAGATCGCCAACATAGGCAACGACAACGGAGCCTTTGCGACTGCAGGAAACAGCTACAGCATCCACGATAACGTTGCTGACAATCAAGGCTATGCAACTTGTTATAGGTGCGCGACTAGCACTTCTACGATCGAACTGATAGAAGCAATCTCCGTTCCCTCGAGCTTCATCCTGCATGACGTCTCGCTGGACCACAACACCATCGTGTACGCCGGTGGCGGGATTAATCCGGCTGCTCTTCTCGGGCTGTCCGGGGCACAAGGTTCTTCAGGGCTGGAGATGTTCAATATCGGGTTTACCAATAACCTAACGATTACACGCGCCGGAACACAAAACTCCACCGGCAGCGTGATTACGACCAACTGTGCGTACGGGACTGCCGCGGGAGCCGCCACTGTCAATGCCTGCTGGAATCCGCAAACCCTTGGCGGCAACGCCTTCGTCGCGAACGGGACAATTCCATGGCCTGGGACCAACTGCACGGCAGAAACCAGCTACAGCGGGATTTTCGTGGACTATGCAACCGGGGATTATCACGTCAAACCGACGAGTGCATGCAGTCTGACGGGCACCGACGGACGTGATCCGGGCGCCAACATCGATCTCGTGAATACTATGACCCTAGGCGTGCAATGAAGGGGATACTGATTATTTTGCATTCACGACCGCACCGATAGCAGCGGGACGGCCTCCGGCAGAATTTCTTTCAACCGAAGTCGGTGGTTACTTCACCGCGGGCTATTGCTACCCCGAGATTAGCCGAGTTTTGTTCGTCTGGTACGCATCACCCCAACCGAGAAGTCCATGAAACTCATCGTTTTGTACACAAAGGAGGATTTCCGTAATCTTTCCTGCGGGGCGGATGAAGAGACAAGCTGGGGACAACATGGGCGTTCAGAAAACCTCGCGTCGCCGACATAAACAGCTGATTCAGAACGCTGGATTTTGCTGGAAGGCTCGTCAACAAACACCCCCTTTTTAGGGCGAGTGGCTTGATCCCAGTTGAGATATAAAGCTTCGTCATCGAAATAGGCGTCAGTCCTCACGAGTTCCGTTTTCTCCGGAATACTTGGTACTCTGACGGGTTCCGTGAGAGTTAATCGTCAGCTTCTCTTCGTCATTGCGGCGCTTACTTGCGCAATTGCACAGCAGCCTCCAGCTGGTGATTTCATCTTGGAACAAAATGTCGCCATGCCCATGCGCGACGGAGTCTTGCTCCGTGCCGACATCCTCCGGCCCAAAGGATACGGGCCGTTTCCGGTCCTCGTCTATCGCACGCCCTACGGCAAGCACTTCGCGCAGAAGGAATACACGATCTTTCGTCGCGCAGTCCAGCGCGGATATGCAGTCGTACTCCAAGATGTGCGTGGCCGGTACGCGTCCGACGGCGACTTTCGGCCGTACGAAAACGAGGGCCGCGACGGATACGACACCATCGAGTGGGCAGCCAAGCAGAGCTGGTCGAACGGAAATGTGGGAACCTTCGGCCTTTCCTATCCCGGCGCTGTGCAATGGCTGGCTGCGGTGGAGAGCCCTCCGCACTTGAAAGCCATGGTTCCCGCGATGACTTTTTCCACGCCCCGGAATTTTTTCTATGCGTCCGGCACCTGGGACATGTCGTGGATCGAATGGATATGGGACAACATTGCCCCCGATGTGCGCGCCAGGAAAAACCTTCCCGGCGCGAAAACGGCGGAAGAAGCCATTGCCGCGTGGAAACAGGCTGCGCCGAGAATGCTGAACACTTTGCCTCTGAAGCAGCTCGAGGATCTTCGCGGCGTCGCGCCCTACTACTATGACTGGCTTTCTCATCCCGCCGAGGATCCGTGGTGGGATTGGGCCGAATTGCGCAACAAATATGGTCATGTTCACGCCGCGGTACTGAATTTCTCCGGCTGGTATGACGACAACTACGGTCCGGAGGGTGCGACGACCAATTTCAACGGGTTACTGAAGTCGCGCGCAAACGATGGCGAGAAACGCACTCACCTCCTGCTAGGTCCCTGGGTGCATGGCGTCGATGCCACAGCGAAGACAACATCAGGGGAGCGCGAATTCGGCCCCGCCGCTGCTATAGATTATGACGAAGTCGTTCTCCGCTGGATGGACCGCTACCTGCGCGGCGCCGATAACGGGATTGGTAAGGAAAAGGCGGTGCGTTATTTCGTGATGGGGGATAACACGTGGCGCGATGCCGACGCCTGGCCGCCGCCAGCCACGCCGGTTGAATACTACTTGCACGCCCCATTGCCGGGCAGCAATCGCGGCACCATTTCACGCGATAGGCCTGCGCCTCATCAAGTTACTTCCTTCATCTCAGATCCCGGCAACCCGGTCTTGAATGCGTATGATTCCTCGGGGGCGCACGACTATAGAAAGCTGGCCGACCGCGGCGACGTCTTGCTCTTTGATTCAGCACCCATGGAACGAGACCTAGAAGTCACCGGACCCATCGCGGTGAAGATCTTTGTTTCCTGTGATTGCCGGGACTTCGATCTCTGGGTTCGGCTTCTCGATCTCGCCCCAGATGGCACGGCGTTCAATCTTATGAGTCCGGGTTTGGACGTTCAGCGCGCCAGTTATCGTGAGATGAAAAAAGGCCGGCAGCTCCTAAGGCTAGGAAAGATTTACGAGCTTGGCCCCGCCTCGCTCCTGACCAGCAACGTCTTTCAGAAGGGACATCGCATTCGCCTCCAGATTTCGGGCTCGTTTTTTCCCAACTTCTCGCGCAACTTACAGAACGGAGAATTGGAAAACGACTCGGCAACGCTGCAGAAAGCCACGATTTCCATCTACAGCGATCGCCGCCATCCTTCCCGCATTCTTTTACCGCTAACGCATCAGCTTCAATGAGTTAATCACCAATGGGTTGTCGCAGGATCATGCCGTTTCACAGGCACGTGTCTAACAGTCCGCATTCGTTCGACTGCGCTCCAACCGTCAAGGAAAAGACGACCCAAGACTTGTGTCGAATTTGGCTCCAATGAAGTCCAAAGCAGGGCCTCGCGCCCGATGTCCGGGGGATACGGAGGCATTGGGAATCACCTGTGGAGACCCACGATATGGCGACTCTGATGGCGGATGTGGTGGACTCATCGATGGCTTGGGGAAAGACAAGGCGACCTTAAGATGTCTCGTTTTCTCCTAGTAAGCCAATATGCTCAAGGAGCGGCGCGTAGGCGCAGCACCGCGCCGTTGCCGTAATCGAGCAGGTAGAGTTCGCCGGCGGGGTCCTGGCCGAAGGAGCTGACGCTGAGATTGTGGTGGAGCACCGGCGTCAGACTCCAATTGCCGCTCGAGTCCTGCACCCCGGCCCAGATATGCCCACTAGAAAGGTCACCGAAGACATAGGCGCCGGCCAGCCCGACGATCGCAGAACCGCGATAGACGAAACCGCCGATGATGGCCTCGCCGCCGCTGGCATTGTGCGTATACTCCATGATCGGCAGGAATAGCCCTGCCGTGCTGCACACGCTTCCCGGCGGATAGCAGTGGGAAGCTTCCATCTTGTTCCAGCCGAAGTTGCCGGCCCTAGTGATGATGTCCACTTCTTCGAAACTATTCTGGCCAACGTCGCCGGCGAAGAGCTTGCCAGTCGCGCGGTCAAAAGAAAAGCGCCAGGGATTGCGTAGACCGTAAGCCCAGATCTCGGGCAAGCCGCTGGGCGGAGTAAACCGCTGGGCGGAGTAAAAGGATTGTCCGCCGGGATCGCGTATTGCTTCCCCGGAGCGAAGGCGCCGTCCACGTCGATCCGTAGGATCTTGCCGAGCAGCGTCTGCAGGTTCTGTCCGTTGCCCTGCGGATCGCCCTCGCTGCCACCGTCGCCCAGGCCGATGTAGAGGAAACCGTCGGGCCCGAAAGCGAGCTGGCCGCCATTGTGGTTGTCAAAAGGCTGGTTGACCACCAACAGGATGCGCTCGCTGGACGCATCGGCTTGGTTCGGATTCGAACTGGAGGCCGCGTACTCAGAGAACACCGACTGGAGCTGCAGGCTCAGGCGCCGCGTGTAATAGAGAAAGAAGCGGCGATTCGAGCTGAAGCTGGGGTGAAATGCGAGCCCGAGCAGTCCCTTCTCTCCGCCCGATTCGACCTTGGAAGTGATGTCGAGGAACGGCGCGGCGACGAGAGCGCCATTCTGGATGATGCGGATTCGTCCGCCCTGCTCGAGGACAAACAGGCGTCCGGTGCCGTCGTTGGGAACTTCCATCCCGGTCGGTGACGCCAGGTCGCTGACAAATGCCGACAGGGCCAGTGCGGGCGGGCCTCCAGGCGGCGGGTTAACGACGGTGCTGGAGGAACCTCCGCCGCAGCCGAACAGCATGACCAGGAGTGCAGGGGCCACAAGGCTCAGGGAAAACACCAAAACACCAATGAAGGTCGCATCTCGTCTTCTGCCTGCGGCGGCATCAACGTATTGTCGGAATTGCCTTTTCTTGGGCTTCGATTCGTTTGTATTGTAATGCCAGTTGCCCGAATGCCGCACACCGTCGCACTTGCTCACCAATTCGGCTACCTTCGCCCTCACAATATCGAAACTCCTTTCTCCCAGAGTTCGGACGCCCGCCTGCGACGCTGCCCGTGATTTCGAACAACCTCCTGGCTTGATGTCGGGCGCCGAAGTTCTCCCTCAATGAACAGGTAAGCAAATCCCGCGACTCTTGCAGCTTTGCGTTGTGACTCGTCGATAGTGCTGATTGTCATTTCATTTCCCCTGAAGTAAGAGTCGCGTACTGCTGTAGACGGCGGCTTTCATGCCCGGATGGACGCCGCTGCTGCGCTGATCAGATGGACGGAAGTAAGGCGGCGTGAGTTCGTGATCGTCCACTTTGTTCGCTCTCCAAAAGCGAAACCAGCATTAGCTGCTGAAGATATTCGTGTTCAGGAACTCATTGCGGAACTTGCCTTGCGGATCGTACTTCTTACTCAATTGTACAAACTCGGGGATCTTCTTATAGATAGATTTCAGTTCCGCCGGAGACGTGGTAAACAGCTTTCCCCAGTGTGGCCGGGCGTTGAATGGAGCCAGTTCTTTTTCGATCACGGGCATCAGCTTCCTGACCGCAGGCCAGTCCTGTTTCCAGGTAAAGTGAATCGTTACACAGGGTTGTTCGTAACAAGGACTCAGCCATAAATTGTCGGCGGCAATCGCCCGGATCTCTGAGATCATTAAGTGCGGACTAACCTGGTCGTGCAGCCGTTCGACTGCCAGAATTGCTTCGACCGCATGCCGGCGAGGCACGAAGTACTCCGATTGCAACTCCTTGCCGGCGCTGGGCGTAAAGCCCATGCGAAAGTGCGGCAGCCGTTCATACCAGGGGCCGGGCACGCCCATCTGCTCCGTACAATTCTCGGCGGAAAGTTCAGCAATAGGGTGCAGATTCCTGATGGCGCGTTTGGCCCC
>WNGL01003565.1_pt1 | contig 18682 bp, 12 predicted proteins | sample 5400591 | NCBI WGS metagenome assembly WNGL01 (sample SAMN13153377, study PRJNA577476) | soil metagenome | isolation source: 80 cm soil or saprolite under Garry oak tree replicate 1 | place: USA:California | collected 2016-06-15 | reverse complement strand
CTCCGACGAGCACGCCGCCGTCGCTGCGTTCGGATGCGGTGTCCGTACGCGAGCCGGCGTGCACGCGGCGTGACAGCTTCGCGCGTCAGCTCCGGTGACCGTTCGGGGCCGCGCCCATGGCGCTCGCCGTGCCCGCCATCGTACGGGAACGCTCTCGCGCGGAGCTGGCGCGCCCGGGCGTGCGCCGGCGTCTACGTTTCTGGACCCGCTCGACCGTCCGGTGCCGGTTGCGACTCGGGCGGCGGCGCAGGAGGACCGGGGGCCATGCCCGAGGCCCCCGGGAGCGTTCGCCGAAGCTGAAGATGCGCAGCTACCCCGGAAGCGGCCAGCCGCTAAGTGACCGGCATTGAGTACTAGGCCCCAACTGGCGCCCCTCGCTCTTGCGCGGCCGGCTCCTGCTGCGACAGGCAGTGGAGCGTCCCGCGCCCCCAGACGAGGTCGAGGGCGTGGATCCCCACCACGGGGCGGTCGCGGAAGAGCTCGGCCAGGATCCCGAGCGCGATCCGGTCGCTCGGGTCGTCGAAGGTCGGGACCAGCACCGCCGCGTTGCAGACGTAGAAGTTCGCGTAGCTCGCGGGGAGGCGCTGGCCGTCGAAGACGACCGGCCCCGGCATCGGCAGGAACACGAGGTCGGGGCGCGAGCCGTCCTGCAGCTTCGCCCCCTCGAGCCGCTCGCGGTTCTCCTCGAGCGACCGGTGGTTCTCGTCCTTCGGGTTCGTCTCGCGGCAGAGCACGATGGTCCGCGGCGAGACGAACCGGGCGAGGTCGTCCACGTGGCCGTGGGTGTCGTCGCCGGCGATCCCCTTCCCGAGCCAGATCGCGCGGGTCGCGCCGAGCACCTCCGCGAGCACCTGCTCGTAGTCCTCCCGCCCGAAGCCGGGGTTCCGGACCTGCACCGCCGGGTCGAGCAGGCACTCCTCGGTGACGAGCACCGTGCCCTGCCCGTTCACGTCGATCGCGCCGCCCTCGAGGACGACCGGGCGGTCACGGTGGACGACGGGGAGGAGCGGGACGCCGAGCGCCTTCGCCGCGCGCGCCGGGTTCTTCGCGTCGTTCCGGAAGTTCGGGTACTTCGCCCAGCCGTCGAACCGGAACCCCGCGATCGCCTTCCGCCCGTGCTCGAGCACGAAGACGGGACCGCTGTCCCGGGTCCAGACCCGGTCGGTGCGCGCGCGGTGGAGCTCGACGCGCTCGAGCGGCACGGCGGCGCGGCCGAGGAGGCGGCGGACCTTCTTCTCCGCCTCCGCGTCCTGCACGAGGAGCCGCACCGTCTCGCCCCGGGCGACGTTCCGGACGATCTCCGCGTAGACCCAGGGGATCGGCCCGAACCGGCCGGGCCAGTCGCGGACCGCGTGCGGCCAGGCGAGCCAGGTCGCGTCGTGCCGCGCCCACTCGGCGGGCATCACCCGCGGGCGGCGCGCGAGGATCGGGATCGGCTGGGTGACGTCGAGGCGCGGGCTCATCGGTCGAGGAACCTCTCCTGGATGCCGGCGTAGGCGTCCACGCGCCGGTCGCGCAGGAACGGCCAGCCGCGGCGGACCTCCTCGATCCGGGCGGGATCGACCTCGGCGACGAGGAGCTCCTCGCGGTCGGTCGAGGCCTCGGCGAGGACGACGCCGAAGGGATCGCAGAGGAAGCTCGAGCCCCAGAACTCGAGCCCCGCGTCGCCGGGGGCGGCCTTCTCGTGCCCGACCCGGTTCACCGCCGCGACGAAGCAGCCGTTCGCGATGGCGTGGCTTCGCTGGACCGTGCGCCAGGCGTCGCGCTGGGCGGCGCCGTGGGAGGCCTTCTCGGCGGGGTGCCAGCCGATCGCGGTCGGGTAGCAGAGGAGCTCTGCGCCGTGGAGCGCGGTGAGCCGCGCCGCCTCCGGGTACCACTGGTCCCAGCAGATGAGCACGCCGAGGCGGGCGGGCTTCACGTCGATGGCGCGGAAGCCGAGGTCACCGGGCGTGAAGTAGAACTTCTCGTAGAAGGCGGGGTCGTCCGGGATGTGCATCTTGCGGTACATCCCGGCGGTGCGGCCGTCCGCGTCGAGGACGACCGCGCTGTTGTGGTAGAGCCCCGGCGCGCGCCGCTCGAAGATCGGGACGACGACGGCGACGCCGTGCAGGCGCGCGACCTCGGAGAGCCGCTCGGTGCTCGGCCCCGGGACCGGCTCGGCGAGATCGAAGAGCGCCGCGTCCTCGCGCTGGCAGAAGTACGGGGAGCGGTAGAGCTCGGGGAGGCACACGACGTGCGCCCCCCGACGCGCGGCCTCCGCGACGCGCGAGGCCGCCTTCTCCACGTTCTCCTGCGGGTCGGCGCTCATCGCCATCTGCACGAGGCCAACCTGGAACTTCGGGCTCATCGATCGCTCCGGATGCCCCACCGCGGCGGCGGGCGGGCACCGAATCTTAGCCCCCGGGCGTCGTCGCCGCGACGCGAACCGGAGGTTGCGGCCCCGCCGCCGCTGCGATACCAACTCGGGCCAAGATGGCCGAGACGCCTCGCAATTTCCTCGCCGACATCGTGCAGGCGGATCTCGCCGCGGGACGGAACGGCGGCAAGGTCGTGACCCGGTTCCCGCCGGAGCCGAACGGGTTCCTGCACGTCGGCCACGCGAAGTCGATCCTCCTCAACTTCGGGCTCGCGAGGGCGTTCGGCGGCCGCACCCACCTCCGGTTCGACGACACCAACCCGGTGACGGAGGAGACCGAGTACGTCGAGGCGATCCAGGCCGACGTGCGCTGGCTCGGCTGCGAGTGGGGCCCGAACCTCTTCTACGCCTCCGACTTCTTCCCGCGGATGTACGAGTGCGCCGAGCGGCTCGTCCGCGAGGGACACGCCTACGTCGACGAGCAGTCGCAGGACGCGATCCGCGAGCAGCGCGGCGCCTTCGACCGCCCCGGCACGAACAGCCCGTTCCGGGATCGCCCCGCCGCGGAGAGCCTCGACAAGCTCCGGCGCATGAGGGCCGGGGAGTTCCCCGACGGCGCGATGGTGCTCCGCGCGAAGATCGACATGACGCACCCGAACGTGCTCCTGCGCGATCCGCTCCTCTACCGGATCCGCCACGCGCACCACCACCGGACCGGCGACGCCTGGTGCATCTACCCGATGTACGACTTCGCCCATCCGCTCGAGGACGCGTTCGAGGGCGTCACCCACTCCATCTGCACCCTCGAGTTCGAGTCGAACCGCGATGCGTACGACTGGGTGCTCGACCGGCTCGGCCCGTGGGATCCGCGGCCGCGGCAGTACGAGTTCGCCCGGCTCGCGATCGGCTTCACGGTGATGTCGAAGCGCAAGCTCCTCCAGCTCGTGAACGAGGGACGCGTCTCCGGCTGGGACGATCCGCGCATGCCGACCATCGCCGGGATGCGCCGGCGCGGCGTCACCCCGGAGGCGCTCCGCGACTTCGCCGAGCTCATCGGCGTCGCGAAGAACAACAGCGTCGTGGACATCGGCAAGCTCGAGTTCGCCATCCGCGGCGACCTCGAGGCCCGTTCGCCGCGCGCGCTCGCGGTCCTCGATCCGATCCGCCTCGTCCTCACCGACTGGCCGAAGGGCAGGGTCGAGCCGCTCACCATCCCTTGGTGGCCGGGCGAGCCCGCCCGCGGCGGGAGCCGCGAGGTCCCCTTCGGCGGCGAGCTCCTCGTCGACCGCGAGGACTTCGCCCTCGATCCCCCGGCCGACTGGAAGCGGCTCGCGCCCGGACGTGAGGTCCGGCTCGCCGGCGCCTACCTCGTCCGCTGCACCGAGGCGGTCCGCGGCCCATCCGGCGAGGTGGTCGAGCTCCGCTGCACGCACGATCCCGCCTCGCTCGGCGTTCCCGCCGCCTCGAAGCGCGCGTCCGGCACGATCCACTGGGTCCACGCGCCGTCCTCGATCGCGGCGCCGGTCCGGCTCTACGACCGGCTCTTCCAGGTCGAGCTGCCGGACGCGGAGCCGGACTTCCTCGCCGCCCTGAACCCCGCCTCGCTCGCGGTCGCGGAGGGTGCCCGGCTCGAGCCCGCGCTCGCGAAGGCGGAGCCCGGCAGCCGCTGGCAGTTCCTGCGCCAGGGCTACTTCTTCGTCGACCCGGTCGAGTCGCGCCCCGGCGCGCCGGTGTTCAACCGGACCATCGGGCTCCGCGACACCTGGGCGGCGAAGGCCGCCCCCCGGCCCGAGGCGCCGCGCCCCCGCGACCGCAAGCCCGCCACCGAGTCCGCCGCGCCCAGGAAGACGCGCGCCGAGTTCCGCGCCGAGGCCCGCGCGGCGAGCCCGGAGCTCGCCCGCCGCCACGAGCGCTATGCGCGCGAGCTCGGCCTCTCGGCGGACGAGGCGGATCGCCTCTCCGGGGACGCCGACGTTGCCGACTACTTCGACCTGGCGGTCGCCGCCGGCGCGAAGCCCGCGACGGCCGCGCGCTGGCTCCTCAACGACCTCGCCGGCCTCGCGGGCGACCGCGCGCTCGCCTCGCTCCCGCTCTCCGGAGGGGCGTTCGGCCGGTTCGTCGCGCTCGTCGAGGCCGGGAAGGTGGCGCCCGCCGGCGCGAAGATGCTCCTCGCCGACCTCGTCGCGAGCGGCGGCGACCCTGCGGCGCGCCTCGCGGCGCTCGGGCTCGCCAAGGTCGAGGATCGGGGCGCGGTCGAGGCGGCGGTCGCGAAGGCCCTCGCCGCCCACGCCAGGGAGGCCGAGCGCTACCGCGCCGGCGAGAAGAAGCTCTTCGGGGTCCTCGTCGGCGCCGCGATGAAGGCGACCGGCGGCGCTGCCGACGCCGCCCTCGTGCGGAAGGTGCTCGAGGAGAAGCTTCGGTAGGCGCGCGGCCCTACGGCCCGGTCGCGGCCGGGTCGACATCCAGCTCGGGGTAGTGCCGGAAGATCCCGTCCTCGTTGAACGGGATCCGCCGCGGCGAGGCGAGGTACGCCGCGATGGGCGGGAGCGCCGCCACCCGGTCGTGGAGGTCCACGAGCCGGGGGAAGCGCCGCGCGTGCCGCCGCATCGCGCGCGGAAAGGCGTAGCGGAGCCCCGCGACGATCTGGAACGTCGAGAGGTCGGGGTACGAGAGCCCGCGGCCGACGAGCCAGCGCCCGCGTCCTGCAGGGTTCGAGTCGAGGGCGCCGTCGAGATAGCCGAGGAAGAGCGGGATCCGCTCCTTCACGAACAGGCGAGACCGCCGCTTCGCCTCGGGACGCTGGTCCTCGTAGTAGAGCGACGCGCCGACGGGGTGGTGGGTGTCGTGAACCTCGGCGACGAGGTCCGCGATGGTGAGCTGCACCTGGTGCGCGCGGAGCCGGCTCGCCTCGTCGCGCGGGACCATCCCGATCCGCGGCGCGAGCCACTGCAGGATCGCGGCGGTCTGCGCGACGAGCACCCGCCCGTGGCGCAGCGCCGGGGGACCGAGCGGCGTGAGCCACGGACCGCGCTCGTCGAGGAGGCGCGCGATCCGCCCCGCGCCGCCGCCGCGCGAGGGCGGGAGCCGCCCCACGTCCACGTACGGCACCTCGGCCGCCTCGAAGGCGAGCCGGACGAACTCCCCGCGCCCCTGGATGCCCGGCCAGTAGAGGAGCTCGTATGGGACCTCTCGCGAGCGGCGCCGCGCGCGCATGACCGGAAAGGTAACGCTGCGGCCGGCGGCCCTCCGGGCGGAAGTGACCGTGATCCTGGGACACATCCGTGACCCTGGGTCAGCCCGGACCGGGAACGGCTCATCGGACCCTGAGTCGGTCTCGCCGGGTCAAGCACGCCGCTCTCCAGGACGCGCGAGGCCTTCGACCGCACGAGGGTCACGGAACGTGGCGCAAGGCCAGCGGTATCCATTTTTTGTCGAAGTTGACTCGCCATCCAAATGCTCTCTACGATTGGGCTCCCGCAGCGCAACACTTGCACGAACTCATGTCACGTCGCGGCGCAGAGGTTGCACCGATGATGAAGTGCCGATGACTCTCCCGAGCCAGCTCGACGGTCTGCCCGAGGTGAGGGGCGTCCTCACGGTCGACCCGAAAGGGCGACTCCTCTCGGCAGTGCCGGGCACGCCGCACGCGGACGCCGGCGGGGCGACCGCGCTGGCGGAAGCCCTGCGCGGGCTCGCGCAGGCGGGGGACGCCGCGGGGCTCGGCGCGTTCGTCGTCGCGCACCTGAAGGGTGCGCGGACCTCCATGGTCGGCGCGGGTCGCGCCGACGCGCTGCTCCTCGTCCACGTCGATCCCTCGCACATGGCCGGCCCGGTGGAGAAGGCCGCCCGCGCCTGGACGCGCGGCGAGGCCGCCCCACCGCCGCCGCAGCGCCGCACCGCCACGTCCGTGCCCGCCTCCCCGGCCGCGACTTTCGAGCCGCGGAGCGCGCCGCCTCCCGTCGGCCAGCGGAGCCAGCTGCCGCCGCGCCCGACGCAGACGAGCGTCGGCCTCCCCTCCGCGGAGCCGGCCCCGCCGCGCGCGGCGAGCGCCGCCGGCGTCCGGGACCCGTGGGCGCTCCTGCGCCACGCGCTCGGCCGCGCCCAGCTCACCGAGGGCGCCGCGCTCCGCTGGGAGCTCGCCGTCGCGGGCGATCCCGGGCGGCCCGGCTGCGAGCCGGTCCAGCGCGAGGAGTGTGAGGCCGCGATCCAGGCGCTCCTCGAGGGCATCGGCAGCGTCATGGCGGGGGACGGGCTCGGCGGCGCCCGCGTGCTCGCCGCCCTCGCGCGAGACGACCAGCCGAACCTGTCGTTCCGCTGGCTCGCCCTGCAGTGGAGCGCGCGCGCCGCGGTGCGCAGCGGCTCCATCCCGACCGCGCGCGCGCGCATCCAGACCGCGCTCACGCTCTCGCGGCAGCTCGACATCGAGGCGCGCGCGCTCTCGCAGTGGATCGCCGCAGAGGTCCTCGCCCACGACAACGACTCGGCCCGCGCCCTCACCTGGCTCTCCGAGGCGCGCTCGCGCTTCGAGCGGGTCGGGGATCGCTGGGGCATCGGCCAGACCTGGCTCGCCGAGGCGCGGGTCCACTCCGCCCTCGAGCGCGGCGGCCCGGCGGCGGAGGCGGCGCGCCACGCCGCGGAGCTCCTGCCCGACTCCGACGAGCCGCCCGCACTCCTCGCCCGCCTGGCGCTCCTGCGCGACGACCTCGACGGCGCGCAGGCGCTCGTCGCCGGCGTCCGCACCCAGGCGGCGGACAAGGTGCGCGCCCTCGTCGCCGCGATCCGCGACGGAGTCGTGAGCCGCGAGGACGCCCTCGAGTACCTGCGCGAGCACGACGCGGCACCGAGCCAGCGTTCGCTGCGGGCGCTGACGCGGGTCGCGTCCTCGTCCCCGAAGTTCCTGCAGGCGCGCGAGGCCCTCGCCTGGATGCTGCTCCGGACCGGCAAGTACACCGACGCCGGCGCGATGTTCCGCGCCCTCCTCTCCCAGCCCCTCGCCGCCGCCGACAAGGCGTCGGTGATGCTCGGGCTCGGCTGTGTCGCGAACGCGGGCAAGGCGTCGACCCCGGCGCGCGCGGTGGTCCAGGCGGCCCTCGTTCCCGCGTCGGCCGCGGAGGACGTGCCCATGCCCGCGCCGCCCTCCGCGTCCGCCGTGGCGCCGGCGCGGTCCGCGAACGGCGCCGCCGACGCCGTGTTCTCGGGTCAGCTCTCGAGCTTCGCGCTCCCCGATCTCCTCGAGTTCCTCCGCTCCGGACGCCGCACCGGGCTGCTCGTGTGCAGCTGCCCCGCGGGGATCGGCGCGCTCCGGTTCCGCGACGGGAAGATCGTCGGGGCCGCCTCCCCGCAGACGCCGAGCCTCGGCGAGTCGCTCGGAAGCCGCGTCAGCGCGGAACGGCTGCGCGAGGTCACCGCAGGCGCCGACCTTCCCGACGACATGCTCGCGGAGCGGATCGTGGACGGCGGCCTTGCGGACGAGGCTGCGGTGCAGGAGGCGCTCTCGCGGCAGATCTGGTTCGCCATCCGCGAGCTCGTCCAGTGGCGCGACGGCGAGTTCGCCTTCAACCGCGAGGACGGCGCCGTCGCCGCCTCGAAGCTCGCCGTCTCGGTCGATCCCCAGGAGGTGCTGCTCGACGTCTTCAAGGAGATGGACGAGGCGTCCCGCAGCTCCTCCCCCGCGTCCGCGCGGTAGCGCCCCCCGTCCCCTCCCATGCCCGGCTCCTCTCGTCCCGTCGACGGCAAGGACCTCACCCGGCTCGTCGGGCTGAAGCTCGGGAACTACCGGCTCGAGCGGCTCATCGGCCGCGGGCGAATGGGGGTCGTCTACCTCGCGAAGGACGAGGCGCTCCTGCGCCCGACCGCGATCAAGATCCTCTCCTGGAAGGCGGCCGAGGCGCAGGGCCACGACCCGGTGCGCTGGTTCCTCGCGGAGGCGCGGCTCGTCGCGCGCATCAACCACCCCCGCGTCGTGCAGATCTACGGCGCCGCGCGGCAGGACGAGCACTGCTACATCGCGATGGAGTACGTCGTCGGGCAGTCGGGGGAGGCGATGGTGCAGACCGGCCCGGTCGCGCCCGAGATCGCGACCGACATCGTCCTGCAGGCCGCCGCCGCGCTCCACGCGGCGCACCGGTCCGGCGTCATCCACCGCGACGTGAAGCCCGCGAACCTGCTCATCGGCGCCGGCGGCGTGACGAAGCTCGGCGACTTCGGCATGGCGCTCGGCAGCGCCGAGGTGGGCGCCGCCAACGCGCACGTGCGCGTCGGGACCCCGTACTACACGGCGCCGGAGATCTGGAAGGGGAGCGCCGCGACGGCGGCCTCCGACGTCTACTCGCTCGGCGCGACCTACTTCCACCTCCTGACCGGACGCCCGCCGTTCCCGGGACCGGACGTCGCGGCGGTGGAGCAGGGGCACCTGCGCGCGCCGCCACCCGACCCGCGCCGGTTCGTGCCCACCCTCCCCGCCTCCTGCGCCGCGCTCGTGACGCGCGCGCTCGCGAAGGACCCGCGTGAGCGCCAGGGCTCCGCGATGGAGTTCCTCTGGGGCGCGCGCCGCGCCCTGCAAGACCTCGCCCACGCGGCGGCGGCCGCCGGGCCGCCGGGGTCCGGCGTGCCGCTCCCTGCCGCCGCGCTGCCTGGCGGCGCGACGTCCGCCGGCGCCCCGCGCGGCGACCACGTCGTCCCCGCCGCCGAGGACCGCCGCGGCCCGCCCCCGCCCGCGCCGGAAGCGCTGCGCCGGATGGGGTTCGCCCGCCGGCCGTTCTACGACGCCGCGCCGCCGGAGGTGGAGGCGCGCTGGGAGCCGCTCGCCTCGGCCCGGACGCGCCTCCTCGACGAGATCGACCTCCGGGACCTCCCGCTCGTCGCCCTGACCGGCGGCGGGACCGGCCTCGCCGCGCTCTGCCGGCGGGTCGCGGACGCCCTCGGGCACGACCGCCTCTCGCTCTTCGTGAACGTGCCCGCCGCCGCCGAGCGCGGGCTCGTGCAGGGGATCTGCCGCACCGCCGGGGTCATCGTCGAGGAAGGCACCGACGACGCGAGCCTGGACGCGCTCGTCGAGCGGATGAGCGAGGAGCGGCAGCACCGGGACCGCGCGCCGGTCCTGGTCCTCGCCGGCGCCGTCGTCCCGCACCCCTCGACCGGCGGCCTCGGGCGGATCGTGGACGCCGCCCGAGCCTCCGGCGCCTTCCGCATCGTGCTCGCCGGCGCGCCCGGGCTCGCCCACGCGGCGGAGCGCTGCCGGGTGGTCCACGAGGGCGCGCGGGTCCCCGAGGTGGCGCTCACCCCCATCGAGCGCGACGAGGTCGATGCGTACGTGCGAGCGTGGCTCGACGCGACCCTCTCGCCCACGGCGCCGCCGGTCCTCGTCTCGCGCGACGCGATCCTCCTCCTCTCCCTCCGCACCGAGGGGGCGCTCGACCGGATCGACCACGTCTGCGAGAACATGCTGGTCCTCGCCGCGGCGGAGCAGCGGCGGACCATCGGGTCCTGGCACGCCTGGACCGCGCCGGATCACGAGCGATGGGCCACGTCGCCGCCGGCGTCGTGGCCGGCCCGGCCCGCGCGCTGGCCGCCGCCCGAGGTGGCGGACGTGCTCGACGCCTGCCGCCGCGGCGCGGGGATGCCGCCCTTCCCGCGGATCGCGGGACGGAGCGAGTGACGGAGCGAGTGATGGAGCGGGAACGAACGGGAGCGCACCATGGCTGATCTGGCTTCGATCGCGAGGATCCCCGGCGTGGCGAGCGCCGTGCTGGGGGACGAGTCGGGAGGGTTCCACGACGCGGTCCGGGAGGACGACGGCGAGTCCGTCGCGTCCATCACCGGGTTCGTCGCCGCCGCCCTCGCGCGGGCGGGGGAGGAGCTCGGCCTCGGCTCGATGCGCCGGATCGCCGCGGCCGGCGCGAACCGGGGATTCGTCGTCGTGAAGCTGGGCCAGGCGTACGTCACCGCCCGGGTGGAGCCCGCCGCCGCGCTCGCCGCGGTGGAGCGCGCGCTCGAGGCCCCGGCCGCGAAGGGAGGCTAGCGGTGGAGACCATCCTGCAGTCGCTCATGGAGCTTTCCGGCGTCAGCGCGGTGCTCGTCTTCGACCAGGCCGGGCAGCTGCTCGGGCATCGCGGGCACTCGGTCTACGACCAGACGCTCTGCCAGGGCGTCAGCGCCGCGCTCGCGAAGGCGCTCGACGCGGTCCAGCTACAGCAGGAGGACTGGGAGACCGTCACGGCGCACTACGCCGACGGCAAGCTCGTGCTCCGGCGCGTGATCGCCGTGGACCAGACGAACGTCCTCGCCGTCGTCGCCGACGGCTCGCTCAACGCGTCCTTCGCGACGGTGGCGCTCCGGGTCGCGGCCGGGAAGCTGAAGCGGTTCCTCGAGGGCGGGGCGGCGTCCTCGTCCACGCCCGGGCTCGGCAGCTCGGCCGCCTCCGCCCGCCACGGCCCCGCCGCGAGCCAGGCGGGGCCCGCGGACTCGCGGCCGAACCTCGCCGCGTCGGGCCTCTCCTGGTCCAAGATCTCGAACGTCGGGCTCTCGCGAGTCGCCGTCGCCGATCCCGCGTCGGGCGCGTTCCTCACCCGGTGCGCGAAGGAGCTCGCCCAATACGTCGGCCCGATCGCGAAGGTCTACGTGGAGGAGGGGGTCCGGCGGGTCTCGCCGGAGTCGCCGTTCGCGCTCCCGCAGGCGAAGGCGCTCGTGGACGACCTCGCGGCCCAGATCGAGGACACGGGGGACCGGACGAAGTTCCAGAAGGCGCTCGCGAAGTAGGGAGCCTGCGGCTCGCGCCGCCGGCCACGAAACCCGCAGCACGACGGAGGTGCACCGATGTCCATCGTCTCGACGGTCCGGGGGAGCCTCGGCCTCAAGGTCTCGCTCAAGCTCGCGGTCCTGCTCGTCGCGCTCACCGCGATCGCCGCCGTGATCCTCCTCACCACCCAGACCCGCCAGCTGGAGGAGCTGACGCTCGAGAAGGCGAAGGTCGCGGCCGCGATCGGCGCCCGCCAGTACGGCGACTTCTTCGACAACGCAATCGACGGCGGGCAAGCGACGGTCGCGGACGTCTTCGACCGGAACTACGTGGAGATCAAGGGCTACGAGTTCTCCGGGAAGCCCAAGTTCCACACCCGCTACGACGCGATCACCGACAAGGCGGTGCTCGTCTTCCAGGACAAGTTCCTCGAGCAGGAGGACTTCACCTTCGCGGTGGGGGTGGACGAGAACGGCTACCTGCCGACCCACAACAGCCGGTTCCAGAAGGCGGTCACCGGCGACGCGGCCCAGGACCTCGCGGGCAACCGGACGAAGCGGATCTTCGCGGACCCGGTCGGCATCGCCGCCGCGAAGAACAGGGAACCCTCGCTCGTGCAGGTGTACCAGCGCGACACGGGCGAGACGATGTGGGACGTCTCCTCGCCCATCGTCGTGAAGGGCAAGCACTGGGGCGGCTTCCGGGTGGCCGTGTCGATGGAGCGGATCCAGGGCCGCCAGCGCCACCTGCTCCTCGTCCTCGGCGGGATCTTCGGGATCTTCACGATCGTCACACTCGGCGCGCTCTTCCTCGTCGTGCAGGCCGCGATGCGGCCGGTCGTTCACCTCACCGAGTCCGCGCGGCAGATCGGCCTCGGCGAGGCGCTCGACGTGCACATCACGGCGACCTCCGACGACGAGATCGGCCAGCTCACGAAGACCATCGACCGCCTGCGCGTCAGCATGAGGGCCGCCATGGAGCGGCTCGGCCACTAGGAGGATGCCATGATCCGAACGCTCGCCCGCATCACCGCCTTCGCCGCCCTCGTCGCGCTCGCCGCCCCGGCCCACGCCCAGACCACGAAGGTCGGCGGGCAGGTGCCGGTCGAGAGCCTCACCGCGCAGGAGCGCGAGATGCTCGCGCTCGGGAACGAGTTCGCGAAGCGCGTCGCCGACACCGTCGAGCGGTGGCTCGCCTCGAAGGAGGTCTCGCCCGATCGCCTCTTCTCGTTCCTGTACTACCCGATCGCGCAGACCGACCCGCCCAAGTTCAACACCGACTACGACCGGCTCTCCGATCGCGAGGGGCCGGGCGGCTTCGTCGAGATCCAGGAGACCATCTACAACCGGGCGCCGAACGTGATCATCTACACGGTGACGGTCGACAAGAACGGCTATCTCCCGACGCACAACAAGCGCTACTCGATGCCGCTCACCGGGAACCTCGCGAGCGACCTCGTGAACAACCGGACCAAGCGGATCTTCAACGACCGCACCGGCCTCGCCGCCGCCCAGAACGCGGCGCCGTTCCTCATCCAGAACTACCAGCGCGACACGGGCGAGACGATGGCGGATCTGTCCGTCCCGGTGCTCGTCCAGGGCAAGCACTGGGGCGCGGTCCGGATCGGCTACCGGCGCGTCGAGACGAGGTAGCGCCTCAGGCACGGCGGGCGAGGGCCTCGAGCGCGGCGATCGCGCGCCCGAGGGCCTCGTTCAGTCTATTTCTGGAGCGAGGCCTTCACCGACATCGGGATCTTGAGCGCGGCCGAGACCGGGCAGCCGTTCTTCGCGCCCTCCGCCGCCTTCGCGAACGCGGCGTCGTCGAGCCCGGGGACCCAGCCCTTCACCTCGAGGGCGCTCGAGCGAACCTCGAATCCACCCTCCTTCTTCGGGCCGAACTCGACCGTGCAGCTCGTCTCGAGCCGCTGCGCGGGGTGGCCGCCCTGGGCGAGGGCGTGGGAGAGGGCCATCGAGAAGCAGCTCGCGTGCGCCGCGGCGAGGAGCTCCTCGGGCGTGGTCATGCCGGACGCACCGTCCGTCCGCGCCTTCCAGGTGAGCGTCGCGTCCTTGAACGTGCCGCTCCCCGCCGTGGTGGCCCCCTTGCCCGACATCAGATCGCCTTCCCAGCGCGCCGTCGCCTTGCTCTGCATGAGCGTCCCCTTTCGCCGAGGAGTCTGTCGGCGCGACCGAACGGGCGCAACGGTTCGAGGAGGGACCCCGCATGGAGCAGTTCCCCGTCCCGGGACCGACCCTCATCCTCGCGTCCGGTATGCAGGCAGGCGCGTGGCTCCTTCTCCTCCTCGCCGTCGCGACGCCCGGCTGCGGCCACGGCGGCGCCGCGCCCTCGGAGGGGACCCTGGCCCGGGAGCGCGACGAGCTCTCCGCGCTCTGGAGCCTGTACCGGTACACCCATGTCCAGGGCGGGCGGGTCGTCGAGCACGACGAAGGCGGGATCACCACCTCGGAGGGGCAGGCGTACGCCATGCTCCGCGCGGTCTGGGCGAACGACCGCGCCGCCTTCGAGGAGGTGTGGCGTTGGACGCGGGAGCACCTCCAGACGCGCGGCGATCGGCTCCTCTCCTGGAAGTGGAAGGACCGGGTCCTCGACCGGAACGCCGCGACGGACGCGGACCAGGACGCCGCGCTCGCGCTCGTCCTCGCCTCGCGCCGGTTCGGGGAGCGGCGCTTCCTCGAGGACGCGCGCGCGATCCTCGCGGACGTCTGGCGTCGCGAGGTGATCTCCGCCGGGGGCCGGCGGCTCCCGACCGCGGGCGACTGGGCCCCTGGAGAGCGCTGGCCGACGATCCACGTGGCCTACCTCGCCCCCTACGCCTACGAGGTCTTCGCCGAGGCCGACCCCGCCCACCCCTGGAAGGACCTCGTCCGGTCTTCCTACGACGTCCTCCGCTTCCTGCTCGTGGACGAGCGGCTGGCGCTCCCACCCGAGATCGTCTGGGTGGACCCACGCACCGGGAAGCTCCTCCTCGAGCGCCCGGGCGGCGGGGGACCGGCGCCGTTCGGCTACGACGCCGTGCCGATCTACTGGCGCGTCGCGCTCGACGCGCGCTGGTTCGGGAGGCGGGGCGAGGCCGACCTCCGGGAGCGGATGCTCGCGTTCCCCCGCGAGGCGTTCGCGGCGGAGGGCCGGCTGCGCGAGCGGTACAGCACCGCGGGCCGGCCGCTCTCGGAGCAGGACGGGCTGCCCCACCTCGCCTCCGTGCAGGCCCTCGCGCGCGTCGTGGACGGGGAGCTCGCGGACCGGATCCGCCGCGAGAAGCTCGACGCGCTCTTCGACCGCGCGCTCGGCGGAGAGGAGACGCCCTACTACCTCCACAACTGGCTCTGGTTCGGCCGCGCGCTCGAGATCGGGGCGGCGCGGCGCTACGACGAGCCGCTCGCGTTCCTCCTCGGGCTCGACTGGGGACCCTTTCGCGACCGCTTCCCTCTCGGATGGATCGCGGTCGGCCTCCTCCTCGTCCCCCTCGCGCGCCGCCGCGCCTGGGCGAAAGCGCTCCTCGTCGCGCTCTCCGCGGGCCTGTCCCTGCGCTACCTCGGCTGGCGCGCGGGCACGACCCTCAACTTCGTCGAGCCGCTCGGCCCCGCGATCAGCCTCGCCCTCCTCGCCGCCGAGGCGTACGCGTTCTCCACCGTCGTGCTCCTCGCCGTGCAGATGGGGTTCCGCGGCGGCCGCCGCGAGCCGCCTCCGATCGAGCTGGACGCGGCGCCGCCCACGGTCGACGTCCTCGTGCCGATCTACACGGAGTCGCTCGACATCCTCGACCGGACGCTCACCGCCTGCGCAGCGCTGCGCTGGCCCCGGGCCACCGTGTGGGTCTGCGACGATTCCCACCGCGAGGAGGTGGCACGCCTCGCGGCCGAGCACGGCTGCCGCTACCTCGCCGGTCCCCGCCAGCACGCGAAGGCCGGAAACCTCAACGCGGCCCTGGCGAGGACGTCTGGCGACCTCGTCGCCGTCTTCGACACGGACCACGTCCCGGTCGCGTCGTTCCTCGAGCGGACGGTCCCCCACTTCGGCGACCCGCGGGTGGGCCTCGTCCAGACGCCCCACCACTTCACGAACCCCGACGTGTTCCAGCGCGCGTTCGGCGCCTCGGAGGCCGTGCCGAACGAGGCGGACCTCTTCCACCACGCGATCCAGGCGGGGCGCGACCGGTGGGGCGGCGCCTTCTTCGTGGGGTGCAGCGCGGTGTTCCGCCGCGAGGCGCTTCGCTCGGTGAACGGGTTCCAGCTCCTCTCCATCACCGAGGACATCCACACGAGCCAGAAGCTCCACGCGAAGGGCTGGCGCTCCGTCTTCGTGGACGAGGACCTCGCGGCAGGCCTCTCCGCGGAGACCCTCCAGGCGTACGTGGTGCAGCGGCGGCGGTGGATGCTCGGGTGCCTGCAGGTCTTCCTCCGGGACAACCCCCTCCTCGAGCGCGGGCTCCCGCTCCGCCACCGGGTCGGCTACCTCGCGTCGCTCTGGTTCTTCTTCTTCCCGCTCGCGCGCGTGGTCTTCTTCCTCACCCCGCTCTGGTACCTCCTCTTCCACCTGCACCCGCTGTTCGCGGAGCTGCCGGTCCTGCTCGCCTACCTCGTCCCGCACCTCCTGCTCCTGCCGCTCGCCGCGAGCGCGCTCCTGCCGGGCTGGCCGCGGCTCCTTTGGGGCTCGGTGTACGAGTGCGCCGTCGCCTTCCCGCTCGCCCGCGCGACGCTCGACCTCGTCCTGCCGAAGCGGCTCGGGTTCAAGGTCACGCCGAAGGGGCTGCGGAGCGACCGGCGCCGGTTCGACTGGGCCTCTTCCCGGCTCACGCTCCTCGCGACGGCGGTGGCGCTCGCCGCCCTGGCGAAGGGCGCGATCGAGCTCGCCGCGTTCGGGATCGAGGTCGAGGCATACGCGTTCAACCTCGGCTGGGCGGCGTCGAACCTCCTCGCGGTCGGCGCCGCGCTGCTCGTCGCGTGGGAGCGCCCGCAGCGTCGAGCGGACGAGCGCATCCGGCGGCGGCTCGCCGTGCGCATCGCCGGGGCGGGCGGCGCGCGCGACGTCGCGGCGGCGGAGGCCGAGACCGTAGACCTCTCGACCTCCGGCGCGTGCCTCGCGCTCGCGCCCGGGACGGTCCTGCCGCGCGAGGTGCTCCTCGAGCTCGGGGGCCGGGAGCCGCTCCGCCTGCGGGGGCGCGTCGTGTGGCACGAGCGCGTCGGGCGGGGCGAGCGGGCCGGCGTCGCCTTCGAGGCGCTCTCCGCCGCCGCGCGCCGGGCGATCGTGCGCGCCGCGTGGTGCGACGACGACGCGCACGCGGGCGCGCACGCGCGCCGGGCCCGCTCCGAGCTCGGCATGGCCGCGCGGCTCCTCGCCGGGCTCGTCCGCGCGTTCCTCCCGGCGCGCCCGCGCCGCAGGATCGGGATCCGCCGGCGCGCGCTCCGGCTCCTCGCGCTCGTCGGCGAGGCGGGGCGCGCGCGCGCGCTCCAGGTGGACGAGAGCGACGGCGGGCTCGGCGTCCTGGTCCTCGGCCGCGCCCCGCCGCCGCGGGGGACGCCCGTCCCGGTGCTCTCCGCCGCGGGCACCCTCCCCGCGCGCGTCGTCCACGTCCGGCGGGTGCTCCCCGGGATCTGGCGGATGGGGCTCGAGCACCTCCCCACGGCCGTCGCGGCCGCGGAGGCGCGTGTCTACCTTGCGGGCTGAGACCGAGCGCCCGCCCGGTCTGACCGAGGGAGGCACGACCCTGCATGGCCCACGCGCTCCGGGTCGCGTCCCTCGCCGCGGCGCTCCTCGCCGCCGGGCCCGCCTCGGCCGGGATCTCGGAGTCCTGGTACCTCGCCCGCGGCGCGGCGAACATGAAGATCGGGAACTACGCCGCCGCGGTCGAGGCGTACGAGAAGGCGCTCGCGGCGAACCCCCGCAGCCGCGAGGCCTCCCGCGCGCTCGGGACCGCGCGGCAAAGGAACGGTGAGACCGACCGCGCCGTCGCCGAGTACGACCGCCACCTTCGCGCCTTCCCCGAGGACGCCGACGTCGCCTTCGAGCAGGCGCGCCTGCTCCAGTGGTCCCGGTACGCGTACCGGGCGAAGGACGCTGTCCGCTACCTCAGGATGGGCCTCGCCGTCCGGGACGACCCGGCGCGGCGCCGCGACCTCGCCCGGCTCCTCGCGCGAGACCGCGCCTCGCTCGACGAGGCCCTCGCCGAGTACGGGAGGCTCGTCGCGGCCGCTCCCGCCGACGAGGTGCTGCGCGAGGAGCGGCTCCGGCTCCTGCTCTGGGATCCCCGCCATCGCGAGGAGGCGCGCCGCGAGCTCGAGGCCCGCGTGCGAGCGCGGCCCGAGGACGCGAAGGCGCTCCGGGAGCTCGCGCGGCTCGAGGCCGCCGACCCGGCGCGCGCCGCGGAGGCGGCGGCGCGGTACGAACGGCTGCTCGCGGGAAGCCCGGCCGACCCGGAGCTCCGCCTCGGCCTCGCCCGCGCGCTCGCCCGCGCCGGCCGCCGCGCGGAGGCACGCGAGGCGTACGCGGGCGCGGTGGCCGCCTCGCCCACGCTCGAAGCCCGCCTCGAGCGAGCGGAGCTGCTCGCCGCGGATCCGGCGACGCGCGATGAGGCCCGCGCCGAGCTCGAGGCGATCCTGCGCGTCGCGCCGCATTCGCGCCGGGCGCGGCTCGACCTCTCGCGCGTACTCCTCGCGCGCAAGGACACGAGCCTCGCCGCGGCGGCCGGGTACGAGCAGGTCCTGCGCGAGGCGCCGCGCGATCCGGAGGCGCACCTCGGCCTCGCCCGCGCCTACGCCTGGAACGGGGACCCCGACCGCGCCCTGGCACACGGGGAGCTCGCGGGCCGCTACGGCGGGCCCGCGCCGGAGGTGGCGACCCTCGAGCGCTCGCTGCGACGCGGCCGCGAGCCGTCCCTCGGAGGCGGCGCGCGCGTGCTCGACCAGCCCTCCGGCTCCTTCCCGCTCCGCTCCATCGGAACCTTCCTCACGGGCTCCACGAGCCCTTCCGCGTTCACGGCGGTCACGGCCGAGAGCGGCGTTGCGTTTCATGCCGGGCCCGCGGCCCGCGCGGAGGGCCCGTTCGCGACCGCGGCCGGCGACTGGCGCCCGCGAGCGGGCGACCTCCTCCGGCTCCGGCTCGGGTGGGACGCGTCGAGGCTGGCGGGCGAGGCGAGCGGCGAGGCGCGCTGGGAGCGCCAGGGGGACGGACGACTCTCCCTCGGGATCGCCCACCAGGCGCGGCAGGACTCGTACCGTGCGCTCGCCGGCGAGGTGGTCGGCGGGGCCCTGCGCGGCGCCGCGTCCGATACGCTCGCGGACCTCCGACTCGATCGCGCCGACGACGGCGGCGGCTTACACCTCGCGGTGCGGGCAGGGGCGGTGACCGGATCCGGCTTCGACGCGACGTTCACCGCCGGCGCCACCGGTCGCGCCGATCGGGCGCTGCTCCGCGCCAGCGGCTGGTCGCTTCTCGGCGGCGGACGGATCGAGGGGACGCACCACGCCCGCGACCTCTCCGGGCTCCGGGACGGCGACCCGCTCGCACCGGGCCTGTTCTCGCCACCGCTCTTCCTCACGGCGTCCCCGCGGCTCGCCCTCGTCCGCGATGCCGGG
>WNGL01004879.1_pt1 | contig 18685 bp, 22 predicted proteins | sample 5400591 | NCBI WGS metagenome assembly WNGL01 (sample SAMN13153377, study PRJNA577476) | soil metagenome | isolation source: 80 cm soil or saprolite under Garry oak tree replicate 1 | place: USA:California | collected 2016-06-15 | reverse complement strand
GGGATCGGAGGTGCCTATAGTGTTTAGGATTTCAATGTCTCGAAACTGTTCAGCCTTTCCATATGCCTATGGCTAGGCCGACGAGGAAGGCGGCGGAGGTTATTGGCAGAATGCTTGCGAGGCTGGTCGCCTGGCCAGCGATAGAGGGGACTTGCGAGGCGACTCTGTAGATTGTTGTCTTATTGTTGTCGCTGAGCGTGAGGTTGATGTAGCCTGTTGCGACCAGAAGGCCGACGAGGGATATTATGGCGAGGCCGAGCTTCACAGTTTTCTTGAGAACTACGCCGACTAGGAAGCCTATTGCCAGAACGATTAGCGCGGAGACGACTAGCCCCGATCCGAGATCAAACGAGAATGCCAGTGATGTTCGATCATATACTCACGTTTGGGACTCTTAAGTTCATCCAATAACAAAGACTCCGTGGTCATTTGGTATTCGTCTGCTGAGAGTGGGCTCGAGACTTTCGCCGGAGCCTCCTGTAGCCGAGGACGGTGAGCCGGACAAGGTTTGCAAGGAATCTGTTCTTTCTCTGGAGGTTTCTGGTGAGGATTGCCTCCTCGGACGTGAACAGCTGCTTGAGGTCGTGTATGTCGGTTTTTGGCGAGAAGTAGATGTAGAGTGGGATCCCGACCAGTATGACTATCGTCCCGGCTATCTTGTCGATGAGGCTTGTGGAGTAGAGGAGGTAGAGGCATATTCCGGCTCCCAGCCAGGGGAGAACTTTCTGTCCGGAGAGCCCTTTCTCACTCTTCTTCCGCAGGACGACTAGCGAGAGGGATACGAGGAGGAAGGAGAAGGCGAGGTTGAAGACGGAGAACGAGATTAGCTGCCCGAGCCCCGAGAACAAGGAGAGGACTAGGGCGATGATCCCTTGGACAATCAGGGCGACGTAGGGTGTTTTGAATCTTGGATGGACCTTAGAGAAGGCTCTGGGAAAGAGTCCGTCTATTGACATGGCGTAGGCGAGGCGTGCTGTGCCGAGGATTGCGGATTCGTCGGAGCCGGAGACAGAGACTAGCGCTCCCCCGCTGATTATTATCGCGCCTGTGGTTCCCAGTAGTGCTGCGCCGACTAGTACGAGGGGTATGACTGTCTGGGCTAGTCTGGGACTAGGTACTGTTCCGAAGATTACGAAATTGGTTGTCAGGTAGAAGAAGATGACAATGGCCATTCCGGTCATTATTGCTCTCGGGATGTTTCTTTTCGGATCCTTTACTTCTGCCGCGGGGAGTGTTCCGAGCTCGAAGCCGACGTAGGCCCAGAAGATGAGGACCAGGGCTGTTCCGAAATTGTTGAGGCCGAGCGGCGCGATCGGATTGTAGTTTGCGAAGAACGCGGGGTTGTAGACGATCGAGGCGAGACCGACTACGACGAGCAAGAGGAGGGGTAACAGTTTCAGGATGGTTAGTATGTCATTTACTCGGCCAGCGGCTTTTACGCCGAAGATGTTGATTGCTGTCAGCCCGAAAAGGAATGCTGCTTTGACGAGTATCTGTTCGGGGAAGTTGAGGGGTATGAAGTATTGGAGATAGTTGGTGAAGGTTATCGCGAAAACGGGGAGGCTGAGGACCTCGGCTATCCACATGCTCCAGCCAGCGATAAACCCGTAAAAATCGTCGAAGGCGGTGCTGACGAAGGCGAAACTGCCGCCGACCTTGGGTACGTAATATGCGGAGTATGCGAAGATCATTGCCAGGATGGTGGCGAAGGCTCCTGCGACCAGCCAGATTATGATGGAGAAGGGGCCGATGAGCCCTGCTGTTATGGCGGAGGCGATGTAGATGTCGCTGCCGACGATCGCGCCAACCACGATGTTGGTCAGGTCAAAATAAGAAAGGTCCCTCTTCAGCTCCAAAGGCAAACCCCGATTTAGAGGTCGGAGGCTCGGATGGGTTGCTTAAGAAAGATGATTCAACAGATCAGACCGATAACTGGCGATTTTCTGATGGGTTTCAACATAGATTTTGGACATGGTCAATGGATTCCTATCGCTGCTGGGGATCAGAATTCTCTTTGCCTCGTGCAATGGCATTGAGAATTCTACGATGCGATCTTTTTCCTTAATTGTGATCGAGAGCGATTTTTCGAGACGCCTCGCGTGGAAGTAGCAGTACGGAGAGTCCTTTGCTACCGAAACCGAATCCACTATACCCGCAAGCAGGTCCTGTACATATCTGCCGAGTGAAATCTTGTAGACTGCTCTCAGGGCGGCGACTGACTCATCAATTCGCTCGCTAGCGGCGTATTCCTTGGTTTGCGTAACGCCCCGTATGGAGACGCTATGAAGATAGACTGTCTTCGGCAACCGCGGTCGGGACCCCCTGTTGAGCAGGAATATTAAGCGCGCATCCAATTCTACGCGCGACCTGTTAAGGTGGGTTAGGGCACGGCCAAACGAGCTAGGGAGGACGCGGGGTGGTGGCTCGCAGCTGCTATTGACGATTATGAGTCGGCGCAGTTGCTCTTCAAGGGCGGAAAGTACAGCAAGACGATTCACGTTCTCCATAATGCGACCGAGAAGGCCCTCAAAGCGGCGATTCTGGCTGAGCGAAAGAGGCCTCCCTACGGGACCGCTGGACATAACCTCGTACGGCTGTACGAGATGGTTCAGTCCAAGCTCAAATTATCAGCAAAGCTCGTAAGAACGATAGACGACTTGTCGCCGCTGTACTTACCTTCAACATTACCGTACGCCAAGCAATACTGACCGGATCGAGGGCAACCGGGTCGTATCTGGAAGATAGCGATGTTGATCTGATAGTCGTATCGGACGATTTCTCCAAGATGCAGCTCCCCGAGAGGCTCAGGTATCTCCAGAAGCAGTGGAAGAGCAAGATCCCTCTAGAAGCCTTCGGGTACACAGTCAACGAGTTCGCAACGCTAAGCCGGAAGAGCACCTACGTCAAGGAAGCAGTACGGACGGGGATTGTACTGCTAGACAGGCGAGCGCCGACCACATCCTAGACAATCCAGACGGGTGTAGGAGTCTCAGCGGGCGCTACTGTTTCTTGTAGCGTTCCTTCTTCATCGGCGGCTGTCCCTCCCATTCAATCATGTCTGATGGTTTGCCCCAGCGTGGAAGGCCTCCCAAGCCTATGGACTCTGGGAGCATCGTTGGGCTGAGGGTTTCGTGTTGCTCGGTCCGTTTCTCTTCAGGTTTGAGACGAACTATCTCGAAGTTTCCTCCAAGCTCGAGCATTCTGTAACCGGGAAGGTGTCGGGAGTAGAGGAACTTTTTGACTAAGAATTTGATCTTCGTGTTGGAGAGACCGGTGACTTCGACGAGCTTCTTGTGCTGAGCTATCTGACCGCTGGACACGGCCGTCATGTATTCAACCAGCGAGGAGACTTCCTCGTTCGGGAGGTCGCCGGCAACGATCTTGGTCAAACGTTCATCTAGCTGGATTCCGTGTCACAGATGTGTAAGCGTTTCGGCGGACGGGAACTTAGCCCGCCTAAAACGAACGCTATTTTCCCAGACCCTTCATTATTTCCCGGTATAACTCGTCCCTTTTCCTATCCGAGTAGCCAGTGTAGCTCAGCTCCAGGACCCTGTACCCCCTCTTTCGCAGTAATGTCCGTAACTCTTCGTCTTTCATCATCTGAGATGCCTTCAGGTGGACCTGGCCGTCAACGAACACGATCAATGGTCGAGCTTCTAGCGGGAAGTAGAAGTCGGCCGTGGTTACAGGAATCTCGACATGCGTTAGATAGTTTACTCCTTCCTCCTGCAGCCTCAAGGCTAGTTCATGCTCCATCCGTGAAGGGTTAACGTTAAGACGCTCGCGCCAGTCGCTCCACTGACTCAACATCTGAAATGTTGAGCCACCCCCAAGCTATTGCTCAGATACGAGAACGAAACTGCCTTAGATCGATGGTTTACAATGGGTCGTCAACTGGTGTTTGACTCGCCAAAGGGCCTCTATCGGGATTCGTTTGAGGCCGAGATCTAGCAACCATCATGGTTGATTACCTAATCCCCTACTGTTCGACCCTTTGTGATATCTTATAGAAATCAACCTTGCCTGTCTTTTGATACATGCTGTAAAGCTCTCTCACCCCGGCTTCTGCGAACTCTACCATCATGTCGACCACAGCCCTGTCGTCTTTTGCGTCCCACTTTGACTTGATGAGTTGCCGGAACGAGTGAAAATGCTTGCTGGACTTCAAAAGTTCCAGTCGAAGCAATTGAGCTTTCTCTCCTTGAATTTCCAATTTTGCATCGCTTGTTATCCCAAGGGCCACAGCAAGATAGAATGCCGGTAGCGAGGAACTAAACGGACGGACCCTCTTGTCGATATCATCGTCAGCTCCGAGAATCTCTTCTCCAGGTCCAGAGCGAATCATCGATCGAAACATCCTGTACGCCTCCTTCGAGGTGTGGATTATTGCGGGCGGTTGTCTCTCTGTCAGCGTGCTTTCGCCACAGGAATAGGCACTAGTTTGCTCTCAATCTCAAGATGAGATTCCTTACGGGTCTGGTCCCGGATCGCATGCCATGACCCGGCTACGCGCTGCAGAAAGTTTTCGGTAGCCCTTTCCCTCAGATTCTGGTATTCCACATTTGTAAGGATTAGAATCACCTGTTTAGCAAAGTCAGGGAGCGACGCTACGAGGTTCGTATAGTGAGCGTCATCCAAATGAGTGAAGAACGTGTCAAGCACTAGAGGCGCGTCTCTTTCAGATGCGTGCATTAATCCCAAAATGAATGAAAGAGCGACAATCTCCCGTTCGCCTGTTGAAAGCCTTTCTCTTTCTAGAACCTTTCTATCCTTATTCATCACGGCAACATCATAGTTTTCATCAACCACAATGCTATCATATTCTTCCGGTTTGTTTGTTAATCTGCGGAAAACGGAAGTAGCCTCACGCTCAATTACTTCTCTCTTTACCTCTGTTAATTGCAGGAGGATGTCTTCAAAGGCTCCGCCCGCAGCGGTCGCTATGCCAAACTGCCTTTCAAGGTTCTTTTTTACATTGGTATGTATGTCAACTCTTTTCAGGTTCTTTTCCACTTTTTCCAAGTACCCGGCCTGCTCCTCCAATTTGTCGTTCAAGGAAGCCAAGCGCTCTTCCTTACGTGCTACTTCCTGAATCAGACCCGTCCTTTCTCTTTGTAGGTCTCTGACAGCTGACATATCTGACTCTGCCAGATCTTTCTCGATTCCCTTGATTGACGATCTCAATTCATCAATCCGAAGGTCCAGTCGGTCTCTGTCCCTCTTGTACTCCTCAAAGTCCAGGCGAGAATTGCTTATTGCGGTAACCGTGTCCCGTACGTCATAATATGTTGGGTCCTCGGTCTCAAGTTTCGACTGTAACTCCTTGAGTTTCTCACTGTAGAATCCAAGCTCTCCCTGAAGATGAGTTTTTTCCACACTTGTGATCTTGTTGCCACAAATGCACCGATCCATTCCAACTATCTTCTCGGCGAGACTTCGAACACCTCTTAACTCTGCAATCTGCTCCAGTTGTTGCTCAATCCTCTGGTGCCGTTGCTCTTTCTTGGCGAGTACTTGCTTGAGGTCAGAGAGTATCAACTTGGCAGGAAGTTCAGCAACCAGATCACTCTCTCGTGCAATCAGACTCTCTCGATCCTCTTCAGCTTGGTTTAGCTGTTGCTTCTTCTCATCCAGCTGCCCCATCAATTTCTGAGATGCTTCTTGTGACCTTAACCTTCTGTCAACTTCGTCAAGACGTTCTTTCCTCGAACCAATGTCTTTTTGAATCCCTTCGGTCTCCTTTCGGAATGAATCGATCTTCTCGTTTATCTGCTTCTTAATGGAGAGGTACTCTCCGAGTTCGCCTACAGTGGCTCTCTCCTCGTCGACATCTCTCTCGATTTGTCTGGAGATCTTTGCCAAGTGATCGCGGCCTTGACGAAAAGTTTGCGCTTCAAGAATCAACTCTATTGCGTCCTTCACATCTTCCCCGTGCCTCAGGGACATTTTCCGAATTTCTTCTCCATGAAACATGAAGAATTGGCTTGCGGCAACGGGTAGGATGGCTGCTATTGCTTCGCGGGGGTTTTCTTTCTTGACTCCATCTACTTTGACTTCGAGTTGGATATCGATTTGCGCGGGTGTCTTCGGATTGGCTACTATAGGCGCTACCCGACGTGTGATCAGATATTGATGTTTGGATCCTTCATCTTCATGCTCAAGCCATAGATAGACGTACATGTATGGGTCTGGAGGAACATTTTGGTCGAGGTTTGTGCCATATAGAAGGTCCCACGCATCTCTGTTGGAGGCCGCTCGAATCTTGTCGCCCGGGGACGGATCCCACCCGTACAAACACCACTTGATAGCTTTGTATACGTGAGTTTTCCCCGCCCCGTTGTTTCCCCAAACTATCCACAGTGTCTTGTTAGTGCCCTCTGCAAAGCTCAATTCTGTAGTCCCTCGGTAGGGGCCGAAATTTTTCATTTGTAATTTCGTGATCCTTATTGTTCAGCCGCCTCCCTTATCGTTTCTAAAAGCCGCTCAACTACGAAACGTGGCTCCCCCTCGGCTACGTACAGAAAAGTTCTCTCGATCTTCAAGAGTCGAGTCAGAAGCTCAACTGAAATGTTGTGCTTCTTAGCCGCCTTTTCCAGGAGTTGGCCAATTGTAGACATTTCAGCGAGTCCTAACTTTGATAATGCGTTGCCTGTGCGTGATTTGCTGGTCTATTTGCCAAACCTCCATCAATGCGGGCAGTTTCGAACAATAATCTGAGTTGTGATATATACTTCAAGATTTCGGGACCGTTCTGGGCATTTTGTGCGAACTCTTCGGCCCGTCGGAACTCGGAATTTACTGCTTCAAATTCACTGTCAGTCAATGGATAAGCATCCTCAGAGAGGACGAAAGGCAAGATCAGAATATCGTGGATCTCTGAAAAGCTCTTGGAGGGGTGTTTCCTAAGCACTCGTCCTCGACGTTGGATGAATTCCCTGCTTGACTTGGAGCTAGCGATCAAAATTGCAGAATCACAGGTTGGTATGTCCACTCCTTCGTCTAGACACTTCACTGCTACAAGAATCCGACTAAGACCTTCTTCGTCATCGAATGATGTGCGGATGACTCTTCTCTGAGCGGGATCAATTCGAGACGAATATTCTACGGGGTCGAAACCCTCTTCGAAAACAGCTTGCCTGCATTCATCAAGGTGTTCGAGGTCGTTGCAGTAGATTATGCATCTCTTCAACTTATAGTGTCTAAAGATATCTCGAAGAGCCTCAACCTTATTCGTCGCTTTCTTCAGGAGGTTGACCCGCGCCAAATACAAACCCCTTAGCTGTTGAGAAGCCCTATCCCCAACTTGATCAAGATATTGCATTATTTGAGGCACAGACCTCGACCCAAGGAATGGGTACCGTTTCTTCGCTTTCGAAATCAGAACTTGAATTCGTTGACTGAATTTACGAAACTCCTCTCGCTCTGTAGTCGTCAGAGCGGCGGGGTGGATTTCGTAACGATAGGCAGTTAGGTTTCCATCTCTTATCGCGTCAGCAATGCCATAGTCATAAAATTGCGGCCCAAAGAAATCGAAAATCCGCTGGTTGCCTTCGTCATCCCAATTTCTTTCCGGTGTTGCACTCAACCCCAATCGGACGCTTGCATTGATTCCAAACACTTTGCTGAATTCACCTGCTCCACTGTGGTGGACCTCGTCGACAACCATCGCGAGTTCCACGGGTCCTAAGCGCGAGATCCTTCTGCGAAAGCTTTCGCCTGAAGCCGTCTGAATAGTCGCAATAACAAATATTCTGTGACTCTCGTTGGTAGCTTTGCTCTGATAGGCGGCGATTAAACGATCAAGTTGACCCGGCCAATCTGGTTCGAGGCTTGAGACTTTTCTGATGACGCAGTCATTTCCATATTCCGCTCGTATTTCCTTTTCCCATTGGTCGATAAGATCTTGCTGAGGGACGATGATCAGATTGATCCTATGCTCTGGGATCTCTTCAAGGCTCTTTATGGCTGTGTACGTCTTTCCGCAGCCAGTCGCCATCGCTAGGACGCCTTTGAAGTGGGCCTTCTTCCACGCGTCGATCGCTTTCAGCTGAAATGGATAAGGAGATCTTCTCGCTTCAGGTTCTTGGGCAGGGACAGCAGGTGGACGGAAGAGCTTGACCAATTTTCTTCGGACTGCCTCGGGAAACTCAAGAGTTTCGAGGCCGGGCTCGGTCCCCTCCCACATTCGCCTGAAGTGTTCGGCATGGTCCGTTACTCGTCGCATCTCACGATTACTCTTTTCCCAGGAAATGCTAACGTCGATTGATTCGTAGTTTCTGATGAGGCTGTCCTTCGTCTCATTCATTGAGCCTGTAAAGGCAACGACATTCCTTCGTTCATCGTAGGAATCGAAGAACAGGCCCATCTTCTCGTGGTAAATCCCCTCTGCCGTCCATGACGTCGGGCGAGCGATGCGAATGTCGAGCTTATTGTTCGCTATGAGCCAGGTGAGGTTGCGAACGCGTTGGGAGTCGGCCTCATCTATGATCGGTTCGTCTAGCCCCCGTTCCAGACTCCTAGCAATGATTTCTCTCGCGTCATACCCGGCTCGTATCTTCTCTACATCTTCGAAGTTTAGCTTCGCACTCACGATCAGGTACATTCTTCCTCCGTTCTTTATTAGACCGAGTAAGCCTCGAGCGGCCTCGGCGAGTCCGGCAGAAGTGAAGAATCCGACCGCTCGTTTGTAAATCACCGATTGCTGAAGGCATGGGATGTAGAATTCATTCAGAATGTCCGAATCACCGGAACGATAGCTAACTTTCAGGGAAAGGCGAGTAAGATCCGTTGTTGTCGTCGACGCTCCATCCGTCGGATCCTGGGTACCATTACTCCAATTCTTTCCCATGCAGAGGATCACCTATCAATGTTCCTGAGTTACTCCTTTTGAAACTCCCCATTCTGACAGTAAGCACAACTTGCAGTGTCAACGTAGGTGGTGGGATTTCTTAAATACAGTTCTTACTGAACTGATGTCGGTGGGCGCCGGGATAAGATAGCTTGCACGTCCTCCTCGTTGAACCAGACTTCTATACTCGATATCCTCCTCTTGGACTGCTAAAGCTCTCCGCCCTTCATCGATACAAGGGAGACACAGTCGAACTGGTTAGAGGGGAGGCGTTTCCTCAGCGTCGACCTGAGAAGATCTACGTGACAAGTTTGTTCTCCTACGCCTGGAAACCTGTCCATCGGGCTATTCGTTTCTACAAGAAGCTCTTCCCAGGGGTCCCGATCTGGCTCGGAGGTATTTACGCGTCCCTGCTGCCGGATCATGCGATCACGTCGGGGGCGGACCACGTTCACAAAGGCCTGATGGATGAAGCGGAAGGACTCATGCCTGACTGGGATCTCGTACCAGAATGGGATGGTAGTATCATGTTTGCGTCTCGCGGCTGTATCCGCAGGTGCGGATTCTGCTCTGTTCCCAAGCTTGAAGGTCGACCAAGTGCCCTGAAGTATTCAATCCGACATTTGGTATATCCGGGACACACAAAAAGCAAAAATTGTTGCGAGAAGAAACACCATAGTCGCGTAATTCTATGGGACAACAATATCTTGGGGAATCCAAATTGGAAGGCCCTGTTCGACGAACTCGCTGAGCTGGGCTTAATTACAGATTTTAACCAAGGACTTGATGCAAGACTCGTCTCTGAAGACGTGGCCACTCGAATCTCAAAGATGCGTATGGATGTTGTTCGCCTGGCGTACGATTATCATGGTATCGGCCCTTACGTAGGAAAAGCAATCAAGTTGCTTAGAGAAGCGGGAGTGAGCCCGCGCAAGATAGTCGTTTATACTCTGTTCAATTATTCTGATAACCCTGAAGACCTTTTTGAAAGAGTACGCGATCTTCTGAACTGGGGAGCGGTTTGCTACCCTATGCGGTTCGAACCCCTTACTAGCTTGGAGAAGAACAGATACGTTTCACCGCGTTGGGACCGTGAAGCTCTTGAGAAAGTCGCCAAAGCTCGTCGAGTAATCGGATATGCGGGAGCTTTTCCACCCTATGCGGGTTTAGTAGACAAGTTCAATTCGTCTAAGGACTTCTACGAGGCATTCGAGCTCAGGCCTAAGAATAGTCGGCCGAAGGCGCCGCAGTTTCTTGCGGAACAAGATGAGGACATAAACGGCGATAGTTTCGAAAAGGCACGAAATAGAGCGGGCAGATTACGAGGAAGCCTCGATTGGAGAAGCACTGTTCCCTCAGCGTTGGAGAGGCTTCAAGTTGAGCATTGACGCGTGGCAAATAGGCTCACTGTCTCCACCAACTGTGTGTCTGTGCTGCGGCTCGAAATTTGACGACGACAAACATACGCTTCATGGACCGTATGATTCAGGACCTTACAAGTACGTTTGTAATTGGTGCTGGAAAAAGTCCTACATGTGGTTTCCTGACAAAGTTCCGAAGGAAGGTGAAATCCGCGACGATCTGTCGGTCGAGACTGATGCGACTACATCCGCGCCTGTTATGAATCTGGAAGTGACTAGCGGTAGGAAAATCCCGGCAAAATTAGTAACTTTGGGCATCAGAAAGTTGCACCTGAACCCGAAGAATCCTCGAATAAGGCACAAGTTTGACGGAGAAACGGAGGCTGATATCGAGGAGCAACTTTGGCATGAAGAAGGCACGAAAGGCCTCTATAATGAAATAAGATACTCTGGAGGTCTAAGCGACAAACCGATCGTTAGTTCGGACTTGACGGTGATCGAAGGGAATAGGAGGATTACCTGCCTCAGACGTCTTGACGAGGAAGCAAGGAACGGCGAGATCGAGTTCTCTGAAAACGCGTTTGAAAAAGTCCAATGTCTGATGCTGCCAAGGGACGTCGAGCCGAAAGATGTAGACTTACTTGTTGCTCGAGTGCATGTTAGTGGTAAGAGAGAGTGGTCACCCCTAAATCAGGCCGAACAGGTTTTCGAAATGGCAAATCAATACGGTATGACTACGAGGGAAATCGCCACGGCTCTCAGCAGGAGTCCGCATGCGGTCGAACTCATGCTTGCCGCTTTTCAAAGCACTCTGGACTACGGTGAACGCTTTCCTGACAACGACGGTCGTTGGATTCACAAGTTCTCTTACTTCTACGAACTGTTTCGGTCGACCTATCTGAGGGACTGGGCTAAGGACAAAAGGAACATGAACTTCTTCATGAGGCTGCTTTCCGGAGAACGGCCCAAACTGTATCAGGGAAGGCAAGTGAGGGACTTGCCAGCACTTGTAAGAAACCCGGAATACTCGAAATTGTTGAGCTCTCAGGGCTTCGACAAGGCAATGGAAATCGCAAAAACCAGACAGGTAGGCCTAGATCAGTTCACAAGGAAACTCGTTGAGGCTTCTGCGATCCTCCAACGCATTACCAAGGACCCTAGAAAACATCTGAGAGACCCTGAAAAGCTTAGGATCGTTGGAGAAATAAGAAAGAAAACAGAATACATCCTTGGCAGGTCGAGCGAGAAACATAGAACTAAGTCTGGAAATCGGTTTGCCTCCCGCGACTGTTAAGACAATTCGAGACCTTGTTTACTGGGAGTATGCCAAATTAGCTTCTGAAATTGGCGTTGGTGATCGGAAGAATTTTCGTTATGCAATGGCGACATATCAGAGATACAGGCGCACTTCGGCTCATCCTCTAACCATACTCCGTGAAAACGGTTTAGAGTCGAAAGCAATAGGGGAATGTGCTTATTGCGGTTCGCACCAGAACCTTCAGACGGATTACATTGTTGCTATGTCTGCGGGGGGCCCCGATCGGCCTGATAACTTAATTTCGATTTGCAATGCCTGTCAACAATCCAGAGGAACGAAAGAACTCTTTCATTGGTACGGAAAGGAAAGACGTTACGAGATTCCGCGACTAATATTGGGGAAATATTTGAAATTGGTATTTGAGGCTCATGAAGCGAACGGGACACTTGATTCTACAGACGTAAATGACGATGGGAAACTGGACATTTTCGACCTGGGAGCGGCATTTCCGAGAAGGAGCAAACGGCGGCCGAATGGCGCAGTCTAAGACGGTCTGAGGTACGGAGGCCGTGGAAATTTTATCTTAATTGGGCTGCGCCATGTCGGAGTCGTGATCACTATCTCTCCCTTACCTAGAGCCATAACATTCTGTTTGGATTGATCATCTAGGAACCCGTAAGCGGATTTCCTTATCTCCGCGCTTCCTGTCCGCCCTATGGCATGGGTACCGCAATTACCAACGATTTGATCGTGGATCTCACTTTTGAATTGCTCAGCACCAAAAAGTATTGTTCCTCGAGACCTACCCTTTCTAGCAATTTCAACGATGAGTTGCGTGATGGCTGTGTTACTGCCCGATGGAGCAATACTGTTTAACTCGTCGATGAAGATGACGAGCTTCTCTGGCATTTTCCCATTCAATCCTTCTCGATACATTTGATCAACGGACCGCATTACGTCCCCAACGACGAAGGGTTGCCACCTAGAATGTAGACGGAAGATGTCGACAACGTACACATCTCCACCTTTGATCTCATTCACAGTGTCTCCTAGATACACTTCATTTGGACCCTTTTGGTTCGGAAATATCGACGATGAGGTCAGGCGTGTCAACTCTCGCCGAATACGCGGAGGCGTACTCGAATGTAGGTCGTAGGCTCTGCCTAACAAGTCAGGGTCGACATTCTTCAGCTCCTCCCAGTTACGAACCAGTGCTTGAGTTTCACCACCCGCCCTCGGTCTGGGAGCGGCCTCAATGTGGAGCTGGCCTTTGTACCATTCATCCCTTACCTTGGAGGTGAACGTATCAATCGTGAACCAGGGGTCTTGCACGTCGGAGAATAGAATGTCGAGCCGATTGTGAACATCATCAAGTGTGTATGAGTACAGGTCAAAATCCTTAGGTGGCTTATCTGAGTCCGGTTTACCTTTTTCCCCGCGCGGGAGCAGGTACCTCACATTATCAAAAGGCTCTGCGGTAAGGTCGAGCATCTTGTATAACCTTCTGTCATCTGATGTTAGATCCTTGGCCTCCTGATCTATGTGGAGCAGGTCAGCCTGCTTAACATTGAAGATGAGGAATCCAACTTTCTTCTTGAGTAACTGGCGTACTGAGGACATCAAGAACATAAGATAGGAAGTTTTAGTTGCAAGACCCGAAATCCCAGACGCGTTAACATGAGCCCCCTCGGGACCAAGAAGATAATCGGAATCTAATGGTACAGGTGCATCTGTCCCGTTACTCTGGTGGATAATCCCCGCAGGGATTGCTAGACCTTTGATCTGGTCAACGCCGAGAGCAGTCGCAATGTCTTTGGTATCAGCGAAATATACCCTCATGTCACCAGGAACGGGCATGTTCACTTCTGTTTCGTTCGTACCTTCGGAATAGCCGGTGTTGCGGAGTACATTCACTTCCGCAACCATTGAAGAAAGCCTAGAAACATACGGTTCAACCTCTGGCTTACCGAAGTCACTACTGACGTAATTCGATAGGTGCGATGCAGCGTCGGAAGGCGCGCGAATCTCAGTGACGACGCCGATTGTTTTGGTGCCTTTGATATGGTCCGCAACAACGAAGTCAAATGGGTTCATGACTACGCCTTCTTGCAACCACGCGGAAAACGTGGTGGTCGTATTAGGCTCGCGTTCCGGGGAGCTGGTTTTTCCAACTGGGATCTTCCCCACCGTTTGCTTCGCTTTTTCCATCATTCGTCAACTATTTTGTGGTAATTGCCTTCTTGAGTTGGTTGCCGACTTCGCCTAGGACGAAATCTCCAAGGAACCTTGAAGCCATGAATAGCTCGGCAACTCTGATTGGGTAGACGTAGCTTGGCCATCTCGGCCATGGATAGACTGAGGGAAGACGCATAGCGTAAAGTTCCGCAGATATTTCATTCACCAAGTCTGTGAAGTCGCTGTCGTATTCCGTCGCCTTAAAATCGACTTTGACTAATCCTCCAAGGGGTTCCATTGGTGGGAAATTTCGAAGTCGTATGTACCAAAATACAACTTCCTTGTATACAGAGTCTTTTGCTGCCGTTTTCTTGAAGACGGCAGATCGAAATCCTTCCGAAACTTGTTTCATGTAGGCGGGAAGGGTGACCTGCTTGTCGCTAATATCAAAGATGGGTTTTCGGCTAAACGATTTGGCCAGACCTATTGTTCTGTTGAGATCAATGAACTCATGTTTGCGAATAGCTCCATCCATTATAAGCCAGCCATCTTCCTTCTGCGTAATCTCCGCAGCAACCTCTTGTTCCATGATGTGCATTAGGTTCCTCACCTTCCCAAGCAAGGATCCTCGAATGTCTCCAATTACATCTCCTCTCTTCAGAAAATCAATCCGGGTTAAGGAATTTGTGCTCTCCAATTGTTCGGAAATTTCCTTGATTCTTTCATATGTTGTGTCCGAGATCATCCCAGTGTCTTTGTGCGGAAACACGAACCACACATGCTTACGATAGCGGCTCGGTACCAACCGGCTCTTTTGAACCTCGACTACCGCCACTGAAATATCGGAAACAATAAGGGGTAAGGACAGTGGTCCCTCCACATATTCTCCGATGTATTTTGTTCGAATTGAGCCGTCAAGAAAGTATCGGAATCGTCGGTCGGGCGGCGCCGCAGCAATTTTCTTCGGCGCTGGGCCCAAGGACTCCACGACCTCGCATACATCTCCAGGCTCAAAGTTCCTGTTATCATCGTATTGGTCGGGGTCCCCTCGTCTCTCCTCCTCAATTGGTTGCTCGAACGGTGACAAGATTATGTCTCCATCGTTCATGCATTTTCCTATTCCTCGCCAAGTTTCAGTCTCATCTTTGAGACTAAATTTTACAGGCATTCTACCATTTCCATGACGCATAGTCCCTAAAAAGGGTCTAAGACGAAAGATCTGGAGTCAATTCCTTTCTAACTGGAAAGAACGCTCACTGACGGGTCGTATCGCGACTCTTCTTCATTTGGAGGTACTCGTGGAATAATTGGACTTTTCTCAGTATTCTCAGAGCATCCATTTGAGCGGGGCGCTGGGCAGGTGGGTGAGAGTACCGGTTTCGTGCAATACGAATCATGTTCAGATCCTGGAAAGTGTCGGGACCGAAATCCTCTTCGATCTCACTTTTTAGCATCCCCAGATAATCGTCAAACGTCGTCTTGTTTACGTCTAACGGCTTTATCTTCCCCTTGCTCTGACAGAGGGCTAAAAGTAATGTCTCACATGCAAAAGTAGCATCTCTAATCGAGTGAGTGTAATTTGCCTCTTGGTACTCTAACGACGCCTTCTCCAAGTCCTCTGCTGCGCGCCGAAGAATTTCATTGTTTCTTGACAAAGAGATGACCGGCCAGGCCGACTCAAAATTCGATCTAAGTTTTTCCCGGACGGTGGCCCACCCGGAACTAATGGAAGACGGATCTTCAAACATCGTGCGCCTTAATTCACCAGTTGACAAGAAGATTTCCTTGCCGCAACTCTTGGTGAGCTCGCTTTTCGTCTCAACGAAAGAGTCGTTATCGAGTTTTGAGATAGCTGGGTGAATGACAAAATAGTTCGCTCCCCCCTCTTTGTAGATCTTGCAGAACTCCTCAGTCATGGATTTCGATGTCCCCGGCCAAACGATGAATGATTTTCGGCCCTTGAAGGGATCCTCTTTCCCTTCTAGCTGTAGGTTCACACATCGCAATGACAACTTTTCGTTGTGATTGCTAAAATTTGAAGTCCAAGATTCCCCGCCGACACGCGAAAACAATTCCCAATGCTTTATCCAATCATCATCTCGAAACTTGTCGGAATAGTGTTTTTGATCTTCCAACCCTTTGACATCGTTCGAGACTAGCGCGCAATCATAGTATCCCGCGCGGGCCAACACGTAGGAGACATACATATTGAAAACGGTGTTATTGAGCCCAAAGAGATCTCGAACAATGGCAGCTGCGTCCGCTAGAGTTAAGTCAACGCGCAGTCCAAATGGGCTGAGTAAATCACCGTATACGTCCAGATCAGCTAACTTCGCTAAATCGTCTGCCCAAATGTGCAATTCACGGACTCTCCCTTTGTCTGCTTGGTGACCGATCTGAGGGGAGATGCATTCGTCTTATGATACCAGGTGGGACATATCCGAGTGAAAGCGAAAAAGCTTTTGCTCCCAGCGCGGGTGTCGACTTGTAGATTTCGAGAAATATAGAAACCCCGCATCAACGATGAAGAGGATAAGAACGCTAGATGGAAGATGATAATCCTCCCCTAAGTGTGCGTTCTAGGGCACCCTTAAGTTGATGGTTCCCTTGAGACTCAAGGCGAGCGATTGATTGAAGGTTGTCGTCGATAAGCAACTTGCAGGATGGAAGGGCATTGACGAGCCGGAATTGTTGAAGCGTTTCGATGAGATTCAAAGGGTTGGTCTGCACCGAGACCTTCCACAACGCATCAGTGATGAGGCTTTGGGTTCCTATTGCAAGAGGAATGATTGCGCGTTGATAACCTCAGATAGCAAGGCATACACACATTTTTTCGAACGTGGGACAGAAACCATCAACATCAAGAAATACGGTCATAATATTGAATCAGATCAGCCCGTCTACATCATAACTCTTACCGACTAGAAGATCCCACGAGCAACGAGTTTCGACATGGTTAGCTCGAGATTTCCGTAACACTAATTTTCCCTGAAATCGGTTTTACTCGTTCTGCTGAGCGCGTGAGGCTGAACAAGTTGAGCGGAGGAGGCTCTTCTGGATCTTACTGTTGCTCCTTTTGAGCCGTTGACTCTTGGTAAGCGGTAATGTTGTTGAGAAGAAGGAGAAGCTTGCCTGTGCTATCAAGGAACGAATTCCTGAGGAGAGTCTCGAGCGGCTCTCGCGCCAGCTGGCTCGCAGACCCTACCGCCACTAGTTTCTAGTGAAACAAATTAAGACTCCGGGATCAACAGTCCGGTCGATGCCAAGGTCAGAAAAAGCCCAGCAATTTTACGTGAGGGTGTGGCGTGGGCTGTGGTGGAATAGCCTAGAACACTTCAGCCTAGAGAACAAGCTCACCGGCCACGTTCTTGAAGGATTTATTGTTGGGATAATGGAGAAGAAGCCCTTCAACCTCCACTACCGTATAACCTGCGATTCCAAGTGGCAGACGCGCCAAGCAGAGATCACAACAACCCGTGGTCAAGAGAGAAATCAGCTCAACCTCGTCGTCGATCAGAAGAACAGATGGCTGCAGGATGATCACGAGCTTGCACGTGTTAGGGGTGCACGGGATATTGACATCAACATGACTCCGTCGACCAACATGCTCCCTATCAAACGCCTCCACCTAGGCCCTGGAAAGTCAGGCGAGATCACTACCGCCTGGGTCCAGTTCCCGAAGATGACAATCACACCTGGCCAGCAGACCTACGCCAGCCTCGGCCACCGAACGTACCAGTACAAGAGCAGCCGGTTCAAGACGGAGATCAAGCTCGACCAGCACGGCATTGTGGAGAATTATCCACCCTACTGGAAGATGGAAGCTTAGACGACAGCTCGTGAGCATGCGCCTACCTTGTTTTGCGATCCGAACGCATCGTTCTAACCTGTAGACTTAACCGTCTACGCGCCCTAGACAGCACTGGGAAGGACCATGCGAGTAAGGATGAGTACTGCTCTGATCATCGCGGCTCTCCTGCTGACCATCGCATCGACCGTTGCAGGATTCATAGTGTCGCCAGGCGGATACCTCGCCCCTCTCGCCGTTCCTCCGTTGTTGGGCTCTAGCGGGGGAATCGTGGGAAGTATATCCATCGGAAACGTCGCCCCCCTCTGCACTGGGTATCCAACCACGGCGCCCGCACCATCGTACTACAACCAGATCGAGCTTGTGATAACGCACTCATCCTCCTCAGATCTCCCTCTAACAGTCCCTGTGAACTGGGTCCTAGTCGGTGGCTGTGTGGTCAAAGGAACATTCGCGATCGGTTTGAATCCAGGAATATACTCGCTGACGATAACAAGCTGTTACGGAATTCGCGGAGGGGTCTATTTGCTCTACAGTTCTTTCTGTGTTGGCTTGCCGAAAACGGTCATCGTCGAGTCAGGGACTTGGACTCGAGTCGATATCTCCATTACAACCGGAATCTACTGAGTCTAGCCGCTTTTGGTGGGAGAGCTTGAACCAGACAAAACCGGGACCCGTAAGGAGCTTTGCAGCGGAGGCAACAGCTTACTGGCTGATAATCAGCACGATTCTGCTAGTCTACCTGACTGTTGCTGTTGCCGTGTCCGCCGGGCTTCTCTACTTCGCGTTCGCGCTGATTCTTGCGGTCGTAGAAGCGTTGCTCGCGTACGCGTGCTGGACCCTGAGAGAGTGGGGCTTCCTAGCATCGACAATCTCTGCCATCGTGGTCGCCGGCCTCGCCTTCGGAATACTGTACAGCCCTATCGGCGATCTATTGCTTCTATTGCAGCTCCAGGTCGTCCTTTTCGCATACCGAGCCCATCGAGAGCCCAAGCAACCCAGCATCCAACCCCGGTAGAGATCGAGGCCTAACTCACAGCCCGTGCTTCTCCAACGGTTTCGGCTAGTAGAGCCTGAAATCGCTTGTACTTGGCTTCTGCCTCAAACGAATCCAGGATAGAAGCCTCTTGGGGTGGTCCTAGGTGGACCTAGGCGTCTTCTGCTCGCATCCGGTCGAGCAGGGGCTTCATCTCCGGTACGCTAACACGTTTCTTGTTTGGTCTCGGGAGGTC
>WNGL01008716.1_pt1 | contig 18690 bp, 18 predicted proteins | sample 5400591 | NCBI WGS metagenome assembly WNGL01 (sample SAMN13153377, study PRJNA577476) | soil metagenome | isolation source: 80 cm soil or saprolite under Garry oak tree replicate 1 | place: USA:California | collected 2016-06-15 | reverse complement strand
CGCCAAGACCGCCCGTGTAATCCAAGACGGCAAAGAGGTGGAAGTCCCCGTCGCTCGGGTACTGAAAGGCCAGTCCCTCCGCGTTCGGCCCGGAGAAAAAATTCCCGTGGACGGCGTCATTGTCGAAGGCCGGAGCAGCGTCGATGACTCCATGATCACCGGCGAATCCATGCCAGTGACGAAAGTCGCTGGAGATAACGTCACGGGAGGCACGCTCAACCAAACCGGCTCTTTCCTCATGCGTGCCGAGCGAGTTGGCCAGGAAACTCTTCTATCACAAATCGTGGCGATGGTCGCGAGCGCGCAACGGAGCCGCGCCCCCATTCAGCGCCTGGCCGATACAATTTCCGGCTACTTCGTCCCCGTCGTCATTGTCATCGCCGCTCTTACCTTCGTCGGCTGGGCCGTGTTCGGTCCCGAGCCCCGCTTTGCTTACGCCCTTGTGAATGCGGTCGCTGTGCTCATCATCGCCTGCCCTTGCGCACTTGGCCTGGCCACTCCCATGTCAATCATGGTTGGCGTCGGTCGCGGCGCTCGCGAAGGTATCCTCGTCAAAAACGCCGAGGCCTTGGAGATCCTTGAAAAGATCGATATCGTTGTCGTGGACAAAACCGGCACTCTCACCGAAGGCAAACCGCGTCTGGTCAAAATTGTAACCGCACAGGGCCTGGAGGAAAACGAACTTCTGCGAATCGTGGCCAGTCTTGAGCAGCACAGCGAACACCCTCTTGCGGCTGCCATAGTGCAGGGCGCCCGGGAACGCGACTTGACCATCGCAGGGCCAGAACTGTTCGAATCCATCACGGGCGGCGGTCTGGTTGGCCGCGTACAAAATCGTCATGTCCTTATTGGCACTCCGCGTCTGCTCGAATCCAAAGGCATCGCGGGCCTCGAGTCGCTGAAAGGCGAAGCAGAGAAGCTGCAGGACAATGGCGCCACAGTCATTTTCGCGGCAATGGACGGCAAAACCGCCGGCATTCTCGCCATTACTGATCCCATCAAGCAAAGCACTCCGGAAGCCATCGCGGAACTGCATCGCCTCGGGTTAAAAATTGTCATCCTGACTGGTGATAACCAGGCCACCGCCCAGGCCGTTGCCAAAAAGCTAAATATCGATGAGGTCCACGCCGAAGTTGCGCCTCAGGACAAGTATCGGGAAATCCAAAAACTTCGCGGCGCTGGCCGCATCGTCGCCATGGCTGGCGATGGCATTAATGACGCTCCTGCGCTGGCGGCTGCGGACGTTGGCATCGCCATGGGTACCGGCACGGACGTCGCTATCGAAAGCGCTGGAATAACTCTCATGGGAGGCGATCTGCGGGGAATCGTCAAAGCCATCCGCTTAAGTCGTCTCGTCATGCGCAACATCCGGCAAAATCTCTTCTTTGCCTTTATCTACAATGTGCTCGGCGTGCCAATTGCTGCCGGGGTTCTGTATCCATTCACAGGCATCCTCTTGAGCCCCATGATCGCCAGCGCCTCCATGAGCCTCAGTTCGGTATCCGTTATAGCCAACGCCCTGCGTCTCCGAAAGGCCAGATTCTAACGCAATGACTAATGACAGGAAATAATCCATTGCTCACATGAACACAGAAATTTTCGAACCGACTACCACCGAAACCTTAACCCGGGATGGGACAACACCGAGCAGTGGAGTGTTACTCCTCCCCCAACTGAAAGAATACTGATATGTTAAACAAACTTGTTAGGACCAACGACGACTACGCGCTCACGATCGCACGCCTGGTGCTGGGCGTTCTCTTTTTTATTCATGGCGACCAATTGATGCTGGGCTGGTTCGGAGGATACGGATTGAGCGGCTCGATGGAGTTCTTCACTCAGCACTTGGGGATTCCAGCCTCTTTTGCCCTTTTAGCTATCTGTGCCGAGTTTCTCGGCGGTTTGATGTTGGTTGTGGGGTTTTTGGGGCGTGTTGCAGCACTGAGCATCATCGGCCTCATGGCTGTAGCCGTCGTCAAGGTGCACTGGCAGTTCGGGCTTTTCATGAACTGGTTCGGCACACAGAAAGGCGAAGGGTTCGAGTATCACTTGCTGGCTGCAACCCTTGGAGTGGTAATCGCTCTGCGAGGTTCAGGTGCCCTTTCACTTGACCGCCTATTAGCCCGGTTGCGCGGAAGCGTGCCGGTGGAAATGGACCGCCTGGGCACCGGTGCTCACACTGTGACATCCCGATATTCTTGATTTATTGATCTTCATTTCCGAGGGTGACAGAGGGGCTACGTGGAGTCATTCTTTGCGCATGAGCACGCTAGAGCTGATCGAAAAGAGGGCCAAGAGCCTGCCGGGCGACCTCCAAGTAGAGGCGCTCCACTATGTCGAGTTCCTACTCTCACGCCTGGAGGCCCGGGCCGAGTCGGCGGAATGGGCCGAATTCTCGGCCCTGCAATTGGAGAAACATTACGCTGCGGCAGACGCGATCTACGATAAGGATTAGCCGATGCCCGAGCGTTTTTCCCCCGGCGAACTCCTGCTGGCGGCGCTGACCTTCACGAGTCAGGCCGGCGCAAAAAAGAGGCCGGTCATCGCGATTCGCGATGTTGGCGACGACGACCTGCTGGTAGCGCCAGTCAGCGGGCAGGGCCGCCCGAGTTACTTATGATGTAACTCTCGCCGATTGGCAGAAAGCTGGACTGCGTTTGCCATCGGTCGTGCGGGTGGAGAAGCTGGCGACTATCGAAAAATCCACCGTGCTGCGCCGGCTGGGAAAGGCAAGTGCCAACGATTGGGCGACAGTCAAGCAGAGTATGAAGAGGCTTTGCGAGGAAATTCTGAGCGGATGAACTTGGACTTGTGGGAATAACAACTACGCTGCCGCATGACCTGCGCCCCCCAAAAAATCAGACACGCCTTGCAGGTGCAGGAAAGCGTGTCCTCCGCATCTGTCGCCGAGCCGGTCACCACTGGTCTTGCGCCTATTCTTTTTGTCTCACCACGTCATCCATCCAGGAAAAAGTCTTCATCATGGTGGGAAAGCCGAGTGTCGTTGTGCCCAACAAGGCCACGTGATAAATTTCCTCCGGTGAACAACCGGCTTCGAGGGCACGCCGCGTATGGCTATGCACAGCGCCCTCCATCTGGCCGCCTGCTGCGATGGCCAATTTTACCAGGGCACGCGTCTTATCGGACAACGGACCCGCCTCCGCTGTCGCGGCGCCGAGCGCATCATAGGCCTGGAAAACCTGAGGATACTTTTTTTGAAACTGGAGGTAGCGCTTTGGTAATTTGTTCGGACCAGGAGTGTGTGATTGTGTGTCTTCAGCCATAAATATTCCTTTCGCTGATTTTCCCTAGTGTAGTTCTTTTGCACCCACTCGCAAACCTCATTTTGGGAGAAAAATTCAACAGGAGCACACAGAGGAAACGGAGGCGGACATCGGAATCTCTGTTCCCGCTGTATCCCCCTGTTAAAATCTGGTCCGGCGGCGTCGTTCAACTCAGGTTTACGCAGGCCTGCTCAATCCAACCAATTCTCGATTCGCAGGCCGGGCACTTGGGCGAAGTCGGTCGCGTTGCGGGTCAGGAGCGTAGCATCGTGCGCCAGAGCGATGCAGGCGATTTTCAAATCCAAGGTGCCGATGCGCAAGCCTTAGTGCCGGAGCTTGACGAATAGGTCTGCAGAGTCGGCATCCCACGGGAGAATGATCCAGTCCGCGAAGGTTTCGACTTGGCGCTGGAGTTTGGCGTAAGGAGCAATCTGGCGGTGAAGGTCGTGGCGCCGGCGTATTTCGGCGAGCCAGCCGCGCAGTTCCTCCTCGATCGTAATAACGGTCAGCGCTTTATCGAAGACGCTCAAACTGAGCCGTTGGCTGAGCCGTTTGCCGGGCTCCAAGTCACGCTCCAACTCAGAAAAGTGGTCTGTATCAAGAACCAGCAATTTCTTTCTCGTAGGTTTGCTGTTGCCGGTACTCGCGACCAAGCCGAACGGCCTCCTCAAAGTCTGGATCGTCCTTGAAGATGCCAATTGTCCGGCGCCAATCCTTTTTTCGCGTTAGGCGGGTTGGCTCGGCGCTCAACTCAGCCACCTTCTTCTCGAGGTCTTCCACGCGTTTTTCAAGTGTCTGCGACATGCCGGGAAAATAGACCATTGCTCCCGGGGATTCCACAACGAAATTGAGCCACCCATAGCCCACCCATAGCATCCAGCTTGTTGAGGACGCCCCCCTGCTTTACAATCGAGAGTAGGGCGCCTTCGTGCCGATTGTTGCGCTTCAAATGCAAAGTATATGGGCAAATTCAAACCCGTCTCGACCACGCCGCGAGCAATGCTGGGTTACGGCGTGGCTTTTCTGTCGGTTGCCGCAACGCTGCTCGTAGCGCGACTTCAGTTTAATTTGCAAGCGGCGCCCGTTTCGCTGTTTCTTTGCGCTCTCATGTTTACTGCCTGGATCGGTGGACTCAAGGCAGGCGTGCTGGCCACGGTGCTTTCCCTGTTGTCCTTCAAGTATTACTTCCTGGCTCCGGTCCATTCGTTGGCTGTGGAGCCAACTGAGCTGCCGCGTCTGGTCGTCTTCACGCTGGCCGCCGTTTTCGTGCTCGCGATCACCGGCGCACAGAAGCGGACGGAAGAAAAACTCCGCAATACCGCACGAGAACTCCAAACGAATGTTGAGGATTTGAATCGAACACAGCACGAGTTGCATAAGGCGCAGGCAGAACTCGCACATATGACACGCCTGACGACCATGGGTGAACTCACCGCCTCCATCGCGCATGAAGTCAACCAACCGCTCACCGCTGTCGTCAACAATGCCAATGCCTGCATCAGCCTTCTGGAACCCGCGCCGAGCCACTCTGGAGAAGGCGGGCCTGCCGCGCCGGAGAGCCTGGGCGAAGGCGGTCCGGACGGCGCTTCGAACCTTGAAGATATTCGAGAAGCGCTCGGGGAGATACGTGACGATGCCGAGCGCGCGAGTGCCGTTGTCGGCCGAGTACGGCAGTTGGCGAAAAGGGCGCCCGTCGAGAAGTCGCTTCTGGATTTGAGCGATGTTGTCAAAGATGTCCTGTCGCTTGCTCGGTATGAGTCGGTTGCACGCGGTGCCACGATCCGCACCGATCTGTCCCAGGACTTGCCGCGCGTTTCTGGCGACCGTGTGCAGCTCCAGCAGGTTCTGCTCAACCTGGTGATGAACGGAATGGATGCCATGAACACAATCGAGGAATCGCAGCGTGTGCTGATAATTGGCGGGCGCCGCGAAACCCGCGATGGAAGCTCTGAGGCCTTGCTCAGCGTGCAGGATGCCGGCGTCGGGTTCAAACCTGAGGAAATGGACCGGCTCTTCGAAGCGTTCTACACCACGAAACCCGACGGCATGGGGATGGGTTTGGCCATCTCTCGCTCGATCATCGAGGCGCATGGCGGCCGATTGTGGGCCGAGCCAAACTCGGGGCCAGGAGCAACCTTCCTGATAAGCCTGCCTGCCGGTGGCGATAACAACTCATGACGCCACTGAGCAACTATGTTACTATCTTTGTGAGCGACTAGAACCTATTGCGAGCCACCTTGGGAGCCGATTGTCCGCAACAGGACGGTCAATTTACGGTTGAAAAAGGCTAAGTATGGCCAAGGCTGCATCAATCAGCATACCCACCGAGCCAATTGGGAGCATCCCAAGACCGCTTACCCTGATCGAGAGGATCACTCAAGCCGGCAGTGAGGATGCCAATGAAGATCCTGACCTCGCTCCGCTCTTTGAGGATGCGGTTCGAGACACGATCGAGCGGTTTGAAGCTACTGGCTCGCCGGTCGTGACCGACGGCGAACAGAGGAAGTATGCTGGTTTCGCGACGTACTGCGTGCATGGGCTTCCGAACACGGCTCCGGATGGTTTCACCATACCGTTCGCAGACGGTCATACACGCCGACTGTCGCGGCTCACATACGGCCCGTTCAGGTACAGGCGATACGCTGACCGTTATTTGGATGTCGCCCTGCGCTACGCGCACGTCCCGGTCAAGCAGGCGGTGATCTCGCCGTCGGCCTTGAGCCTGATGTACCCCGCCGAGACAATTCCGGATTATTCTCGCGAGCAGTTCATCGAAGATCTGCTGCGCGAACATGAAACCGAGATACGGCGCTGCCTGAAAAAGGGCGCGTATAAGGTGCAGGTGGACTTCACCGAAGGACGCCTGGCCGTAAAGGTTGATCCTTCCGGGCATCTCTTGAACAGCTTCATTGACCTCAACAATCTGGCGCTGGCGCGTTTCTCGTCAGAAGAGCGCCGGCGCATTGGGGTCCATACCTGCCCGGGGAATGACCTCGATTCGACGCACAGCGCCGATGTTGATTACGCAGAGTTGCTGCCCAGCTTGTTCGAGCTGAAGGCGGGAAATTTCTACATCGCGCTCGCGGGTGAGCCGGATCGTCGGCGCGTCCTCGAAATTATACGCAAACATGTGAGACCGGATCAGCGGATTTTCGTCGGAGTCATTGCTCCGATCAACCCAAACATCGAGACCCCGGAAGAGGTGCGGGACCGTGTACTGGAGGCGTCCGAGTACATCCCGATCGAGCAGCTTGGAACAACCGACGACTGCGGATTCTCGCCTTTCTTTGATAACACGTCCTTGAGCCGTGACGCGGCTTTTGCCAAGATCCAGGCGCGTGTGCGTGGCACGGAAATGGCCGCACAATTGATCGGAGCCCATCAATGACGACGAAAGATGACGAGGACAGACTCCTTCGCTCGGTGGCCCTGCAGAATGCCAGCAGCATCCTCATCGCCCGGCAACGTGCGCAGCAGCGCCAGGAGGCGTACTTGGCGGAGGCGCAAAGGCTCAGTCACACCGGAAGCTTTGGCTGGAGAGTTGCCTCCGGCGAGATCGCCTGGTCGGAGGAAACCTTTCGAATCTTCCAGTACGACCGAACCACGACACCGACCGTGGAAAGTGTGCTCCAACGTGTTCATCCCGAAGACGCGGCCCAGGTGAAACAGACCTTCGAGCGCGCATCGCAAGATGGGAAGGATTTTGATTTTGAACATCGGTTGCTGATGCCGGATGGTTCCGTCAAACATGTCCATGTTGTGGCTCGTGCCAAGAGAGACGAGCCGGGCGGACTCGAGTTTGTCGGGGCAGTGATGGACACCACCGAGAGCAAGCAGGCGGAACAAGCGTTGCGGCAAAGTGAGAGTAATCTGGCGGAAGCGCAGAGGTTAACGCATACGGGGAGTTGGGTTTGGCGAGTGGCGGGACGAGAAGCCGCGCATCTTTCCGAGGAGTGGTATCGCATCTATTGTTTTGATCCAAAAGAGGGCATGCCGGCTTGGGAAGAGCGGCTCCAGCGCGTTCATCCGGAGGATCGTGCCAACTGGCAGGGGACAATCGATCGAGCAATCCGTGAAAAGTCAGATTACCAAGTGGAATTCCGCATCCTTCTTCCGGATGGGACGGTCAAATACATCCATACGGCCGGCCATCCGGTCCTGAATGCACCTGGGGATTTGGCGGAATTCGTAGGTAGCGCGACGGACATCACCGAGCGCAAGCGGGCCGAGATGTTGCTGGCCGGCGAGAAACGGCTTCTCGAAATGATCGCCAGGGGGGATTCTCGCGCGCGCATCCTCGATGCCCTATGCCGGCTCGTCGAAGAACTGGCCAGCGGTTCTCTGTCTTCAATCCTTTTGTTCGACGCGAAAACCAACCAGGTTCGGCAAGGCGCAGCGCCTGGCCTGCCAATAAAATACACCGAAGCAATTGACGGCCTCGTCATCGGCCCCTGCGCGGGTTCGTGCGGAACGGCCGCTTACCGCGCAGAGCAAGTGATCGTCTCTGACATCGCCAGCGATCCGCTGTGGGCAGATTACCGCGCTCTGGCCCTGGCGCACGGGCTGCAAGCGTGCTGGTCCACGCCGATACTTTCGTCAGCAGGCAAGGTGTTGGGCACCTTCGCAATCTACTACCGCGAACCGCGCAGCCCCACCCCGCAAGACCATGAGCTCATCGGGCAGATCACCCATCTGGCGAGTATCGCCCTCGAGCGCGAGCAGGCCGAAGAAGCGCTGCGGCAGGCGCAGGCGGATCTCGCGCACGTCAGCCGGGTGACCACCATGGGTGAACTGACCGCCTCCATAGCCCATGAAGTCAACCAGCCACTCACTGCGATCGTCAATAATGCCAGTGCTTGTCTGCACTTGCTGGAACCCGCGACGAAGCACCCCGGCGAAGGCCGACCGGACGCTTTTGTGGATTTCCAGGAAGTTCGAGACGCGCTGACGGAAATCGTTGACGATACCAACCGAGCGAGTGCCGTCATTGCCAGAGTTCGGCAGTTGGCGAAGAAAGCGCCGTTCGAGAAGACCCTTCTGAACTTAAGGGATGTCGTTGCCGATGTCTGCGCGCTTGCCCGGCATGAGTGCGCTGCGCGCCAGACAGCGATCCGCGTTGAGTTGACCGATGACCTTCCGCCCGTTCTTGGAGACCGTGTGCAACTCCAGCAGGTTCTCCTGAACCTGGTCGTCAATGGAATGGATGCGATGAACGCCGTCGAGGAATCGAAACGTGTCCTGATAATCTGCGGGCGTAGCCAAATACGCGGTAGAATATCTGAGGCCTGCCTCGGCGTGCAGGATGCGGGCACCGGTTTCAAACCTGCGGAAATGGACCGGCTTTTTGAGGCGTTCTACACGACGAAACCCCACGGCATGGGTATGGGTTTGGCCATTTCTCACTCGATCATCGAGGCGCATGGTGGCCGTCTCTGGGCGGAGCCAAACCAGGGGCCAGGAGCAACGTTCTTGATTAGCCTGCCTGTCGCGCCGAAGCGACCGGGCGAAGGCGGGCCTGTCGCGTCGGAGCGCCTTGTCGAGGGCGGACACGCCGCCGGCGCCAAGGCATGATCGCATTTCAGCAAACACAACCCCGACACTCGACACCCGCATACCTTTGTTTGGCCTGTACCAAGGGACAGTAGAATTCTCATATCGCGTACGGTTATAGTGAGGCATGAATGGTCTCGCGGAAGACGAAGAAATGAATGGAAAGAAAATGCTTGAAGACCTCGTCGTTTCAATTGTGGACGATAACGTCTCGGTGCGCCGGTCAACCCGGAGACTCCTCCGCTCCTCCGGGTTCCGAGCCGAGGCGTTCGCGTCCGCCGAAGAATTTCTGGATTCGGAATGGGCTGGAGCGACAGCCTGCCTGATCCTCGACCTCCGAATGACCGGGATGAACGGTTTGGAATTGCAGCGCCACCTCAGTCAGAACGGTAACCGCGTTCCGATTATCTTCTTGAGCGCCCACGCTTCCGAAGAGGATGAACGTTCCGCCCTCAATGCCGGCGCGGTCCAGTTTCTTCGTAAACCAATCAGCAAAGAGGCATTGCTAAGCGCCATCCGCGATGCGCTTGGAATGCCCTCATAACGCCGGGTCGCGGGCTCAGCCGAGCCCTTAGCCCGCAGCCCAAACCCTGTAGGGGGAATGGCCCTTACTTAGTTCCTAAAACTTTCCGTGAGAGGCGCTTGCGCCGACCCGGGTGTGGCGCGTCCTCGAAGATGATGCTGCGGGAGAGCATTTCCATTTGTTTGAGTTGTTGGCGCAGTTTTCGGTAGTTGGTGGTGGCGTCCTTCATTTTGACGAACTGCTCTGCGGTCAGGGAGAGGGTAACCGTCTTTTGCGCCACTTTGCGTGTCCATTGGTAACCGGCACCGCCCCCTTTGCGCGCGATGCGGTCTTGGACCGAACCTTGGCTGATGTAGCCCACTTGGCCGCTGCACTCATCGAACGCACATCACCCGCCGAAAACAACTCGAAAGAGCCGCAGCGAGAACGCTGAAGGCATTGGAGGTATACCACGAACTTGGTTCACCGAAGGCGCAGCGCCTTGATACGCGACGCCAGCGTCGTGGGCTTCATATCGAGCAACTCGGCCGCGCCGCCGGGGCCGAAGACTTTGCCGGCGCTTTTTCTCAGCGCCGCAGTGATGCTCTCGCGCTCCTGGCGCTTCCAGTCTTCGCGCGTGAGGACAGACGCGGTCTCGTCAGGCGGCAGTTTCGTCGGATTCGATGGGGGCGCGTCTGTCGGCGGCAGCTCGAAATGCAACGGGCCGCTTTGCGCGAGGATGACGGCGCGTTCCACGGCGTTCTGGAGTTCGCGGATGTTGCCGGGCCAGTCGTGAGCGGTGAGTTGTTCGGCATGAGCTTTGGTGAAACGCGGCAGCGGACGATTCATTTTCCGGGCGGTCACGCGGACAAAGTGCGCGGCAAGTGGGGCGATGTCTTCGCGACGCTCGCGCAGCGGTGGAATTTCGAGGGGAAACACAACGAGCCGATAGAACAAATCCTGCCGGAAACGGCCGGCGGCCACTTCTTTTTTCAGATCGCGGTTGGTGGCGGCAACAATGCGCACGTTGATCTTGCGCGTGCGTGTGTCGCCGACGCGTTCAATTTCCTGCTCTTGCAGGACCCGCAACAGCTTGGCCTGCATGGCCAGCGGGACTTCCCCAATCTCGTCGAGAAAGAGCGTGCCGCCGTCGGCGAGTTCGAACCGCCCGGGCTTGTCGCGCACCGCGCCCGTGAACGCGCCGCGCATGTGCCCAAAGAATTCGCTTTCGAAAAGGTTCTCGGGGATGGCGCCACAGTTGACCTTGATGAGCGCCCGATCTTTGCGCGGGCTGTGGTCATGGATGGCCCGAGCGACGAGCTCTTTGCCCGTGCCGCTTTCGCCAGTGACGAGCACGGTGGCCTCGGTGGGAGCCACGAGCTGGATCTGTTGCATCACTTTCCGCAGACCGGGACTCTCCCCAATGATGTCACCAAAGTCGTGGGCGCTGCGGATTTCCTCCAACAAATATTTATTTTCTTCTTCCAGCCGGGCGCGAAGAGATTCGATTTCCGCGAAGGCTCGAGCGTTGGCAATGCTTACGGCCGCGTGATCCGCAAAAACGCGCAGCCATCGAAAATCCTCATCCCCGAGGACGCCGGTGTCGAAGATGGCCAACACGCCCAGCACTTCGCCATGAAAGGTCAGAGGTTGCGCGGCAACCGTGTGGATGCCGAAGCGCTTTATCCACTCTGGCTCGGCAATCCAATCCTCATCGCCGCACAAGCCGGGCAGGAGCAACGGTTCGCCGGTTTTTCCTACGTGTCCGATTTTCCGCACGCCGAGAGGAAACCTTCGGAAGGAGCCATCAAGCCGGCCGTAATCGAGTTGAGGATCATCCGTATTGCCGGCGCTCGCCACGAGGTGCAGGCAACGAGTTTGGTCCGGGCATTCGGGACGAAAGCAGCAAATCGCGCAGATGTCGCCCGGCTCGATAAGCCAGATGCGCGCGAGCACGACATTCCGGCATTGGGCGATGCCACTGACTACCGATCGCAAAACTTCCGGCAACAACCGGTTCTGAGCCATAGTCACCATCACTTGCGGCAGATTCGCGACGTTCATGGACGGAGATTACGATAATGCGTAGCGGTTACAACGACCATTCGTAATTTACGAATTACCGTATCGGTAGGCAGCCGACCAAAATTGCCTAATAACCGCGTAATTCAATGGTTTTTGCAATCAGTTGAGCGTTGGCACGGATCATGCGATGAAGGCTGCATCGCTGCAAAACGCAGCACTGAAGCAAAGCATACTCGATTGCATGAATACCTTTCCGCCGTTACCGCCGTTCACCAAGGAAACCGCGCGCCAGAAAGCCCAGGCCGCCGAAGCCGCATGGAACACGTATTCCAGAGCGCGTCGCGCTTGCCTATACGGAGGATTCTGAATGGCGCAACCGCGCCGAGTTTGTCAACGGCCGGCCCGCGATCATCGAACTACTGCGGCGCAAATGGGCGCGCGAACTCGACTACCGATTGAGAAAGGAACTCTGGGCCTTCACTGGTAATCGCATCGCTGTGCGTTTCGAGTATGAGTTTCATGACGACACCGGCCAATGGTATCGCGCCTACGGGAACGAGAATTGGGAGTTCGCCGCCAATGGCCTCATGCAGCGCCGGTTTGCAAGCATCAACGATCTGCCGATTGCCGAGGCGGAGCGAAAGTTCCGCTGGGAACGGACCTCGAACACTACCTGACTTCGGTTGCAGTTCAACTTGGCGATTAGCGTCGTGCGAGCCGGGTTCCAGCGTTCCTTTGAACCTCCGAGAACCTAGTTAGTTGCGGCAAGGGCCTGAAGATCCTTTGGCCCTTCTGCGTGGGATTCTCGCTGTACTTGTGTTGAGCAGAATTAAAACGAACAGAAACAACGATTAAGCCACGGAGCCGTGGAACAAAGTCAGTAAAAACGAAATCACAGATAATCCAAATACAAAAAAAATTATGAATACGACTCAAATTTCCAAAGAAAACCCTGTGTCGCGAGCGGATCGGTCTCCGCAAACATCTTATCAACCGCCGAAAGAAACGCCCATGCGTGGTTCCGCTGTCCAATCCGTCCCAAGTCTCAGGACAGGAGACGCGACGAATTCTAAGGCATGGGTTGCGAAGGCGGCGAAACAGCCAATGGTGTTGGAGACCGTTGATCTCGGACCGCTCAGGGCCGAGGACGTTGAAGTCGCCGTCGAACACTGCGGTTTGTGTCACTCCGATCTCTCTGTCTTGAACAATGACTGGGGCATTTCGCAGTACCCCGCGATTCTCGGCCACGAGGTCACCGGCCGGATCACTGCCATCGGTCCAAACACCAAGGGACTGGCGGTCGGACAGCGCGTCGGCGTCGGCTGGTTCTCGGGTAGCGACATGCACTGTCGCCAGTGCATGTCGGGAAACCATCACCTTTGCCCGCAGGCGCAAGCGACGATCATCGGCCATCGCGGCGGGTTCGCGACCCACATCCGCGCGCACTGGGCGTGGACCATCCCGTTGCCGGAGAAGCTCAACTTCGCCGACGCCGGGCCGCTGCTCTGCGGCGGCATCACCGTCTTTAGCCCGCTGGCGATGTACGCCAAGCCGACTGACCGCGTCGGCATCATCGGCATCGGCGGGCTGGGGCACATGGCCGTGAAGTTCGCCGCCGCGTACGGCTGCGAGGTGACAGCGTTCACGTCGAGCGAGAGCAAGTTCGATGAAGCCAAAGGTTTCGGAGCGAATCACGTCGTGTCGAGCAAGGACTCGGCGGCGATCAAGAAACACGGCGGCCGCTTCGACCTCCTGATCAGCACCGTGAACGTGAAGCTCGATTGGGACGCGATGATCGGCACGCTCGCGCCCAACGGCCGGCTGCATGTCGTCGGTGCCGTGCTGGAACCGATCCCGATCGCAGCCTTCTCGCTCATCCTGCAGCAGCGCAGCGTCTCAGGTTCGCCGACTGGCTCGCCGGTGGCGATCGAGACGATGCTGGACTTTGCTTCACGGCACAACGTCGTTCCGCAGACCGAGCACTTCCCGATGAGGAAGATCAACGAGGCGTTCGCCCGGCTTGAATCCGGGAAAGCACGTTACCGGATCGTGCTGGACGCGGATTTCTGATCCGCTTGACCATCGAATTGTTTCTAGTGGCAAAACGTTTTCGAGGTAAACAACCATGAGCAGCCCACAAAAGACAGCCGTCGTGACGGGAGCATCGCAGGGGATCGGCGCGGGAATCGTGAAAGCGTTTGTCGAACACGGTTTCAACGTCGTAGCCAATTCCCGGAAGGTGACCCAGTCCACCGAGGTCGCGGCTTCCAGCCACGTCGCTCTGGTGGACGGCCACATCGGCGAGCCGGCAACCGCCGCCAGGATCGTCGAAACGGCGCTGTCTCGCTTCAAGTCGATCGACGCACTGGTGAATAACGCCGGCATCTTCTTCACCAAGCCGTTCACGGACTACACAGCTCAGGACTTCAAGTCGCTCGTCTCGACGAACGTCGAGGGGTTCCTATACGTCACCCAGCTCTCCATCAAGCAAATGTTGGCGCAGAAGACCGGCGGGAGCATTGTCACGATCACCGCGGCCCTGGCTCGCAACCCGATCCGGGGCGTCACGGCGGCGGTGCCGATGATCACCAAAGGCGGTCTTGAAACAATCACCCAGCATTTGGCAATGGAGTACGCGAAAGACGGCATCCGCGTGAACGCCGTCGCACCGGGCACCGCCTACACGCCGCTTCACCGGGACACCCCCAAGGACGTGATGGAGAGCCTGTCGCCGATGGGTCGGCCTTCGACGGTCAAGGAGATCGCGGACGCGGTCATGTTCCTGACCGACGCCGTGACGGTCACAGGTGACATCCTGTACGTCGATGGCGGCGCTCATTTCGGCCGCTGGTAATTGAAAGGAATATTCGTCATGACCACAAACATAACGACCGCCGAGGACTGTCTCGCCCCGCTCGGTATCAAGCTCCCGGCGCCGATCCTCGTTCCGAGGGAGTGCCAGCGACGGCCATCGTGAACGGCGAAAACATTCGAAATTGATGGAGGAGCACATGCAGGCGCCAGGCAGTAACAACAAAAGAACACAAACAAGAAAGCAAGGAAGCACATGAACACGAGACAAACCAAAGACAAGACTCATTGGCTCGCCCACAGCAAATTATCATGCCTGGCGGCGGCGGCAATGCTTGCATTCTCAGCTTTCCAGGGCGTTGCTCAACAGGCCCCTTCACAGCCGGTAAAGAACGTCGTCCTCGTCCATGGGGCCTTTTCGGACGGGTCGAGCTGGGCCAAAGTCATTCCTCTGCTTGAGGCCAAGGGGCTTCATGTGACGGCGGTGCAGAATCCACTTTCTTCGCTGGCGGATGACGTCGAGGCAACGCGACGGGCCATTGCCAAGCAGGATGGCCCGGTAATTCTTGTGGGCCATTCCTGGGCTGGCATGGTGATTAGCGAGGCCGGGAACGACCCAAAAGTTGCCGGACTTGTTTATGTCGCGGCGATTGTGCCCGACGAGAATCAGTCAGCCGCCGACGTGCTCAAGCCCTATTCGCCGCCTCCTGGTCTTGCCGAAGCAAAGCCGGATGCCGCCAGATTCCTTTCGCTAAACCGCAAAGGAATCGACGAGGACTTCGTCCCCGATCTTCGGCCAGCCGAACGAGCCATCATCTATGCAACTCAGGGCGCGTGGAATTCGGCATGTCTGGCTGATAAAGCGTCGGTCCCGGCCTGGAAGTCAAAATCATCGTGGTTCATTGTCGCAGCCGACGACCGGATGTTGCCGCCCGAGTATGAGAAGGCAGTCGCGGTCCATATCCATGCAACAACGACGACTCTCGCCGCCGGCCATGTGCCAATGCTATCCAAACCAACGCAGGTAGCCGCCGTAATCATCGAGGCTGCCAACACACCCTTCACCGCGCTCGATGCCGCCCACGCAAGTGCTAAATTCGTATTTCCGGCCAACTTCCAGACTCAGGAGATTCAGACCGATGGCGCGACAATTCATGTCCGAGTCGGCGGACAAGGCCCGGCGGTCGTGCTGCTCCACGGATTCGGAGACACAGGCGATATGTGGGCGCCTATGGCTGCCGAGCTTGCACACGACAACAGAGTGGTCGTGCCAGACCTGCGCGGCATGGGGCTTTCCTCACATCCCGCCGGTGGCTATGATAAGAAAACACAAGCAGCCGATATTCGGTCCGTTCTTACTCAACTCGGTATCGACCATGCCGCAATTGTTGGGCATGACATTGGCGCAACGGTTGCATATGCCTATGCCGCCCGTTACCCCGATAAAACCGACCGGCTGGTGGTGATGGATGCGCCGGTGCCGGGCATTCCACCTTGGGACGAAATCGTGCGTAGCCCTGCGCTCTGGCATTTCTCTTTCGGCGGTCCCGATGCTGAACGGTTGGTGGCTGGCCGCGAACGCATTTATCTTGATCGTTTTTGGAACGAATTTGCGGGTGATCCGTCGAAAATCGACGAAGCAACCAGAGTCCATTACACTGCGTTTTATGCGCGACCGGGTGCCATGCATTCCGCTTTTGCCCAGTTCCTCTCAATTCCCAAGGATGCTGAAGATAACAAAGTTTCAATGACGACCAAGCTAACTATGCCGGTGCTCGCGATTGGCGCCGCAAAAGCGTTTGGTGCAAACGTGGCCATCGTCATGCGCAACGCGGCCGATAATGTGACCGAAGTCTTGATTGCAAATTCGGGCCATTGGCTGATGGATGAACAACCTACCGCTACAATTGCTGCCGTACGTAATTTCCTCGACCGGAAAACCACAACCCAATCCCTAAAACTCGGGAAATAGGTGTCAACAAATTCAGATCACAATGACTAAACAGATACATCTCACGCGGCGGTCACCCTACTACTGGCGTGTAACGATTAATCGTCCCCCGCTTAACATCTTTGGCCCGGACACGATTCCGCAGCTCAACGACGCCATTACCGCGATCGAAACTGACGAGCAGGTCAAAGTCGTCGTCTTTGACAGTGCGATCGAAGGCTTCTTTCTCACTCATTACGATTTCCTCGCGAAGATTGAGGATACAACCAGTCTGCCTCCGGGACCTACAGGGTTGCAGCCTCTGCCAGACATGTTGGTGCGCTTGAGCCGAGCACCGGTTGCGTCGATCGCATTAATTCGTGGACGCGCCACCGGTGTCGGAAGTGAGCTTGCCCTTGCCTGCGACATGCGTTTCGCCAGCCGCGAAAAAGCGATCTTATCGCACTTCGAAGTCGGGGCCGGAATCGTGCCTGGCGGCGGTCCAATGGCGCGATTGCCGCGTTTGATCGGACGTGGCCGCGCGCTTGAAGTATTTCTAGGAGCCGACGATTTCCCCGGCGATCTGGCCGAACGGTACGGATACGTCAATCGGTCGTTACCAGACGCAGAGCTTGATGAGTTTGTCGATTCGTTAGCCAACCGGATCGCGTCGTTCGACAAGCGAGTGATCAGCGAAACCAAGCGCTTTGTCGACGTAGCGAGTTTGCCACCGGACTACGAAATCGCACCAGAGTGGGACGTTTGTTTTGCCTCAATCATGCGAGCGCCCGCGCAAGAGAGGATCAAGAAGTTGATGGAACAGGGCTTTCACAAGCCGGGCGATGTAGAAAACCGTTTGGGGCACTACGTCGGCCAAGTCGGTCGCTAGCGGCTAACAAAAGGAAAATCCAAATGTCACATCACGCTTCAGGTCCCAACTTTGATTTTCCGCGCGGAGATGCCCGATTGGACATGACCGATCTCTACGCGTTCACCAAGCCAGGCGACCCTGACAAATCTATACTGATCCTCAATGTGCATCCGTCTTTCAGGTTGGACTCGCCGGAGCCGACAACGAGTGAGCCCTTCAAACCAGGAGCCCTATACGAGATCAAGATCGACACGAACGGCGATGCAGTTGCCGATTTCGGCTGCAGTGTGCAGTTCTCGTCTTCGGGAGATGGGAAGCAGACTGCGACAGTGCGCCGTCTACAGGGCACGCGAGCAGGTAGCGTGGGCGATGGCGATGAAGTTATCGTCCAGCAAGCGCCAGTGTCAGTCGGAAAGGAAGCCTTGGTGACACAAGTCGGCGACTTCCGTTTTTTCTTCGGTTGGCGCAGCGATCCGTTCTTTTTCGACGTGAACGGCAATTTCAATCACATGCAGTTTACCGGGGACGATTTCTTCAAAGACAAGAATGTTTGCAGCATTGCGCTTGAACTTCCCAATTCAGAACTCGGAACTAACAAGGTCGGAATCTGGGCTCGCACAATAGATAAGACTGCAGACGGCTGGATCCAGGCGGATCGAGGTGGAAGACCATTGCAGGCGGTCTTCCTACCCGGAGAAAAGAAAGAGGAGTACCTTACCGGCGAGCCAGCAAATGACGATCGCTTCATCGGCGTCTTTGCCCACGAGTTGGAACACTCGGGCGGCTATTCGCGCGAGGAGGCAAAGAACGTCGCGAGTACGTTGTTACCGGACATGCTTTCTTATGACCCTCGCGAGCCGGTGCGCTACCCGCACAATGGCCGCACACTAACGGACGACGTTGTCGATCTTTTCTTCTCTATCTACACGAACCGAAAAGTCACGGATCAGGTCGGGCCGCACGGCGACCTGCTGGACGAGTTCCCGTACCTCGGGCCGCCACACAATGTGGTGAAACAATTGTAAGGAGGAATCTATGTCAGCAGTGAAGCTAGATGATGCACGGCGCGTGATCAGCGCGGCCGAGAAGAAAGCCAGGGAAATTGGGCAGCCAATGAATATCGCGGTGGCTGACGAAGGCGGAAACATAGTCACCCACATTCGTATGGATAACGCCTGGATTGGCAGCATTGATATCTCTATGAAGAAGGCTTACACGTCGCGCGCATTCGATATTGAAACCATAGATTTGGCAAAGCATTCACAGTCAGGAGGCCAGTTCTTCGGCATTCATGCGTCAAACGATGGCAAGATCATGATTTTCGCTGGCGGCATCCCGCTGAAGCGCGAGGGCAAAGTAGTAGGTGCAATCGGTGTCAGCGGTGGTAGCGGCGATCAGGACCATGCCGTCGCGACAGCTGGCGCAGCTGCATTTTAATGATGTCACAATGGCCGGAAACTGACCGGCGACGCGGCGTAAGAACGACTTGGAAGCGAAACCGATTCGTTAGGCAATCGCGATCATTTTGCTGACGCGGCTTCTTTGGCGCACTGCCAGAATTTTTCCGCGGCTGGGCTGAGTCGGCCTTTTGTCCCGACGATGCCGACCGCGACCGGTTTCGGCTCAGGAGTTAGGTACAAAAATTTGACGCGGTTTCCTAAACTGTGACCCAACACGTCTGCACCCAAAGCGACCCCGGTTCCTGCTTCGACGGCCG
>WNGL01003562.1_pt1 | contig 18690 bp, 9 predicted proteins | sample 5400591 | NCBI WGS metagenome assembly WNGL01 (sample SAMN13153377, study PRJNA577476) | soil metagenome | isolation source: 80 cm soil or saprolite under Garry oak tree replicate 1 | place: USA:California | collected 2016-06-15 | reverse complement strand
TCTACCCGAGTTGGCGGCTTCCCTTAACAGTCTCGGATCACGATTGGCGGAGATGGGTCGTGTCCATGAGGCGCTCGAAGCTGTACGCGAGGCCGTGAGCATCAGGCGCAGGCTTGCCGAGATGAGCCCGGACGCGTATTTGCCGGATCTGGCGGCGTCACTTAGTAGCCTCGGCGCTTGCCTAAGCGCTCTTGACCGCTCAGCAGAAGCTCTTGAGGCGGTGACTGAGGCTACTGTCCTGTACCGTCAGTGCGCCGAGGGCAGTCCGGACGCGTATTTGCCGGATCTGGCGGCGTCACTTAGTAGCCTCGGCGCTTGCCTAAGCGCTCTTGACCGCTCAGCAGAAGCTGCCTCCTTCGTATATGAAGAGGCTTCGGCAGCTCACCGATCTCTCGCAGCCGGACATTCCGATTCTATCCTTCCGAAGTTGGCGTCCTCGTTCCGCAGCCTTACAAACCAGCTCATGCTTGGCGGCTATAAGGACGCCGCGGTGAGCGCAATGGAGGAATGTGTTTCAGCGCGCCGCCAGCTTGCTCAGGAAAATCATCAAGCATATCTCCCCACACTTGCAGCCAGCTTGTATGATCTTGCACGGCTGCATCAACGACTAGGGCGGACGGAGGATTGTGTCCTTGCTGCCCGGGAGGCGACTGACCTGTACGAATCACTAACTACTGGTCAACCGCAACGATTTACGAAATGCCTCGCCAACTCGCTCGAGACCCTTGGTGAGGGACTGATTTCCATGGGTAATCTCAAAGAGGCTCGCGAGCCAGTTTCCAAGGCAGTTCGTCTTCGCCGCAATCTTGCGGCAGCTGAACCTTCGGAGCTGTCTAACCTTGCAAAGACGCTCGCTACTCTCGGAGAACTATTGGAAAGTCTCGATCGACTCGAAGAGGCGCAAACCGCCTTCCGGCAAGTCAAGGCTCTAGAACGACAAATCAGTGCAACTGGTGTAAGCAATTAACGTTCTTAGTGCATGCTGCGCAAGACCTCGGCGGCGTCACGGGATGCGCGGATGCTCCCTTTCCAGTCACCTGCATAGAGCCTCTGCCGTTGCGTCGGTGGTAAGTAATCGGTGATCCCGTGGGGCGGAGCGCGCCGGGGTCGCGACACGCCGGGTTTGGTACGTGACGTCGCTGTTGTAACGGTGTGTGCTGGGTCACGTGTCTCCCGTGCCGGTGATCGATGAGGATGCTGATGTCGGTTACTGGCGTGCCCGCGCCGGGCGGGCCGAGGCGCGGGTTGCAGAGCTGGAGGCCGCGACGGCCACGCTGCCGCAGGACACCCCTGCCGGAGAACTGGTCCGGCTGGCCAAGATCAGATGGCGGGTTGAGATGGTCTTTACGCAACTGGCAAAAAGGGCGGTGCGGCCCGTCGGGGGAAGTTGGGAGCACGTAGCGGATCTTGACGTCGCCGTCGGTGACGACCACGCGGTCAATGAGCAGCTCGGCCAGCTGCCGCCGCTGGGCGAAGGTGGCGGTGGCCAGCCCGGCCCGGATGGTCTGGCAAAAGGCCTCGATCCCGCCGGCGACGGCACCGAGTTCCAGCCGCTGGCTGGCGGCGGCGTCCAGCTGGCGCTGCTGGGCGAGCAGGGTGTCGCGGCGGCGGTCCAGGTCCTGGCGCTTGCGGGTTAGTTCCGGCAGGGTGATGACCTCGGCGAGGTAGGCGTCCAGCAGCCGCTGCTGCTGGCGGTCCAGCTGGCCCAGGGCCTGGCCGATGGCGGACTGCCGGGCCTGGAGTTCCTGGGGCAGCCAGGCGCCGCCTTGGGCCCGGGCCAGCGCGCGGGCGATGTGGGCGGGGTCGGTCAGCAGCGCGCACAGGCCGGCCCAGACCAGCTCATCCAGCTGAGCGGCGGGGATGTAGCGGGCGGTGCAGCGCTGTCCTTGCGCAGCGCGCAGCGGGTCGGTGCGGCCGCGGCACAGGTAGTAGCGGTAGCCCTTGGCGGCCTGGCGGCCGGTGCAGGACAGCCGGCACGCGCCGCAGCTGACCAGCGCGCGCAGCAGGTACTCGTGCCGGGTGTTGCGGGCCGCGCCCTGCTGGTTGGCGTCCAGCTTGGCCTGGACCCGGGCGAAGGTCTCCTCGGTGACGACCGGCGGGACCGGGACCGCGATCCAGTCTTCCTCCGGCCGCGGGGCATGGCTGTGGCCCGGCCCGGCCGGGCGCATCGCCGACTTGCGCGCCCGGGCCGGCGCCACCTGGGTGCGGTTGGTCAGCGCCCGGCCGGCATAGGCCGGGTTCCGCAAGATGCCGCGCACGCTGGCCACGTTCCAGCGCGGCCCGCCCATCGGGGTGGGCACCCCCAGATCGGTCAGCCGCCGGGCGAGCCGGTAGATGGTCGCCCCGGGTTCGAGGTACCAGTCGAACAGCTGGGCGGCCAGCGCCGCCTCCCCAGGCTCCAGCCGTACCGCAGACGCGTCGCGGGGCCGCCCGGGGTCCAGCCGGTACCCGAACGGCGCCGTGGTCCACGGCAGCAGCGTGCCCGCCCGCAGCCTGGCCAGCCGGCCGCGGCGCATCCGCTCGGCGATCAGCGTCCGCTCATACTCCGCCACCGCCCCGCGGATCTGCAGCAGCAGCTGGTCATGGGGATCGGCGCTCATCGGCCGGTCCAGGAACTCCACCTGGCAGCCGCGCCCGGCCAGCTCCTCGATCAGCAGCACCTGGTGGACGTAGTTGCGGGCCAGCCGGTCCGGCGCGGTCACCAGGACCACGTCCAGATCGGCCAGCGCCGCATGATCGCGCAGCCGGTCCAGCCCCGGCCGGCTCAAGCGGGCGCCGCTATACCCGTCATCACGGTAGACGTGCTGGTCATCCAGCTCCCAGCCGCGCTCGGACACCGCCGCGCGCAGCCGGTCAAGCTGCTGCTCGATACCCTGCGCCTGAGCCTGGCGGGTAGTCGAGACCCGCGCATACAACGCCACGCGCATCAGCGTCCTCCTCAGCGATCAGCGCCAGGCCGGGCAGGCCGCCCTGCCGTGCCAGACGCGCCAGCAGCCGGCAGGCCTGATCCCGCCGGCGCTCGCCGTCGCGGCTGGGGCTGTACTGGCGGCAGACGGTCCAGGTCCGGGTCATCAGGCTCTCCTGCCAGGGCGACATCACTCTGGAGAACAGATGCCCGCAACCGCAGCGGCCGGCGCCACCAGGTCAGGCTCAGCCGCACCCGCCGCACACAGCAGAATTTGTCATTTGTGATTAGACCATCGAGCATGACTACCGCGAGCTGAAGACCGGCCTGGGCCTGGACCACTTCGAGGGCCGGTCCTGGACCGGCTGGCACCGCCACGTCACCCTCGCCGTCCTGGCCCAGGCCTTCATCACCATGATCCGCACCGACCCAAAAGCCCCTGCGCCGGGATGACCCTCTACCAGGCCCTGCACGAACTGCAGATCGTGCTCGCCCTCATCCTTGACGCAGGTCGGGCAGGTCGCTGGCATCGGCGGGGGCGACCTAGTCGGCAGGGCGCTTGTTGCTGCGGGCCCCGGCCTTGATGCCTGCGTTCCGGCCCCAGACACGCTCACGGTCGGACAAGTCAGCAAGCTGGCGGGCGATCTGCTTGCGGTCGGGCTCGTCATCCCCGCGGACCTCCCCGATGAGGGTGGTGGTGCGCTCGCGGACTTGCGCGCGCCATGCCCTGAATTCGTCTTCGGATGCGGAGGCCGACGGCGGCTCGGTGTCGAGGATGTCCTGCGCGTACTTCTCGAGCAGCGCATCGACGGGGCGGCGGGGGCCGAGGTAGCTGGCTTCGGCCGATCCTGGCCGTCCGGCGAGGACGTAAATCTTGTAGAGGTCGAACAGGCGTTCCGTTCGCCGCGCCGCCACAATGCGGCGTTCCATGCCCCAGTCGGAACGGGTGATCCAGCGAGGGTTCGGGGACCCGTCTGGTTTCAGCGCGGGGGCAATGTAGGCCTCGCGGGCGCCTGGTGCCCGGTCCCAGGCGTTCCGCTCGTCGCGGCGCAGGGGCGCGAACGCGCGGCTGTCCAGTTGCAGCTGGTGTTTGGCCAGCAGGTACTCCTCGAGGAACCCCGCGTTTTGTGGCCAGCGGAAGTCGGCGAGGGTCTGCAGCAGGACTTCGCGGACGGGCGGGCTGCTCCGCGCTGGGCGCATCCCCGCGCTGGCCGTGCGCCGTAGCTCGCCGATCAGCCGGTCGCGCCGGTCATCTAGCCGCTCCAGCACACTCACCTGTGCGACTAGGTCTGCGACGGGTACTCCTTCATCGCGCACGTCGTCCATCAGCCGCTGCTGGAGCTGCAGGGTTTCCTCCAGTGTCGCGGCAAGCTCGTCTCTGACCGCAGGCATGTTCACAGTGGCCATCTTAGCTGTAATTCCATGTGATACGAGCATGGCGGAAGCTTGCTAGGCTTCTGATCAGCAATAAAAACTACCAAATTCCATGTTGACATCCCATGGATGCCCATGCCATGCTTGCATGGTAGTCCATGCGGGGGGCGCATGGAGAGGGTGGGTGCCTTGGGGGGGCCAGGCTCGCGAAGGAGGCCCGGGGATGCTGAGAATGATCAGCGGGGACAAGGACCCGCAGCGGGCAGGTACACGGCGCCGGTTCCCGGCACGACGGCTGCACCTTGTCGACATCGAGAACCTGGCCGGCGACTCGCTGCCAAGCCTTCGCCAGGTCCGCCAGGCGCAAGGCCTTTACGCCGATTGCCTCGCCTTCGGCGCAATGGATCAGGTGGAGGTGGCCTCGAGCCACCTGACACTGCTGAACGCGGCGCTCGGCTGGCCGCATGCCCGCTACCAGATCCGGTCCGGGCCCGATGGCGCCGACCTGGCCCTGCTGGACGTGCTGCGGCACGAGAACGTCGCCGGGCGGTTCACGCATGTAGCGATCGGGTCTGGTGATCACCTGTTCGCCGAAGAGGCAGCACACCTCGCCGCCCAGGGCGTCTGGGTGACCGTGGTGAGCCGACGGCGCAGCCTGTCACCGCGGCTTGCCCTGGCCGCCCGCGAGGTGATCTTCCTCGACACCGTGGCTGAGGCTGCGTGATGCCCGAGCAGAGGCTGGGCGCGGCGCCCGCGAAGAAGGATTTCGCCGCAGGTCTGCAGCAGCGGGGGCCAGACCGGCAGGTTCGGCTCCCGACCCAGCCCCCAGTCGTGGTCATTTTTTCGTTCAAGCCCGTGGGGCAACTCCAACTCCACCGCCTCGCCGATTATGTCGTCTTCCACTGCGTCACCTGTCGGCAGAGCAAGACGGCGAACGTACTCGCGACGAGGAAGGGCGATTGGAAGCAGATGGTCTGCTGCGCCTGTTGTAAGTCGGACCGCGACAAGGCGAGGAAGGCCGCAAGGCCAAAGCGGCTTCCAGCGCAGGCACTGCAGCGGCCGTCGAGGAAAGCTAGGGTCAAGCAAGTCAAGCAAGTCAACGGATTGCCGGCAACATCCAAGGGAGACGAACCTGAGCTCAGGAGCCGACAGCCGGGGGCGGACCGCTTGCTCGGATTCTTCCGCGCTGCTGGCGTCGAAGCCGAACTCGAGCACGGCGGGTGCCTGCGTATCAACGGAAGCGAGACCGGGCCCATGGCCCAGCTACCACCAGCCGAGACACCCGACTGGATTAACACCGTCAATGAGATTGCACTGAAGTACGTCCGCGACAAGTTCATCAAAGCGGTAGAAGACAATACCCGCCTCGGTGACGATCTTCGCGCTTCGCTGCTGCCGCGCGAGAGAGGCTTCGCGATCATGCGTGGTGACGTGCGGCTGGCGGTCATCCACCCCGCCCACGCCTTCATCCCACACCGCCCGTTCATCTGCGCGAACTTCCTGGCACCGGGACCCCACTGGCAGCAGGTAGCCAACGTCCTCCACGACGCCGAAGCGGATCTGGTGGCTGAGCGGAAGCGCGAACAGGAAGCCAAGGCGGCCGCGGAGGCAGCTGCAGCGGCGGATGCCGAGCGAAGGCGCGCAGCCGCGCAGCGGCGCATCGACCAACTGCCAGACAACCTCGCCCCGCAACTGATCGACGCCTGCCTGCACGCTAGCCGCCGGATACGCCTTGAGAGGCAAGTGGCCTACGACCGCCCCGTGGTCCTGAAGTTCGACATCGGCGAGCTGACGCTGCTGCCAATCGCGGGGACCGAAACCCGCTTGCGCATGCCGTTCCGCCTCACCAAAGGGACAGAGATCCTGAAAGGGGAGCTCGTCCTTGGTGACAGTGACCCCCTGCCGCTCTTGATCGGCCAAGGTGTCGCTGACAACGTCGCCATCACGGCTTGGACCTGCGCGCTCCTCGGCTTCGCCGACGCGACGTGCATCGAACTCGAGCCGACCGAGCCGAAGGCGCGGCGCGCGTCGGCGAGACGGCACTGGCAGTCGCCCTCTTCGGTATCGCTGCGACGCCCCTCGGCGTCAGCCCTACCACGAACGCAGCGATGGCCGAGCCACCTCGAGCCGGTTGGCCATTGGGTCCGCTACAGCGGCTCATTCGTGGCCGGCCACCGGCGGCACCTTCCCGATGGCTGGACGGCCAGCGTCGAGGCCCGTGACCGGGCCCGGCAAGTCGGGATCATCCTCCACCCGCACGAGACATGGGTCCAGCCACACGCTCGCGGCATCCCTGAGGACATCGAGATGCGCTTCCAGTGGCATGCACCGCCCGAGCTCGGCTCTTTCGTATACAGCCCACGAGGCAAAATTCCAGGCAGTAACAAGGAATGAAGATAAGACGTTGAGGAGTCTTATGCAGCCGGACATGTTGACGGAGGTGTCGTGAAACTTGTTCGCGCAATGGCCGGACTGATTCGATCGTGGTTAGGCTTTGCGCTATGAGGGAGGCTTCGTCCTGAGCCGTGTCACACCGAATCTGAGACACGCGTCCTCGGACGGATGATCGCCGAGCTGGGAGAGCTGGTGAGAAGTTGATGAGCGGGAGCATTGCGGGCGGCGGGAGCGAGCTCGAGGACCGGGATCAGCGGCGGGTGGCTGATCAGATTGATACCTGGCGCAAGCAGCTCATCAACCTCGCTCGGTCGAACCGCCTCCTATATTTCCGGCCTACGCGGATGTCTACGCTTGAGATCCCGTGCGGTCCCCATGAGCTTGTCGAGGTGGCGGATCGCCTTCTTGGCGGAGGGTCGTGGCGCTTCTACGAGCCTCTCGAGCCTGAGGTGGGCGAGCATACAGACGCCTCTGATTATAGGGATAGCGCGGTGAGTGAGGACGAACTGGTCACCTCGAAGACCACTCGCCGTGACCTGGGTAATGCGCTGCGATCGCTCGACCGTCGGTCGACTCAGGAGTTCATGGACAAGGGGATCTGGATCCTGTACCTGGCCGCAGGGATGCTGCATTGGACCGACCCTGATACCGGCGAGCGGGCGGAGAGCCCTCTCGTAATGATCCCTGTCCAGCTGTTCCGCGAGAACCCTCGTGAACCTTATGAGCTTCGGCGAGCAGATGAAGATGTCGTGCTGAATCCGGCGCTTGGCGTCAAACTCGCAGAATTCGGAATTGAGCTTCCTTCAATGGAAGAGGACGAGCCCGACATCGCGGCGACCCTGGCTAAATTTGACCGAGCTGTCGCGTCGCAACCGGGCTGGGAAGTCCGTCGGCGGCTCGTGATCGGCCCGTTCTCGTTCCACAAGGAGGTGATGTACCGGGATCTCTTGAAGAACGAAGAGAAAGTTTCGGAACATCCATTGGTTCGGGCTCTCGCCGTCGGAGCGAGGGAGGCCTTCGGCCTTGACTTCGACGTGATACAGGAAGACCGCCTGGATGAGGACGCTCCTCCAGAGAGCATCGTCACGATTCTGGATGCCGACGCCACTCAGCTGCAATGCATCACAGCCGCGGCAGCAGGCCGGAGCTTCGTGATGGACGGTCCTCCTGGGACCGGGAAAAGCCAGACCATCGCGAACATGATTGCTGAGCTGCTCGCCAACGGGAAGACGGTGCTGTTCGTGAGCGAGAAGGCGGCCGCGCTCGAGGTCGTGCACAAGCGCTTGCACGTAGCTGGTCTCGATGACTACTGCCTGGAGCTTCACAGCCACAAGGCCACTCGGAAGGAGGTAGCGCGGCAATTTGGCAGGGCACTGGAACGCCATCCTGTGGTGCCTCCGGCGATGGCGGCCACCGCCCTTGCTCAACTGGTGACGCGGCGCTCGGAGCTTTCCGCACGGGCGAGCGCCATGAACGAGATCCGGCAGCCTCTCGGGCGAAGCCTCCACGATGTCATCGGCCGAATCTCACAACTGCAAGATCTGCCGCAGGCGCCGCCGCCGGCAGAACTCGGGAGTTCGCTCGCGGCCGGCGATCTCACGCAGATATTGGTCGCTTCGAGGGAGATCGCCAGAGCCTGGGGCCCTGTGGAACGCGGCGAAGACTTCGTGTGGCGCGCCTTGGCGAGCACGGTGCTCGACTCGACACGGAAGCAGCGAACCCTTGAGCAGATCGGCGACGCCCTTCGGCACCTGGCTACTGTGCAGCGGGTATCAGCTGACGCTGCCGGCGCGTTGCTGCTCCAGGCTCCCACCGACTTCGAAACGAGCGAATCACTTGCCCGCGTACTGAGGCACCTCGAGTCTCGGCCCGCGGGCGTGCCCGAAAGCTGGATCAGCTGTGAGAATCTCGACGAGGTCGAGGCGCTTCTTCAGCAACGGCGACAACTCGCCCTTGCGCATGGGGCAGCTGAGAAGAAGCTGCTCGAGCTCGTCGGACCGCGATGGCGAGACGTGTCTCCGGTGGCGTCGGCGGAGCTGACGGCAGCACTAGATCGGCTCGCGTCCCTGCCGCTGAAGTTCGAGCTGCCGGACGTGATTCCCGCGCCGCAGCTGCGGACGATGGCATCGTTTCTCGATGAGAGCACCGATGTAATCGCGTCGGTGCAGGCGGACTCCGAGAGCATCGCGAGAGAGTTTGGTCTTCCGCTGAGCGGCATCTCACTTGCCCGCGCTGACCAGCTCGCGGAACTCGCATCACTAGTGGGGCAGGTGGCAAGGCCCGAGCCGGACTGGATCAACCCGGCGACCATTGAAGCGGTGGAGCATGCCGCGAAGGTTTTGCAGCCACTCAGTGCCGCGTTCAACCAACGCCGGGAACAGCTCGGCCGGGTCTTCACCGACGACGTGCTGACGCTCGATCTTGAGAGCCTGTGCCAGCGCTTTCAAACGGTGCACACCGGGTTCGGCAAACTAAGGGGCCAGTACCGTACGGACAAAAAGACCGTGGCGGCGGTCGCCCGCGTCGGCAAGGCTTCGAAAGACGTCGTGGCCCTGCTTCCGCAGGCTCTGGACTGGCAGCGCCGGACCCGAGAGCTCAGAGCCGCGGAGAGCCAGTACGCGGGCTTCCTCGGCCCCTACTACTACCGGTCGACAGAGAGTGACTTCGAGTCGATCGGTCACGCCCTTGAGAGTGCCAGACGCGCGCTGGAGATCGCCGGCCGCCATGTCAATGTCGAGGCCATGCGGCGGCAACTAGGGCGCGGCGGCACCCCGGCTGCCGATCTGCTGCCGGCCGCCACGCGCTTGAAGGGCTCGATCCAAGCGTGGAATGGGGCGGCGCCAGCCTTTCTCGGGCCGTTTGCCGACTCGCTGCGCACCAGCGAGCTCAGAACCGCATCCGAATGGTGTGTGCAAGCCAGTGGACCGATCGCGAGAATGGCTGATGTTGCGACCGCCGTAGTTGATGTCGTTGGAAGCCCTATCACGTTCGGCGAGCTACAGCAGTCGCTCGAAGCACGAGCGGTCGTTGCGACCGTCGAGCAGACAGTAGCGCGGGATCTCGAATCAGATAGCCGTCGGCTCGGCGAGGGTTATCGCGGCCTTGAGACGACCTGGGATGCGCTCGAGTCTTCGGTCGGCTGGGCTGCCCGGCTGCGCAGGCTGCTCGGCGGCCCTGCTACAACCTCGGCTGCAGGACGACTGACGTCGATCTGGTTGAACTGGTCCGAACTCGACACCGCGCTAAACCACTGGCACCGGTCACGCGACGTCATCGTGGCGAGCTTCCTCGATTTCCGAGCGGTCGAAGTGCGATCGGACCTCAACACGACGTTCGCGGATGTCTCCGACCTGTTGAATCACCTCGCCCGAACGATAGGGGACATCGACGAATGGGTCGAGTACCGGAGCACTCGCGAACGCCTGGACGAGCTGAATGTGGGCGGGGTCATCGACTTCTGCGAGTCGGCCCGTGTTGCCGCCCGACAAGTGCCGGAGGTTGTCGAGCGAGCATGCTTTGAGCGATGGGCAGACGAAGTGATCGAGAAGGACAGGGGGCGCCTCGGGCAGCTGAGAGCGGACCAGCTCAACCCGATATTGAGAGAGTTCCGCGAGCTCGACATCGAGCTGATCCAGCGGGCGGGCGGAAGAGCGGTAGCTGCGTGCAACGCGCGTAGACCGCGGACAACGATCGGCGCCGCCGGAATCATCAAGCGGGAGGCGGAAAAGCGGCGGCGCCACATGCCTGTCCGCAGGCTGCTCGAAGAGACCGGAGAGGTCGCGCAGGACCTGAAGCCGTGCTTCATGATGAGCCCGCTCACGGTCAGTCAGTTCCTGCCGCCAGCATTGCATTTCGACGCCGTCATCTTCGACGAGGCGTCCCAGGTCCGCCCCTCCGACGCGATCAACTGCATCTACCGCGGATCTCAGCTGATCATCGCGGGCGACGATCAGCAGCTTCCGCCGACGTCGTTCTTCGAGGCCGTGAGCGTCGTTGGAGACGACGAGTGGGAAGAAGACCAGTTCGAGGAGTTCGAATCCGTCCTCAAACTGGGCAAGGGCTCAGCAGGACTGCGCGAGCTTCCGTTGAAGTGGCATTACCGCAGCCAGCATGAGAATCTCATCGCGTACTCGAACCACTCCTTCTACGAAGGTCGGCTCGTCACGTTCCCCGGGGCCGCCGCCGAGGCCGGTGATCTCGGGGTCAAGTTTTATCCCGTGACCGCCGGTGTCTATCGGAGAGGCACGGCACGGGACAACCCGAAAGAGGCCGAGGTCGTCGTCGAGCGGGTCCTCCACTGGGCTAGGTACTCCCTTGAGAACCCGGCCCGTGCCGTGACGCTCGGCGTCGTCGCGTTCTCCGAGGCACAGGCCAGCGCCATCGAGGTTGCGCTCGATCGACGGCGTCAAGACCTTCCGGAGCTCGACTCATTCTTCGCGGAGGACCGCCTCGACGGCTTCTTCGTAAAGAACCTGGAGAACGTGCAAGGTGACGAGCGTGACGTCATGATCTTCAGCGTTGGCTACGGCCGTGATGAAAACGGCAAGCTCACGATGAACTTCGGACCGCTCAATCGGGAGGGTGGTGAGCGGCGCCTGAACGTCGCCATCACGCGTGCGCGGCGCCGGGTCGAGCTCGTCGCGTCCATTACAGGCACCGAGCCCGAGTTCGCGGCGAATCTCCGTGACGGCCCGCGCCATCTGCAGCGCTACCTCGACTACGCCGCCAGGGGGCCCGTCGCTCTGGCGATCGAACTGGGTGAGAGCGCCCTCGACGCCGAGAGCCCCTTCGAAGAAGAGGTCATGCGAACGATTCGCTCGTGGGGCTATGAGGTGCAGCCTCAGGTGGGGACCGCAGGCTATCGAGTGGACATCGGAGTCTGGCATCCGGAGATCAGCGGCCGCTTCGCGCTCGGTATCGAATGCGACGGACGCATGTATCACTCATCGGCCGTGGCACGCGACCGCGACCGCCTGCGTCAGGAGGTTCTCGAGCGCCTCGGATGGCGCATATACCGGATCTGGGGAACCTCCTGGTACCGCTACCGGTCAGAACAGGAGGAACGACTGAAGACGGAGATCGCGGCTGCAATCTCTGACAGCAGAGACCACCCGACCGGGCCGCCGTCGAAGGCGGCGGCAAGCGCTCTTCCCCAAGAGCAATCCTTCGAAGAAGTAGCACTCGATAAAGCACCGAGCTGGACGGTGGCGTACCGGGTGGCCTCGCCGACAGGTCCGCGTCCTTGGGTAGAAATGCACTTGCCCGAGGCGCAATACGATCTCCGGCGGATGATCATGGAGGTCGTCGAGGTCGAAGGTCCCATCGAGGATGAGCTACTGCTTCGTCGTGTCCGCGAGGCGTGGGGGGGAGTCGGACGCGCGGGTAACCGGATCCGTGACGCATTCAAGGCCGCCCTGGAAAGTCTCCGTCGCCGTGGCCTGGTTAGCCGCACAGAGCGGTCGTATACGTACATCCACGCGAGCCAGCTCCAGGTAGTCCGAGTGCCGGGAAGCAACCAGCTGGCAGAGAGGTCTGCGATGCAGATCCCGCGCACTGAGGCAAAGCTCGCGGTGCGGCACATCATCGACGATGCCCGGCGCGTCAGCCGAGACGAGCTCACGTTCGAGGTCAGTCGCCTCTTCGGGTGGAACCGACGAGGACCCGACATCGCCGCGGCACTGGACGGCGCCGTCGACGCCCTCGTTCGCGAAGGCCTCATCGTCGAGGCCGAAGGGTTCCTGAAGGCCACGGCACGCGACAGTGACCCTCAATAGGTCGACGAGTCAACGGGACCGGCTCAGAGTGAAGGCTGGGCTGCCGTCATGGGAGGGCCATCCTCTGCCCTCCTCGATGCGAACGAGATGTCGACTATGGTTCAGCACGGCTCACTGCCGTTAGATGCCAGCTACAGCCCGTAGATTAGAACGCTCAGGGAAGCCTCACTATAGCCTGGCGTCCGCCGACGATGGCTCCCCACTTGGCTCCCCCAAATTGGCGCGCATGAGCTACTGCCGGTTCTCGGTGTAGAAGTTTGCTGGTCCTTCCGCGTCGGGGACGGCGGTGTGCTGCCCGGGGACAGCCTCCTGGATTTTCCTGATGACGTGCTGCCCCACCGTCGTCAGCATGTCCGTGACCATTTCGTCCGTCGTCCAGACGAGGGCCATGGGAGGCAGGATCACCTCATAGGCGACTCCACCTGAGCGTTGTGCCCAGGAACCGAGTACGTCCAGATCGTGGTTCTCCGTGCCGCCGACTCCATCCTCACCCCTTGGACCGCCGATGATGCCCGCAAGCCTTAGCGGTACACAAGCGTGTCGCGGCCCCGGGTCAGGCCGCGCGATTTCGAATTGCACCCGCACAGCGCCAACTTCGAACATCCATCCGGTTTCATCGTCATACTGGAGTGCGCCTTCGTCCTCAAGCCGCGCGAGCATGATGCTGACCTGCTGGTCGGTGATTGACCAGCTGGGATTTTCTCCGGGGAGCAGGACTTTGCCGTCGTTGATCCATGTCGGCAGTCGGGTCAGCGACTGGCTGAGAAGAGCGGCGTACACCAGCCCCAGTTCGGTCCGGTTCCCGGTAAGAGGGAGATGCAGTATGCTCCGGCTCCCGGGCCTGCCGTTCGTCTCCGACACCTCGGCGAGGGCCGACGCGCCGGCGTCGTCACTAGCGGCTGTCAGTGACACCACGACGTCGGCGTCCCTGCGTTCGACGGTGCTCCCGTAACTATCCGGGTATTGCAGGATCTGCCCGAAGGTGTCGATTACGGCGGCTAGCCCTTCAGACAGTCTTTCCGGTGTCGGCGGATCATCGGGTACGGCTGCAGGCTCGGCGACCAGCGCGCTCAGGATGGCGCTTTGGTGGTAGCGGAGGACATTGGAAAGCAGCCCTGCCGCTAGCGCCTCGTAGTCCGGGGCGAGGTACGGGGACATCCAGCTGCTGAGGCAGCATTCTTCGTCCGCAGTTAGTCCCCAGCCGCTGATCACCGTCAGGTCGTGATGACTGTCGGCAGACAGCAGCTCCAGGTTCCGGTCGTTGCACCACCTCGCCTTGGTGACCGCATCAGCCCTAACCGGCAGGTAGCTGTGCACGAGCCAGCCCGGGCCGCACTCGGAGTCTCCGCGGCGGATCTCGGCCCGGACTAGCAGGTCTGCGGGAACATCGGCGCGCGCCGCCGATGCCTGCCAGCCGAATGTCATGCCTCCCGCGTTCCCTGTGCCCAGCTGATGCGGGCGGCCGTACTGCCCGGCTACGGCGAGCAGCGGGACGATGGGCGTGAGGCCGGCCCGCACCTGAGCGGCGCCTTCGGCCATAACTGCCCGGATTCCGAACAACTCGTCGGGTTCTGGTCGCAGGCCTGAAACGGGATGCCCGGAGGTGGCCTCCGCACCTAGGCCAGCAAGCCGGGCGGCCAGGTCACGGGCCATGATGAACTGATCGGCCGCCAAGGATAGCGCCCATCTGGCTACGCGATCGTCAGTCCCTTCATGGGCCAGCAGGCGGCAGGCCAGCTCAAGACGCCCGTCATTGTGGAGGACCAGCGCCGACTGGGTCAGCTCGGCATTGATCCTGGCGATGGCCGACAGGGCAGACGGCGAGCTGGCGACGTCCTTCCGGACCTCGGTCGATATCCGGATCTGCGCGGCCTGAGAGACATCGCCCAGGTCAAGGAGTTCCGCGGTGATCTCCTGCGCCTGACGGTAGGGCCACCAGGTAAACCCGTCTATCCTGACATCTGACCAGTCGGTGTCCGCGCCGACGCAGCTGTCGTATGTCCGGTCCAGGACACGCGCAGCCGGGTTACGTCCTTCCCCCGTTTCTCCCCAGGCCAGACCGTGTGCGACTCCGCCGGCCGCAAGGCCGATGTCCGCCGACCTGTCCTCGGGATCGAGGTAATCGGACGGCACGAGCGCGCGCCGCGACAACAGCGCCTGACGGGCCAGCGTGAGAAGCACCTCGCGGATGACTGCGGGAAGGTCACCTCCCCGTTCTGTCAACGCCACAGGTAGGTATACGCAGTAACTCACTTGCCCGCCGTTTATCACCCACGCGCCGATGCTGTGGGTCGCTCCAGGAAGCTCCCTGTCGAGGAGGTTCAGCTGATTGGCTAGTTCCTCCGGGTCATCACCTTGATCTGCCGGGACGCGCATGGACAGCAGGAGGCCGTTGCCCACCTGAGGGTTCGCTTCGGCGCTACCTCCTACCAGGACGGTCGGCGGCATCTCGTGCCCGGGGAACGCTGCCGCACCTCCGATCACCCCGGCAGGATACGGAGCCCAGCCAAACGGCATCTCACATGCAAACCCGTCAGCATCGACCCCGCCGGCGCTAAACCACGCACCGGTTTCTTCGGCGAACATCTCCTGCTTGAGACCTTCAAAGGCAACCGCTAGCCCTCGCAACAGTTCGGTGGCGGGCAGGTCCCGGTTCGGCGTAATCACCCGGTCGTAGTAGTAGACGACCTCGTGCCACTCATCCCGGAAACTGCCGGAAGCTCCCGCAAACCTGCAGGGAGCCCCGTCCACCAGGTCAGCAATAGAATTCGTCATCTTGGCGGTCGCAATCGCGATCTGCTCGCGGATACACGACAACGCGAAGTCCCCCAAGACGGCAGCGCTACGCGGACTCACCACGAACGCGCAGCTCACCTGAAGGACCTCAGCATCCGGTTCGAACCACGTAGATGCAGTGGTCCACCGGTTGGTCGTCGTGTAAAGGTTGAGGGAATTGCACAGCGTCCGCGCGGACGCGGCGTTGCCGATCTGGGCGACGGGAGTCCAGATGCGCAGCACTCCAAGGTCTGGAGTGCTTGCTGCACCTTCGTGGACTTCAAAGATCGTCGTCGCCGGTCCGGAAGTCCACGTCATAACCCCGTCGCGGTGGTCACCGGTGACCCACTCAGGCTCGGCGTCGAGGAACTCCAGGACGCGTGCACGCAGCGTCGCCGCGGCCACCCGGCCGCCTCCGAACGTGGTCATCTACCCCCCTGGCACCTTGACGCGCGGCACTCGCTCTCGTCCTTGGCTGCGCACTCGAACAGTACAACCCGAGCGTCACCTCATGCCTCGACCCCCGGCCTCACAGTAGCGGCCTGAATGAACTGCTACGGGGATCTTGGCGCGGCCTCATCGGTTGCGGCGAAGAGGCTCGAGCGGTCCTGCGCCGGGTTCTATAAGGGATCGGAAGTGGCGCACTATGCGGCTGACGACGTCGGGGTCGCGGATGATGACGCCGAGTTCGAGGTTGACCGCGAGCGCCTTGTCAGTGAGATTGGCGCTGCCGAGCAGCGCGACGCGCTCATCTGCGGCGACCAGCTTGGCGTGCAGGGCCGCCCGCGAGGCTCCGATCACGGTGCGTCGGTTTTCGGGCCAAGCCCAGAATGTGGCGTCCTGCTGGATGGCCTCGAAGGCTGCGGATGCTCCTACTGGCCCGTGCAGCGTGCCACCCTGGTCGGCTGTGCTCTCCAGAATGAGGTCGATTCGCACGCCGCGCCGGGCAGCTCGTTCGAGTTCGCGCACCACCTCGGTTACCCCAAATGCGGCGAAGCTGACGACGAGCAACGACTGCCGAGAATCGTGGATCAGCTCGCTGATCACCGAGCTGGTCAGCCTGACCGCTGTGGAGTCGCTGGCCGGGCCGCTGATGACCACATCGCTGCGGCGGGCCGCCGAGTCGGCCTGGACGAGCGCGGCGGTTTCGAGGGCCAGGGCGATCGCGGCAGCCGGTTGCGGTGGGTCCGCCGCTCGCCAGGCGGCCATGAGGCGCGCCGTCAAGGCGCTGAGGGCGAAACCTGATTTGGCTTCGATCAGCCTGGCTTCGATCAGTTTCGTCTGGGTCGCGGCGTCTTGGTGGTTTACCGACCGCAGCACCCGTGCCCATGCCGCGATGTGGCCGGGTGGCAGCCGTCCGGCCAGCTCCGCGATGACGGCAGTCAGGTCTGGGCCGGACGAGGTCATCGGCCGAGGAATCCGGTGCTGCCCCCGGCGATCGTGTCCACGAGCAGATTGCGGTCCAGGTAGTGATTGCCGCGTTCGCACGAGGTCTCGGATGCGAACAGGCAGGCGTGGCAGGCGGCCCCGAACAGGTCTCCCCGGTCACGCGGGTCGTGATCGGCGCACAATGGGTCGGACGAGCACAGCCGCGCGGCTTCGAGGGCCTGGTCGATGAGCCCGCCGAGACGGTCCCGGCGCCCCAGGGAGACAAGTCCGCCGAGAGTTCCCTCGCTGTCGGGCGCTGCGGTGTAGAGCATGATGCCGGCCATCGGCTCGTCCCCGCTGCGGGCATAGATGCGCTCGGCGATTCCCGACGCGCTGTATCCGCATTCCAGCGCAAGCTCGCGGATCAGCGCGTGCGCGAAGGTGTGCAGCAGGACGTACCGCACGCTGGGCCATTCGCCGGGCACCAGCCGCCGGTCCGCGCGCCACTTGTCGTGACCGGCGGCCAGGACCCGGCCGCGCGCCATGATCGCGGCCTGGCTTTCCCAGGCGGCGAGCCGGTCCTCGCTGAACCGCAGGAAGATTCCCTCACCGCGGGTCTGCGCGCACGGAACCCAGGACGGCGCCTCGCGCGCGATCGGGCCGATGTGGTCACTGTCAGTAGATAGGACTTCCCATTCCGGCGAGTCGATCCTGGTGAAGCCGTAGAGCGCGGAGACCTCGCGCAGGCGCGGAACCAGGACCACATCCGGCAACCAGGAGCGGACCTTAGCCGGTGGCGGTTCTTTCCTGGCGGTGAAGTCGGGCAGGTCGATAGGACCGGGCCTGGTGAACGCCTGCCATTCAGGACCTTTAAGGTCGATATCCGCAGGGCCGTCGTCTGCATTGTCTTCTTGTTCGGCCCGGCGCAGAATGGCCTCCCACACAGTGTCTGCCCCGTAGGGCTCGACGTCGGGCCAGCAGGCCAGGCTGGGCAGCAGGGCCTTGGCCGGGGCTTGAGGAAGCGGGACGAGCAGGTTGAGCTGCGGCCAGTTCTCGGCGACTCGCTGGTCCACTTCCGTGTCGGCCAGCGGCAGGCTGAACGCGCGAATCTGCATCGCGAACCAGCCGTTGGTGGCGCCTAGGCCCAGGGTGCGAGTCTCGACGCCGCATTCTTCGAATGTGCCCAGGTGTGGGTGCCGTCCCCGGCAGCCGGGCAGGGCTTTGAAGGCTTCACGGCCAAGCGCCTGCGCCATGGGCCTGCTCTTGTCGCAGGAGCATTCGACGAACAAGTTCGCGGCCTCACCGGTCGTGCCGCGCTCGCTCAGCCGCAGCGTGTGCTCACCGCCGGTCGGCTCGGTGCCGCCGTGGACGTAGTACAGCCACGGGAAGTCATCGAGGTGGCCGCGTGCGCAGGCGATCACGAACCGGGCGGGCACTGCGGTCGGCCGGTTGTAGCCGTGGCCGCGGCAGCCATGGACGTAGCGGATCCGCTCCGGACGCCAGGGGTCGGTCAGCAGATCGAACAGCCTGCTCTCGACTGGGGCGAGCCGGTTGCACCGGGTATCGGAGCAGCGCAGCCATCGCGGGAACAGCCGGACTGGCACCCCGATCCTGGCCCAGTCCCCGAACGGGTCGGAGCTTTCGGGCTTATAAGGCGGTGTCCGCAGCGTTTCCACCTGCGGCCCGAGCTGCGCCTGCACTGCGGCCAGGAGACGCCCTTCGGTCACGATGAGCGAGTTGGCCAGCTCCCACTCATCCAGCCCGGCCACCACCACCGACAGGTTGGGCAAGTCGGCTACTGCGCCCACCCCGTAGGTATGCAGCAGCTGATTCGGCCGCAGTTCGCCCACCCGCAGCACCTGGTTAGCCATGGGGGCCATCCCCACTTGTCGGCTGGTCCCCGTTGGCTGGAGCCGTGGCCGTCTCGAACGGCGGCGGTTCCCCGGTGGCGGTGCCGCTGCCGTCCTCACGGTCGAGAAGCAGCCTGATCCCCTGGTCGACGTTGCGCAGCGACGTCTGGCAGGTCATCCGCCGCCACGGGCCTTCTTCCGGCCGCCACAACAATCCGACCACGTCATCGGAGGCACCGCCCGGGCGGTC
>WNGL01009839.1_pt1 | contig 18691 bp, 18 predicted proteins | sample 5400591 | NCBI WGS metagenome assembly WNGL01 (sample SAMN13153377, study PRJNA577476) | soil metagenome | isolation source: 80 cm soil or saprolite under Garry oak tree replicate 1 | place: USA:California | collected 2016-06-15 | reverse complement strand
GTGCGCGCCAACATCGTCAAGCGCGACGGCTCTCCGCCCCCTTACCTATGGACATTCCAAAGGAGACTTGCTATCTTATTTGCAATGGCCAAAGGAAAGGGCGACGTCAACAAAACCTCGGAAGTGCTGCAGGGCACGCTCGATCTGATAATTTTAAAAACGCTACAGGCGATGGGTCCGCTTCACGGATTCGGGATCGCGCGCCGGTTGGAGCAGTTGAGCGAAGAGGTGCTCCACTTGAACGAAGGCACCGTTTACACATCACTTTTGCGGTTGCAGCAGCAAGGATGGATCGCAGCGGAGTGGGGCGCTTCTGAGAATAACCGCAAAGCGAAATTTTATTCGATTACAAAGAGGGGCCTGAAGCAATTGGCGAGAGAGACGGAAGACTGGGAGCGGATTTCCGGAGTGATCGATCGCCTGCTGCGACTGGAGGGCCAGAGATAATGATCGGGCGAAGGCTCGGTAAGCTATGGCAAAGAATGCGGAACACGGTTCGCAATAAGCCTCACGACTTGGAGTTCCAAGCGGAGATGGAAGAGCACGTCAGATTGCTGGCGGAGCAGTATCGCCGGCAAGGCATGACAGCGGAAGGCGCCATGCTGGCGGCGCGGCGGCAGTTTGGAAACACCACTTTGTTACAGGAGGACTTGAGGGCGATGCAGATGATACCTGCCATCGAGGCTTTGCGAGGCGATCTGAGTTACGCCGCCCGCCTGCTGCGAAGGAACCCGGGGTTCGCAGCGACGGCGGTGATAACTCTAGCGCTCGGGATCGGCGCGAATACCACCATTTTCAGCGTGTGCAACGCTATGCTTTTCAGGCCGCTTCCGTATGCGGAGCCGGACCGCATCGTTATGCTTTCGGAGCGGCAGCGCGACGGAAAGCCGAGCAACGTGGCGCCGGCGAATTTTGTGGATTGGCAAAACGGCAGCCGGTCGTTCAGCGGGATGGCGGCGGTGAGGGCGTCCAGTTTCGCGTCCAGCTTCATTCTTGGCGGACAGAGCGAGGCGTCGCGGTTAGCCGGAGGGGACGTCTCGTCGAGTTTCTTTTCAGTATTAGGCGTCCGGTTCATGCTCGGCCGCAATTTTCTTCCCGACGAGGACCGGCCCGGCCATGATCGCGTCGCCATTCTGAGCTACGCGGCATGGAGCAAATGGTTCGGAGCGGACCGCGATATCGCGGGTAAGCCCATCACGCTCGATGACAAGAGCTACACGGTGGTCGGTGTTCTGCCGGCGGATTTTCAGTTCGGGAGCACGGCGGCAGATTTCCAGGCGCGCGGCCAAGCCGATATTTGGGTCCCGCTGGCGCTGGACCCTCAGAAACTACAGCGCGGCGCTCATATGCTGCACGTTATAGCGAGGCTCAAGCCCGGGGTGAAATTGGCGCAGGGGCAGGCTGAGTTGGACGTCTTGGCGGCGAACCTCGCGCAGCAGTACCCGAAGAACAACAAGGACATAGGGATCGTCGCCGTGCCGCTGACAGATCAGGTGACGGGGAGTGTTCGCGTGGCACTCGAGACACCGGGCCGCGGCGCGCCAGAAAGAAATGGCCGTGCGGATTGCGCTGGGCGCAAGCCGCGGGCGGCTGGCACAGCAACTTCTGACGGAGAGCCTGTTCCTGGCGAGCCTCGGCGGCATTGCGGGCTTCGTTTTGGCGCTTGCTGGTATTGCGGCCTTAACTCCGCAGTTGCCTGCCGACCTGTCACGCGCCGCGGGGATTGCGGTAGACACACGAATGCTGATTTTTACCGCCGTGATTTCGCTGGTGACCGGAATTCTCTTCGGACTGGGTCCCTTGTTCGGACCGTGGCGCGAAAGCGCAGGGGAATCGCTTAAGCAGAACAATCGAACTTCGAGTGGAATTCAAACCCGCTTGCGGAGCGGGCTGGCGATGGCACAGATCGCGATCGCGATCATTCTTCTGATTGGGGCCGGCCTGATGGTGAAAAGTTTTTGGGCGCTGACGCACGTAGCGCCTGGGTTTCGTTCGGAGAACATCCTGACGGCGCGCTTGTCGCTGCCGAGATCACGCTATCCCGACAACCATAGGATCGCGGTCTTCGAACGGGAACTTGGCGAACGCTTGCAGGGAAGGCCCGGCGTTACCTCTGCCGGGTTCACAACGTACCTGCCGCTAAGCGGTTTGGAGAACTCATGGTCGTTCGTCATCGAAGGCCGGCCACCGCTGCCGGTGGGGACGTACAACATTGCGATGCACCGGCCGGTGAGCGTGGGCTATTTCGAGACGATCGGGATTCCATTTCTTCGAGGACGATCGTTCACGTCGGCGGATAAGGCGGAGTCGCCCTGGGTCACCGTGATCAACGAGTCGATGGCGCGCGAGTATTGGCCATCGGAGAACCCGATCGGCCAGCGGCTACAAAATGGCCCCGGCGAGAAATGGCGGACGGTGATCGGAGTTGTAGGCGATGTGCTGCACGACGGGCTGGACGGTGCGGCGAAGGCAGAGTTTTATGTGCCGGTCGAGCAGTCGCCGAACACAGAAAGCGACCCGACCATTGTGGTGCGAACAGCACTCGACTCAGGCGCCTCTGCCGCTGAGTTACGTGGAGTGGTTTCCGCTATCGATCCCGCCATACCAGTCGACCGGATCGAGACGATGCAGCAACTAGTATCGGGATCGGTGGCGCAGCCGCGCTTCCGTACGATAATCCTCACGGCTTTTTCGCTGCTGGCACTGGTGATGGCATCAATTGGAATTTACGGGGTTATGAACTACCTGGTGATTCAGCGCACGCGCGAGTTCGGCATCCGGCTGAGTTTGGGAGCAACCCAAACCGATGTACTACGGCTGGTACTTGGGCGGGTGGCGACGTTGATAGGCGCCGGTACGTGTTTGGGTCTAGTGGGGTCTGTCTTGCTCGTGCGACTCATCACGAAGTTGCTTTTTGGCACTGCTCCGCTGGATCCGGTTACCTTCGCGGCGGTTCCAGTATTACTCGCAGCAGTGGCGCTGGCGGCGAGTTACATTCCCGCACGGCGGGCCACGCGGATCGATCCGATTGTGGCCTTGCGATGCGAGTGATGCGGCGTATGTCATTTTCAGGCGATCCCTGAGAAGAGAATCCCTTTGTTCTACAACAGTAACGGGTAGTACGCCTCGGTAGCTGCCGGCATTAATGAATCCCACCATGAAGTCAGAACGGGAATCCGACCTGCAAAGAGTGGCAGATGAAGATATATAGTTCGCATTCGTAGGGGACCCCTTGAAATGCTAAACTCTCTCCAGGCAAGTTGCTTAAGCAGGCACTAGATTGTTTACCGAAACGAGAGGACAATTTAATGTCGTGGATTACTTTACAAACGACTTCGGGACCAGAAGAGTACCAGATTAGCGACTTGGATGAAGTAGTCTGGTGGAAAACGGAAAATGGAATGATAGCGGTTGGTTACATGGACATGGTTTCAGGTCTCATGAGTCTGAGTGACTTAGAAGCTTGTCGGGTGAAACGACCAGAGATTGTTCATGAATCTCTGGGGCAGCAACCATCGCTAAAGCCTAAGAGCATCACAATCCAATGACTTCGCAGCAAGGGCCAGGCTTACAACCTCTACACCTCTCTCTCCTTCGTAACGCAAGCTGTTAGCTTGCGATGAACGCAAACTAACAGTTTGCGTTACACCTTAATCAGGGAAGAATTGAAAACGGGCCAACAGGTTTGGTTATGCTCCGACGCGTCCGCGTTTTTCGATCTTTGCCCATGTATCGCGCAGGCCGATCGTCCGATTGAATACCAATTTGTTCCCCGGGCCGCGATCAACGCAATAATAACCCAGGCGCTCAAACTGATATTTTGTCCCGCGCTCTGCGTCCCGCACACTCGGTTCTATTTTGCAATCGTGCAATACCTGTAACGAATCAGGATTCAGATTTTCGGTAAAGTCGTGTCCTTCTTCAACCTCGTTAGGATCTTCTTTAAGAAAAAGGTTGTGGTAGAGAAGAACCTCGGCTGGTAGAGCGTGAGCCGCTGAGACCCAGTGAATAGTAGACTTTACCTTTCGACCATCAGGCGTAGTACCACCGCGGGTAGCCGGATCGTAAGTGCAACGGAGTTCTACAATCCTGCCGTCGCTGTCTTTAATGACTTCTTTACAGGTTATTAAGTACGCATACCGCAAGCGCACCTCGCGACCAGGGGCGAGCCGGTAAAACTGCTTCGGCGGGTCTTCACGAAAATCATCTTCTTCAATATAAAGCGTCTTTGAAAAAGGAATCTTTCTGGTTCCCGCGGAACTATCTTCGGGGTTGTTGATTGCATCCATTTCTTCCACGAGGTCGTCTGCGTAGTTTTCGATGACCACGCGCAGAGGTTTCTGCACACACATCACCCGCGGAACAATTTGATTTAGGTTTTGGCGCAGAAAGTATTCGAGTTGCTGTAACTGAGTAATGCCGTTTGTCTTCGAGACCCCAACACTCGCGACGAAATTGCGAATGGCGGTAGGCGTGTAACCGCGCCGGCGCAAGCCTGACAGGGTTGGCATACGAGGATCATCCCAACCTTCGACATGTCCTTCTTCAACCAACTTCAGTAGCTTGCGTTTGCTAAGCAAAGTATGGGTGAGGGCCAGCCGGTCAAACTCGTATTGCCGCGAAGGGAATATGCCAAGCTGTTCTATGTACCAATTGTACAAAGGCCGATTATTGTCGAACTCCAGGGTACACATGGAGTGCGTGACGCGCTCGATCGAATCCGACTGCCCATGTGCATAGTCGTACATCGGGTAAATACACCACTGACTACCGGTACGATGATGGTCCATGTGGAGAATTCGATACATGACAGGGTCTCGGAAATTAAGGTTCGGCGAACTCATATCGATCTTCGCCCGCAGCGTTCGCGAACCATCTGGAAACTCTCCCTGTTTCATGCGCACGAACAGATCGAGATTCTCTTCGACTGAACGGTTGCGATACGGGCTTTCCCTGCCCGGTTCGGTCAACGTGCCGCGATATTCGCGAATCTCGTCAGCGCTGAGATCGCATACGTAAGCTTTGCCATCCTTAATCAACTGAATCGCCCAGTCGTACAGTTGTTGGAAGTAATCAGAGGCATAGCAGAGACCGTCCCACTGGAAGCCCAACCACTGCACGTCCTCCATGATGGCGTTAACGTATTCTGTTTCTTCTTTCGACGGATTAGTATCGTCGAAACGCAAATTGCACTTGCCGCCAAACTCGGCCGCCAATCCGAAATCGAGGCATATGGCTTTGGCGTGACCGATGTGCAAGTAACCGTTTGGCTCTGGAGGAAATCGGGTTTGTACACAGCCTCCATGTTTGCCACTCTTAAGGTCCTCGATAATGATGTTTCGAATAAAATTCGAAGGCCCATCATCAGTTGGTAGCGATTCTGTCGAAGTCTCAGTCGATTCAGTTTCAAAAGGCACGTTTCTGATTTCTCCCTAAACTAAGCTTCGGATTAAGACACCTGTTTCAGTTTACAAAAGATGCTCGGCAGGGTCATCTCGTGTTGATTACATCGGTCGAGGCGCCCGTTGAATTGCGCCTCGGAACTCCCGCTGAAGTAATCTTCGAATAGCTTAGACGCTGTGCGCCGCGTCGCCTCGGGTCAGTGCTCTGACACGTCTTAAGACCTCCTCCTCCCCGAGGTTGTTCGCTACTAAGAAAAATTCCGGACTTTGTTTTAGTCCGGTCAGCGCGATTCTAATGGCATTGCTCACATGACTGATCGAACCGGAAAAATTCTCCGGATTCTTCTTATATTGCCCTGCGGTTGGTGCGAACCCGTGGGCGGCGGCCAACCTGCGAATCTGTTCGAACCACGCCTCTTTGTCTCCCTCATGACGATACGAATCAGCGAAGTCGTTGACCAACTTAACTACCATGTCAGGTTCGACTGGAGCGAAGCGAGGATCTGAAGGGTCAGTTACCAGGGGAAATAGCTCCTGGAAGTACAAACCGTAGGCCGCCCGGAACTCCGCCCATTTTGCCAGATCCTTTCGTTGCATCTCGGTCTGTCGCTCATTAGCAAAGATGCGGCGAGCCAGCGGCAAATTACCGGATAGTATTGCCGCCAACTCCGGATCATACTCCTGCGCCCAGGTGAGCAAACTTTCCAATGCCTCGTCAATGGAAAGTTGCACAATAAACTCGCGGCTGATCGATTCAAGTTTCACCAGATCGAAGATCGGACCAGCTACTCCGCAGTCACTTAAACTGAGAGCCGCGGAAGCAGATTCCTCGAACGTCATTTCAGCGAACCTGCTGTTGGCAAGACCTCTTAGATAATGTAGCACCGCCCCCGCCGGATAACCCGATTCCATGTAAAACGCGACGTCAGCCTCGTTATCTTTTCGCTTGCTAAGCTTGCGCCGGCTCGCTCCGTCGAATTTCATCAGCGGAGCGATATGGGCATACGGTATTGGTTTGAAACCAAGTGCATTGAATAGTTGCAAATGCACCGGAACTGAAGAGATCCACTCTTCACCTCGAAGTACCACCGTGACTCTCATCAAGGTGTCGTCAACCACGTGAGCAAAGTGGTAAGTAGGAAGTCGCGGAGATTGATCGCTACTCTTCAACAACACGACGTCGTTCGTATTGTCCTGGTGCTCGATTCGACCGCGGATCAGATCGAGGAACTCGACGCGCCCAGGTGGAGCGTGGGGTGGACCGGCGGGTGAACGAAACCGAATCGTATAAGGCTTTCCGGCTTCGAGACGGCTCATGACTTCAGCCTGCGAAAGATTTCGGCAACGAGCCCAGGAACCGTAATAGCCGGTCTGGAGCTTTGCCGCATTTTGTTCTTCCGTCATCTGGGCCAACTCTTCACGAGTGCAGAAACATAGATAGGCATGGTCGCACCGCAGCAACTCTCGCGAGTAAGTGTGATAGATCCGCTCTCGCTTTGACTGTTCGTAAGGTCCCCATTTTGAGTTCGAGTCGTTCTCGTCTGACTCGATGTCGAAGTACTTGAATGCGCGCGCAAACTGCGCGCGCGAACCGGGGACTTCCCGGGCCTGGTCGGTGTCTTCGATTCTAATAAAGAACGAACCACGGGAATGATGTGCGAGATTCTTGCCAAGAGTGGCGACGTAGACACCGCCTGTGTGCAAAAAACCTGTCGGACTTGGGGCAAATCGCGTCACGATGGCGCCGGCCGGAAGATCGCGCGGCGGATTCAAAGACTCCCAATGCGAGGGTTCTGGCAGTTCAGCGTCAAATAACTTATTAATGGCCTCAGGAGTAAGCATATATATTGAGCAGATTTAATCGTTCCAAACAAAGCGGGATGTTTCGCGATCCTTCCGCACGCGATCTATGGGAAAGGCTTGATTGTGCATTACGACATATATACCCGGACCAAGTATCCGCACAGCAAAGAGACTCTCCGTGAGGTTCTGCAAGCCATCGCTTCCTTCAAACCCCAGTGGAGTCATCGCGCCCGTTAGCACAATAGGCACCTTCAGGTCAGGTAGAGCTTGCTTCAAATAACGACCCGTCTGGACCATTGTATCGGTACCGTGAGTCATTACGACTGCCGAGCGCTCACTTAACATCTTCTCGACGAGCTCAAGAATCGCGCTGCGGTCAGCATCAGTCATCTCTAAACTGTCTTTGTTCATGAGCGGCACCACGCTGACATCGCTGCTCCGAATAGACTTTTTCAATTGTGCCACCAGTAGTGATCACGTTGACCTTCAGCATCGTCGAATCCCTTCCCTGCCAACCTGAAGTTATTTTGGCTCATCATCATCTTAACAAATCATCAGTATCCAACGTTCTTGCGAATCGCCAAAGTGTGGGGAGGAGGTAGTCCAGTGTCTCTCTTGTCGGACGGGGGCATCCGGAAGCGCGGCTGGTTCTTTTTGAAGCGGTTTTTTGAGACCCGAAGATGGGGGCCAAGATGGTGGCCTTACATGTTGATATGAAGCCAGCCGAAGCGATTCTTTGACGACCGCCAGGCGCGTAAATACTGGCTCATATCGTTTCGTCAGACTAGGTGGTACCCTCCCCAACGGACTTAACATACGTTGTGAGTCTCATCTCTGAAGGCTGACACTTGCGCAGAGAAAAAATTGCGGGAGGTTTGCGGGACCCAACTCATGCCATCGGGCTACAAGGAGCGCAATAAAATCAACCCCCAGACAACCAGCCCCAGAGGCCACTTTCACGGCACCCCCACTGTTGCCATCTCACCACACCCAAGAGTTCGCACAAAAGCGAAGCCCCCAACCGATCCTTCAACGCTAGACCCCATAGCCGTTTCAGCTAGAAAACCACAGCGAAATAAGCCCTTTTTGGCAAAGACCCACCTTCGATCATAACTGGCACAACACGTGCACTCACCACGTCGCCGGGCTCCAGACGACTCGGCCGCACGTTATTGTTTACCGTTTCACGGCTGATGAGTCTTGGAAACTAGGATGGGACGAATCTTGGAATAGATTCTCCCAGCAAATCATCCGCCGGAGAACCATAATGAAAGATCAGGAACTGTTTATCTTACTTGAGGACCGCATTGCCGAGACCGCGCGATCTGTCTTCCGAGAATTGTCGACCGAGAAGGACGTCCGAGGAAAATGTCACCGTCCGCGAAGCGGCGTCGTTGCTGTCCTGCTCTGCGAGTCACATTTGCCGAACTCGTAACAACCGCTCGCAAGACCAAAGCTTTGCGAAGCTCCTAACTATGAGCCTCATGCTAGCTCGCCGAAGAATCGACGCGAAAGAAGTGGCCCAACTTCTTGGTTGCTCCCGAAAGACTGTCCTCAACGGAAAAGGAGGAACGTCTTCCCTTACCCGAATCCATAACGGATCGCAAGTACGTTTCTTGCTTGAGGAGGTTCTTCAGCTAATGCGTAAGCAGGAACAGAACAAGAACCTTTCAGTCCGCGACCTTCAATCATATGAAATCAATGGACAGTCACACACCTCGACACTATAATCTCGCTTCAAACAAGAGGCGGACAGAAATTAGGAGTCCTAAAGAAGACGGTCCGAACGATCCCACTCTCCACAGTAACCGAGGCAAGATGGCGAAGAATTTTTACCAATACACTGGCCCAGGGGGCCAAGTGCTGCAGGGTTACCAGCGCCGATATAAGAAACACCAGCTAAGAAGGAAAGGGTTTCTCGTTAAGCGCGATGCTGAGAAGGATCTCCGCCAGGCTATGGACGATATCGATGCCTTAGAACGCGGAGAGGTTCGCGTCAAATCGACAGCAGCGCAAGAGGCATTTGAAATCTATAAGCGAGATCAAGATATTCGCGGCCAAGCAAAATCCTACAACTACAGAGCCAACAACGAAGCGATTTACAAAATCCTAAGAGACTTTGTTAAGCACTTCGGTCCCAATCGTTTAATACGAGACTGTAAAGAAACAGACCTGAGAGAGTTCTATCAAATTCTCTGTTTTCGCCCTGAGCTCCACAAGAATACGGCAGGCTCCTATATGAGCCGTGTTCAAGGAATGATGAAAGCTGCGCAGCAACGTAAGGCAGACTTGGCAACCTGGAAGCGCCCTACGCTCAAAGTCAACCGAAGAACCAAATACGAACGTCGCGTGGTCGAACCTTGGGAGTACGCGACACTTGTACAAACTCTTCAGAATCCGCCGAAAGTAAGGTCACATCAAGATCAGCATGACGCTCGATGGCGGGACGCTGCTGACAGCGTCCAATTGCTGCGCTTGACCGGCGGCCGCTTGAATGAAGTTCTTCGCATAAAACTCTCACAATTCTTCTGGACAACGAACAAACTTCGACTAGAAGCGTCAAAAACAGAAAACGAACGAGACTTGCCGCTCTGGATTCCGATCAGAGAAGTAGTCCAGCGACGAATAGCTGATGGATTGACGGATGACGAATATCTATTCCCTCGCGCCAAGTCAGAATCCTTCGACAAACAAATAGGCGAGACGGTTCTAGCAGCCGCTGCAAGAGCCAACCTTGAGTATGGTCAAGCACATGGCTTCACTTTGCACAGCTTGCGGCATACCTTCATTACCGACATGATGGATGCAACCAACAAGGACGTTAAACTGGTCATGTCGTGGAGCGGACACAAATCTCTGGAGTCGTTCCAGGTTTACCTACACGCGAGCGAAGAGGGCCGCATACTTGGTGCACAACGAGTAGATTCCGTTGCGCTCTTCTTGCGCTCTTTTAGGGGAACGGGGGGAACTCGGGGGACAGAGAGACCACCTACCGAAGTTGTTAAATCCTTCAAACGAAAATAACTTAGTGCAAACCTCAAATTCTCTTTATAACCCCACCCCAATGGTCAGGCAGTACCGTGAGCTTAAATCTCAGCACCCGGGGACTTTGCTCTTCTTCCGCCTGGGAGATTTCTATGAACTCTTCTTTGAAGACGCCGTCATTGGCTCGCGTGAATTGCAAATTACGCTGACGGCGCGCCATAAGGAGAGCAATGATCCAATTCCTATGTGCGGTGTGCCACATCATTCGGCAGCTAACTACATTGCCAAACTTGTCCGCAAAGGTTATCGCGTAGCCATCTGCGAACAAACCGAAGATCCATCGAAAACGAAGAAGTTGGTCCGCCGCGAAGTGGTCCGGGTCGTAACCCCAGGAACGCCGATCGACCCGCAACTACTCGAGCCGCGCGAATCAGTTTTCCTCGCCGCAGTTTGCGCCAGCGGCGAAACCGTGGGCGCGGCTTTTCTCGATATCTCGACCGGAGAGTTTCGCGCGACGCAAGCAAATGGCCCCGATGCCTGGAAGAGAATCGCCGCCGACATCGAATCCTATGCGCCGCGCGAGTTGCTCTTCCCGGCTGCGCTCGCGCCCTTGGTAAGGGCGGGATTTTCGAGCGCCCAGAGGACGGAGCCGCTCCCATTGACAGGCTCCCTCTCCCCTTGGGAGAGGGCTGGGGTGAGGGAGCGAAGCTTAGCGACAAAAGAAGAAAAACAAAAAACTATTTCAGGTTCTGGCACCGTAAGCCCTCACTCTAACCCTCTCCCAATGGGAGAGGGAACCGGCCCCCAATTCGCGCCTCCTGGCTCCGGTGGTCTGGCCGCCACCCTGACGCCGATCGATGACTGGCTCTGGCAGAATCAAGACTGCGAGTCTCTGCTTATCAAACAATTCGGCGTGCGCTCGCTCGACGGTTACGGATTGACCGGAAAGAGCGAAGCTATCCGCGCCGCTGGGTCGTGCCTGCGCTACGCACAGGAAACGCAGCGCGCCGGGGCGGCCCACATCAGCGACATTGTTTATTTCGAGCCGCAGGACCATCTGGTTCTCGACAACATCACGGTACGAAACCTCGAGCTGGTCGAAGCGCTCGGTGGCGGCGGCGCATCGCGCTCATTGCTTGATGTAATCGATGAGACTGTGACTGGGATGGGTGCGCGTTTGCTGCGTTCATGGTTGCTGCGCCCTTCCCTTCGTCTTGGAGAGATCGAGCAGCGGCATGGCGCGGTCGCTGAGCTGCACGCTTCGCATGTCAGGCGAGATCGGCTGCGAACGCTTTTGAAAGAAGTTGCAGACGTCGAGCGATTGATGGGCCGGCTGAATTTGGGTTCCGCAAGCCCGCGCGATCTGGTGGCCTTGCGACGCTCTCTGGATCAAGTACCGCTCGTGCGCGAGGCGCTGGCGAATTCGGAATCGTCGCTGCTGCAAGTTCTGAACGAAGCCTGTGACGAACTCGCCGACGTGCGCACGCTGATCGCGTCAGCGATCGAAGACGATCCACCCGCAAAGGTTATCGATGGCGGCGTGATTCGAAATGGCTACGCGAGCGAGCTTGATGAATTGCGCTCCCTCAGCCGCAACGCCAAACAGACAATCGCCGCGTTGGAAGCTGAGGAGCGCTCGCGCACCGGCATCGGAAGCTTGCGCATTCGTTATAACAACGTCTTTGGCTACTTCATCGAAGTGTCGAAGGCGAATGCCACGCGCGTGCCGCCGGATTATGAACGACGACAGACACTCGCGAACGCGGAACGGTTTACGACCACCGGATTGAAGGAGTGGGAAAGCAAGGTGCTCGGCGCGGAAGAGCGCATCTTGCAACTTGAATCGGAAATCTTTGGGCTAGTCTGCCGCCAAGTCGCCGCCGAAACCTCGCGGATTCAAGGTACCGCGCGTGCGGTTGCATGCCTGGACGCGGTGTCATCGCTCGCGGAGACCGCGGTCCGGCGACGTTATGTCCGGCCCACGATGCACGACGGCGACGAGATCGAAATTGTTCACGGACGCCATTCGGTGATCGAGGTGTTCAACGAAGAACCGTTCGTGCCCAACAGCGTCTATTTAAACAATTCAACCGATCGCCTGCTGATCATCACCGGCCCAAACATGGGCGGTAAGAGCACCGTTCTGCGACAAACCGGGATCATCTCAATCCTCGGCCAGATGGGTTCATTTGTTCCGGCTGAGCAGGCGCGTTTGCCTTTGTTTGATCGAGTATGGACCCGCGTGGGCGCCTCGGACGATCTGGCGCGTGGTCGCAGCACCTTCATGGTCGAGATGACAGAAACGGCGGCGATTCTGCATAACGCGACGCCACGATCGCTCGTACTGCTCGACGAGATCGGGCGCGGAACCGCGACGTTCGATGGGCTCTCAATCGCGTGGGCGGTCGCCGAGTATTTACACGATTCACCCGATCACGCCGCCAAGACTCTCTTCGCGACTCACTATCACGAATTGACTGAATTAGCCGAACGGCTGCCCGGCGCACAGAACTATCAAATCACCGCCACTGAACGCGAAGGCGAAGTCGTTTTCCTGCACCGGCTCGAACGCGGTCGCGCTTCAAAGTCATACGGCATCGAGGTCGCGCGGCTGGCCGGCATGCCACCCGCGGCGCTGACCCGCGCGCGCGAAGTGTTGCAGAGACTGGAACGTTACGAGTTGGACGTTTTCACAGATGAAATTGCCTCCGAGCCTGAGCGTGCGGCCGCAGTGGGCGCCGACTCATCATGGGAAGAGAATCGGGCGTTGAGCAAAGCCGCCACGCGTGCGGGTCGCCGCCGTCTCGCCGCGCAGGCTTCGCTGTTTGATTTGGCAAATCAGAAAGTTGTTGATGAGTTGCGCGCAGCGAATACAGAAGAACTTTCCCTGGAGGAAGCGAAGCAATTTCTCACCGATTTGCGAAAGCAATTGCTTTGAGGCAAATTGTTCTTGAAGGACGACAGACAGTTCATCCCAATCAACCGCTCTTATTCACACCCGGTTTCAACCGGGTGATCCGGAAGAACATTTTGAATCCCAAAACCGTTTCAACGGTTTCTCTTCTTAGCGCGACCGCTTCGCCCAGGACGGGAAACCGTTAAAACGGTTAATGGAAGCTCTTTCCGTTGCCAATCACCCGGCTGAAGCCGTGTGTGAATTAAAGGCGTTCATGAACTCACGAAGCCTTTGCCGCGTCACGAATCACAAGATCAAAAGTTCCCGGAGCAACCTTGCGAAAGCGGCTGTTGCGATTTAGCGAGACGGCAATACTGATCGTGGGATTGTGACCGGTGAAACCAAATCCACCTTCCAGCAAGCGGTTGTAAATCTCGTTAACGTGCAGAGGGCCGCCGGCTTCACGCAGAATCATAGTTGCCGCCTGGGGAATCGTCCGATCGAAAAAGCGATCGTCAATGGCTTCGATGTTGCTTCGGACAGGCGGAATGCTATGTCTCAGCGGCGCGGAAGGGTATGGCGAAAGTTCCGCTTGGGCCAGGCGGCGCTGAAGTTCGATTTCCAATTCACCCACCGAAGTAGTGCCCACTGGAGTTGACGGGCCGCTCATCACGTTAGACAACAACCGGAAGATCGCCGCCTCAGTTTGCCCCGCGAGCGTATCCATCTCGGCCAACTCGGCTCGAATGATATCCGCTTCCGACTCCAACTCGGCCAGACGCGCCGCCAGACGCGTGCGTGCAGCGCGCGACTGCCGCAGGTTTTGTTCGAGTCTGGCGATGAGCGTTTCGTTAGCCATCAGTCATTGCCGATTTTAGATTGCTGAACTGCCACTTGACAATCCTGGGTACGCACGCTTCCAGCGTGCCGTGAACCAGCACGCTGGAAGCGTGCGCACCCAGGTTAACGATCGCGCTCAACAATGTAAGTAGGAAGTGAAGACAGTATCTGTGCGTAAGCTGAGTGGTTCAGGCCACCGAGCGCCGAGAGCGCGGCTGAGGCGTATTCAGTGGCACGTTCAAAAGCCAGGCCCAACGCTCCGGTTCGTTCGAGCGCCTCCAATAACTGACCGCGTGAGACACGCTCATAGTCCGCATCATTGATCACGGTTTGAATAGCCAGGCGCATCTCCGGCTCGCGCTGAAGTAGAAAGATGAGCGGCAACGAGATTTTGCCTTCGATCAAATCTGCTCCCGCCGGTTTTCCCAAAACATCTTCGCAGCCGGTAAAATCAAGCAGGTCATCGACGAGTTGGAACGCGACTCCGAGATTCATCCCGTAATCACGCAACATAGTCTGCGTTTCCAGATTGGCGCCTCCCAGTAGCGCGCCGATTTCGCAGCAAGCGCTGAACAGGTACGCAGTCTTGCGCGCGATCACATCGAAGTATTGCTCCTCGGAAACATCTGTGCGACCGAGCAGAGTCAACTGCAGCAGTTCACCCTCAGTCATCTTGCGCGTCACCGCCGTGAGTATGTCGAGAATTGGCAGCGAGCGTTCCGCCAAACTGGTTTCAAACGCGGACATGTAAAGCCAGTCGCCCATTAACACCGCGGTTTGATTGCCGAATTCTGAATTGATCGAAGGACGATTGCGCCGCGTCTCTGCTTTGTCGATCACGTCGTCATGGACCAGCGTCGCGGTGTGCAGAAACTCCATGACGGTCGCCATGCGAATCGAACTGTAATTCGATCCGTCTCCGCCAACTGCGTAATTGGACAGAATCGTCAAGGCCGGCCGCACCCGTTTGCCACCCGAACGCCGCAAGTAGTCGCCGATGTAAGCGATCACCTGAATGTTCGAACGCGCCTGTCGCTCGAACTCTTCTTCGACGAGGCGCAACTCCGGCGAAATGAGATCGAAGATGCGCCTGGCGGTTAACTCAACTTCTTCGGCGTATGCTGTTTGTCCTGCTGTCTGCATGTCCCTCATCCGTCTAGATTGCGGACTTGTCCGTCAATCGCGCGCCGGACAAGTCCGGCGTCTAAACGAAAACATCCTATTAGTTAGTTCGATAATTCGTAAACTGCATGTTAATGCCAAAGTCTTTTGCTTTGAGACTCGCAATCACCTGCTGCAGAGTATCCCGATCGCGTCCGGATACGCGCAGCATATCTCCCTGAATCGAGGCCTGAACCTTAGCCTTCGAATCCTTAATGTACTTCACAATATCTTTCGCTTTTTCCTGTGGGATGCCCTGCTGGATTTGCACGCGTTGACGGACGGTACCTCCGGCCGCGGCCTCGATATTGCCATAGCTTAAGGCCTTCAGGGGCACGCCACGGCGCACCAGTTTCTGTTGCAGAATCTCGTTCATGTTGCGCAGTTTGGTTTCGTCTTCAGCAGAAAGCACCAGTTCTTTTTCTTCCGAGGCGACATTGGCATGACTTCCTTTAAAGTCGAATCGTTGACGCACTTCTTTCATGGTTTGGTTAATTGCGTTCATAACTTCAGCGCGGTCAACCTGCGAGACGATGTCGAATGAATTCTGCTGGGCCATGCTAGGTTCGGTATCATGGTGAGAATAGCATCAAAACCAGAGCATGTGAAAGTGTTCTCTTGGACTGCACCGTCAGAGCGCCGCGACGACGGCGCGGCCCTGGGTACGCAGTCGTCCGGACTGCTTGTGCTTGCGCCGTGCTGAGGCTAAGCAGTCGGGACGACTGCGTACCCGGGGCCGGTCGCTACCGCTCCCGGTTCTGTAACGTCCGCCCCATGCAGGCGCACTCCAAACAGCTTCGCGAAGTTTTCGCTGGTCACGCGCCCCACCTCTGCCAATTCCCTGGCGTGAAGACCCGCGAGACATCTCGCCGTCTCCACCACCCGCGCCGGTTCGTTGCGTTTCCCCCGAAATGGTACAGGCGTTAAATATGGACAATCCGTTTCGATCAGCAATCGATCGAGTGGAAGCTGCCGCGCCACATCGCGCAAATCCTCCGCTTTTTTAAAAGTCAGATTGCCTGCGAACGAGATCAAAAGACCGAGTTCGATTGCGGCCTCGGCCATTGCCAGACTGCCGCCAAAACAGTGCATGACCCCACCGCGTTGGTAACCGGTCAATGCTTCACGAAGAATCGAGATTGTGTCCGTATCCGCTTCGCGTGAGTGAATTACAACCGGCAAGTCGAATTCGCGAGCTAATCCCAGTTGTCGCTTAAAGACTTCGCGCTGCACGTCACGCGGTGAATGATCGTAATGATAATCGAGACCAATTTCTCCCCAGGCAATCACACGCTCGCTTCGTCGAGCCAGATCAAGCAACCGCTGCTCGGCCGCATTATCAAACAGCTTGGCGTCATGCGGATGGACACCTATCGCCGCGTAAATCCCCTCGTGCGTCTCAGCCAGTTCAACCGCACGTTCGAACGCGCCGCTGTGCGGATCGCCCGTGCCGACATTGAGCATCGTCGTCACGCCCGCGTCAAGCGCGCGCGCAATTACCTCTTCGCGATCGGCATCGTATTCCTGGCCGTCGATGTGACAATGGGAATCGATGAACATCTAAACTGTCACCATCCCCGCTGCGGATTTAATCCAAGCACTGACAGTGTTCAGACAGTCAGATTTCCTGACAGCAGCTCATGCGGCGCGACCACCGTAATTTCCGGATATCGGGTGAAATCTTTCTTGTTCAGCGTTAGGAGATGCGAGACTGCATGCGCCTTCATCGCCGCAACGATGCGCGCATCGTAAACTTGAAGTCCCATGACCGAATGAGTAACGACCAGTTGCCGCCAGTGGTCGTGGATCTGCCGACTGTCAGGCAAGAGTGTGAATAGTCGCTCAATCAAACGCGCCCGCCAATCCGTTTCCGCTACGCTAAGGCTATACCCGCTGCGAGCAGCAGCAGGGCGCGTACAAACATTCCAGAATTCCGCGAGGCATTGAGAGATGTAGCACAGTTCAAAATCACGCGACCTAAGGACTCTTAAAGAAGCTCGAACCTCTTGATATCTCGGATCGTTCCGCTGGGAGAGGCGCAGGATGATATTTGTGTCGAGCAGGCAGCGGTTCAATCGCGATCCTCATAGTAGAAGGAGCGGTCGTCGGCCTCTGGTGGCAGCACAGGCATTGCTTCCGAACCTTCCGCGAACTTGTCGAGCGCAGCTTCAAACTCGTGAGGCGAATAGTGAAAGGATTCGCCTATCTCGTGGGCCGTCTCGGAATCGAGTTTGATGCGAGCCAGCCGCTGCTCCCCTACCGGCCCAGTCGGTTGCAAAACGAGTCGCACACGATCGTGTTCGTTCAGCCCTTCTAACGGCTGAAGCGGCTTGAGCACGCCAGATTCATAAATCGCTTCGATGGTGATGTCCATATGTCTTGCTCGGTCGGACTGATTCTAGCATACGCGCCGCATCGCACGCAGGATTCAGTACTCTGTCCGATCGGCTTGGGTGTAATTAAATGTGAGAGTCGCCACGAATCGTGTCAGAACCGCGAGCGGTAGCGACCGGATCAAAAACTAACTTACGAAATAAGAGTTTATGCTGAGTTGCGCGTAGGATCCGGTCGCTACCGCTCGCGGTTCTGAAACGGTGCTGATGGATGCCCCCGCTAGCGCACCTCTCATTCTTAATTGCACCCGATAGGCTTCGTATTCCGGACCGTCGATGTGGCAGCGGGAATCAATGAACATCTGGTCGGCCGGCAGTCATTTGGTCCAAGCAGAATCTCAGCGCTTGGGCTTAGTTCTTTCAGAGCCTTGTGGAGTTGTCGCTCTCAACCAGCTCTTCCTCAAAGGCGTTAATTATATTGACCCTGGTGTAGGTCGTGTCTGTCTTGAGTTGCTTTTGGACGGCGTGCTTTGTAGAACTGGAGAGTACGACCAAGTAACGGAACACGTCTCCGTGATAGTTATCCAATCGATCCAAGTCTTTCTTGATTTGCGCCTTCTGCGGGCCCCTGATGCGGCCATGTAGGTCTGGAAGCGTCGTCTTAACTTCTGCCACCAGCCGCACGACGCCCGGACTTGTCCTTTCCAAGTATGTCAATTCCGGCTGCTCCTGCATTGATGTAAACGCAGGTGAGCCTTGGGTGGGCTGTCTGGAACTGAGCAATCGCCATCAAGGCGAGGTTGTCGTGGATAAGGTTGTGGAGAATCCCAACCGTGCCCTTAAGCTTAAGCAAAAACCGAAGATTCGTGCGGTGAATCTCTTTAACTTCGTTTGCCTTTGGAGAAGTCATCTCTTCGCGTATTTAAGCGCTTTGATAGAGGCGCCAATTGCCTATTTCAATCTCGCGCCGTTAGGTACGTCTTCGCCAAACGTTGCAATCACTGGTTTGCCTTCCTCGCCAACGGACGCGGCCAGCAGCATTCCCTGGGATTCGTAGCCGCGCAGCTTGCGAGGTTTTAGATTTGCCACGACGACAATCTTGCGGCCAACGAGTTGTTCCGGTTCGTAATACTGGGCGATGCCGGCGAGAATCTGCCTTGGCTTCTCTTCCCCAATATCCACGGTCATCAGCAAGAGCTTGTCGGCTTTGGGAATGCGTTCCGCGCTGCGAACTTCCCCGACGCGCAGATCGATCTTCGCGAAATCTGTTA
>WNGL01003560.1_pt1 | contig 18694 bp, 14 predicted proteins | sample 5400591 | NCBI WGS metagenome assembly WNGL01 (sample SAMN13153377, study PRJNA577476) | soil metagenome | isolation source: 80 cm soil or saprolite under Garry oak tree replicate 1 | place: USA:California | collected 2016-06-15 | reverse complement strand
TACCGCCGCGCCTTTGAGAACGTCGTCGATACTGTGAAATTCAAATAAATTGGAAACTGCATCATTGGAAATTTCTGCATTCGAAGGAGAAATGGAGAAATTTCCAACGATGCAAATTTCAGCAAATTTCCAATACTCTGTCGGTAGCAAATAGAAATGTCCGGTTTTTGTAGCAAGTGAAATGTCCGGTTTTGTTGTTTGTGGATTGACGGCCGTGAAGCCTGTGGGAACGGTGCAAAACGCCCCCAAGCGTTTTGCAAGGACGTGTGGAAAAACTGTACTTTGTTTTTCCACACGTCCGTCCGTTTCCATCAGGCTGCCCGCTTCTTTCTTTTTTGGTTCTTTTTTCTTTCTTCACTCTGCCGATCCCTGATGGCGTCGGCCTTCATGATCCGGCGGCGATCGGCGCTGGGGGGTCTGGGTTTGTGTTCATGAACGAGCTGCAGAATCTGGCCTGCGGCGTCATAGCGACCCAGCAGATGGGGTCCATAATGAACGCTCATCGTCTGGTCCAGGTGCTGACAAAGCAACACCCGGCATCGCGCCATACTGAAGCGGAATGTTTGTTGCGGAATCTGCAGACAGCGCCCTTCCCATCGCACCGTGTTGTCGTTGTCAATGGTCCGTTCATGATGCTGGGAGAAGATCTTGTCCAGATCGTTGCCGGGATAGGGCAGAAAGGCCGTTCCCGTTTGTTCGGCTTTGACGCTGAAGCTCGCATCGTGCATAGCGATCCAGTCCTGCCGGAGAAACTCATTTGCCGCTTCCACCGTCGTGATGTGGCGCAGACGCAACTCCTGAGGCAGGCGTCCTTGCCAGGTGCCGAATAGACGTTCGCAGCGTCCTCGTGCCTGGGGCGAGTAGGCCAGAATCAGTTCAATACCCAGTTGCTCCAACGCTCGCGCGATCTGCGTTGGTTTTTGACGATCCACTGGCCCTCCAGCCTTCGGTGTCCAGGCCATGTGACTGCCACGATCCGAATATAGCGAACAGAACAGACCCCGTCGTTCGACGACCCGCTTCAGCGCCGCCATCACCGTCACGGTCGATTCTTCATCCACCAACTGGACGTCATACACTTCGCTGGTCGCATCATCGAAAATCACGATCAAGTCCTGGCATTGATCCAACCCCGGAATCCATCGATGCCGGCTGCCATCCACGTGCAGCATCATCCCGGTCAGTGGCCGTCGTGGACGCTTTCGGCGGTGCGGTCCTCGCTTCGCGTATCGCTGCACCAAGCCGGCATTCTGAAGTGCCGTCTTAACCCACGTATAGCTGAGTGAGATCTGTTCCTCACCATGCAGCTTCTCCACGAAGTGCTTCACGTTCAGATCGAAGTATTTCTCCCGGTAGAGCTTCAAGACTCTTTCCACTACCGCCATGTCGATCCGTTTCGCACTCGGTCGACGTGTCCGCCGATCCAGCAGGTCCGCGTAGCCTCCTCCTGTGCTCAGCCGTTTTCGCCACCGCCGCATGCTCCGATCCGTGATGCCGATGATCTCGGCCGCTTGGCTCCATGTGAACTGTCCACTCATCGCTCGTGTGATGACTTCCTTGATCTTCATTGCCCGTTCCAAAGCTCGGACCGGATATAACGGCATCCGCTTTTAACCTCCTATGCGGATGCGACCTTACTCCGACCCTGCCCTTCAGACCGGACATTTCATTTGCTACGAGCACCGGACAGATCATGTGCTACCGACACAAAAGCGAAAAAGGCTTGACAGTGCTGACGCACTGAGCTACAAAGTTGTCGCTGCTGCACGAAGCTGTGCGGCAGCAAAAATCTTAGACTAGACGACGACGTCCAGTTGCACCGATGTGGGTGCTTCTGGGCGTTTTTTTTGTGCTTGGAATCGGGCAAAAAAGGAAAGGTGGAACATGTTTGGGCGTTCGCGTTTTTCTATCCGTTTTTCGGGATCGAGAAAATCAACAAGAGGAGAATCGATGCGATTACGAAATGTTATATTTGTCGGTACGTTTGCGCTTTGTCTTGCGCTGGCCTCTGTCTGCAGTGCACAAAATGCGCCGGCCGATCCGAAGCCTGCCAACCAGACGGCCGCACCGACACCGCCGGCACCACTCTCACAGCCGGCCATAACGGGACCGCTGTCGGGACTCCCACCAGCCAACTTCGACGCCGGACCGTTGGGTAAGATATCCGTGAACGGTATTCTCAGCGGCGGAGGGATGGTGCAAGGGAACGCCGTGCCGGGTGATAACAAAACGCAAGCGGCGTTGCATAACGGTCAAGTGTTTATTCAAAAGGCCGATGGACCGGTTCAGTTCTACCTGCAGGCGGGCGCCTACAATCTTCCATCTCTCGCCACGCCGTTCCTCGAAACCGATAAAACGATAAGCAACTTCTACGGCCCCGTGCCGGTTGCCTTTCTAAAGTTGCAAGCGGGGAAGAACACCTCCTTCATGGTTGGCTCGCTTCCCACTCTAATCGGCGCTGAATATACCTTCACGCTTGAAAACATGAACATCGAGCGCGGATTGTTGTGGAACCAGGAAAACGCCGTCAATCGTGGACTCCAGGTGAATCAGACCATGGGCAAATTCACCGCCTCGCTAAGTTGGAACGACGGCTTCTACTCGAACCGTTACACATGGCTGTGGGGTTCTTTAGCCTATGCTAATGGGCCTCATACCCTGGCATTCGTGGCTGGTGGAAACTATAAGCAGACAGCGTTTCAGACTTTGGCCACACCCGTGCAAAACAACCAAAGTATTTACAACATCATCTACACGTACAACAAGAACGGTTGGATCATCCAACCCTATTTTCAATACAGCAATGTGCCAATCAACACGAAGATCGGAATCCCGAAAAGCACATCCACTACGGGTGGCGCAATCCTCGTAAGCAAGAGCTTCAAACACGGCTTCTCGCTCCCAGCGCGCTGGGAATATATAGCGAGCTCGGGGAACGCCACTGACAAATCTCTCAATCTGATCTTCGGTCCGGGTAGCTCGGGCACCTCAGTCACTGTGACGCCCACATTTCAATACGGAGGCTTCTTCTTCCGGGGAGACATTGCTCTTGTTCACGCTATCAACTCAACGCCGGGTTCCACGTTTGGCCCGTCAGGCTTGAACGTCAACCAGCCCCGTGCCATGGCCGAACTAGGATTCATATTTGGCAACAATATAGAGAAATAGATTCAGGTTCAGAGAGCCGGGTACCCGGCACCGGAATACGCCCCGCCAGGAAGAGGCCATCGGTCGCCTTCCTGGCGGGGATTTCTTATTAAAGATCCGGCGGCATTCTTTGACATTCGCTCATGTGCCCCAGCGCGCCTCCGCAAATGATTTCGGACCGTCTGTGGACTCCTGTTCACATTACGGTAGAGCGGGCCCCGATGGCAAAAAACGGTTTGACTCTATACTCGGCTATATGGTCTAGGCTGTAGATATGCATATCGGTGAACTCGCGAAACAAGGTGGAGTTTCGGTCCAGACCGTTCGGTACTATGAGCGTTACGGTTTGCTGCAAAAGCCGGAGCGCAAACCTTCCCTGTACCGGATCTATCGGGACAATGATGTCCATCGCCTGCGGTTCATTCTCCAGGCAAAGGCGCTTGGATTCACATTGGATGAGATCAAGCACATTCTGGATCTGAGTCAGCGGCGAAGGTGTCCCTGCGGCGAAGTACTTAAAATCGGTCAGGAACGTCTGGCGGAACTGCAAAGCCAGATCGAACAATTAACAAGATTTCGCGATCAACTAGCCCGCGCCGTAATGCAATGGAAGAAGTGCCCGGATGAAGCGCCAGCGGGAAACGCAATCTGCGTTCTCATCGAGCGCACGATGGCAGCTTCGGATAGTCTCGTTTCGAGTTTATCAGAAAGGAAAAGAGCAAAATGGCATTTAAACAAGGTGAAGTCTACAAGTGCCCGGACCAGAAATGTGGGTGTGAAATCACAGTAACGAAGGGCCCGCCGGCGACTTGCCAGGGAACGTCCTCGCCCCGATGTTGCTGCGGAAAAGACATGGTCAAAAAATAGCTATCGGCCAGACCTGAACTTGTCTGGAGAAAGGAGGAACAATGTGCTGCCCACTGTGTCCTGATGGTCCCTGTTGCCCATGCAGTGATTAGCGGTTATTTCAACTGACCGGCGTGGAGCGGCCGATCCATCCGGTTGATGTCCGAGTCCAAAACACAACACTCATGACCTTTGCGCGTAGGGTTACTTCCGAAGTAGCCGGCACGGCACTGCTCCTGGCGGCAGTCGTTGGGTCGGGCATTATGGGAGAGCGCCTAAGCGGCGGGAACGTCGCTGTCGCGCTCCTTGCGAATGCGATTGCAACAGGAACTGTTCTCGCCGCTATCATCGTCGCTTTCGGCCCGATTTCCGGCGCTCACTTCAATCCAGTAGTGACGCTAGCGGATGCCATCCAGGGAGGCATTCGCTGGAAACAGGTGCCCGGATACTTGCTGGGCCAGATATTTGGCGCATTCATGGGCGTAATGGCCGCACACATCATGTTTGGTGAGCCGCTCTTTTCGGCATCCCAGCACGTGCGCGCTGGTGCCGCGCAACTGTTTAGCGAATTTGTTGCAACGTTTGGGCTACTCTCGGTCATCTGGGGTTGCAGCCGATCCCGCTCCGATTCAGTAGCGTTTGCGGTCGGCGCGTACATCACCGGAGCGTATTGGTTTACGGCATCGACTTCGTTCGCCAATCCTGCCGTGACCCTCGCCCGATCGTTTACCAATACGTTTTCAGGAATCCGTCCCGCCGATGCACCGTGGTTCATCGCCGCCCAACTCATTGGCGCATTCACAGCCACGCTCCTGTTCCAGTGGCTCGTACCCTCACTACCAAAAACGGCAAAAGATGTCGTAATTCCTCGTCCAACAAAGGAAGCGATGCATGGCAGATAAGAAGCGGGTGCTTTTCTTTATGCACCGGAAATTCCGCGCGTAGCCAAATGGCCGAAGGCCTTTTACGGAATCTCGCGGGGAATAAATTCGACGTGGTTAGCGCCGGCACAAATCCGAAGGGCCTACATCCGCGCAGTGTTGAAGTGATGAAAGAAATAGGAATTGATGTCAGCCGGCAAGCGTCGAAAGACCTGAAACAGTTCCTGAACCAGAAGTTTGATTATGTGATCACCGTATGTGACCGTGCGAAGCAACAGTGCCCGATCTTTCCTGGGGCCGAACCGATCCATTGGGGTTTTGATGATCCCGCAGAGGCGCCTCTGGACAAAGAGCTTCAGACATTTCGCCGCGTACGCGATGAAATTCTGCAACGGCTGCGATTGTTCTTATTAGCTAATGAGAAGTAACGCCTGGCCCCGGTGCATTCGTTGGGATCATCGAGGTCGCCTTGAATTTCATCCCCGTCCGCGGGTGTGTAAATCAGACGTGATTTGGTATTCATCTTAAGCTCCAGATGAGATGTTCGCCGCGCTCGCGATCAGTTCCCGCACTTCTTCATCGGTCGTTTGACTGAAATCCACGTAAGAACCGCCCACAGCAAAAAACGGCTCCGGAGTGAGCGGGCACACGACGTGTTCGGCCGATTCCTTGAGCTGTTCGCAGGTTTCGGAGGGCGCGGTCGGTACGGCGACGATCACCTGCCGAGGATCTTGTTGCCGCACAGCTTGAATAGCGGCTTTCATCGTGGAACCGGTTGCCAGGCCATCGTCAACGATCACTACAGTCCGGCCCTTGATCGTTGGAGCAGGCCGGTCGCCGCGGTATAGCCGTTCGCGTCTTTCAAGCTCAGCCTGCTCGCGTGCCGAGACGGCCTCGATTGTTTGCGGGGAAATGCCGAGCTCGCGAACGATACCGTCCTGCAGTGTTCGAACGCCTCCGGTTGCGATTGCGCCCATTCCTAGCTCTTCGTGGCCCGGAACCCCCAGCTTGCGCACAATGAAAACATCCAGCGGCGCGTTCAATTCTCGTGCAACCTCGTATGCGACGGGAACGCCTCCCCGGGGTAAACCCAAGATCAAGACATCGGGCTGGTTTTTATATTGTTGAAGACAGCGAGCAAGGACCTGGCCGGCCTCGGTCCGATCTCGAAAATACACAACGGCCCTCCCGTAGCCTTTTCTAGATTTGGACGGTCAACAAATCCGCCCGCGAGTACAATGTCTCCGTGACCATTCTCTTATTGATTTTAGCGGCAGTTCAAGTCTCGGAGCAGGCCTCTGCTCCGGTTCGAGGTGACAGATTTCAGATTGCGGTCCCACAAGGCTGGAGGGTATTGAACGACGGAGGCGACATTGTCCTGGAGCATTCCAGTGGCGCTTCGCTTCTCTTGCTGCGGGCCAGCTTGACGGGCCGTCTGGAAGATTTCGCCCAAAGGCAGGCAGAGCGAATCATGGCGCCGCTGGGCTTCGCAAAGCTTGGTGAACCCCAGCATTTCAAAGCGACGAATGAAGAGTGGGTGCAGTACGAAATCCACGGCAATCGTCTGAGCGAGCATCGCCGCATTCTCTACCGGGTTTTCCGCCGGCCTTCGGGGTTGTTTGAGCTTGTCTACGAAAACAGCGAAGACAGGTTCGATCAGCTTCTCACCGAAACGCAAGAGATCGCTTCTTCTCTACAAACGATTCTGCAGGCGCCCGCGCCGGGACGGCGCGTCCGCGTGCGGCGCTAGTGGGAACGGGATCCTAGTTTTTGTCGAAATAAGGATGCGTGAGCAGCGCCGGCTTTTGCTGGTTCCCTGACGGCTTTTTCAATTCTATTTCTTCAAGTAAAACGGATGGCGCCACAATGCTTGTTGGTGTCGGAAGTTCTCCGCCGGAAAGGCGATTCACGACAAAGCTGTCGTCACCTACGGCCTCTATCTGGCGCAGCGATCGAATCGGAATCTCTTGAGCGAATGCCCCGCGAATCAATTCCTCTCGGCCATCGGCGACGTAGACCTTATAGGTGAGAACAGGCGTTCCAATCGGACTTCTCGTGTCGGTGTCCAGAGCTTTGATGAGAATGCCATATTGAAGATTTTCTTCCCGGCACATCTTGATCAGTTCTTGCTTCAGGTCTTCGTAACTCTTGCCTTCTTTCGATTGGATGAACAGATTTCCGATCTGTGCTGTCTCTCTGCCGGGAACTACGGAACGGCCGTGTCCATTCGATTGCAGCATGTCTTTGCCCGGACGGCGCGACATGAGAAAGTTTTTCAGCACCCCCTGTTCGATCAGAGAGACACGCCGCGCCGGGACACCTTGGTCATCGACCTGATAGTGTCCAAGCAATTCCTGATTTCCGATGCGTTGCGCGGTGGGATCATCAAACACCGACAGGAAGCGCGGAAGCACCGGCCGGTTCAAGCGATCCACGAGTTCGCTACGATTGGTTTGGGCTTGCTGTTGATCCGTTAAGGGCAAACGCTGGCCCGAAAGATTCGGAGCAAGCACGCGGGCAAACATTTCTGCCGAGGCCTGGCCGGTGAACAAGACCGGCCCGGAATAGTCGGCCTCCAGAACCGGAGCGGCTCGCAGCGCCGTCAAGTCCGCCGCCATTTTTGCGATCGATTTCGAGACTTCTTCTACAGAAGGAACCTGATCGAAGCTGCTCGCGTTGAAAGGAATCCAGTGACGAACGCGCATGCCATCGGGTGCTTCCGATGCGGCTTCAATACTAAGGGCCACAAGCATAGAGGGTTGAAGCGTGCGCGTGCCTTCACTATTGACCAGATATCGATGCATTACCTGCGCTTCAAAGACGACCCTGGACTGCTGAATTTCGGGATACCGCTTAAATATGTTCGACCATTCTCGAACTTGCTTTTCCCAATGCGTCTTATCGAGATCCAGTGAGCGCTGGGTGCCTACGGCAGTGACCGCTGCCTCTTTCGAGAAGTCCGGAATCTGTTCGGCCCGAACCTTGTTCTGGACGAAAGCGCGTTTGCGCGCCAACTGCTCGACTGATTGTTTATACGCGGCGTCGGTTGCCAGCCATAAACTATGCCGGATGGCATCGTAATCGTTTTCGATAACTGTTGCGAAGACAACACCGGACGGCGGCGGACCCTGGAACGCCGGTCCCGTCATGAATTCCGAGTTATCGAACTCGTAGTCGCCGACGCGAACCTGCGCCTGCACGATGCGTCCCCGGCTGGTATCCGAAGAAGTCAGCGCGCCGAACGTTGCGGAAGCTCGATAGCGCTCCTGGTCGAGAATCACGTATTGAATGAAGTACGGCTTGTCGAGATCCTTGAATTGTAGCTCGTTAACGGACCTTTCCAGTTCATTGACCATGGCCCGCATGACAGGATCGGAAGAAACAGCGGCTGTCTGGCTGTGGACGGCAGCCGTCGCAGCGAGGAGCAGTAAAGTACAAATGACGCCTTTCCCGACAATTCGCCGTGTCACTAGCGGCCTCCTGTGGCTCCCACGGGTGGCGGAAGAATGGGTGGACGATCCGAAGATTTTGACTTTTTCTGAACTTCGATCTGCGTTGTGAGAATGGCCGGCGAAATCGCGGCTACCGGCACAAAGCCGGATTCTGCACCGCAAACTCCATTGAATACCTCGGGTTTGTCTCCAGCGGCCACGATCTTGCTGAATGAGGTGAGCGGCGTTCCAATCAAATCAACACCGCGCACCAGCTCATCAGGACGCCCATCGACGTGAATTCTGTAGACCATGATCGGCGTCACCTGAAACGATTGCGTGCTGGCTCGGCCCGTTAATGTGAATCCTCCCGAGATGTCCTGGAAGAGCAGGCCGAATGTTTTTCCCTGTTTCTTTGCTTCCTCGATCAGCATTGCGCGCAGCCGGTCGTCGGAGACGGTATTGGTGGCCTGCACGATGAGGTTACCTTGGCGCCCTACGGTCCGATATCCGGGAGCCTTTCGTCCGTGCCCGTTCGAATTCTCGAAGCCGGAAATGGGAGAACGCGACATCAAAAAGTTTTTGAGGATACCCTTTTCGACAACGCTCACCTTCCGCGCGGGAATCCCGTCGTCGTCGAACGCGTAATAACCATTCAGATCGACGCCGCCGATGCGCTCTGCTGTCGGATCGTCAATTACAGAAATAAAATCGGGCAGCACCGATTGGTTCACCTTCTTCGTGAACGTTTGCCCTTCGCTTTCGTTTTTCTGCCGATGTCCCTCAATGCGATGGCCGAAAATCTCGTGAAAGAATACGCCGCTCGCCCGCCCGGAGAGAATGGCAGGCCCGGTATACGGTTCGATGACGGGTGCCGCGCGAAGGTCCTGCAGATCCTTCACCATCGCTTCGATGGTCTGGCGGACCTGTTCATCGTTCGGCAGGCGGTCCAGCGAGTACCCATCGAATGCTTCGAAACGGTAGAGCTCCATTCCATCCTCGGCTTTCGTTCTTGCGTAGACCGACAAGCGAACGAGAGAGCGGCCGTGTTGGATGGACGTTCCTTCGCTGTTGACGACGTAATCGTTATCCGCATCCGCGGACAATGAGACCGTGCCTTCGTAAATTTCAGGGTACCTTTTGAACAAAGCCGAATATGTTTTCAGCTTGTTTTCCCAGTTCCTCACGTCGACGTTGACAGCCGCCAGTGGGAGAACGGCCGTCTGTTTGGATTCTCGCGACAGGTCGGCCGATGTGTCTTCTTCGTCGACTTTGATCGTGCGGTTCGCTTTCACCTGGATGAAACGTTCCACCGCAGCTTTGTACTTCTGGTCCGTTTCCAGCCAAACGACACTACGCAACGCATCAATATCGTTGTCGATCGGCATCAGGACCGGATATGTGAAGTTTGGACCGGTATTCGTGCCGCGTGGTCCCCGGATTTGGTGTGTGCTGTCGAGCTGGTACTCGCCTACACGAACATCCACATCGAGAAGACGGGAGAGATCGCGATTGCTCGATCGCAAAGCCCCAAGAGACGACTCAATATTAAAACTGCTGTTTTCTCTGACCGAGTAGCTGATGAAATACGGAGAGGGATCGCCCTTTTGTTTCAAAACCTCAAACGCTCTTTTCATTTCATGTTCGAGGGCTTGAAGGACGGGGCCGGGCGTGGAACTTTGAGAAAACAGGCTGGGCGTTGAAAAGCCGAGAACCGCAACAATCAAGAGGAGCTTTTTCATAGTTGTCATCTTCTGCTTCAGACCCGGAAATTGTAGCACCCCGGGTGGGATGAGGCGTGAATCGAAAAGTCGTAAAGAAATGTTAAAACTACGCGGCCGTTATCGCCTTACTGTGCTCAGCGGGTGCGAGGTGCAGACTGAGCAGCCGCCGGATCTTGCCGTTGAAATCCACTTTGCATCGCTGGATACCGGGACCGAACAGCGCGCTTGGACGTACTTCGAGCACTTTTCCCGTTAATCCCAGACAATCCGACTGTACGAGGCCTCGAATACAAACCCTGTCGCCGACCTTAATTTTTGTCATGGTTGCACACTCTCTAATCGTCCGTGAAAAACAATCCGTAATTATGCGGCCGAGGAATTCAAGGGTGCAAAGAAATTCTGGTCCTCAAGAAGAAGATGACCGCCGGCGACTTCGAAAATGGCTGAATGTCGGCGATCATAGACCCCCGCTACAGCCCCTTTACATCATTTAACGATTGCAGGATGCACACGATGGTCTAAATAAAGCCGTGAGCATTCGGTACTAACTCTGCATCTCTGGAGAATATGGTGTTCAGTGATGAATATGATCCCGGCCTGTTAATCGCTTTTGAAGGTATGGATGGATCCGGTAAGACCACCCAGCGGAAGCTCTTGAGGGCATGGCTCGAAAACAACGGAGAAGAGGTCGTTGTCAGCAAATGGAATTCGTCGGCGCTTTTTAAGGATTTAATCAAGGCCAAGAAGCGCGCCCACCTTCTGAATCCAATCCATTACGCCGTCCTGCACGCCGCGGATTTCCGGCATCGATTGGAAACTGTAATTCGGCCGTCATTGCGTGAAGGGAAGATTGTCCTCGCCGACCGCTACATTTTTACCGGCATTACGCGCGATGTGGCCCGCGGGATGGACCGGAACTGGACAATCAATCTCTATTCGACCGCGCGAAAGCCCGATCTGGTTTTTTACTTTTGTGCGCCTCCCGATCTGTTGGCAAAGCGCATTACCGCCTACCGCGAAATCAAGTTCTACGAAGCCGGCCAGGACGTCACCGGGCTGCGGGATTCCCGTGAGAGCTATTTGCATTTTGCGCCAAAGGTGATGCAGGAATACACCAACCTGCATCGAGAATGCGGATTCATCATGGTCGATGCGCGGCGGTCCATTTGTGACCAACATCAGTTCATCCGGCAAACCTACGAAGAATACCTGACGAAACCACACATACCCGCAAATGCCTGTCCCCCTCAGTTGATGTATAAATGAGGCGGGGATCAGCGAAAAATGCGGTTTTGTCGTTTTGGCGATGGCCGAGTCGGTCTCGTCGAAGATTCCAATGTGCGGGATGTGACGCCGGCTCTTGATGTCTTGCCGGTATATAGGTACCCGCTGCCTCCCCACGACGTATTCATTGCCAATCTCGATCGAGTGGCAGAGCGTGCTCGAGCCATAGCAGGAACATGTTCACAGCTGCCGGTTGCGGGGCTGCGATTCTGGAGTCCCGTCGCCAATCCCAGCAAAGTGATCGGCGCGCCCGTCAATTATCAGAAGCACCTCGATGAGGTCCGAAGTGATGCCCAGCTTCACCAGGGCAGCGAGGCGCACACCGCCCCAATTCACAAAATGGGTCTATTTCTCAAAGCCTCGAGTTCGCTCGTCGGTCCGGGAGAAGGCATTGCGTTGCGCAAGCTCGACCGCCGTAATGATCACGAAGTGGAACTTGCAGTCGTGATAGGCAAGCGCGCGAACAACGTGGCCGCCAGTGAAGCACTGAAGTATGTGGCAGGGTATGCAATCGGCCTGGACGTCACGATCCGCGGTCCGGAAGAGAGAAGTCTTCGCAAGTCAGCGGACAGCTACGCTGTGCTTGGTCCCTGGCTGGTTACCGCGGACGAGATCCCGAACCCGGACGATCTCGACCTGAAAATTGCGGTCAACGGTGAGGAGCGGCAAAACTCGAACACGAAATATATGATCCTGGGTGTGGCTCAATTGATCGAATTTGCATCCGCCTTTTACACGTTGAATCCCGGCGACGTCGTCATGACCGGAACCCCGGAAGGTGTTAGTCCTATACAACCGGGAGATACGATCGTCGCTACGATCGAAAAAATTGGAACTATGGAAGTGGAGGTCCGGGCCGCCTGATGGACTCCTCGAGCTTTTATCAAAAACCGGAAACAACCGGCCAATTTCGTGACTTCTACAAGAGGCTCGAGACGAAGAACGCCGCTCCGCTCTGGGAAAATCTTGCGGACATCGTTCCTGTTCAACCGAGGCCCCAGGCTGTTCCGGCATTGTGGCGTTATGAAGAGATGCGGCCGCTTCTCATGGAATCCGGCAAACTGATCACCGCAAAAGAAGCGGATCGGCGGGTGCTGATTCTCGCGAATCCTGGAATCAAGGATAAAGCCCAGATCACAGACACTCTTCATGCCGGCCTTCAACTCATTCTTCCAGGAGAGGTGGCGCCGACGCATCGGCATACAGCCGCTGCGCTGCGTCTGGTCATGGAGGGCGATGGTGCATATACCTCCGTTGAAGGTGAGAGAACGACGATGCACCCCGGCGATTTCATTCTCACTCCATCCTGGACCTATCACGACCACGGAAACTTGAGCGACACCCCAACCGTGTGGATGGACGGCTTGGATTTTCCGCTGGTTAATTATTTGAATACGAGTTTCGCCGAGCGGTATCCCGAAGAGGTACAGCCCGTAAGGCAAAACGAAGGCGACGCTCATGCGCGGTACGGCAGCAACCTCATGCCGATCGACTATAACCATCCGAGCTTGTCGGCGCCGATTTTCAACTATCCTTACGCGCGCACGAGAATGGTTTTGGAGCAGCTCTATCGCAACGGCCCCCTCGATTCCTGGCACGGCATCAAGATGCAATACGTTAATCCGGCCACGGGCGGATACCCGATGCCCTCCATTGGCGCATTTGTCCAACTACTGCCATCCGGTTTTCGCAGCCGGCCCTATAGATCTACGGAGGCAACAATCTATTCGGTCGTCGAAGGCCGCGGCCGAAGCCAAATCGGCAACACAACATTTGATTGGACGAAACGGGATATCTTTGTTGTTCCGTCCTGGAATCCGGTTTCACATGAAGCTGATGAAGAGGCCGTCCTTTTCAGTTTTTCCGATCGGCCCATCCAGAAAGCTTTGGGACTGTGGCGGGAACAAACGACCTGAGCGAAGCCGCAACCGAAATATTCCCCTCCTCGCAGGGGAGGGGAATGCGCACATAACTGCATTTACAAGAATTTACAAAGAGAAGCGCGTGAACGTCACCGGATTGCGAGACTTCATCGTATGTTTCCATTGGAGGCTTCGCGTTGCGTTCGTTATTCATTGCTGCCCTTATTCTGATGGACATTTTTGTATTGGCAGCAATGCAAAAACCCGAAGGGGACGGTTTCATCCAAGGCATAGTCCAATCCGGAAACACGCCGATTCCCGGAGCCACGGTCACTGCAACACACGCTGTCACAGGCGAGAAACTCGTCACTTCAACCGATCTTCGTGGTCAGTATCAGATCAAACTGCCTGGTGTTGGCGCCTACATTGTTGAAGCGTCCATGGCGGCGTTCGCTCCAGCAATCAAGGAAACAGACATTAAGGATGTTTCCTCAACTGCGCGGCTGGACTTCGATCTCATGCTGCTGTCTCGTTCACAACAAACTTCCTCGGGACGGCCCGATACTCTTGGTTTCCGAGGCCGGGGTGCGCAAGCTCTACCCGCAAGGGAGACTGCTTCCGAAGCGTCTGCACAACAAGCGTCCGGCGATGTGACGGAGCAGCTCAATTCCACGGATCTCCCTGTCGCGGGCACTGCGGACGCTCCGACGGAATCCGTAGCGGTATTGGGGAACACGGCCGAAACCACCTTCGGCAACAATTTCGATTTTGATCGCGAAAGAATTCAGCGGATCATCGACGAACGTTTCGGCGGCTTTCCACCGCAGGAGGCACAGGCCAACGCACCGGCCCTCATAGGACCAGGAGGACGCGGCGGGGGCGGGCCCCGCGGCGGAGGTGGGGGAAGAGGTGGCGGAGGTTTCTTCGCCATTGGAGGACGCGGCGGCTTTAACGTGAATCGGCCGCGCGGAAATATTTCCTACACAGGCGGCGATTCCGCGCTGGACGCTGCGCCGTATTCGTTGACGGGACAGCCCGCCGTCAAGCCCGCGTACAATCAGAATCGCTTGTCGGCGAGCATCGGCGGCCCATTCAAAATTCCCAAACTCGTTTCTCTAACCAATACGAACTATATCTTTACCTATAACGCCACGCGGCTTCGCAGTCCATATGATGCTTTTTCGACCGTGCCGACCCTTGCCGAACGCCGGGGCGATTTTTCCCAGACGTTGATTCGCAGCGGCGCCGGCGCCGGAGATCCGGTCCGGATCTTCGATCCGGGAACGCACGTGCCATTTCCCGATAACAGACTGCCGAGGATCGATCCCGCCGCCGCGAGTCTGCTGGCGTTTATTCCCGAGGCCAATTTACCGGGCGATGTCCAAAACTTTCATTACCTCACGGCAGTGACGAACAAGTCTGACGATATCAACGTTCGGCTGAATCATACGTTCGGCGAGAGCGGATTCGGTCAAGGCACGCCGGCTGGAGGAGGTTTCGGCCGAAGAGGCGGCGGTGGGGCGAGAAGGCGCAGACAGGGTCCCCAGCCGACCAACCTTAACTTTGGACTTCAGTACCGCAATTCCGAGAACCGCTTGACGAATCCGTTTCCGGGTGTGGGTGGAAGGAATACGACCAACGGTCTGAATACCACGATCGGTCTGGTGCACTCCTTCGGGACGATCACCGATAATCTCAGAGTCAACTACACCATCAACCGGACGGCATCGACGAATCTTTACGCGTTCCAACAGGACATCGCTGGCGCAGCCGGCATCACCGGCGTGTCGCGCTCTGCATTCGATTGGGGAATTCCCAACCTCGGGTTCACGAATTTCACGGGACTCAACGATATACGTCCTTCAACACGCCGTGACCGGACCGTACAAATCCAAAACGGATTCATTTGGAGCCGTGGGCGCCATGCCTTGCGTTGGGGAGGAGACTTTCGTTGGATCCAATCGAATCTCCAAACCGATCAGAACGCCCGCGGCAGTTTCACATTTACCGGCGCGCGTACCGCAGCGGTAAATCAAGGATTGTCGCCCGTCGAAGGTACCGGTTACGATTTCGCTGATTTTCTTCTCGGGCTGCCCCAGCTCACGTCCATTCAATACGGCGGTGGCAAATATTATTTCCGGGGGACCTCCTGGGATTTGTTCGTCCAGGACGATTGGCGTGTTCGCGGCAATCTCACATTCAATCTTGGCCTGCGGTACGAGTACGTGTCGCCTGTGCGGGAACTGAATAACCGAATGGTCAATCTCGATGTGGCGCCCGGTTTCACCGCAGTCGTTCCTGCGTTTCCCGGACAAGCCGGACTATTTACGGGGATTTTTCCGGTGGGCCTCCTCCAACCCGATCGAAACAATTTCGCGCCTCGCGTCGGCATTGCCTGGAGAGTTACAAACCGCTCGATCTTGCGCGCGGGCTACGGCGTCAATTACAACACCGGCGCTTACGGCAGCCTGGCGCAACAACTGGCGTTCCAGCCGCCGTTCTCGGTTACGCAAACCAATATTAATTCGGGCCTCCAGCCGCTGACTCTGCAAAATGGGTTTCCAACTCTGCCGCCGGAAACAGTAACGAACAATTTCGGAGTGAACCGCGACTACAGGATTGGGTATGTACAAATCTGGAACCTGGATGTGCAGCGCGAATTTCGTTCGGCAAACCTCACATTGAATCTCGATTACACCGGCACGAAAGGAACGCACCTGGATGTCATCGAAGCGCCGAATCGGACGGCAACAGGTTTGCGTATTCCGGGCGTCCAGCCGTTTAATTGGGAAACCTCGGAAGCCAATTCCACCGCTCATTCCGGAACGATTCGCGTGCGCCGGCGCCTTCAAGGCGGATTTCAAATGGGCGGCAGCTATACTTTTTCGAAATCGATCGACAATGCATCCAGTATTGGCGGCGCCGGCGGCACGGTCGCCCAAAACGCATTTGATCTCGCTGCCGAGCGGGGCCTATCGAACTTCGATCAAAGCCACCGTTTGAACGTCGACTACATTTGGGAGCTGCCCTTCGGACGCGAGAGGCGATTTCTGGCGAATGTACCCTACCTTGCAGGCGTGCTCGCGGGCTGGCAATGGAGCGGAACATGGAATCTGGCCTCAGGACTGCCATTTACAGCGCGAGTCCTGGGCAGCTTTACCGATGTGAATCGCGGAACGAATGGGACATTACGGGCGAATGCGACTGGTATCTCTCCGGATTTGGCGGATCCGTCGGTCGCGCAATGGTTCAACACGGCGGCCTTCGTTGTTCCACTTGCAGGACAATTTGGCGATGTCGGAAGGAATACACTTCGTGGGCCGAGCGCATCGGTTTTCGGCATGGCTTTGAGTAAGATCATGCCCTTCGCCGACGGCCGAAGTATTGAACTTCGCGCGCAGGCCTCGAATATTTTCAACACTCCTCAGTTCAGAAGCATCGACACGAATCTGAATTCATCTTCATTCGGGCGCGTAACTTCGGCAGGGTCGATGCGAAAGATTCAATTGACGGCGCGTTTCCGGTTTTGATGCTTATGAAAAGGATCTGCCTTGCACTACTGCTCACTTCATCATTGTTGCCACGTATGGCTGCATCACAAAAGTTTACGTTGCGCACCGAGACAGAGTTGATCTTGGTGAACGTCTCGGTGCGCGACAAGAACGGCAACTTCGTCCGGGATTTGAAAAAGGAAGATTTCACGTTGTCCGAAGACGGAAAGCAACAAGAGATCGTTTCGCTTGATGTTGAGAACACCGACAGCGTCGTCCACGCCGAACCGGTACCTGCCAACTTGCTTGGACCGCTGCGTGCCCCCAGCAGCGCGGCCGCGCCTCAGGTTCGGCAGATTACAGAAGGCGATCTCAAAGATCGGCGGCTGATCCTCCTCTTCTTTGATTTGACCTCGATGCAGCCTGAAGAAGTGGCACGCGCGGCCAAATCGGCGCTGGAGTACGTGGACAAGCAGATGTCTCCTTCCGATGTGGTGTCCGTTGTTTCTCTGTCCAACTCCCTCACGGTGAATCTGGATTTCACCGCGGATAGAGAAGCTGTGCAGAATGCATTACAGGCTTTCGATGTGGGCGCCGGGCAGGGTTTTGAATCCGGCCTGACCGGCGACATCGAGGCCACTCCCGACACCGCTGCCGCTTTCACCCCGGATGAAACCGAATACAACATTTTCAATGCCGACCGGCGCCTGCAAGCGCTCCGGAGTATTGCGGAAACGCTATCCGTCGTCGAGGAGCGTAAATCGCTGGTCTACTTCAGCGGCGGTCTCGAACGTACCGGGATCGAAAACCAGTCCGAACTTCGTGCCGCCGTGAATGCCGCTATTCGTGCGAATCTTGCAATCTATTCCGTTGATGTCCGCGGGCTCCAAGCCATAGTGCCCGGCGGAGAGGCGCGGTCCGCAAGCCTCCGCGGGACCTCGGTCTATTCGGGCCAGGCGATGATGAAGGCCTACGATTCAAACTTCGCATCACAGGAAACTCTGGTTACATTAGCGGCGGATACCGGTGGGCTGGCACTCATCGATACGAACAACTTTCAGCCGGTATTCGAGAAGTTGCGCGAGGATACGTCCTTTTATTATTTGATTGGCTATCGGAGCAACAATCCCGCGCGAGATGGGCGTTTCCGCCGGATCACTGTGCAGGTCAAAAGCAGGCCTGACCTGAAACTCGACTTTCGCCGGGGTTACTATGCCGCGACCGATTTCGCCCATGCGACCAAGGAAGATCGCGAGCGCCAACTGCAGGAGCAATTGCAATCCGACCTTCCCAGCGCGGATTTTCCCGTGTACCTTTCGGCCGGATATTTCCGCTTTAGTGACAATCGATACTTCGTGCCCGTTTCCGTCGTCGTACCAGGCTCCCAGATCCCGTTCATTCGCGAGAACCAGCAGGACCGCGCCACCCTCGATTTGATCGGACTCGTGAGGGATGAGGCAAAGCGGCCGTTCGGCTCCATCCGCGACACGGTAAAACTGTCCGTGAACACTTCCCAGGGAGTCCAACGGAAGAACGTCCAATATGACAGCGGATTTCTGCTGCCGCCGGGCAAATATGTTCTCAAATACGTTGTTCGTGAGAATCAAACCGGGCGAACGGGCTCCTTCGAAACCGATATCGTCGTACCGGATTTGAAGTCGGCGCCCGTCAAAATGAGTTCCGTCATCGTTTCAAACCAGAAACAACCCGCGCGTCAAAAGAACAACCCTCTCGTGCACGAAGGAACGCAAATCGTTCCGAACGTGACGCACGTATTCTCCTCGAACCAGCATTTGTACTTTTACTACGAAGTGTATGACCCGGCGAAACCGGCGGAGTCTTCAGAAAAGTTTTCCGCTCGAATCCTGACGAATGTCGCGTTTTACCGGCGCGACGTGAAGGCATATGAAACTTCTTTGGTCGAGGCTGATCAGATCAACGTCCCGGAGCGTAAAGCTGCGGGTTTTGAGCTGGACGTACCGTTAGCCAATCTCAAACCAGGCTTCTACACATGCCAGATCAACGTGA
>WNGL01003559.1_pt1 | contig 18695 bp, 18 predicted proteins | sample 5400591 | NCBI WGS metagenome assembly WNGL01 (sample SAMN13153377, study PRJNA577476) | soil metagenome | isolation source: 80 cm soil or saprolite under Garry oak tree replicate 1 | place: USA:California | collected 2016-06-15 | reverse complement strand
GCCGGTAACCATGCAGATATCGACGTTGTTCTTTATCACTGTCCCGCTTCTGCTAAACGATTCGCCGGCTTTCGGCGTTTTTGTATCGCTGGATTTTTCGGCCGCTTGAATAGTCGGTGCCGCGAGCGCCAGCAGTGCGAATGCTACCAGCCCACTTAAGACAATTTTCATATCGATGTTTCCTTTCACTTAAGAATCGCGCGCCGCGATGAGAATGGACGACCTTGAGACTCCATTAACAAAATTTGGCCTGAAAGCACTTCTAGGCCGGCGTCCAAAGGATTTCTCAGATTGCAATTAGGCAACGCCGACTCACAAGGCCGGGAGAGCGTTGTGCAAGCCCGTCTTTGGTGGCGGGTTTGGAAAAGATCAGGTCCACCCCTGCTGTCGCTCACCTTTTGGGGGTGGATGCCGGGAATTGGTGCGGGCTTAGTTTCGACAGTTTGAATTAGTCAACGCCTTAATCATTAACGCTTCTCTATTTCTTTGCGTTCGATTCGGACAGCGTATTTATCGGGTCTAATCTCGGCGCCGCAGATGCGTGCGTAAACTTGAGTGAATTCTGCGCCGAACAAGAGAATTTGTGACGAGTAATAAATCCAGAGCAACAAGGTGATCAGCGAACTGGCGGCTCCATAGGCTGACGCGGCGGTGCCGCTGCCAAGGTAAATTCCGAGCGCCCACTTTCCGATCAAAAACAAAATCGCGGTGAGAACCGCTCCGGTCCACACGTCGCGCCAACGGATCACCGCGTTGGGCAGAATTCTGAAAATCATCGCGAAGACGGCGGTGACAATTACGAAATCGAATGTGAGATAGAGTGGAATGATGATCGTGAGTGCGCCGGGCAAGATCGATTGTAAATAATGGCTGAAACTTTTGATGCCCGCTTCAATGACGAGTGAAACAAGAAGGAGAAATCCGATTCCGGCGATGAGCGCGAATGAGAGAAAACGCGACCGAACAAATCCCCAAATGCCACCGCGCGGTTTCGATTTAACTCCCCAGATGATGTTAAGCGCGTTTTGCAATTGACCGAACACCCCGCTCGCGCCGAATAACGCGAGCGCGAACCCGATCGTTCCGCCAAGCAGGCTTTTCGCGGGACTGGAAACCTGCTGCGCGATCTGTTGCACCATCGTGATAGCGCTTCGATCCAAAAAGTAACTCATTTGTTCGGTAATTTTGCTCCAGGCTCCGGCAGGGTCCTCGCGAAACAAGACCCCGACGACGGCGACGAGCAGCAGCACCATCGGCGCAAGCGAGAATACGCTATAATAAGCGAGCGCCGCGCCCAGCTGCGGCGCGTCGTCCTCGATCCATTCATGCGCGGTCTGTTTCAAAATATCGACAGCCATTTTCGCGCGCGATCGGCTACTCATTGCAAAAGGATTTCGCGCGGTTGATTGCCTTTGGACTTTCGGCAAGCGGCAATTTAAAATTTGCGGTCGCAGTTCGTAGTCAATGGACGAGAGCTACTGCTTTTTCTCCGGCTCGACTTTCGGAATCTGTTTCCAATTTTCCACTTTGCCCTCGAACGCTTTTACAAATGCATTGCGAAAGGCATTGAAGATGGTCGCAAAAATGTCCGGATGCGGATTTCCGAACGTTCCTGAAAAAGGGACTTTTGTTCCAAATCGATCCTTTGGATGATTGCGTACGATCTCCGTCAGTGCGCCAAGGATCGCTTCCCAGACAAACTTCGCCGGATTTTGCGCGCTTTGTTCGTTAAAGATCACCATGTGATCGAACACTGGCTCAACGTAACCCTGGTAGGCGCCTTCTCTCGCGCTCGCTTCCATCGCCATTTTGAACGTTCCCTCCTTGAATGTGAAACCGCCATGCGCCTGGGCGAATTCATTTAGCTTCACCAGCGCCAAGTCCTTTATCTCGAGATTGAATGCAAATGTCGGACGGGAGGCGTAAGGGTCGAGCGAGATTTGCGATCGCGCGTCGCCCGCGCGCAACGGCCGGCCTTCAATCCGAATGTCCGCGATCAAACTCTTCGAAAGCTTTTTACTGTTGGTTAGGTTTGTCCCGACCATTTCGACACGATCGAACGGCAGATCCTCCGCGGGCTCCCTGGTGTAATTGCGATAATGAATCTCGCCATCGTGCACTGCAAAGCGATTGATCTTGAGCGGATACAGTTGTTTGATCTTTTGCGCCCACGGCGCATTCACTTCAGTTTGCCGCGTTTCGCTGGTCGGCCCATTCACCAGATTCATTTTCGCGCGATAAATCTCGATGTTGCCAACGGCGGCGTGTTCGAAAATGAGCGCGTGCCATTGCACAGACAGATCGACCAGCGGCGCTGAGAAAAACGGGACCGGCACTTTGCCGCTCGTTTTTTTGATGTCGATGTTATGGATCTGATACGCGCCGCGCCAAAGATGAAGCGTGACTGCCGCAACGTGCGCGCGGTAGCCCGGAATTTCAGACAACTTCCGATTGACGTAATCACGCACCCAGACCGCAAGATAGATGTGTACGATAACGATCGCGGCCGCGATGACCATGATCAGCCAAAACCACCAGTGTCTTGCGACAGCCCTCATTCCACTTCCATCCCATGAATGGAGCATGCAACTGCATTAAAAGAACGCGCTTCGTCGGCGGTGCAGCCGTATTTACCTGCCCGGCGTTGGACTCAGAGAGAATTATTGATCGCGCCGCTTTCGAGATAACTTCGTTGGCTTCGAGCGGCAACACGCTTTTTTGGCGTCCACTGGATCAAACAGTCATCGGCAGAATGGAAATCTCCTATCCGGGTATTGCCGAGCAGATACGTTGATTTGACGCGGCAGAGCTTCCATCGTGTGCACGTTGCAGGTCGTCAAATACCGCAACGGTTCAAGTTGATAAACATCACGGCAGCGACAACAAAGTTCCACTTCATCGCAAACGGGTCGAGGCGGGGGCGCCTCACGTTCGGCTGGCCCCACGCCTACGGAGCTGATTTTTGATCGGCTTTTTCCGCCGCTCACGGTCAAGTTCTTCATCGGCTCGCTGGTGAAAGCCGGTGGTTACACGCCACTGAAATTGCAGGGTGTTTATGGCGCACTGGCCGGACAAGTGGCCGTGGCAGCAATCGGCGGAGTTATTTACTCGTGGTATCTGAATCGACTCCATATGCTCGACTTGCGGTGGTCAATACCAGCTACCTTTGACAAATGTGGTTTGGTCCTCGCTCAGTGTGCGGCTTTCCAAGCCTTAGCTTCAGTTGGCGAGACTAACTCAACGTTCCCTGGAGCGATGCGGTAGTAGTATGTTCGCGTTGCGGCGTCAAAATATCGTTGACTGTTCGCTGGAACAAGATTGCCTTTGGCGAGTAACTTTCCAGCGCGCGTACTCGCGGTGATACTCCCCTTTGTTATAACTGCAGCACCAGTCACTTCGCCTGGCAAGACATTTAATTTATAAGCATAACCACTTGGCGACGACAATTTTAGATCAATCGTAATCGAAGTATCATTTCGGAACACTCCGTGAATGTACGGGTCTGGTAACGGCGCATATGGAAGCGGCTCGATTCGCTCCAGCTTTATTTCGCAGACGGGGACACCGAGAGGGCCGCGACCGTTCGCATTCACTAAGCCCGTAACTGTTACCCAATGTCTATCAAGCTCTTCGTAGAGTCGCCCCTTGAGATTGCGATCAACGAACACGGCATCGCCACCCTTTCTTAACTCACGAGGACTTGGGTAAAGCCAAGATTCTGACCACGTGCGCGGCATCGGCCGTGTCAACGGCAGATCTACAGAGGTTACTCGCAAACCCGAGCTCCTTCCGGGGAAAGCGAGTAACGGTGACTGGACTTGCGGATGTTGGTGGTGCGGAATTGCACTTGATTCCTTCCGGAGTCAGTTCGAACGCCCAAGCGAGAACAAGTGCAATCGGGAACGACGGCCAGCCGACCGAACAACTCCACGCGCGCGCGAGAGAGCGCAGAGCTACCGAGCGCCTTGTGGCTCGACAAGGTGAGGACGCAAAGCGTGCATCGCTCCGTCGCCGCACGTCGGTGGATGCAGGCGAATTTCAGTGCATTTGTTATGCGAAATGATTATGCAAATCACTCCTGTTCCCACATTACTATGGAAACGGAAGGGGTGGGATTCGAACCCACGGTGGGTTGCCCCACGCTCGATTTCGAGTCGAGTGCCTTAAACCGGACTCAGCCACCCTTCCATTTTTGCGAGATTGACATTCACCTGCTCGATCCGGAAAAGAGCGCGTTTATTATGAGGCGACGCCGTCGCTTTGCAAATCCGCGCGTAGCTTTGGAATCTGCAACCACGAGAAGCTCTTGACTAACGGCTCCCGCGGAAATACACCTCGCCTCGAACAAAGTTGACTGCGGCATCATCAATGCTCGTGAACGGAGGGTGCGATGATTAGGGCAAATTGTCGGGCACGCTTCACCGCCGCGGATTTCGATTTCATCGTCCGCACCCTTGCGCGCTCCCGAGGCGACAGCGTTTCACTGGTCGATCTTTTGAGTGACTCGGAAACGCGCGACTCGATTCTAGATCATCCGCGCCTGGTCGAAACCATTCTTTCCAATGCGGGACATCTCCACATCTCGTCCCAATTCTATTTTTACGTTCTGGCCAGGTACGTCTTGCAGCAAGCCGGCATCGGCGATCGCAAACTTTGCGATTATGTCGGCTCACTGCTCGAAACTTTTTCGCGAGCAAATCAACTGCAGACGCCGGACAAGATCGACAACCCCGAAATGATCGGGGCTGGCGAACGCTTTCGGAGTCGCGCGCACGAATACATCTCCGATATGCTCATCGCGCTCACCCGCGCGACGCCGGAGCAAACATTCCTGCTGCGCGCCCACGTCGGAAATTATTCTCTCTTCATCAGCGGCATTTTTCACGAGAACACGCACCGGCGCAGTTTGCGGGGCGCGCCTGACATCGAATTTTATGAGCAAGTCGGTCGCACCAATTATCAACTCGTTGCTTCCCATGAGACCGCTCGCCGCTGCGAACTAACCGATGTCTTTGCCGGATTAGCCGACCGCTTCCACGACGTCCGCCTCGCGCTCAACGAACTTTCCGATCGCCTGCTTCATCTCGATGAAGACGCGCGGCCCTCGCTCCTTTTGTGAACGATACGCTTTTCAGCCAGATCCAAAAACTTTTCGAGCGAACTTACGCCCGGGTCGGAATCAATCTTGAGGATTGTTTGATCGATCGCCATCGCTGCAGGGAGTTGTCGATCTTGGCCGGCAAATCCGCGCGCGAACTGAGCGAGTTCGCCCGGACTTTTCTCCGCACGGCCGACGATCGCCTTTACGTCGGCATTTATTATTCCCGTTGGCTGATCGAACAACTTGAGCGGCACGATCCGCGTGCCGGGTTGAGCGATCATAATATTCGCTCGCTTATTGCCTTCGTTGAAGAGATCAATCACGCCCTCCACGCTGCGCTTCACTTCAAAAACGGCACACGCGAAATCGCGTCCGAAAATTTTGCGCGCAATCTGGAGCTCCAGGCTCAAGTCGATACTTACCTCGTTCTTCTTTTGTTCGTTGCGTTCTTTCGCAACACCCAGCGCGTTTCGCGCACCGATCGGCGCTGGCTCCGCTTTCACCTCTTTGCCCGACAATGTCCTGAAGCGTTTCGCGATCGAAATCTGCGCGCGCGTTATCTGGAGACGACCGAACTTGCTTCGAGCTACATCCGTTATCTCGACACCCTGAACGCTGTTCGCCGTGTCGAAGAAATTCGGCGTTTTCGATCGCTCGATTACGACGACAAGAAAAAAAAGATTCTGGCCCTGCCCGGCGGCGAAATTCTATCGCGTCGCGTGAATTTAATTTGCGAAAACTGACACGCGGTCGCTAAATACCGGCGTGTTCAGTTTGACCATGCTTGGGAGCGGCAGTGCCGGGAACAGCGCCCTGGTCGCGACCGATCACTGCAAAATTCTGATCGATGGCGGACTCAGCGCACGGCAAATCGTGCTCCGGCTCGAGCAGTGCGGCGTAATGCCGGAACAACTCGATGGCATTCTGCTCACGCACGAGCATGGCGACCACGTTTGCGGACTCGAAGTGCTCTGCCGCAAGCTTGATCTACCCATTTATGCGAACGCCCAAACCGCCGAAGTGGTCCGCTACGACGGCGTGTTGGATCGACATCGCAACTGGCGGATCTTCCGCACCGGCGCCGAGTTCGCCATTTGCGATGTTCTGGTCCAAACCTTCCCGGTCCCGCACGACGCGGTCGATCCGGTCGGATTCGCGTTCTATGCGGGATCGAGCGCTCTCGGATTCATCACCGATCTCGGTTACGCGACCAAGATGATCGTGGAACGGCTTCGGCAAGTTCATACCTTGGTCATCGAAACAAACCACGACGAAAAACTTTTGCAGAACGATACGCATCGGCCCTGGCCGGTGAAACAGCGGATTCAATCGCGGCACGGACATCTTTCAAATAATGCGGCCGCCACCGTGATCGAACAACTGCTTCCGGGAAAAATCGATCGTGTCGTGCTCGGCCATCTCAGCCGCGATTGCAATGCGCCCACGCTCGCGCTCCAAACCGTGCGCAACTCGCTCAACAAATCCGGCAAGATCGAGATCGAACTTTTTTGCGCAACCCAATCGGAGATCAGCCCGAGGTTTTGTATTGGCGAAACTGCGCTCGGCGCGTTCCAGCCAACTTTCGAGAACGCATTTTTTCCGGCGGCTTGAGCGCGACTGTTATTGAAGATCGATCGTTAGAGTCCGCCGCTACCGAAGAAATGAAAATTCGCGACGCGGTAGAGTTGGATTTACCCGCGATCATTAAAATTTACAACGCGGCCGTTGCAACTCGGATTGCGACTGCGCAATTAGAACCGGTTACACTGGAGCAACGGCGCGATTGGCTGAAGGAACATTCGGGGGATCGACCCTTTTGGGTTTTGGAAATGGATGGGCAAATTGCCGGTTGGCTGACGTTGAAAGCGTTTTTGCCACGCTGCGCTTATCGCGGCGCCGCTGAAGTAAGTGTCTACGTCGACGAAAGATTCCGCCGCCGTGGAGTTGCTCGAACGTTGATGACTGAGGCGATCGCACGTGCGCCATCGCTTCGGATCAGCGCGATGGTTGGACTGATCTTTGCCCACAACGAACCGAGCTTGAAGTTGTTTGAACAGCTCGGGTTCGAGCGTTGGGGACTACTTCCACGCATCGCCCAACTCGATGACGCCGAGCGCGATCTCACCATCATGGGCCGACGCGTCTAAGATCGACAATCGATTCAAATTTCTTCCGGGCCGACGACGAGGTGAATCACGCCGCCCGGATCGGAAATGAAGAAGCCGTTGAAATCTTCGCGCAGATTTTCCACTTCATCACGGCGAGCGACGCCGTGCACTTTGAGGAAAGACGACGCCGCTTCGGTGTCGTTGGTCTCGATCTCCAGCCAGATATCGGGGTGACTCAGGTTCGGCACTTTGTCGATCCAGAGCCGGTTCGGACCAAATTGAAAGATGCAGCCGTCCGATTCTTCTTCGATCAACGGCAGCGCGAGCGTGTCGCGGTAAAACGCCACCGTTTCCTCGTAGATGTGCGTGGGACATTTAATTGCGATATTAGCGCCGCCGGAAAATCGCGGTCCGTCGAGTTTCGCCACCATATGTCGATCTAAGCTCGCCGTCTGCCGCGGTCAAAGATGCTCGAGCAATTTTTGCGCAGCGGTTTTTGCTTTTTCCAATGCAACGGCGTCGTCTGCAAAACCGCCGAGGCCGATCGTGAGAAAGGCGTTACCTTTGGCGACGTAAAGCATCAGCACGCGAGACGCGAAGCCGCTTTCTCCGCCGCCAGTGAACAGTTGCGCGGCCTCGCCGATACCGGACACCTTTTCCATCGTACCGTTCGCCGTCGCCAGCAATTGAAGCTCTTTCTGCGGGCCGATCGCGTTCGGCCCTGGCAGCTGCAGGCGAATGATCAAAGATTTGCCGCGATTAACGCTGTAATAATTGCATTTCGAGTAATAGCCGTCGGAGCCGTCGCCGCTGCGCGGGCTCGGATCTTTGACCGGTTCGCCTAAAATGGCGGACGCTTCCGCTTTGTTAAGGATTTGCGAAACGTCGGGTCGCGAGTCGGCAACAACCATATTCGTTAGGCCGGCAGCGAACAAAAAGCCGCCGATCATTTTCAGGATCGACATCGTCAACCGCCGGCCGCGTCGGTTCCGCCGGGTTCCGTCATGGAAATGGAGTCGAGCGCGCGTTCGAGCTCTTTCTCCGGCAAGATTTTTCTCTCCCGGCAAAGCTGGCGAACGGTTTTGCCGGTTCGAACGCTTTCCTTGGCGATTTCGGCCGCGCGATCATACCCGATCTTAGGCGCCAATGCTGTCACCATCGCCATTGAAAGTTCTACCAATTCTTCGCAGCGCGCCTTGTTCGCTTTGATTCCGGTCGCGCAGTTTTGGCAGAAGACATCGACCACATTCGCGAGAAGCCGGATCGACTCGAGAAGATCGTGCGCCATCACCGGCATCATCACATTGAGTTCGAAATTGCCGTTCGCGCCCGCCCATGTAATCGCGGCGTCGTTGCCAAAAACTTGCGCACAAACCATCATCATCGATTCGCACATCACCGGATTGACTTTACCGGGCATGATCGAGCTGCCGGGTTGGGTGGCGGGCAATTGAATCTCGCCAATTCCACAACGCGGGCCGCTGCCTAACAAACGAATGTCGTTCGCAATCTTGAACAAACTGGTCGCGATGGTTTTGAGCTGACCGCTCGCTTCGACCACGGCGTCTTTTCCCCCCTGCGCTTCGAAATGATTTTTTGCTTCGTAAAAAGCAACGCCAGTCCGTTGCTCGATGTGCCGCAGCATTTTGCCCGGAAGATCGACATGCCGGTTCAAACCGGTGCCGACCGCAGTGCCTCCAAGCGCAAGCTCACGCAAAACTTCGATCGCTTTTTCCGCGCGGTCTTTTCCGTAAGCGATTTGTTGAGCGTAGCCGGAGAATTCCTGACCCAGCCGGACCGGGGTCGCATCCATCAAATGCGTCCGGCCGATCTTGATGATGTCCCAAAATTCCTTTGTCTTCGCATCCAGTGCGCCATGCAGTTTTCCTAGCGCCGGCACCAGACAATTTTCTAATTGTTCCGCCGCGCTGATGTGAATGGCTGATGGAATCACGTCGTTGCTCGACTGACCCATGTTGACGTGGTCATTGGGATGAACCAATTCGCGCGACCCGATCTTTTTTCCAGCCAGTTGCGCGCAGCGGTTGGCGACCACTTCATTCGCGTTCGTGTTCGTGCTCGTGCCGGAACCGGTCTGAAAAATGTCGAGTGGAAAATGTTCGTCAAGTTTTCCGTCGATAACTTCTTCGGCAGCTTGCACGATCAGCGCCGCGCGTTCGGCGTCGAGTAAACCGAGATCGTGATTGGCTTGGGCCGCGGCCCATTTAATTAAGCCGAGCGCCCGAATGAAAGGGCGGGAGAAACGGTAGCCGCTGACTGGAAAATTCAGAACCGCGCGCTGAGTTGAGGCGCCGTAGAGGGCGGATTCGGGGAGCGGCATTTCTCCCATCGAATCCTTTTCCATCCGCGTCCGGCCGCCGGTCATGCGTTATTTGCAGAAGTTCGACTTTCCTGCAGTGAGAAATGCAATTCGCCGTTCCGACCGTTCGTTTTCTCGAAAACAGTGATGAACATGGGCGGAATGTTTTGCAGGAAATATTCGGACTCCGCACGCTCGAAAATTTTGGCGTGCTGCTTCAATTCGTTGGTGACTTGATAAATGATGAAGCGGCCGCCAGCCGCGAGCGCGTCATGAGTTTGTTGCAGCAACGCGCGCTTTTTGTCGATCTTCAGAATGCTAAACGGGATGCCAGAAACGATGTAATCGCACGCGTCGATACCGCGTCTGCGCAATTCCAACAGAAGGCGCGCGGCGTTGTCGTTGATAACATGGACGCGCGCGTCGTGACTAAATTGGCGCTGCAAATCGCGCGAGAAAGCCGGGTCGAGCTCGAAGAGCAGCAATTGACAATCCCGCCGCATCCGACGCGCGATTTCACGGGAATGCACCCCTTCGCCCGGACCGTACTCGGCGATCACGCGGGCGCCGTCGAAATCGATTTTGTCGGCGACGCGCTCGACCAGCGCCTTGGAGCTCGGGACAATTGATGCGATCTGAAAGGGGCGTTTCAGAAATCGCTTGAAGAAAAGGGCGCTCATCGAAAATCGAATAGTCACCCTCTGTCCCGGCGTTGTCCAGTCGCGAGTGCCCCGGTCGCCCCGGAATGCAGTATTGTTAGGCTTTTAATCGCCCAAACAAAGGATTGACATCGATTCTAGAATTTATAATGCTTGGGCAAAGGAAATGTCTTGCCCATTTTCCCGCGAATTGGTGATTTTCCCAACATGCATAACCTCCTAACGGTTAAGGAAACGGCCAAATATCTCCGAATCCCGTTGCCCACCGTTTATTATCTCGTCCAACGCGGTCAGCTCCCAGCCATCCAGATCGGCGGCCGCTGGCGCATCAAAAAATCCTCCCTCGACAAGGACATTCTCAAGGAAGACAAATCCGGCCAGCCGACCGTTCTCGTGGTGGACGACGACGAAAGCCTGCAAAATCTTTTCAAACTCTTCCTCCGCAAAATCGGTTTCAGCCGCGTCGTTGTCGGCACAGTGAAGGAAGCCCTGGCCGCACTCGAAAAACAAAAATTCGATCTTGTGTTTCTTGATTTAAAATTGCCGGACGGTCCGGCCGACGATGTTTACGATGCGATCAAGGAAGATCAGCCCGGCTGCCCGATCATCATCATTACAGGTTATCCGGACAGCGCGATGCTCGACCGAATTTTGGGCAAGGGACCGATCACGGTTTTGAAGAAACCGCTCAAAGTCGAGCAATTGAAAGAAACCGTTCGCATTCTCGGCCACAAAGAAGCGGTCAAACTCGCGGCCTAAGAACCACGTCGCTGAAAGGCAAGACCGATATCTTGCCTCTTGACTGGTTACTCGTCACTGGTCACTTATCACTCCGCTTGAAATGCGCGGTTAGCTCAGTGGTAGAGCACTACCTTGACACGGTAGGGGTCAGAGGTTCGAAACCTCTACCGCGCACCATCTTTCTTCGCTATGCCCGGCTCATCTGAAATTCTAAAGAGCGCAATCGCGGCGGCGACGAAGACCTTGCAATCGATTGTCGATCTTGAATCACAAGTCACCAGAGCGGCTCAATTAATCACGGATTGCCTAACGAACGGTGAAAAAGTGTTGGCCTGCGGAAACGGCGGCAGCGCAGCCGATGCGGCTGACTTTTGCACCGAGCTGGCCTGTCGTTTTGTTGAAGATCGCCGGCCGTATCCAGCAATGAATTTGTCGCAAGGCGGCAGTTTGATCACGGCGGTTGGCAACGATTACGGCTTCGAAGAAATTTTCGCGCGGCAAGTGCGCGCGTTTGGAAATTCTGGCGACATCCTGATCGCCATCAGCACCAGCGGCAAATCGAAAAATATCCGGCGCGCGATTGAAGAAGCAGGTAGTCGCAAATTAAAAACGATCGCGCTTCTCGGACGCGGCGGCGGATCCGTGACTGGCATTGCCGATGTCGATCTTATCGTGAAAAGCGATTCGACCGCACGGATCCAAGAGGCGCACAAGTTCATTTTGCACGTCATCTGCGAGATCTGCGAAGCGCGGCTGCCTCGGGAATAACTCAGATCAAATCGCAACCGCCTCCGCTGGCGCGCTGGAGCCGGCGCTTTTACTCGATCGGTAACGCCAAATCGCAAACCCGACAAAGAGAAGATCGAGAACAACGCCAATCGCGACATAGGTTTCGCCGCCAATCCCGAATCCGTAGGAATGCAAACCTTTGCCGAGAACAAAGTTCACGCCGTACCATGCCATCAGCACGGCGAGAAAACAGACGACGCTGGCCACTACAAGACCGAATTCGGTCCACCAACCGGCTAATCGTCCATGGAGCGCGGTCAGATAACAAAGGAGCGCGATCAACGCCCAGGTCTCTTTCGGATCCCAACCCCAGAACCGGCCCCAGGAATAATTCGCCCAGACGCCGCCGAGAATCGTTCCAGCGGCGAGGAGCAACACGCCGAGTTGCAAAACACGATAAAGCCAAAAATGCATCGGCGAGTCTGCTCGCGCGATGGCCGGATTGCGCGCGTAGCGCCAGAGCAAGATGTGACCGAACCCCATCGCCAATGCGAACGCGGCGTAACTCAACGTGATCGTCAACACATGAATGGTGAGCCAGAAATTATCGCGTAGTACTGGGACAAGCGGATCGATGCTCGATGGCATCGCGATCGGCATTTGGTGAACCAGGAGAAGCGCGACCAGAGTGACCGGCAATGCCGCCAGCAAATAGACCGGTGTTCGGTAGCGCACGAAAAAGATCATGCCGAAAAATGAAACTGCGAACGAAACCCAGATGATCGATTCGTACATGTTCGTCACCGGCGGCCGGCCGGCGATCAGGCAGCGCATTACAATTCCGGTGGCGTGAAAGGCGAGGGCGAGAATTGCGATCGCCACACCGCTGTTCCGAAGCAATCGGCCGCTCCCGCGCAAATGCGCGAGGAGCAGAACGAGAAACGCGAGTCCATAAAACCAGATCGCGCGATAGAACGCTTCGAAATGGTTGTAGGAATATTCAAGCCGCAGTTGTCGATCTCGTGGATAAATTGAAGGACTGAGCGCACGCAGACTTTCGCGAAGCAGGCTGGCGGCGCGGCTGAAATTAAATCTATCGGCCTGCACGTAACTGGTGGCCATTGTTTGGAGCTGGATTTGGATCGGGACGAACTGCGTTTCGCTGTAGTAACGAGAAAACTCCGGCGGGCCGACCCAAGCCTCGGTTTCGCTTTTCAGTGCCGGCACAATCAGAAGCGCGCTGCCATTCATCGCGTTGGCCAGAAGTGCGAGCCGATCGCTCACAGTGAGCGCTTCCTGTTGCTCGCGATCGAGTGGTTTCTCGGCGCGCTTCAAGCTATGCCCTTCGTTCGTCAGGCGCTGCAATTCCGGCAACGCGACAAGTTGCTCAAATGAAAACCGGCGCTGCGTCTTATCCAAACCAAGTTGTTCCTTCAATTTGCCTAACGAAATCAGCACCATCGGTTCGCTCCGCCAATCGTGCGTTTCCAGGGCGGCCGACAAAACGAAATCGTTCGGCTGCCATTTTCGCCCAGTTTTGTCGGAGTACGTCGATCTTCCGGTGATTCGAATCAGCGTCTCACGGGCAAACGTGTCGATCGGCTTTCTCCGCCCACCGTCCTGAATCGCGAGCAAACCGAATTGATGGAAATTCAGGCCGCTCGTGTCGGCAGGTGGGATGTTGGATTGTGGATCTTGTCCGGTCGCTGCGGCGAGCGCGCTAGCGGCTGAATGCGAAATCGCAACTAGAAGCGCACCCATCAAAGCGATGTGGACGTGTCTCACAAGCGAGCAGTTTATACGAGGCCGACACAACCGACAAGCGAGGTGAACCGCTTGAAACCGGCGGTCGAGGACGACTCCGATTCGCCTTTTGTCCTGAAAGAGGCCGGGATGATGTTGGGGGGAACGCCCGCTGGATCGACATCGGGGTGGTCCTCGGGGCAATGCTCATCTCCAATCGGCGGCCTTATTTTTGGCCGACGCGCAAATCCAGCTAAGTGCCGATATGGTCCGCGTCAGCGCAATCGCGCTTGGTCATCCACGCCTTGCCATGATACCTGGTAGCTCAGCTGCGCTTTAAGCTGCGCAGCTCGTTTAGCAAAAAATTGCCGACCCGACGCGCGCGGTTGCGCAAAGTTCTCCAAATGCCGCGATCGACGAAGTAGGTCAGAAGAATGCTGTCACGAGTTTTCACCTCTGGTCCGACCGGCTTCGCCGAATGCCAGGTGTCATTCCAGACGGCAAAGGCATAACCGGTGTTTGGCGCGAATGGCATTTGCGTTCTTTTCGGTTTGCTCCCGTCCGGCAATTCTTCGTGAAAAATCGTGCCGATATGCGTATGGGAATTGTCGGACGGCAGGTAAAGCTGAACCGTGATTCCCTTCCAAAGACTGTCGGTGTGCTTGAAAACACGGTAGCCCGGAACGTCACGGGTCAGAATTGGCACCGGGTACATCCCGACGCTGGCGAAATTCTCTCCAAAGCGTCGCTTCAAACCTGGCGCGAGGTGCTGGATTAACGCGGCTTTTACTTCGTCCGAACGTAGAACGCGCCCAACCACCTCCCAAACTACAAATTTTTCCGGCGGCAAATGGCGAATGTATTCCGGAAACAAATCAATCTTGGTCCGGGTCGGTTTTCCATCCGGCCGGCTGCTTCCCACCTTGCTTTTGCCCGACATCGGCCGGTAATCGTTCTCGTCCGGCATCGTGCGCAACATCTCCGCGTAAAAGTCGGACGGGAAAACGCGATCGAACTCTAAATGATAAAACGGAACGCCGCCCGCACGCGCGTTTCGCACCGAGTCGGCGACGAACTCAGTTAAGTTTGAAAGCGACCACGAATTTTGCACGGGTTCCCTGTTTGGAGCGGCAATCATTCATCCCAACAGACGAATCCTGTCAAGTCGCTGGAATCGCCGTGCGGATAATGTTAGACGATTGGCCAGCCGATTGAATCATGAACGAGACCACGAAAAATAAATCATTTTTCTCACGGGTGGGACGCTGGCTGGCTGAATTGATACTCGTCTTTGTCGGCGTCTACGCCGCGTTTTGGCTAAACAATTATCAGCAGCATCAGCAGGAGGCGAAACGGCGCGACCAGATCCTGGCATCACTCGAGCAAACGCTGCGCCAGGGAATTGAGAGCGGGAAAATTAACGGCGCACAAGAAGAACGACAAGCCGCGGAATTTCAGCGAGCGCTCGGCGCCGGCGAGATGCCCCCGTTGCATCCGTTTGTTTTCACGACCGACTACACTCCGACCGACCTCGCCACCCTGCTTCAATCCGGCGGCATCGAGCTGCTCGATGTGGAGACGCTCACCGCGTTGCGCAACGACGAATCGGTTATTCGCTGGGGGCTGAGCCGCATGGCGCATTATCAGAAACTCAGCGTCGAGCTAATCGTACCGAATCTCGACCAGGACATTTCCTTCTTTTACGATCCGGCCACCAAAAAATTGCGAAAACGCTTCGAGATGTATCCGGAAGCTCTCCGGGCAACTGTGAAATTTGCTCACGACCTCGAAAGAACCCACACCCAGCTGCTCAAACAAATTCAGGCCGAGCGGCAACGCCATTAAGATGATTTCGACAATCCGAACCTTCATATGTCTTTCCCTGATCACTGTGGCTGGCACGTTGGCCGCAGCCGATTATCCCACCCCGACGGAAGGCGATTACACGATTCATAACTTCAAGTTTGCCTCCGGTGAGACTTTGCCGGAGCTGCGGATCCATTATCGAACTCTCGGTAAAATCGACAAAGACGCCCAGGGCAAAACGCGCAACGCCGTTCTCATCATGCACGGCACTACTGGCAGCGGCGCGCAATTTATCCGCCCGGAATTTGCCGGCGAACTTTTCGGAAAAGATCAGCCCCTCGATGCGACCAAGTTTTTGATCGTGCTGCCGGACGGAATCGGCCACGGCAAATCGAGCAGGCCGAGCGACGGCCTGCACGCGAAGTTTCCGCACTACGGTTACATCGACATGGTGGTAGCGCAGTATCGACTCTTGACCGAGGGACTCGGCGTGAATCACGCGCGCTTGGTGATGGGCACCTCAATGGGCGGAATGCACACCTGGCTCTGGGGCGAATCGCATCCCGAATTCATGGACGCGCTCATGCCGCTGGCCAGTTTGCCGACTCAAATCTCCGGGCGCAATCGCGCCTGGCGACGCATCATCATCGACGCGATTCGAAATGATCCGTCGTGGAATAGCAGCGAATATCCCGCGAACGCGGGGCAACCACCAAGTCTGCGCACCGCGGCGGAAATGCTTTGGTTCATGAGCAGCAATCCAGTGTTGCGGCAAAAAGAAGCCCCAACGCTCGCGAAAACCGATGAAGCGCTCGACAAGTTCGTGAATGATTATCTGAAAACCGGCGACGCGAATGATGTCCTCTACGCGCTCGAAGCGTCGCACGATTACGATCCCGGCCCGAACCTGGAAAAAATTCACGCACCGTTGCTCGCGATTAATTCAGCCGATGACTTAATCAATCCGCCCGAGCTTGGAATTCTGGAACGCGAAATCAAACGGGTCCCGCATGGGCGCGCGATTGTCATTCCGCTCAGCGACAAAACACGCGGCCACGGTAGCCACACTGTCGCGTCGCTCTGGAAGGATGAATTGATCAAACTACTCAAGGAATCCGAAAAATAATTTGAGATCGACATTCCTCTCTACCGATTTTGCAATCGCGGGATGTTACCCAGATTTTTTCTTCTCGTTTTTCTAACATCGACAATCGCAGTTGCCGCTCGCGCGCAGGATTTCGATGTCATCATTAAAGGCGGCGCGGTTTACGACGGCACTGGCGGCGAGGCACAACGTGTCGATCTTGCGATCAAGAGCGATCGCATTGCCGGTCTCGGTGATTTCAAGGACGCCAGCGCGAAAACAATTGTTAATGCGAGCGGGCTCGCGGTCGCGCCGGGGTTCATCAACATGCTTTCCTGGTCGACCGAATCGCTGATCCAGGATGGCCGCTCGCAAAGCGAAATTCGTCAGGGCGTGACCACCGAGATCATGGGCGAAGGCGAATCGATGGGGCCGATGAACGATCGTGTTCGTGAGTTCATGCTGAAGCAACAGGCCGACATTAAATACGACATTACATGGAAGACGCTGACGGAGTATCTGCAGTTTCTCGAAAAGCGCGGCATTTCCTGCAACGTCGCGTCATTTATCGGCGCGACCACCATTCGCCAGAATGTCATCGGCTTTGACGATCGCCCGCCGACGCCGCAAGAGCTCGATCAAATGCGCGAGCTCGTCCGCAAAGAAATGGAAGCAGGCGCGCTCGGCATCGGGACGTCATTGATTTACCCGCCGGCATTTTACGCGAAGACGGATGAATTAATCGAGCTGTGCAAAGTCGCCGCCAAATACAAAGGCAAATACATCTCGCACATGCGGAGCGAAGGAAACCAATTGCTCGAAGCATTCGACGAACTATTGCGGATCGCGCGGGAAGCGAAAATTCCGGCTGAGGTTTATCACATTAAAGCCGCCGGCCAAAAAAATTGGCCGAAGCTCGACGAGTTTCTCTCCCAAATCGAAGCCGCGCGCAAAGAAGGGCTGAACATTCGCGCCAACATGTACACTTACACCGCGGCCGGAACCGGCCTCGACGCTTGTTTTCCGCCATGGACTGAAGACGGCGGCTATGAAGCGCTGTTCAAGCGCCTGCGCGATCCGGCGACGCGCGAGAAGATCAAAGCCGAAGTGAAGATCGACAGCGACAAATGGGAAAACCTTTATCTCGGCGCCGGTTCGCCCGACAAAATTCTGCTCGCGGCTTTCAAGTCCGATAAACTGAAATCGCTCACCGGCAAAACGCTCGCCGAAGTCGCCAAGATGCGCGGCAAAGATCCGATCGATACCGCGATGGATCTGGTTGCCGAGGACGAATCGCGCATCGGCACGATTTACTATGTGATGTCGGAAGAAAACGTGAAAAAAGAACTGGCGAAGCCGTGGATTTCATTCGGCTCCGATGAAGCGTCGCAAGCGCCGGAAGGACCGTTTCTGAAATCTAATCCGCATCCGCGCGCTTACGGAAATTTCGCGCGCGTGCTCGGCAAATATGTTCGCGACGAAAAAGTGATTACGTTGCCGGAAGCGATCCGGCGCTTGAGCGCGTTGCCGGCAAGCAATCTCGGGCTCGATCATCGCGGATTTTTGAAAGAAGGAATGTTCGCTGACGTCGTCGTGTTCGATCCCGCGACAATCGCCGACCACGCGACCTTCGAAAAACCGCATCAGTACGCGACCGACGTGAAACACGTTTTCGTTAACGGCGTCCAAGTGATCAAAGACGGCGAGCACACGAACGCCAAACCCGGCCGCGCCTTGTGGGGACCTGGCAAAACGAAGTGAAGGAAGATATTGTTGGCGCAAAGATTGCCCAGGTGCGCCGGATATGAATGGTCGCAGAATCAAAGAGCTTTTCTTCGTCATCGACACCTGCCTCCTTAACTTGAGACAGAGATCGCAAGCAGTGAATCAGCTGGAGAAATGGTACCGAGACGGCCTGATCAAGCTAAGATCTACCGGACAGCTTTGGGATGAAACGAAGACGTCTTCTGCTTATCATCAAAAAGCGACTAAGTATCCTGCGCTATTCGCCAGATCGTGTTCGGAAGCCGATAATGAAGCGTTGTGCAGCAAGATCTCTGAAATAACATTTCCAAAGGGAATCAAGACCAGAAATGATCGCATCGACGTCGAAGCTATTTTTGTCGCGAAGATGTGGGGCGCGATCTTTGTTACGAACGACGGTGACTCGAAGACGCAACCAAGAGGCGTCCTAGGTTCCCGCGATCGCTTGCATCGAGAGATTGGTGTTCAAGTAATGAGGCCAGAAGAGGCTGTCGAGATTATCAAACGTAGAATTGCGTTGAGAGATAAATGGGAATTACAGAGCGCCGATCGCGAGTCTCGCACGGTTGCCGATTGGTGCGGCAAGGACTAGGCAGTTCCGGTAACGTCGACATCTAGCCAAGTGGCTTTCAACGCGTTG
>WNGL01003558.1_pt1 | contig 18699 bp, 6 predicted proteins | sample 5400591 | NCBI WGS metagenome assembly WNGL01 (sample SAMN13153377, study PRJNA577476) | soil metagenome | isolation source: 80 cm soil or saprolite under Garry oak tree replicate 1 | place: USA:California | collected 2016-06-15 | reverse complement strand
ATCGGATTCAAGGACGCCGAGGTCGAGCTGGCGGAGCTGGCGGGGGCCGGCCTCGAGACCATCGACCAGCAGGTGCTCAAGATCACGGGCCTCACGGGCCGCTGCGAGGTGTTGATCGACGGCGCCGTGGTGGGCAAGTGACCAGCTCCCGAGCGTCTGGGACTTCCGTTGCGCCGCTACACTACCTGAAAGGTCGTCGAACGACAATCTTGCCTGTGTCCGGGTCTATTTCGCATTCTTCGGAGTAGATTGAATAGACCACCAACGGTCTCTTAGACGCGATCTTGTAGTATCGGTCACCACTCGTTGTAGTCGGTAGTTCGGCTGTCCACAACTTTTCACCGCTGACGCTAAGGGCCACAAGGTTAGGGAACTGGCCAAATTTCTCTGTTCGCGCGTCTGGATCAAATAAGACGAGAAGCTTGCCATCAGCCTCGAAGGCTTCAGCAATGGGGTGCTCAAGGTCCACGGGGCTGCCGTTGATCAAGAGTGTCTTACCGGAATAGCTGATCATGGAAGCGGCCTTCCTGGACGGAAGTTCTCCAGAGGTATGCGTTCCAGGAGCTGGAACTGTTCTGCACCTCCTCGGAAACGACCCCATTCTGCAACCGGCCGGATACGCGACTTTTGCAGCCGAGTGCCAGCAGGTACAAGAACCTGTTGGATAAACGTCGCGGTGTTCCCAGGAGGCAGCGCTAGCAGCCCGTGGTGAAAGTCATTGAACGGACCTTGTCAGGACGGTAGGTAGTGTAGTTTGGCGAGCATGCCAATGGGAAGGAAACGGAAGCGACCGCAGGACACGATGTGGGTTGCGACGAGCGACCTGCCCAAGAGCCCTGGCCACCCCTTCTATCAGCGGCTGAATCAGGTTCTGGCCGCGAACAGCTTCGACGCGTTCGTGGAGGCGGCGTGCCGTCGGTTCTACGCTCCGACGCTGGGTCGGCCGAGTCTGCCACCGGGGCGGTACTTTCGTGTGATGCTGCTGGGGTACTTCGAGGGGTTGGGTTCGGAGCGCGCGATGGCGTGGCGAGCGGCGGACTCTCTGGCCATCCGGAGCTTCCTGGGTTTGGAACTGGACGAGGCAGGGCCCGACCACTCGACGATTTCGCGGACGCGTCGGTTGATCGACGTGGAGACGCACCAGAGGGTGTTTGCGTGGGTGCTGGAGCGGCTGGCGAAGGGCGGGCTTTTGGTCGGCAAGACGATCGGGATCGACGCGACGACGCTGGAAGCGAACGCAGCGATGCGGAGCATCGTGCGACGGGACACGGGAGCGAGCTACGAGGAGTTCCTGAAGGGACTGGCGAGGGCGTCTGGGATCAAGACCCCGACACGAGAAGCGCTGGCGCGGCTGGATCGGCGCCGGAAGAAGAAGGCTTCCAACGACGACTGGACGAGCCCTTCGGATCCCGACGCGAAGATCACGAAGATGAAGGACGGGCGGACACACCTGGCCCACAAGGCGGAGCATGCGGTCGACGTGGAGACGGGGGCGATTGTGGCGGTGACGGTCCAGGGTGCGGACGAAGGCGACACCAGCACGATCGGCAAGACGCTGGAGGAGGCGGAGGCACAGTTCGAGGCGGTGATGGAGAAGACGGACGAGGTTGATGCGGACGGTCTTTCGGAAGTGGTTGCGGACAAGGGCTACCACAGCGATCGGACACTGGTCGAGCTCGAGGACCAGGGGTTGCGTTCGTACCTGTCGGAGCCGGACCGGGGCCGCCGCAAGTGGAAGGACGACCTCGATGCTCAGCAAGCGGTGTATGCCAATCGCCGGCGCATTCGTGGTGAGCGAGGCAAACGGCTACATCGGATGCGAGGCGAGTTGATCGAGCGCCTCTTCGCGCACCTGTACGAAACGGGCGGCATGCGACGCACCCACCTCCGCGGACACCCGAACATCCTCAAGCGCCTGCTGATTCACGCAGCCGGCTTCAACCTGGGCCTGGTGATGCGGACTTCGATCGGCGTCGGAACCCCGCGGGGACTCCAAGGGGCTCTGCAAGCCCTTCTCGGTTCCCTTGCGCGCCTCACGAGCTCGCTGGGGGCCGTCCTGGGCGACCTATGGCCAGTCTCCACTCCCCACCTACTCCGGCAGCGCGCACGCGTACCGATCTCCAGGGCCGCCTGAAAATGGTTTTTGCCACGGGCTGCTAGAGCCTCCTGAGCCCAGGCAGAACTCCTAGGCGGTGTAGCCGTCAGGTAGGAGCCGACGGTCTTGTCACCTGAGTACACGCGATAGTAGATCTGGTCGGACTCCTGCACGAAGGATCGAATGACCACACTGGCATTGTTGATGTCTCGTCCCGCGGTAAGTAGTTGCCTCGGGGCAGGTGGAGCTAGCAGGCGCCTCGGGTCGCCGATTGGAGCCGCTGCACTACTTGGGGCATCCAAGTCTAGCGTGGGTTGACCGGACGCCGCTGCGGCGCTCTGCGAGCCTCCGCCAACGCCAGCCTCGGGAATCGGCCGGAGTGGTCGCACCGGCCTGACGTCGTCAAAGAGCTTTAGTTGCCCCGGTACCTCGAAGGGCCCCCCGTTCATTCCAGCAAGGTCATTGACATGCTGGAGGGCGCCCGGCGCTGGGGCCTGAACGGGATCGAGAACAGCGGTACCGTTCGAAGCCTCAAGTGCCTCGGTCGCAACGGCGCCCTTCAGCACGCGCTTCCCGATAGCGACGCCTCCACCGGCGACCAGTGAAGCTTCGGGTAGCACCGCCGCCGTCGCGACCCGACCCTGTTCGAATGCGCTCGTTGACGCCGCGTGCTGATCGACCGCTCGGGTGTACGCAGCCTTCCGGGCTTCGTAGATCCTGGTTGCCGATCTGCGTGGGTCCATGAAGAAGCCGACGACAGCCTCGCCGAACCGGCCCGAACGATCACCGGCCATGCCGAACATCAGCAAGGTCTTCGTGCTTTGGAGTGCTTCCTTGGCCTGCTCGTAGAGTGAGCCAAGCGTCCAAGCAGCGGTGTCGCTCAGATGCTTAGCAACAGCCATCCGCTCTTCATTCGTGAGGTCGTCCGGCAGTCCTACCGCATGCCCGGTCCGGTCCACGTAGTACGTCGGCCGCGCGCTCGGGGGCTTGTCGATCTCGCCGAGATAAGAGTCTTGGTTGAGGAAGCGTCCGAGCTGCGGATCGAAGTAGCGGGCCTTGGCGTTGAAAAGGCCGGTTTCAGGGTCCCACTCGTAGCTGGTGAAGGCGAAGCGGTTCTTGGCGGCGGTCAGCTCGGCCGGGAAGCGGAAGTTGCCCCAGGTGTCTTAGGTAACTACTGGGGGCTCGCCCGTCGCCATCGCACCCACGGGGCGCCCGCGGGCGGCGGCGCCGGCTTCAAGGGGCGGCGCGTCCCTTTGAGTTTTCAAGGAGCCCCCGCGCTTGGCGGTTCGCGGCAGAGGGATTCTACCGCGCTTGAGCACCGCGAGGATCTCCGCTTAGAGGGTGAATCAGAGCTTGGGCTTGATGTACTCGATCGGGTAGGCGAAGGCGTTCGGCTTGCGGGCCAGTTCCTCGAGCGCGCGGACGATGTCCCCGTCGCTCATTCGCTCGTGGTGCTTGTGCTTCCAAAAGACCATGCGGAAGGCCCGCCCTGCGGCGAGCCATTCCATCGCAATGGTGTGGATCGGCCCGTCGCTCGTGACCAAGGCCAGGCCTTCTTTCGCCGCGTACGCGAAGAGGACGGTGTCATCGGTCCCCTCGTCGAAAGCGTCGACGGACCGCACCTTCCACCCCAGACGCAGGAGCGCCTCGACGATGGGCTGGCGGACGTGGTTGTCCGTGAAGACGGGGAATCCGGCCACTACTGGCCGGATCGCCGCTTGAGGTACTCGGCCCGATCCCTCTCGATCTGGGCCTCGACCTCGTCTTCGCGGACGAAGGAGGCGTCGATCTCCTCGGGGTGGTCGTAGTAGTGCGTCAGGGCCGCGTGGACCTGGGCCAAGGTGAGCGGCACGGCGAAGATGTTCAGCATCTCCTCCGGTTTCTTGCCCTCCCGCTGGAGCTGGACGATTTCCATCACCGCGATCCGGGTTCTATCGATGCAGGCCTTGCCGCCGCGGATCCCGGGATCCTTGGTGATGTGCGCGTAAGTCGTTGCCGCCGCCGTGGCCATGACGTCCTTATTCTATCGCAGGGCCGGCTTTGGACGCCAGTAGCTCGGCCCTCCGCGAGCAGAGCGCTCAAACGAAGACCGCCGAGGCTCCAGCTCGCCACGGCCTCGCTGCACCTGACGTCCGTGGCCAGGCCGCGCCGTAGCCACCGCCAGAGACGCCCGGGGGCAGGTTGACGTAATGCGTTACGTCAAGAGCGCGCCTCGATGATGACGCGGCCCGGAATGATCGACGACGGCGCGAGGGCGCGCGCCGTGACGCCGACCTCGCTGCCCTTCACGGCGCGTGACCGAAGCGGCGACCTCACCGCGGGCCGCCACCCTCAGGCGCGCGTGCCCGCGCGCCAAAGCGCCCGGCGGACGATAACGCCCCGTGTTATCGGGCGAGGCGACCGAAGGGAGCCGAGCGCACCGCCGGGTCTACCCGGCACGCGGTGTGCCCCTGAGACCATCCCTCAAGAGCAGCCGTCAGCACACCGCGTGACGGGGCGCGACGCGCGCGGCCGGACCTGCCCCCGGGCGTCGCTACAGATAGCAGCAGTCGCGGCCCCGCTCAGCCAGTCTCGCCTTCAATGAAGTGCCGCGGTGGCGCGGCACCTTCCGTCCTGGCTCGACGTGGCGCGCCACGGCGGCCACCTTTGAAAGCCGGCGCGAGGCGTCGGGGCAGGCGTGAGGGCGCCGCTCTGCCTGGCCGTTGCATGCGCCCGAGTGCCAGACCCGAGGCCGAGCGCATCCGCCGGTCGGGCCCAAAAACAAAACGCGGCCGTCGTGGCCGCCTTGCTCCATGCAGACGGGCAAGGCGGATGACACGGCCGCCTCCTTATCGAAGCCGAGCAAGCGGCTCAGCGTGGCACGAAGGGCCCAAAGGGCCGTAGCGCGAGGCCGTAGACGCGGGAGATTAAGGCCCCGCACGGAAGCTACGCACGGCCCCGGGACCCGGATCGATTACAACTTTCTATCGAATCTTTTCCCAGGAACCACGAGCTGGAAAGTTCGGCGGAATATACCGGTGGACCGCCGCCTGCCGCCGAGCGGGCCGTCGATGCAAGCGGCGGGTACGCGCTGGGGCGCGCCGCACTCGATGAATGACGGCCGCGTGGCGCGCGCTTCGCTGCCGGTCGTGCCATTCTGCGAAGCGGGCGACGCGCGGCCTTTCCTGCTGGTCGTTCGCCGGCGGTTGGACGGGCGCGCCGCTTGCGCCCGTCCCGGCCGATCTGCAAGCGGCGCGCCGGGACAGAGCCGGCGACTCGAAGACGCGAGGCGATCACGCGACGCGGGCAAAGGCCCGCGGCGCGGCCGGTTCCTTTCCAGGCGCTCTCGAACGCTCAGTACTGCCCCTCGGGACCAATGACACCTGGGGTAGCCAGGCTAGAGGCATCACACCTACCGCCACAACGCCATTGCAGCCCCATATAGTGCGCGTTGCTTCACCGAATCGCCCTGGATCTGCTGGTGGAGCTCTACTAGGTCCACGTTCTCACCCTCGCGTGACAGCACAGCACTCGAGTCCCCAGCGCCGACGATTCTGTAGCCGTACCACTCCAACAAGAGGCCGCCCACCGATGATCTGTACGCCTCCGTGGTTACAAGCTGCTGAAAGTCGGCAAACGTAATCTGATAGTCCGTTTTTGGGTAGCTAGTGCCAACGGGCACCTGAGGAACAACCCGCTTGCCACAAGAGGGGCACGAGGTGGCAGCGCCAAGTAGGATGTAAGGCACGTCAATCCTGGTCCCGCAGACCGGACAATCAGCCTCTACTCTTGGCTTCATGGTAACCGCTTCAAGTAGCCGCGCCCGACTAGCTCCTCCACTGGAACATCGAACCGGAACTGTGTTCTACCACCCGAAGCACCGAATTCTGGAACCGCCGCGGCAGGACCGATCTCGGCCTCCAATGGCTTCATTACTCTGTAACGCGAATACGGTAGGGCCTCTGACCCCGCTGGCAAACCAAGTTCCGAGACCGTCGCTCCCGGTTCTCCAGCGTAGCGGCCGCTGCTGGGTCCGTACCTGGCAACGGTTCTCCCTTCTGCGAGTGTTCCCCTGATGCTGGATTCGAAGCCTCGATTTGGAGGATAAGGCAGGTTGCGTTGCGCAACAAACCGGCCAGTTGTCAGGTCGCGATATCGCGCCGCACTCGCGTCGTAGACATACCTTGCTCCTGCTGCTCCGCTGCTTGTGGCAGCAGGCGCCTCGAAGTTCAGGCGAAGCTGTCCAGCCGCTTCCACCGCAGCCTGCGACCCGCCGGCGATGCCTGCCGCCGGAACCGGCGCTGGCTGGGCAGCTCCCAGCTGCAGACGTGGTTCAAACGGAAGCTCAAGCTGCGTGGGTGGCTTCAGCGGCGGTGCCGATTCGACAATCGTGGTGGCTGTTGGCGCGCCAGCGCCGGCCGTGGCTTTAGCGGCGGCCAACGACTGTGCCCCACCAGGAGCGGCACCGAGAAGAGCACCAAGGCCCGCCGCCCTCGCGTAGTCGCTGGCCTCCACTTGTGCCAGCGACTTTGTCCCCGTTCCGGCAATCTCAGTGATGTCGCTCGCAAACTGTAGCGCCACACCGTACCCGGCACCGGTGACCGCTCCGCCAAGCAGACCGGCTGCGAGTGGGCTGCTCACACCCGCCGTGGTTACAGCGGCCGTCGTCGCCGCAGTTGCGGTGCCGGCCGTCATGATCGCCGCGACAGCCATCGCGGTGCTGGAGCCCGCGTTGATGGCCGTGCGGCCCCAGTACTGGGCGTCGCTGATTCTGCCTTGCAGGTTCAGATCGACGAGCTTGTCCTGGCGGGAAAGCGCGCCGAAGCTGATCACGTTGAGGGTGTTGTAGGCGACGTTCTTGCCGAAGGCGCTCCAGAAGCCCTGCGGGTCGTCGATGCCCCAGGCCTCGCGGACGATGTGGCCTGTGGGATCAATGAAGAAGGTCGGCCGGTTCCAGCCATAGACGTACCGGTGAAGGCTCGGTGGCTCGTCGATTTCTCCCAGGAAGGAGTCCTGGCCCAGGAAACGCCCAAGCTGCGGGTCGAAGTAGCGGGCCTTGGCGTTGAAGAAACCTGTTTCAGGGTCCCACTCGTAGCCGGTGAAGGCGAAGCGGTTCTTGGAGGCGGTCAGCTCGGCCGGGAAGCGGAAGTTGCCCCAGGCGTCTAGATGGTAGGAGGCCGCTACGGAGCCGGAGTCGTCCGTCAGGTTGACAACGGACCGGAGGCCGTCGAGCGAGAAGTAGCGACGCGGCTCGTCCCGCCGGAAGAGCGAGATCAGGCGGTCGGAGCCATAGTCGTACTTGGCGACCTGGTTGCCCGCGTCGTCGTACTCGAGCAGCAGCGACGTCTGGTCGTAGACGTACTGCCGGAGCCCTTCCTCGCCGATCTTCTTGCTTCGTCGTCCCTCGAAGTCGTACTGGAAGCGGCCCAGGGTCGAAGCACCCTGGACCGTCTCGACCATCTTGTCCCGGATGTCGTAGCGGTACTCGGTCGTGACCGCCCCGGGGCCGGTGCCCACCGTCTTGGCCGTCTGATTCCCGTTGGCATCCCAGCCGAAGCTCGTGCTGTTGGCCGGGGAGACGCGGTCGTTCAGCGCCGTCAGGCGGTTCGTGTTGTCAAAGACACCTTGCTTGTCCGCAAGCACGGCACCGCCGGTCGTCTTCTCCGTCTCCCGGATGCGGTTGCCGACGGAATCGTAACCGTAGGTTACCACTCGGCCGCCCGGGAAGCTGGCGTCCACCGGATAGGTCACGGTCGTGAGCCGGTCGAGGCCGTCGTAGGTGTAGGTCGTGGTTTCCGAGACGCCGCCGTTGGTTTCGACCTGGCTCAGCCGGTTGCCGTTCTTGTCATAGCCGTAGGCGTAGGCCGAGACCGTGGCCGGGCCCCGGAGGTTGGTGAGGCGGGTCAGGCGATCGGCGCGGTCATAGGCGTGCGTGGCCTTGACACCATTCGGGTACGTCACCTCGAGGGGCAGGGAGTCCGGCAAGTAGGTGTAGCGGGTGGTCGCGGCCTCGGGGCTGCCCGAGCCGGTGGTCGCGGTCTGGAGGCGGTTGCGCTCGTCGTAGGTGTAGAGGGTGACGCGGCCCGCGGGGTCCTTGACCGTCTTGCGGAGGCCGTTGCCGTAGTAGGAATGCTCGACCGTGCGAGTCCCGCCTTCCGGTAGAGTGGCGGTCTCGGTCTCGAGGCGGTCGAGGGTGTCCCAGGTGCGGGTGGTGACGAGGGGAGACCCGGGCGGGTCGCTGCCGCTGGCCACGGAGTCCTCGGTCCGGCGCAGGTTGCTGTTCTCGTCGTAGGCGTAGGTCACGAGTGTCGTGTGCCGCCAGGGCCGCACGGGATCGCCGGGGGCGAAGACGTAGCTCTTGCTCTTGAGCCGGCCCAGCTCGTCGTAGAGGCTCGTGACCTTCTGGCCCTTGGCATCGGTGAGGAGCTTCTCCCGCCCGTCCTCGTCGTAGTCGTGGCGGGTCAGGAGACCGAGGCCGCCCGGGTCCTGGGTCAGGGTGGCCAGGCGGTTGAGCTTGTCGTAAGTCATCTCGACCACGTGGCCGTTGGCGTCGGTCTGGCGGATGCGGTTGCGGGCCTCGTCGTAGTCATGGCGGGTCACCGGCTGGGGCTGGCCGGGAGCCGGCGGCGGCTGCGTGACTTTGCTCAGCTTGCCCAGCTCGTCGTAGTCGTAGGTCGTCTCCTGGCCCATGGGCTCACGCAGCGAGATGCGGTTGCCTTCGGGGTCGTACGCGTCGCTCGTTTCGTTGCCTTCGCCGTCGGTCTCCGTCTCCAGCCGGTTCAGCCGGTCGTAGGTGCGCTTGACCGAGTAGGGAGCGCCCAGTGCCGCCGCCCGGGCGTCGCGCTCCTCGAGCACGTTCCCGTTCTCGTCGTGCTTGAAGGTGGTCGCCCCCTCGACGGGAGTGCCTGGGCCCTCGACCCTGCGGCTCAGGCGGTTGGCGGGGTCGTAGTCGAACCGCGTGAGGCGGTCCTCGGCGTCCCGGGTCAGCGTGCGGTTGCCGCTGCCGTCGTACTCGTGGCGCTCCAGGGTGACTCCCGACCGGACGACCGACCGCAGGCGGCCCAGGGCGTCGTACTGCGACACCTTGACCAAGCCCCGGCGGTCCCGCTCGGTCACCCGGTTGTTCGCGTCGTCGTAGGTCCGCTCGACCTTCTGCTGGTCGAAGGGCGCCGGGTCCGTGGTCAGCCGCAGGCGGTTGACGGCGTCGTAGGCAAAGGTCGTGAGGTTCCCCCGCTTGTCGCTCTCGCCTACCTTGTTGACCCCGTCCCAGGCCGTGGTCTTGCGGAAGCCGTCGGGATCGACGAGCGCGACCACCCGGCCCATCCGGTCCAGCTCGAACGTGGTCTTGAAGCCGCGGGCGTCCGTCTCCACGCGCCGGAGGTCCTGGTCCCGGTACTCGGTTTCCTGGCTCCAGAGCTGGCCTCCCCGGGACGGCAGGACCGCGGTGCGGAGGAGCCGGCCCAGGTTGTCGTAGGCCATCTCCTTGCGCACGTCACGCCGGTCCACCTCCGCCGTGCGCAGGCCCTCCCCGTCGTACTCGTAACGGGCGGTCTTCCGGTCCGCGTCCGCCATCAAGACCAGGCGGCCGAGCCCGTCGTACGTGAAGAGCGTGTCGTTCTGCCGCGGGTCCACCACCCGCTTCCGGTTGCCGAGGCCGTCGTAGCTGGTCGCGGTCACGAGAGCGAGGCCGCCCGAGTCCACGGTCTGCTCGGCCACCCGGTCCAGGCCGTCCAGGCGCGTGACGGTGGTGAACCCACGCGGGTCCTTGACCGCCATCTCGTGCTGCCGATCCGTGTAGCTGGTCTCCGTCACGTAGGACAGGACGCCGGTCGCCGGGTCGCCATCCTCGCCCTCCAGACGGGCCGTGCGCTTGGTCTCCCGGTTGAGGCGGTCCTGCTCGTAGAGCGTCCGCAGGCCCCGCTGGCCGTCGAACTCCTCGGCCTTGTTGACCTTCGACCCTTCGGGGTCGCCGTAGGTCACGGTCGCGACCAGGTTCAGCCCGCCGGGGTCGCGTGTGGTCGTCACGAGCCGGTTCAGGCCGTCGTACCGCCAGGTCGTCGCGTGGCCGTTCGCGTCGGTGAAAGACACACGGTTGCCGACCCTGTCGTGTCGGTAGAGCTCCTGATAGCGCGCGCCCGCAGAGGGCCCTTCGGGTAGCTTCTTGAGCTTCAGGTGGTAGAGGCCGTCGTACTCGAAGTCGGTGCGCTGGCCGGCGATGTCCACCTCGAAGAGCTTGTTCCCCACCTTGTCGTAGCCGTAGCGGGCGATCTCGCCGGTGGGAGAGGCGGCCGGCCCGGCTTCGATCGTTACCCGGGTCAGGCGGTTGACCGTGTCGTACTCCATCCGGCGCCGCACCCCCCGCCGGTCGGTCTCCAGGACCTTGTTGCCGTTGCCGTCGTACCCCATCTCGGCCACCAGGTGCTGGGCGCCGAGGGTGGTATCGCTCCGCACCACCCGGTTCAGGCCGTCCAGCTCGAAACGGGTCACTGCCTGGTTCGCGTTGGTCTGGGTCTCGACCTGGCCGCCCCCGTAGTACGTGGTCTGCGTGACCTCGTCTTCCGAGTCGCCGCCCGCCTCCCGCGAGACCCGCCGCGGCCGATCCAGGCCGTCGTAGGTCACCTGCTTGCGCCGGCCCCAGTCGTCCTCCTCCAGGAAGAGCCGCCCCCGCAGGTCGTAGCTCCGCCGGGTCGCGTTCCCCAGGGGATCCGTGATCCGGCGGGGGTTGCCGAAGGAGTCGTGGTCCGCGTAGACGGTCTGGTGCCCGCGGGGATCGGTCATGCTCTGCAGCAGGCCGGTTCCGGCCTCGTACTCGTAGGCGGTCTTGTTTCCTTCGGCGTCCTCGACCAGCCGCAGGTCGCCGGTGGCGTCGTCGATGGTGTAGCGGGTCGTGTGGCTTTCCGCGTCGGTCTTGAGCGTCAGCTTGTTGAAGACCGGATGGTAGGCATAGCGGGTGACCACCTCCCCCAGGTCGGCCGTGAGCACCGTCTCGCTCGTCAGGTTCCCGTTGCCGTCGTACCCGTAGCGGGTGGTCCGGTCCTCCGCGTCCGTCTCCTCTTCCTTGAAGACGTCGGCCGCCGCCCACTTCATCGTCGTGGTGCGGGCCTCTGGCGTCCCCTCCGCCTCGTGGATCTCGAGGGGCGAGCCGTTGCCGTTGAGGACGTAGCGAGTGGGGGTGGCTCGGGGATCAGTGACGGTGGTCTGCCACTTCCCGGTAGCGAGAGCGTTCCCGAAATCGTACGCGAACGGCGTGGACTGGGCCGAGGCCCCCCCGGGGAACTCGATCACCCGCTTCACGAACTCCTCTTTGTTCATGGTCACGAGGAAGCCCGTGTCCTCGCCGGGGAAGGCGTCGGCCTTGCGGTAGTACTCGTAGCGGACGATGTGGCCGTTGGGGTCGCGGGCCTCCACCATCTGATGCCGGTCGCGGAGGTCGGCCGCGGTGTACTCGTACTGGTGGACCCGGTCCTCGGCGGTGGGCCCGGCGATGTTCGAGCCGGAGCGAGTGGCCTTCTTCAGGTTCCCCTGCTCGTCGTATTCGTAGTCCACCCGCATCGCCAGCGAGGCGGCCCCGGCGAAGGCCTCCACGCTCTTGACCCGGTCGAGGCCCCCCGCCCGCGCCCAGGTCACGCGCAGGCTCCGCACCGGGACTCCGGCCTGGACCTCGGCCACCTCCGCCACCCGGCCTTGCAGGTCGTAGGTGAGCTGGGTCCGGTCGCCGTGCGGCTCCTCCACGGAGTCCAGCCGGTAGCGGCCGGTGCCCTCGCCCAGGCCCGCGAGAACGAAGTGGTGCCGGTTGTTGGCCTTGTCGAAGTAGTCGTAGCCCGAGCCGCTCCGAGCCAGGCGCCCGTGGTAGCCCTTCTGGGGCGTGAAGCCGCCCCCGCTCGACCGGAACACCTGGCTGCTGCCGTCCGCCGTCTTCACCGAGACGAGACCGGTCAGCGTGTGCGGCAGCAGGTAGGCCGCGTAGTTCCAGTCCCAGCCCGCTCCCAGCTCGCCCTCGAAGCTCGTCCCCGCGCTCGAATACGTCCGCGTCGTCTTCAGGCCCAGGTGCCGACCCGGCAGCTCGAGGTCGGTCTCCTGCTGCACGAGATGCCCGTCGAAGACGTCCACCCCTTTCACGAACGTGTGGCCCACCGGCAGCACCGAGCGGTTGGTCAAGTGGACGTGTACGATGCCCGGCTTCTGGTCCTGGAGCGTGGGGTCGGCCAGGCTCACCGCGTCCACCTCGAACGGCTTGACCTGGTCCAGGGCGGCGGCCAGCTCCCCGACGTTCAGGCTGACCTGGTGCAATCCCGGCTCCAGCGCCACGTCGGCGATGGTCTGCGGCACGCCGTCCAGGGGAGCGGTCAGGACCTTGCCCTCGAGCTTGAGCGTGACCTTGGCCGCGTCGCAGGTGGCGAAGACGATGTCCTCCTGGTCGGGGGCGAGGAGGGTCTGGTTCACCGGGTCCAGGATGAGGTCGACCGAGACGACTTCCTTCCTCAACGTCACGAGGTCCGGTGAGGTCAGGATCGCCCCCTCCTGTCGGCTCGCCACCACGGGCTGCTGGCTGGTGACCGCGAGGAGGGAGAACGCCAGGGGGGCCGCTCCCGGCTTGGCGACCAGCGCCCGCGGCACCGTGACCGCGTGCTCGCCGGGTCCCAGCGTGAGGCCGCCGATGGAGACGGGCGGGCCTCCGTCGACGCTCGCCTCCAGGGGCTGACCGGCCACGTTCAGGGAGACCCGCGACTCCTCGCACAGGCGGAACCGGATCCGGTCTTCGGCCTTGCAGGAGGGGTTCTGGTCCGGGAGGTCGCGCAGGGGGAGGGTCACGACGGGAGTGAGCAGCTCCAGGTGGCTGCAGGCCTGGATCGGGAAGGGCAGCGACACGATGTCCTTGCCGCCCGCGGAAACGCCCCGGACCGTCAAGTGGCCGGTGTAGTCGCCGGGCGGGAACGGAAGACCCTTGGGGATCTCGAAGGGCTTGCCGTCCGTGCCGTTCGCGGAGAGCACGTCGGCGTCGTTCCTCCGGAGGTCGAACCGCACGTCGCTGGGCAGCAGGAGCGGCGGGTACTCGGAGGGCAGGATGGACGTCTGGACGAACGAGCGCTCGGCCGTGGTCTTGCCGTCGATGCGGATCGGCGAAGGCGTGACGGACTGGACGGCCGCGGTCACGCCCCACAGGCTGAACGTCCCCCGCCCCACCCACGGCCGGTCCGGGTACTTCTGCTTGGTGACCCGCAGCGTGGTCTCGTCCACGAATCGCTTGTCCACCCGGTCCGGATGCTCGGGGTCGTGGGGGATCTCGAAGGGGACGAGCTTGAAGTCGTAGGCCATGGTGTTGAGCTGGGGCCGGCCGGCAAGGGTCATGGAGCCCCGATACGCGCCCTTGCCCACGCGGGGCGCCGAGCCGGAGGTGCCGGTGCCCGGGGTCACCGCGCTGAGGCTGAACGTGGAATCGTCGAGCGGCTCGCGGGTCCAGGTGTTGTCCCCTCGCGCGAGGTAGAACGGCTGTCCCTGGTCGTCCTCGAACCGCTGGAGGTAGTAGCCCTCGTAGAGGGCCTCGGAGGCGAAGCCGACGTCGGACGAGCTCCCCGGCGGATAGGCCTCGATCAGGTCGCCGTTGCCGCTGACCAGGATCGGCCGGCCGAAAGCCTCGGTGAAGACGAGGGGCTCCAGGCCGCCCTGACCGCAGGTGGGGGTACAGATGAAGCCCCAGAGCGTGTAGAGAATCCAGCCGGCCTCGGGCACCAGGTCGGTGCCGATCCAGAACTTGTAGGTGCTGAACGGGCTGTCGCCGACGATGGGGTAGACGAAAGCGCCCCGAGACGACGAGGGAACCTCCTGTATCTCCGCTTCGCCGGGGCACTCTCCCCAGCGCACGACGGGAGCCTTCTCCTGGCAGAGGGCGTAGTCCCGTGCCTTGAGGAGCTTCCCTGGCGTGGCGGTGGCCGGACGGGCCAACACCCATCCGGGCGGAGGCGTGCCCAGGACAGGAGGAGGCTGGTAGGCGAAGCGGAGCGGGAAGTTCGAGATGGGGTTGTCGAACTGATCCCGGACGTCGATGGCGAGGAGGGCGGCCACCCGCAGGGTGCTCAGGCTCCCGTCGTCGAACCCGTTGGCGATCCGGAGGTAAGCCGCCTGCTTGCCCGGACGCGTCGGGTCCCGCTCGTCCGGGACGCCGTAGGCGTAGAAGGGCTCGCCGAGGACGGCCCCGCCGGAGGTCGCCGAGACCAGGTTCAGGCCGACCTGCGTCGCGTAGGTCTCGGTGTCGTTCGAGCACTCGGCGGAGCCGAGGCAGACGAAGCGCGGGATCTCGCTCGTGCTCTTCCCGAGCGTCAGCGTGGCCTCCGCCTCGCCGCGGCCGTTCGAGAGCACGGTCAGGGAAGGCCCGGCGGGAGCGCCGGAGACGGGATCGATCAGGGACCCGCCGCCGCCCAGGACCACGAAAGTGACGGCGGCGCCCGCGACCCGCAAGCCGTCCTTGTTCGTGACCAGGACGCGCAGGGGCTTCCGGAGCGGCTCGTTCACGTATGCTTCCTGGAAGTCGGTGGACAGGAACTTCGTGACGGAGGTGACCTCGCTCCTCGCGGGCGCCGGCGCCTCTCCCTGGTCCACGAGGGTGTCGCGCAGGCCGGAGGGCCAGTCGAGGGTGGAGGGCGCGGTGACCCCGCCGGAGTGCCCGCCCTGGAGCTGGAACGCGGCTTCGCCGGTCTCGGGGTCGAGGATGCGGTAGCCCACACCGGTCCAGGCCAGGCGCGTCACCGGCGCCGCGTGCACGCGCACCGACAGGCCGCGCAGGGCGCCCGCCCGGATCTCTTCCTTGACCACGGGATCGAAGGGCAGCCCGGGCAGGATCGACTCGACGTCGTCCCGGGTGAGGTCGAGGACCTCGATGCCCTGGCCGGCGGCGAGCTGCAGCGCGGAGGCGGTGGAGACGCTCTCCACCCCCAGGCCGTCCGTGAGGACGCGTCCCTCGAGCACCGAGCCTTCCAGGCCGGAGAAGAGCAGGAAGGGCCTCTCGGCCTTCGAAGACTCGACGCCCACCGGAGCGCTGGAGCGGAGGTCGGCGTCGATGGCCACGCCCTTCCAGACGAAGCTCACGGGATAGAGCGGGTCGCCCCCCGCGTAATCCACTTCGATGGCCGACATGACCATGCAGGCGGAGACCGTGGGCCGGACCGGGGCCACTCGGAAGAGGTCGGCCAGCTCCGCGTCGGACCGGTTCCAGCGGTCGATGTAACTCCAGGCGACGCGCGAGAGGATGGCGGCCGCGTGGCTCGAGTCCGGCTCCGTCCCCGCGCCCAGGCGGTCACCCAGGCCGAGGGCGGTGAGGTTGCCGGCCAGGACGGGGTTCTCGATGGTCTCCACTCCGCCGGGGTGGAGGAGGTCGATCTTCAGGTCGAACTTGACGCCGAGCCCCACTCCCGCGTCTCCCGCCGCGATCGTGATCCCGCCCGACTTGAGGACGGGCCTGACCTCCACGAGGTAGGGCGGGGTCCGGCTCAGGCCGCCGAACGCCTCGACCGTACTGGCATCGTCCACGTCGAAGGGGACGTACGAAAGAGTCAGGCGCCGTCCCAGCAGATCGGCCAGGGGAAGGGTGACGTCCAGGAGGATCGCGCTCTCCCGTTCGCCGCGGAAGCGCACCTGGTGGCGCAGGTCGTCGGGCGGCAGGTAGCCGACCTCGGCCCGGCCCTCCACTGCGTAGGGCAGCGTGTTGGGCAGGATGCCCAGATCCTCCGCAAGGTAGGCCCGCGAGTTCAGGGCCTCCGCGTACGTCTTTCCGCTCGCCGCCAGCAGGTCCGTCACCCGCTGCCGCGCGAATTCGAGAGGCGTCGCCGTCCGGGGGGCGGCCAGGTACTCGTCGAGGAGGGCTTCGGGGTCCAGGCCCAGCTCCTGGACCACATCGAGGCCGGTGATGGGGGCCAGCTCCTTGAAGCCCGCGTCGAGGGGGATCCAGGCCTTCCCCTGCGCGTCGAGCGGGGCCCCGCGGTAGTTGACGTAGGGGACGTACGCTTCCGCCCAGACCCGGGCCAGACGGACCGCCGCGATCCCTCCCGCCCCCGGAACCACCTCGTGGGGGATCCCGCCCCGCTCGAGGACCCGGACCGCCAACTCGACCGTGGCCGCTCCGGTCAGGGCCTTCAAGCGGTTCGCGGTGACCGTGACCGTGCCTCGCGCATAGCGGGCGGGGACCCCCTTGGCGCGCAGCAGGGCGACGAGGAGGCTCGCGGTGTCGGCGTCGTTGCCGCTGCCGTCGAGGTAGGTCTGGAGGGGCCCCTTCATGAAGCCGTGGTAGAGCTCCGGGGCCACGTTGTTCCTGACCCACGCGTAGACCTGGAGCGGCGAGTCGAAGCCGGCGGCGACCTGCTCCAGCCGGTCGGGGATCACCCCGATGGCCGAGGCCTCGGCGGTGCGCGCGGCCGCGAGCTCCTCGGCCGGCGCGGCCGCTCCCGCGGCCGACCTCCCTCCGCGCGGCTCGGCCACCGCCGCGGGCAGCGGGGGGGGCCGGAGCGTGGGCGCGTGCATCTTCAGCTCGCCGGAAAGGGGCTGTTGCCGCGCGGCCTGGGCCAGGCGTTCCACGATCTCGCGGGCCTCGCCCGCGCGGGGAGCCCCGGCCTCCGGTGTCGCCGCCGCCAGCGCGCGCAGGATGGCGAGGAGGCGTCCTTGCCCGGACTCGTAAGCCGCGCGCGCCTCCGCCAGCCGGGCGAGCGCCTTGCCCGGGAGCGCCCGCTTCGCCAGGGCCTCGAACTCGGCCGTCCTCGCCGCGTGCTCCCGCTCCAGGCGCTCGAAAAGCGCGGGCGTCGCCGTGTCGGACGGGCCGGGCGCCGTCCGCCCTGGGCGCGACCGCGACCGGCCTCTTGCCGACGGCGGCCCCTTGGCGCCCGCGGCCGGACGGACGGCTTCCCCCGCTTCCACCCGCGCGAGCCAGGCCCCGATCTCCCTCCAGTCCGCCGCGAACGTGGCCGGCGCACTCGCGAGGGTCGCGAGCAGGGCCGCCCGGGCGAGCCCTGCGGCACCCAGCGCGGGGCCGGAGCGGAAGAAACGGCGCTGGAGAGGACGCAGGATCATGCCTCAGCGCACGGGCGGAGGGTTCACCGGCGTGGGGTCCTCGACGTGGTAAACCCGGACCCGCGGGAGGCCGGCGCCGTCGAAGCGCACGACGACCGTGGCCGCGCCCCCGGGCCGCGAGGGGACGGCCGCTCGGTCGAGCACCAGGAGGCCCGTGTCCACGGCGCGCACCACGTCGTCGCCGAGGCGGTCGCCCGGCCGCAGCGTCCGCTCGCCGTCGGGGAAGCGCAGGACCGCTTCCCCCGCCCGGGTGGAGAGGGCGCGCGCGCCCTTGAGCGGGCCGGCGGCCGGCGGGGCACTCCCTCCGGTCAGCGCGGGCGGACCTTCCCCGGTCACCACGAAGGGGCCGGCCTCCGGCCTAGGTAGCTCCGGCCTCCTCCACTCCTTGCGTCCCCCGGGAGACGTCGGGTCCTGGGCTCGCTTGCCCACGCTCGGGGGCGGGCTCTCCCAGCGCTTGCCGCTTCCTTCGGCCTCCTGGCCGCACACGGCGGCCGCCAGGCCCCAGACCGCGATCCCCACCAGCGCTATCTTCATTATTCCCTCACTCCGTCACGCGGATGACGTCCTTGGCCACGAACGACTGGCCGGCGATGGTCCCGCTCACCCGCACTTCCACGGAATCCCCGTCGGGCAGCACCGCCAGGGCCGCCCGCCGGTCGAACTTCACGATCAGCTTCTGCTTCGTGACCGACACCACCCGGCCCACCGGCACCGTCTCGTTCAGCCGCAGCGAGGCGACGCTCACCTTGGTCGCGTCCATGCAGTCCGCCACCTGCAATTGAACCTGGACGTCGTTCCCGCGGCTCCGCCGCTCGAGCGTGCGCGGGGTGAAGAACAGGTCGACCCGGGGCGAGACCACGGTGAGGATGGCCCGGCCCGAGAACTCGACCCCGCCGGCCCGGCCCGTGACGGCCAGCGGGTTGGCGCCGGGCCGGAGGAGCGGAGCCACGTCGCCGAAAGCGAAGCGCACCAGGAGCTCGGGTATCCCGTCCCGGTCGCGGTCGGTCGTCTGGGTGAAGCCGTCCGCGGCGACGGTGCCCGCAAGCCGCACCGTGGCGAGGTCGATGCTGGCCGGGGAGTAGCCGGCCGGCAGCTCGATGGCGGCCCGGATCCACTCCGGGCACGGCGACGAGCACTCGTCGAGGCTTTCCCGTGCGCCGAGCGGCGGCGCGGCCCCCTCGTCGCACTCCCGGCTCCGCCCCTCGTGGACCTCGCGGTCGGAAGGGCGCCGGCAGGAAGCGAAGAGCAGGCACTCGCCCGAGACCGCGCTCGGATCGAAGCTCACCTCGGCGACGAGGACGGCGGGCGCCTGGGGCGTGGCCGCCGCCTCGTTGGAAGTGCCGCTCTCGAACCGCGCGTCGTGCGCGGTGACCACGTAGCGATAGGTCACGCCGTTGGTCAGCCCGAGGTCGGAGTAGGCCGGGGTCGTGGGGTCGGCGATCCCCGTGTAGGGGCCGCCCGGGTTCAGGCTCCGGTAAACGCGATAGCCGATCACGTCGGGCTCCGGGCTGAGGTTCCAGGTCAGGTCGACGCGTCGATCGCCGGGCATCGCGCTCAGGCCGGTGGGCGGG
>WNGL01003884.1_pt1 | contig 18707 bp, 12 predicted proteins | sample 5400591 | NCBI WGS metagenome assembly WNGL01 (sample SAMN13153377, study PRJNA577476) | soil metagenome | isolation source: 80 cm soil or saprolite under Garry oak tree replicate 1 | place: USA:California | collected 2016-06-15 | reverse complement strand
TTCTCCGGCCCTTTCGTCTACGGCTTCGTACGTGATCGCCGTGCCAGTTCGGCGGAGCTCTATCGGCGTGCCGTCACGGTGAGTGCGGATGCGGTAGTCTTCGAGAAAAGTTGTGCGCTCCATAATCCGCGGTTAGTTCGCCACCTCTATCACAGTAGCTTGCTCTCTATAATTCAACCTCGATTTCGCCGCTGAGTTGCTCCGCGTTATGTGGCTACCCCGCTTGGATTCGAACCAAGAATAACGCCTCCAAAGGGCGCTGTGTTACCGTTACACCACGGGGTATCCCGGTTTGCGATTTTAGATCGGCGATTTTACATTAAAGCGCAATCCGCAAAATCTCGGCGTGGTTTGGTCAGGCGCTGACTGCACCGACTGACTAGAATTCCAAATGAGCGTTCGCAACTCCGGCTAGCCAGCGTATATTTGGTGTTCGCCTTATGAAGGAACTGAACATAGAGAAACTGCGTGTCACTGTCGGCGATCAGGAGATCGTCCGCGGATTAAGTCTTCGCGTTCCGCGGGGTGAGGTGCATGCGCTTATGGGGCCAAACGGCTCGGGGAAAAGCACCCTGGCCAAGGTATTGGCGGGTCATCCTGATTATCAGGTGACCGCTGGCAAGGTTTTGATGGATGGTGAAAACCTTCTCGAACTTGAGCCGGATGAGCGGGCGCGGCGCGGTCTGTTCATGGCCTTCCAGTATCAGCGAAATTCCAGGCGTGACGATCGCCAATTTTCTGCGGGCGGCGATGCAATCGCGCCTGCCTGAAGGCGAGGAACTCGAGGCAACGGATTATTACGCAAAGCTTTACGAAAAAATCGAATTGCTCGGGATGGATCGTTCGTTCACGTCGCGTGCGGTCAACGAAGGCTTTTCCGGTGGCGAAAAAAAGCGCACTGAAATTCTGCAATTGGCGATGCTCGAGCCCAAATATGCCGTGCTGGATGAGACCGATAGCGGCCTTGACATCGACGCGCTCAAGACCGTGGCGCACGGCGTAAATTCCTTGCGCGGCCCCGATCTTGGCATATTGTTAATTACGCACTACCAGCGCCTCCTGAACTACATCATCCCCGATCACGTCCATGTAATGGTGGCTGGGCGAATCGTTAGAAGCGGGCGGAAAGAGCTCGCTCTCGAGCTCGAAGAGAGGGGTTACGATTGGGCTCGCGAGGGAGCCGCTGAACCAGCGTTTACGAGGTAACATCGACAATGAAAACTCAAACTAAAGCCGTCGATATCAATCGAAGCATCGGGGACTTCTTTTATCCGGAAGCCCACGTGCGCGATGCGGGCGCCGGGCTGAGCGAACGAACCATCCAGTATATCTCGGATGTCAAAGAGGACCCGGATTGGGTGCGTGAGTTTCGCCGCAGGGGTCTGAAAACGTTTCTGGAAAAGCCGCTCCCCACGCATTGGGCGAGCAAGGACCTCGAAGCGATCGATTTCGATAAAATCCGCTATTACCTCGCGCCCGGGACCGAGGCGAAGCGCAGTTGGGAGGAAGTGCCGGACGACATCAAGCGCACATTCGAGCGGCTCGGTATTCCCGAGCAGGAACGAAAATTCCTTGCCGGCGTGGAAGCACAGTTCGACAGCGAAGCCGTCTATTCAAACATCAAGAAGGCGGTCGGCGAACAAGGCGTGATTTTTGTGGGATCGACAGAAGGGCTGAAGAATTACCCAGAAATTTTCCGGAAATGGTTCGGCAAAGTCATCCCGATCGCCGACAACAAATTTAGCGCCCTGAATTCCGCCGTGTTCAGCGGCGGCTCATTCATTTATGTCCCACCCGGCGTTAAAGTGAAACACCCGCTTCAGGCTTACTTCCGTATCAACGCCGAAAATTTCGGTCAGTTCGAGCGCACCCTGATCATTGCGGATGAAGGCGCGGAAGTGACTTACATGGAAGGCTGCACGGCGCCGAAGTTTAACACGCCGACATTGCACAGCGCCGTCGTCGAATTGATCGCGCTAAAGGGCGCCAAAATTCAGTACATCACGGTGCAGAACTGGGCGTCGAACGTCTTCAATCTCGTCACGAAGCGCGGTCTCGCCCAGGAAAACGCGGAAGTGAAATGGATCGATTGCAACATCGGCTCGCGTCTCACCATGAAATATCCCAGCGTGATTATGAAGGGTCGCAAGGCGCGCGGCGAAGTTCTTTCCATTGCACTCGCCAACGACGGCCAGCATCAGGACACCGGCGCGAAGATGATCCACGCTGCCGATGAGACGACCAGCAACATTGTCTCCAAATCGATCTCCATCGGCAAAGGTCGCGCCACTTATCGCGGTTTGGTGCACGTGCCGAAGCACTTGAAACATTGCAAGAACAATACCGAGTGCGACGCACTGCTTATCAACGCGACTTCGCGGACCGACACCTATCCCGCAATCACTGTGCGCGGCACTGGCAATGCCGTCCAACACGAAGCCAGTGTCAGCCAAGTGAGCGCGGAGCAAATTTTTTACATGCAACAGCGCGGTCTCAGCGAGGCGCAGGCAATGAGTTTGAGCGTTAACGGGTTCGTAAACGATCTCGTCCGCCAATTCCCGATGGAATACAGCGTCGAACTCAAGCGGCTGATCGAGCTGGAGATGGAAGGCTCGGTCGGATAACTTTTCCGCTCCACGAATTTTCTGTAGCGGCGGTCTCTGACCGCCGTTTCTGTCTAAGATCGATATGTCGCTAGTCACGCACGAAGAACTGAAGCAACCCTCACCGCTCCTTTCGGGGCCGGCCGAGTTGCGCGAACTGCCCGAATGGTTTCACGATCAGCAACGCGCGGCTTGGAAACAATTTGAATCATTGCCGAAGCCGACCCGAAAAGATCAGGCGTGGCGATTTTCCAATGTCGCTCTTCTTGATCTCGCCCCGTTCAAATTCGGCGGAACATTAAGTGAAGAAGAGCGCACCGCGATTCTGGAGCGATCTCGCGGCTTGGATGAAGTGGCCGGCCGTATGATCTTCGCCGGCGACGAACTCATCGAACGGGATGTAATTTCCGATCAACTGAAAAAGCGCGGCGTGATCTTTCAATCGCTCGAGCGCGCCATGGTCGAGCACACCGAGCTGTTCCGGAAACATTTCATGTCGCAGCCGACCATCCTCGGTTCGGCTAAGTTCGCGGCTTTGCATCAAGCGCTGGTTTCGTCAGGAACATTTCTTTATGTGCCGCGCGGCGTCGAGATCGAGCAGCCGATCGAAATTTTCCATTGGCTCAATGGCGAAAACGCCTCGGTGTTTCCGCATTTGCTTCTGGTCACGGATGAGCTCGCGAAAGTGACCGTGATCGAGCATTTCCGCTCGGTGAATGAACATGCGCCTGGATTTGCGTGCGGAGTGAACGATCTGGTAGCCGGGCCCGGTGCGAAAGTGACCTATGTCTGCGCCCAAAACTGGGCAGAAAATGTCGTCGCGCTGCAAATGAACTCGACTGTGGTAGATCACGATGCTTCGGCGATGAGCTTGAATTTGCATGTCGGGTCGCGGTATTCGCGTTTTGAAAGTTTGAGCCGGCTCATAGGCGAGGGCGGCCGAAGTGATTTGCTCGCTGTCGCAGTCGCCAAACACCAACAGGAATTCGATGCCCGCACATTGCAGGACCACATATCGCCTCACACCGCGAGCGATCTCCTTTACAAGAACGCGCTCGACGATCGCGCCCGCACGATTTTCGGCGGCCTGATCCGCGTGGAGCCGCACGCCCACTTCACCGACGCTTATCAAAAAGTTCGCAATCTTCTCTTGAGCGACGACGCCGAGGCGAATTCGATGCCCGGCCTCGAAATTCTTGCCGACAACGTCCGATGCACCCATGGCGCCACGTCTGGTCAGATCGACGAGGATGAACTCTTTTATCTTCGCACTCGCGGCATTCCTGTTTCAGTCGCGCAACGTCTCATCGTCACCGGATTTTTGGATGAAGTGATCCAGCGCCTTAATCATCCTGCGATCGCTGATCATTTGAATCGGTTGATCGAAGAGAAATTCGCCACCTAACGTCTGGGGAGCACACGCGCCTCGCGTGGTGGCGATTGCGCCCTCGCGATCGCGACTTTCCGCATCTTGATTGAGAGCGGAAAAAGATTGTTGCGGCGAGGGCGCCGAAACGAACACGCGAGGCGCGTGTGCTCCCCAGAGAATGACGCGCCCGATTGGTCATTCATTTCGCTGGTGCGCGATCGGTATTTAATTCAAAATTGATTTTAACCTCGTAATGGCCGCCCTTGCTAAGCTCGACCGGCGGCGGATCTACCTGAGTGACTTGTTTCGCAATCCCTGCAACGGATTCATTCACCACAATGTTTTCGGACGGCTTGATGATTTCGAATTTGGAAACGCGTCCGTCCTTCTCGATGCGGACTTTGACCAGGGTCGAAATCTTGGTGCCGGTGGCGACGTTGGTAGTCGGCTGGACCCATGCGCTGTAAAAGCGATCGTGCAGCATGTTGCCATACCAGCCGAACTCTGACGTGCTGCTTCCGCCTTCCGAATGGGCATCCTTGCTAGCTGAACTTGTTTTCCCGCCGCCGCTCTGAGCCGCGTGTCCGTTTTTTGCCAGAGCCTTTTTTTCATTTTTCACTGACTCCTCGCTCGATTTCGCCGGACTGGGCTTCACTTTCGGCGGCGGTTGTGGTGAGGCTTTTGCCACTACCATTTTCTTTGGAGTCGGTTTTGGCTTTGGTTTTGGGCTCGCCTCCGGTTTTGGTGTGGAAGTTGCCGTTGGCTTCGCATGGGGAGTCGCTGTTGGTGGGGGCTTCGGGGTTGATAATTCGATTTCGCTTTTCACTGCAGGTGCCACAGATTTTTCCTCTTCCGGTTTGGGTTCGACCGGAGGAGTTGTCCGGGTCGCTGATGGCGACGGCTCTTTTTCTGGTTCGCCAGCCGCGATACCTTGCGCGCCACCTAACCAGACGATGCTCTCCGCATTTGATGACGCTCTGGCAGCCAGACTCCAGCGAATTAATCCTGCAATGAGCGCGACGTGAGCGACAGCGATTAAGGTAACGTTTCGCCAGAACCGCGCACTTACCACGCCGTGGCTCTGCGAAGGCGGGTCTTTCGCCATCTATTTTGTTCCCGCTCTTGTAGCGATGCCGACCTTGGTGATTCCCGTGCGTTGCAACGCATCCATCAGTCCAATCAATTTTTGCACTGGTAAATCGCGATCGGGTCGAATCACGATTGCGACATCTGGATTTGTCTGTTTCACCTGCGTCAATTGCGCGCTGAGGGTTTCCAAGTCCACGACTTGATTGTTGAACCGGATCGTATCGGTGCGATCGATTGAGACCGTTTGCACCTGCGAAGAACTGATCGGCGGATTCTTTGCGCCGCTGGATGGGATCACCAAGTTCATGCTGCTTTCGAGTAGCGGTGTGGTGATCATGAAAATGATGAGCAGCACAAACGCGAGATCGAGTAGGGGGGTGACATTGATCTCGCTCAAGGTCGAGAGGCTTTGGCGTTGTGAATAGCGTCTCATTTCAAATAGCAATCCCGCCGTTACGGGAGACTTCGCTCGACATGACAATCATCTGCGAAAGGCCGATTCACGCGAGCCGTGATCGACGTATTTATGTTCGAACTCGGATGCGAGTTCGGCGGCAAAGTTATCCATTTCCACGATGATGCCGCGAATGCTGGTGAGGAGAAAGTTGTAACCGAACATTGCGGGAATGGCGACACAGAGCGCGGTCACCGTGGTAATGAGCGCGCCGGAAACGCCGGGCGCCATCGAGACAAGGCTCGGCGAGCCCGCTTCGGCCACACCGGTGAACGCGTCCATCACGCCCCAGACGGTGCCGAGCAAACCAAGAAACGGCGAGCCGCTCACCGCGGTGGCGAGCAAGATCATCTGCGATTCTAATGCCAGCGCTGTCTCGCCTACCGCGCGCTCCATCGCCGCGTTCACCGCGCCCATTTGCGCCGGTGAAATTTTATCAGCGATCCCGAGCCGCGCGCGAAAAGTGTCATCCACCTCTGGCGAACCGAGCAGGTGAAATGTCATTTCCTCGCAGCCAGCCCGATACACGTTGAAAACTGGCGATCCAGGAAATCGCGCGTTCTTCTCAAACAGACGCAGCGGTTGTCGATCTTGCCGGAAAGCGGTGAGGAAACGCGCATTCTGTTTTTGGGCGAAGCGGATCACGCGCAATTTCGTGATCATGATTGACCAACTGAAAATCGAAGCGATGGCCAAAAGAGAGAGAACCAGCTTTCCTGCGATCGTCGCGTGATCGAACGCAAAAAGGAGACCGCCGGCCGCTAGCAGCGTCGCAAAGAGCATTTCCGCGTCACCGGCATAAGTAATAACGCCATTTCAAAGAAACGCCACTTGTCATTTCGAGATAGGGGCGCAGCGGTGCGCCGTCCCTACCCTGGTTCGACGGACATCTTTCTCGGAAACGTCGGTCGCATTTTGGCCGCCGTAATAAACCCGGCTCCAATCACAATCAGAAAAAATGAGAAGAATTGGCCTCGCGTGAAGGGACCGATCAGCGTCGCGTCGGGTTCGCGAAAATATTCAATTACGATCCGAAAAATCGCGTAACAGATAAAGAACAATCCGGTCAAAACGCCATTCGGCTCACGCCTGCGCGTACGTACGAACCACAAAATCGCGAACAGAACGATTCCTTCAAAAAAAGCCTCGTAAAGCTGGGAGGGATGGCGCGGCGAAAGGATTGAGCGCAATGCAGTGGTCAGTTGTGGCTGGCCACGAACCGCCTCAAGGATTGCGTCGGGTGTGGTGAGCGATGGATCGATTCGCGTGCATGCCGCCACCGCGCGCTCGGCCTCCTGGGGATGATCGAACAGTTCCTTGGGGAATTGCATCGCCCAGGGTACCTTGGTCATCCGTCCGTAAAGTTCGCCGTTGATGAAATTGGCGCAACGCCCAAAGAACAAGCCGATCGGCGCGGTGACAACCAGATTGTCGCCGAGATTTGTCCACGAGATTTTGTGCCGGTGCGCGTAGTACAAAGTGAAAAGCAACAGGCCGAGCATTCCGCCGTGGCTCGACATTCCGCCTTCCCAAACACGGAAGATCGACAGCGGCTCGCGCAGCATTTCGGGCTTGTAGAAGAAAACGTAGCCGAGACGCCCGCCGATGATCACGCCAAACAACGCGCAGCCAGTGATGAAGTCGCCCACTCGTTGCGGCGGCAGATCAGCAAAGCCGCGCTTAGCAAGCCACAGAAGAAGGAGATAGCTGGAGATAAAAGCGAGCACGTAAGCCAGGCCGTACCACCGGGGGCCAACATTGTCGGAGATCCGAAAAATAATTGGATCGAGATTGTGCAGATAATACGCGAGCATTGCGCCGATTGTCCGTGATGTCCGCAGGACTCGCAACGAAAACGCGCGTCATCCCGAACGAATGTAAGGGATCTCGCAAACGGGCGTGGATTACTCAATCTGCGCTGCATGACGCGCGCTTCGATCGCGAGATCCTTCCCCAGCTACTTGCAAGGCGTTGAGATCATTCCAGTGGAAGAACTAACCAAGTAGCTGGGTCAGGGTGACCACGCGGTTTAGCGGCGCGTCGCTCGAAGCGTCTTTCGCAAAAACGGTGCGGTGCGGCTCACGCGGTTCTTTGCGACTTGTTCCGGCGTCCCGCAGGCGACAACTTCGCCTCCATCCGCGCCGGCCTCTGGGCCAAGATCAACAATGTAATCGGCTTCTGAGATCACGCTAAGATTGTGTTCGATGACAATCACCGTGTTTCCTTCGTCGACGAGCCGATGCAGCACGTTGAGAAGCAATTCAATGTCGGCCATGTGCAGGCCAATCGTGGGCTCCTCAAGCAAATACAATGTCGAGCCTGGCCTGCGCATTTTGCGAATCCGCTCATCCGCCGCACGGCTAACGCCCCGTTTTAGTTGCGTCACCAGCTTCAGCCGCTGCGCTTCGCCGCCGCTCAGCGTCGGACTCGGTTGTCCCAGCTTAAGGTACCCAAGTCCGGTATCGACCAAAAGGGAAAGCGGACGCGCAATTTTCGGATGTGCGGAAAAGAATTCCGCCGCTTCTTCGATCGTCATTTCCATCACGTCGCCGATCGATTTGTCGCTGTAAAGTACCTCAAGCGTTTGCGGATTGTAACGTTTACCGCCGCAGTCTTCGCACGGCACATAGCTACGCGGCAGAAAATTCATCTCCAGTTTGATCACGCCCTGCCCCTTGCAAGTCTCGCAACGACCGCCTTCGGCGTTGAACGAGAATCGGCTCGCGGAATAGCCGCGCACGCGGGAGACCGGCAGTTGCGCGTAAAGATTCCGGATCTCGTCGAACACCTTGACGTAGGTGCCCGGCGTCGAACGGGACGTTTTCCCGATCGGCGATTGATCGACCTCGTAAACGGCTTCGATCTCTTGCGCGCCACTAACCAGTTTGAACAGATCGCCATTTCCTGCGCGTTTTCTTTCTTTCAGCTGGTCGCGCACCGCAGGCCAAATTACCTCGTGCATCAATGTCGATTTACCGCTGCCGGAGATTCCTGTGATCACTGAAAGCCTGCCAACGGGGAATCGAACATCGATATCCTTCAAATTATTCGCCCTCGCGCCATGGACTTCGATCCAGTCTTCAACGTCGCGCAGAGACCGGCGTAATCCGCGGGTAGGATGGTGAAGCGGTGTTTTCAGGCAGCGTGCCGTTTCGGAACTTGGATTCCTTTCGATGTCGCGCAGCGTGCCAGTCGCCACGACCTCACCGCCGTGAATTCCTGCACGCGGACCAAGATCGACGATGTGATCAGCGCGCCGCATCGTCTCCTCGTCGTGTTCGACAACAATCAGCGAGTTTCCTTTGTTCCGCAGCGCGGTGAGCGTGTCGAGCAATCGCAAGTTATCGCGCGGATGAAGACCGATTGTCGGCTCATCCAGTACGTAAAGGACCCCGCGCAGGTTCGAGCCGAGTTGTGCTGCTAACCGAATCCGCTGCGATTCTCCACCACTTAACGTCTTAGCCGAGCGCCCGAGCGCGAGGTAGCCGAGGCCAACTTTTTCCATGAAACGTAATCGCTGCTGAATTTCAGGAACGAGACCGGCAGCGATCGTTTGATGCGTTCCCCGGAACTTTAATCTCTCGACCTTGCGCGCTGCTTCACTGGCCGAAAGATTCGTGAACTGATCGATCGTGTAACCTTGGACACGCACGTAACGCGCCACGGCGTTCAAGCGCGAACCGTGACAACTCGGGCATTCCCGCGCCTCGCCTTCCTCGATCCATTCGGACTCGCGCTCGGCAGCGAGCTCGGTTTCCAGAACCGAATCACCGTCGGGGCTGGCACCGGTTTGCAGATCCTGGTCCCAAATTTCGCCGAATCCGCCGCATTCTTCACAGGCCCCGTGAGGTGAATTAAACGAAAACAAACGCGGATCGAGCTCCTCAAACGCGCGGCCACAGTTTGGACAGCTCATTTCGGTGCTCATGACTGTAAGCCTGTTTTTGGAGTCAAGCAGACGCCCCGTTCCGCGGCCGATCTCCAGCGCCCGACGAACGACTTCGCGCGTTTTCGAAATTCGCTTCCGATCGATGAGACTAACGACCACGTCGATCGTATGCTCTTTGAACCGCTCCAATTTTCGAAAATGCGGGATAGGAACCAATTTTCCATCCACATACAGCGTGTCGAATCCCTGACGTTCCGCCCAGCGCGCGACTTCGGTGTGAAAACCTTTTCGAGCCTTGACCAGTGGCGCAAGCACTCTCACCGGCCCGCGCTTCGCTGTTGATTCAATTTGTTTGGCAATGGCGGCGAGGCTTTGTTTCTCCACGGGCAAATCGCAGTCCGGGCAAAATTGCGTTCCGGTTTTTGCGAAAAGCAGCCGGAGAAAGTGGTACACCTCCGTCACTGTAGCGACGGTCGATTTCCCTCCGCCGCGTGTGACGCGTTGCTCAATCGCAACACTGGGAGGCAACCCGCTGACCAAATCGACATCCGGCTTTTCGAGCTGCTCGACGAACTGCCGCGCATACGGCGACATGCTGTCGAGAAAACGTCGCTGTCCTTCCGCGAACAGAATATCAAATGCAAGCGTGGATTTGCCGGAGCCACTCAGACCGGTAATGACCACCATTTGCTCCCTCGGGATTTTGACATCGATGTTTTTCAAGTTGTGCTCGCGTGCACCGTGAACTTGGATTGCTCCGTTCGATCCACTTACGCGGAAACGCGGAGCCTCTTCAGCGGCTCGAGCCATTTCCACGTTGTCATCCTGAGCGTAAGCGAAAGACCTCGCTAACTCGCGTGAGATTTCGTTAGGTCTCTCGCCATCTTCGCGGCTCGGGATGATACCCAGAGACTTCAGGCGTTTGGAAAGAACCTGTCGCAAGAATTTTCCGGTGTGTGAATTCTCCGCCTTCGCGATTTGCTCTGGAGTTCCGACAGCGATTACATCGCCGCCCGCGTCTCCCGCTTCCGGGCCAAGATCGACAATCCAGTCGGCGCACTTGATCACTTCGAGATTGTGCTCGATCACCGCAATGGAATGACCGCGATCAACCAATCGCTGAAATAGCCGAAGCAGCATTGCCACGTCATCGAAGTGAAGTCCCGTGGTCGGTTCATCAAAGATGAACAGATTGCCGATTGCATCCTCGTTTTGACGCTGCGTGTTGCGCGTTGCGCGTTGAACGTTTGCTGTTTCGCGCAAATGCCCGACCAGTTTGAGCCGCTGCGATTCGCCGCCGCTGAGCGTGTTCAAGGGCTGACCTAACCGCAAATAACCGAGCCCGACCTCCTCCAGCACGCTAAGCGGTTCGGACAAGCTCTTGTCCTCGCCGATTTGCGCGAAAAATGCGGTCGCTTCACTTACGGTGAGCTTGAGCAGATCGTGGATTGATTTTCCATGCAGTTGAACTTTCAGAACATGCGGCTGAAACCGTTTGCCTTCGCATTCTGCGCAACGCACGAAAAGATCACTCAAAAATTGCATCTCAATTTTCTCGTATCCTGTGCCGGAGCAACGTTCGCAGCGGCCGCTGCCGGAATTAAACGAGAATGCGCCTGCGGTGAGTCCCTGCGACATTGCTTCCGGTTGAGCGGCGAACAATTCGCGGATGCGATCAAACAAACCGAGATAAAGAATCGGAGTTGAACGCGGCGTGCGCGCAAGCGGCGCTTGATCCACCATGATTACGTCGCGTACGCGATGCTCGCCGGTGACCGATTTGCATGCGCCCGGCTCCCCTCCCAAGCCGTAGCTTTGTGTAGGCTGGTGATCGGACGACTGCCCCTTCGCGACGACCAGATTCCGGTATAGGACGTCATGGATCAGCGTGGATTTCCCGGAACCAGAAACGCCGGTGACACATGTGAAAACGCCCAGTGGAAGATCAACGTCGATGTTCTTCAGGTTATGCTGTCGCGCGCCAATGATCTTGATCGATGATGTCGATCTTCGCCGCGATGTCGGGACCGAAATTGATTTGCGATTCGTTAGGTAATCGCGCGTTAAGGATTGGGGAGCGTGCGCGTCTCGCACGCTGGCGATCGCGCCCTCGCGATCGCGAACTTTTTTTGATTGCGTAGACCCTGGAGCTGCCGCGCCCGAGGCATTTCGGCGGGGGCGCCGAAATGTGCACGCGAGGGCGTGTGCGCTCCCCAGATTCACGGAATCGCGCGCGAGAAAATCATCGAGCGGTCCGTTCCAAACCAACCGGCCGCCGCGTTCGCCGCGGCCCGGGCCGAGATCGATCAAATTATCGGCGGCGCGAATGATTTGTTCTTCATGCTCGACCACCAGCAGCGTGTTGCCTTTGTCGCGCAAATCGTGCATCACACGCACCAGCCGGCCCACGTCGCGTGGATGCAAACCGATGCTCGGTTCATCCATAACAAAGAGTGTGTTGACTAGTGATGCGCCAAGACATGTTGTGAGGTTAACGCGCTGGACTTCGCCGCCGCTCAATGTGCGCGTGGACCGGTCGAGCGTGAGATAACCGACGCCGACCTCGCAAAGATAATTGAGGCGCGCGCTGATTTCATTACGCAACATCTGGACGGTTTTGTCGCCCGCAGGGATGTCGATCTTGCGGAGAAGATCGCGCGCATCGGAAATCGAAAGCGCCTGAAATTGTGGAAGGGTAAGAAGGGTTTCCGGCGAGGCGCCGGAAACGGCACGCGAGGGCGCGTGCGCTCCCCAGATTTTGTAATTGACCGTTTCTGGCTGATAGCGTCCGCCCTTGCAGCTGGGACAGGTGACGTAGGTGCGATAGCGGCTGAGCAAAACGCGCACATGCATCTTGTAAGTCTTGCTCTCGAGCCACCGAAAAAAGCCGCGGACGCCGTACCATCGATCGTATTCGTAATCTTCTTCGGTGTAATCGCCGGATCGCTTTTCGCCTTCGATAACGAAGTCCTGATCGGCCTTGGGCAATTCCTCGAAGGGCACATTGACGTCGATCTCCTCGCGCGCGCATGCCCGAAGCAAATCTTTCTGCGATTCGCCAAACTCGGCGCCGCGAAAAACGCGCACCACGCCTTGTTTGATACTCAAGCTACGGTCGGGAATCGCTTTGTTAAGATCGATCGCAATGGTGCGGCCGAATCCTCGACATTCCGGGCACGCGCCGAGCGGATTATTGAAACTGAACAGCCCGGGTGTGGGCGGGCGGATGTCGAGATCGCAGTGGGCACAGTGCCAGCCGGTGGAGAAGGGAAGAGCTGCAGTGGCGGCCGTGTCGGCCGCGTTCGTTGAGATCGCAGGCGACACGCCTGCCTCTACACTTGGAATGATGTTGATCTTGCCTTTCCCAAAACGCAGCGCCGTTTCGATTGCTTCAACTAATCGCGCGCGATTTTCTTCAGTGATTGCGATGCGATCCTGAATTACCTGCACCCGGGCGCCAAGCCGTTTGATTTTTGGATCGGCGTCGACACGCACGACTTTGTCTTCGATCCAAACGCGCAAATAACCCTGCTGCTGAAGGAAATCGAAAAATGCGCGCGGCTGCGTTTTCACTGGGACTGCGACCCAAAAAGTGATGAGAATATTTTTTCCTGCGCAGTCATGCAGCACTTGCTGGGCGATCGATTGCGTGGTTTCAGGGCGAATTTCGCGGCCGCAATTCGGACAAAACGCGCGAGCAACGCCGGGCCAGAGCAATTTCAGATAATCGTTGATCTCCGTCATCGTGCCGACAGTCGAGCGCGAGCTCTTGACCGGATTCGATTGCTCGATTGCGATCGCAGGAGGGATACCGCGGATGTCGTCCACGCGCGGTTTGTCCATGCGATCGAGAAACTGTCGCATGTAAGGGCTGAATGTTTCGACGTAACGTCGCTGGCCTTCGGCGTAAATGGTCTCGAATGCCAGGCTCGATTTGCCGCTCCCGCTGGGGCCCGTGACTAGCGTCAATTTGCCCAGGGGAAGATCAACGTCGATGCCTTTGAGATTGTTCTGGCGCGCCCCACGAATCTCGATGCAATCGTTCGCGGGCGACACTCTGACGCGCTTTTTTTTCCCAACCTTCGAACCCACTGGAAACAATTCCAGATGCGGACGCCGAGCGCAAATTTTCGCAGCACGGGACGCGGTGTCATCCGGAACCAAGTGAGGGACCTCACACAAGCTGGCGTGCCACGCGAGGTGACTTGCATGCTCCACCACGAAATGCGAGGTCGCTCGCCGTCTGCGCGGCTCGGGATGACCGCCGCGGGTGATTATTCAGCGAGTCGCCCTTCGAGATTTTCACGCTGTTTCTCGAGTTCATCCGGAACCACGCCGCCGAGGGAGTCGAAAAACTTCTTGTGTTCGGCGAGTTCTTTTTGCCATTCCTCGTGATCGACTCCGAGAAGGTCGGCGACAGATTTGTGATCGATATCGAGTTCTTCGAGATCGAGATCATGCGGGCTGGGCAACCAGCCAACGGGTGATTCGAGTGCGCCGCCGATTCCCTCGCAGCGATCGATGACCCATTTGAGCACCCGCATGTTCTCGCCGAAGCCTGGCCAAAGGAATTTTCCATTCGTGCCTTTGCGGAACCAGTTCACGTTAAAGATGAGCGACGGATTGGTGAGACGCTTTCCGATGTCGATCCAATGCTGGAAATAATCGCCGATGTTGTATCCACAGAAGGGCAACATCGCCATCGGATCGCGGCGGACTTGTCCGACAGCGCCCGTCGCGGCGGCGGTTGTCTCGGAGGCCATGGTGGCGCCGAGGTAAACGCCGTGAGTCCAATCGAACGCCTGATAAACCAGTGGCACCGTATCACTGCGGCGCCCGCCGAAAATGATGGCGCTGATGGGAACGCCTTCGCCTTTTTCAACATCGACGTCGAGAGCAGGATTATTGCGCATCGGCGTGGCAAACCGGCTATTCGGATGCGCGGCCTTTTCTTTCGAGTCCGGCGTCCAATCGTTCCCACGCCAATCGATAGCGTGTTTCGGCGGCGCGCCGTCTTTTCCTTCCCACCAAACATCGCTGTCATCAGTGAGGGCCACGTTCGTGTAAAGCGTGTCGTGCTCGATTGACCTCATCGCGTTCGGATTCGATTTGTAACTCGTGCCCGGGACAACGCCGAAATAACCGTTCTCCGGGTTCACAGCAAACAAACGTCCATCGCGAATTTCCATCCACGCGATATCGTCACCGACGGTAGTAATCTTCCATCCTTTGAAATGTCTCGGTGGAATCAACATCGCGAAATTGGTTTTTCCGCATGCGCTGGGGAAGGCCGCTGCCACGTAATGTTTTTTTCCTTCGGGTGATTCAACGCCGAGGATCAACATGTGCTCAGCCATCCAACCTTGCTCGCGCGCGAGATACGACCCGATGCGCAACGCGAGACATTTCTTGCTCAGCAAAACGTTTCCGCCGTAACCGGAGCCGACCGAGATGATCGTGTTGTCCTGCGGAAAATGACAAATAAACCGCCGGTCAGGATCGACATCTAACAATGAATGCACGCCGCGGTTCCATTCCGCTTTTGGATCATCACCAAGTCGTTTCAGCGCGATTTCACCCATGCGCGTCATGATTCGCATGCTGAGCACGACGTATTTTGAATCGGTGATTTCGAACCCGACTTTCGTTAGCGGCGAATCGGGCGGGCCCATGATGTAAGGCACAACAAACATGGTGCGCCCGCGCATCGCGCCATTCAGTAGTCCATATAACTTCGAATAAGTATCCGCCGCTTCCGACCAGTTGTTTGTCGGCCCGGCTCCCTCTTTGGTCGGTGTGCAAATGAACGTGACCCGCTCGACGCGCGCGACGTCGTTCGGGTTGGAGCGGTGCAAATACGACCGCGGAACTTTTTTCTCGTTCAGCTTGATCAGCACGTTCTGCTTTAACGATTCCGCGATCAGGAATTCGTTCTCGCGCTCGGAGCCGTCACACCAGAAAATGTTTTCCGGTTTTGTCAGTTTTCCGATTTCGTGTACCCAATCCAGCACCCCCTGGTTAGCGGGCCTTGCGTCACCGATCCCATTTGGCGGGAATATGGCGGGCGCGATATTTTTCATAAAGCGAAGATGTTCATCTTAATCACGAATGACGGCTTCGCCACGTTGAATCGTTCGAAGCGGTAAAAGAGTTACAACGTTTTAGACGCCGCTATCTTTTTCCTGCGTCGTTTACCTGAATTCGTAACCTCTTTAAGCTTTTTTAACTTTGTAATGCTTTTAACTTCCCGTTGCGCTTGCGCAAACGGAAGCGCGGCATTAATTGAAAGCATGTTCGGAGTGACTACCTCCGATGATTACCGGCCGGTTGCGTGGATGGGGCGTTATCCCGTCGATGTGACCACGATGCTGGTCGGGTTGCACGTCGCAGCCGCGATTCTCGCAGCCATCCTCTATGCGATTGGTGCAAGTGCGATTTTGGTTTATCTGCAATTCGATAGTGGGGCTATTTGGTACAGCGGCCAGATTTGGCGCCTTTTTACTTACGCATTTGTTCATGTGCCGTCGGGTCTGCTTTGGTTTGCGGTCGAGATGTACATGCTATTCGTGTTCGGCCGCGAAGTGGAACGTTTCATCGGGCGGCGCGCCTACATAGCGCTCTATCTCATCTTGCTGATCACACCTGCAGTGCTGCTCACGATCTGGGGACTCTGGCAACAGTCCGCCCTCACCGGTTCGCCAGCGTTGCACTTTGGAATTTTTATTGCTTTCGCCACCATTTATCCACGCGTCGAATTGTTCCTGCGGATCATGGCGAAATGGGTCGCCCTGATTCTCGCTGCCGTTTACACATTTCAGCTGCTCGCCTACCATGCATGGAGCGATCTGGTCGTTGTCTGGACAAGCATCGGCGCTGCTTTCCTGTTTATTGAATTGCGCGGCGCCGGGCCGGAACTCGCCTGGTGGAACGCCTTGAAAGCACGCATTGGCCCTAAACCGAAGCTTACGGTCGTGCAGAAAACGCGCCCGCGACGTCCTGCGGAGCGGGATGATGTTTATGCCTCGATCGATCCGATTCTCGATAAAATCTCCAAGTTCGGCATTGGAAGTTTAACCCCGAGCGAGCGGCGGCAACTGAATCGCGAACGCGAGCGTCTGCTGAAAAAATCGCAGTGATCTCCTGTCGTGGCAGCCGTGTCGGCTGCTGCTTCTCTGGAAATGCAGGCGGCACGCCTGGCTCTACAGCTTTTTCTGTCAGGTGAGACGCGACTCGATAGTCTCGCACAGAACGTGCAAAAGGAGCTGGTGCGCTTCCTGAATCCGGGCGGTTGAATCGGCCGTAACCAAAAGATCGACATCGGCCATGCCGACACTCGATCCGCCGTCGCGCCCGAGAAACGCGATCGTTTTCAATTTGCGCGCTTTCGCTTCTTCCAAGGCGCGCTGCACGTTTTTCGATTTGCCGGAAGTGGTCAGGCAAATCAGCACATCGCCTGGCATACCTAACGCCGCGACCTGGCGCGCGAAAATTTCATCGAATCCATAATCGTTTCCGGCGGCGGTGAGAAGACCACCGTCACTTGCAAGACAAATCGCCGGATACGCGCGCCGATCCTTGGCAAAACGTACCACGAGCTCGGTCGCAAAATGCGCTGCATCGGCTGCGCTACCGCCATTCCCGCAAACGAGCAATTTGTTTTCCGCGCGTAAAGATCGCTCGATCAGATCGGCAGCCTTAGCGAGTTGCTCGTCCAGATTCGCGAGGGATTCCAGCGTTTTTGTCGCTGCAGCGAGTGCGCTCTTTAAAATTTCAGACGAGCTGCGCATCGGCGTTGCTACCTAACACGTCCCAGCGCAAATGTGATCGGCATCCTTACTTTCACGACCGCGTTCGGTTTGAATCGCGACTGTCGAAATGCGTCCAGAGCTGCATCGTCAAGAATCTTATGTCCTGTGCTTGGCAGCATTCGAGCCGACGTGACATACCCAGTTCCCGGGTCAACATACAACCAGACTATTCCATGTCCGGTTGGCCGTTTGACGCGCGCTTCGTACGGATACTGTGGTCGCGGTCCATATATCACAAGGTCCTTTCGCGTAAATCTGCGGAGCATGTTGAAGGAAATGGTGCGCGATAGAGGGTTCGAACCTCTGACCCCTACCGTGTCAAGGTAGTGCTCTACCACTGAGCTAACCGCGCGCTTGGATCAGAAGTGATAAGTGATCGGTGATCGCTGATCAGTCAAGACCAAGCTCGGCAGGTGGATCGAGCTCTCCGAGCTCGATGACATGCAACGCGCTCGGAGATCCCATTGCATAACAAACTCGGGAACGTTGATTCGCCTACTTCATCACTGGACAACTCGAAAGCGCGGGACGACTATTCGTTTCCCCGTGAGCACACTGTTTTTCAAGCGTTTTCTGAAGCGGCCATTTCAGATCGCTTCCATTGTCCCCAGCTCGAAAGCGCTGGTGGAACGTGTCGCCAGCAAAATGGATTTCAGCCAGGCGCGCGTGATCGCCGAGTACGGCCCGGGCGAGGGCGTGCACTCACGCGAGATTGCCCGACGGATGAGCGCGGATTCACATCTGCTCCTGTTCGAACTCGATGCGGCGTTCTCGCGTGCTCTTGAGCGGCAATTTGCAGGCGATCCGCGCGTGCATGTGATCCATGGTGACGCAGCGTCTTTGCCATTCGAGCTGAAACGTCGCGGCATCGCTTGCTGCGATTACATTCTTTCTGGCATTCCATTCAGCATTCTCAAGATCGACAAGAAACGCGCGCTCCTGCGAAAAACGTATGATGCGCTCGGGCCTAGCGGCAGTTTCATTATTTACCAGGTCACAAACGAATTGAAACAGCACGCCACGATTTTTGAGCGCGCCGAATCGGAATATTTCCTGCAAAATATCCCGCCGATGTTTATCACCGTTTTTCACAAGACGCCCTCGCTGCAGGGCCGCGAGCGCCGCACTGGGCAATCCCGAAAAGTTTCAGCGTTAGTTGGCGCAGATCGCTCGGCATGACGGAGAAGCCGACGCGAGCAGAAAAAGATTCGATGGGCGAAATGTCGCTTCCGGCGTCTGCGCTTCACGGCGCCTCCACGCATCGCGCGGTGCTGAATTTTCCGGTGAGCGGCTATCGATTTTCGCGGCCGTTTATTCGCGCGTTGGGCTTGATCAAGTGGGCAGCTGCCCAAGCCAATCATGACCTCGGCTTACTCGACGCAGAGCGCGCCGCTTTGATCGTGCAGGCAGCCGAAGAAGTCGCAGATGGAAAGCTCGACGATCATTTTCCGCTCGACATTTTTCAGACCGGCTCCGGCACGAGCACAAACACCAA
>WNGL01009360.1_pt1 | contig 18710 bp, 16 predicted proteins | sample 5400591 | NCBI WGS metagenome assembly WNGL01 (sample SAMN13153377, study PRJNA577476) | soil metagenome | isolation source: 80 cm soil or saprolite under Garry oak tree replicate 1 | place: USA:California | collected 2016-06-15 | reverse complement strand
CCGCCACGTGGATCGGGTTGCGCATCCCTTCCCAGCCGGGCCTCGGATTCCAGTCGATGTTGAAGTCGTGGCCGATGAAGGCCGGCAGCCGCTCATGCATCCACGGAATCGTGTCGGGGTAATAGCCCGCCACCTGGCCCGTCCACGGGCCGACTGCCGCGCGTCGCTTCCATCGGCCGGTGTACAGCAGCGGGATGTCCCCGGGGCCGATCTTCACGCCGGATTTCTGTTCCCACGCTTCGAGGTCCGCGCGCCTGATCGGCACGGTGGGATCGACCCAGTCAACGCCCTTGAGCTGCGCGATATCGTAGAGGACGGCACGCGTAGTGACGCCGCCCCTCCAGTTCATCACGCTGCCTTTGATGCATCCGCTCTCGTTCGTCACGTTGTCCTTCACCGGGACACCGTTGTACATCTGCCCGTTCTCGAAGAAGTGGCACCAGGTGTCGATATGCGCGACAGTCTGGCCGTGGTAGCTCACCTGGTAGTTGTCCGTCGTGCCAGTATCGGTGATGGCATTCGTGACGCGGTGGAAGACGCCGGGGGGGCCGACGTCGGCGGCGGCCGTCTGCGGCTCGGCGTGCGCGAGCGACACCACGATCCCCTCTCTCGCAAGCCGCATCGCGCTGGCGACCTTCTCCGGCGTGATGAGATTTGTCGTGCCCTTGGACTCCTGCCCTACCGGGGCCCACTTGCCCCAGGTCTTGAACTCTGTCCGCCACTGCTCGTACTGGGCTCGCAGCGCCGCCGTATCCGGCGGAGCGATTGGCGCCGGCGCCTGCGCGGCTGGTGCAGCCTGGCCCTGCGCTCGCATCTCGATCCAATCAACGAGGCCAGCCGTGACCACGCCAGCACACACGGCGACTGATGCCAGACGATTTCGCATGCGATCCTCCATTGCGTTCAGAGAGCTCTCAAACCGGGATTGCCATTTTGGCCGGCCAAGAAGCGTTGCATGATACACCCGCGAGCGACGCCGACGATACCATGCGCCCTCACGGCCCGGCATCATTTTTGCCATCGCGAATTCGTTCTTCAATCGAGAGCATCAGAAGTCCGGCACGACCGCCTTCGGTACGGGCAGGGCGGGCTGGCCTGGAAAAAAGGAGTTGGGATTCTCGGCGCAGATCGCCTCCGTCAGCGGTCCTTGCGCCGGGGTCGCCAACAACGGAATGCGCTCGACCGGCATCTTGGCCACCACCTCCTCAAAGCCCCGGAAGCGCTGGATGGCGTCCCAGGGCATCGTGAAGGCACCCGGATCCTCGACGTGAACGTTCGCTTCCAGCGTCTTGCCGCCATCGATCAGGTGGAAACGCTCGATCACGTGCAGCTGCTTGGTGTGCGGCGTCCCGAATCCGTCCACCAACGTCCTGTCGTCGAGTCCGATCGTGTCGACGACGAGGGTATCGCCTTCGTAACGGCCGATGGATTCGCCGTACCAGGATGTCTTGACGTTCGCAGAATGCTTGTCCGTCAGGTGGACGCGGCGAACGTCATTGAAGCTTGTCAACATCATCACCACTTGCTTCGGCGTCTGAACGAAATAGAGCGGCCTCGTCATCGGTTGGAGTATGAATGCGGGAACGCCAATCGGCCAGCAACTCGCGTGCGGGGAGAAAACGGGCGTCCCGGAGAGGAGAAGCTCGTTGCGCTTGCGGATCGCATCGCGCGCCCAGGGCTGGAGGATGGGATTGTCGGGATTGCCAATGGCAAAGGTCGGCTGCTTTCCGGTGAGGCGGAATTCATCGTTGGTTACGTGCGGATACGAGGGGTGCTGCCGCACCGGTCCGGCACCACTCGCCGGCGGGATGAACTCGCGGGAATAGGCGAACCAGCCGGCACTTGGATTGGGCGCGAAATCGGGTGGCGACACGCCCTCAGCCATCGCCGAAAAGCTCAAGCTGCCGGCCAGGTAAACCGCGCCGGCGAGAACGCTTCCCATGAAGTTTCCTGCATGTCTGGACATCGGGTCCTCCTCTGCGACACAGTTAGCCAATATCGAAAAACGGATTATACCAGGTGCAGACATTTTTATGAGACCTATTGGGGACTCGCGCCCGCAACGACAGAGCCCAACCCACCCGATCAACGGGGGTCAGACGCCGCGCTTGTTGCCCCAGGCCAGCACGTGAAGTTGCGGCAATACCGTGGCGGCGAACCAATGGTCCGCAGTCACTTTGCCCACGAGCCAACGGAAGCGCCGCAGCAGGTCGTCGATATCCGCCTCGTCGGCGGCGGCGCCGCCAACGCCGATCAATGGCGCAGGGTTGCCAACCTGGAGATAGACTGGGAGCGCGGGATAGCGCGTGGCCACCGTCCGCGCATAAGCATAATCGGCGTCGTCGAAGATTACCATCTTGAGGACGCAGTGTGGCCGCCCGCTGGCGGCCTGGAGACAAGCTTCGAAAGCATCCCAGTCGGTTGCCATGCCCGATGAAGGCGGCTTCGGGCTCAGCACCATCCAATCGAGTTCGGCGAACCATGGTTGAGCTACGCTGCCTTGGGTCTCCAGCGCAAAGGTATGGCCGCTGCGGCAGCCGAGCGCGATGAGCGGCGCCAGAGGTTGCAATGCCGGATTGCCGCCCGATAGCGAAACGATTAACGGAATCCCGCCGGCAAGCTCGTCCACGCGCGCCATGATGTCGGCTGGCGTCATAAATGCCCATTCGTCATGAAGTTCAGGCAGCACGGCATACAGGGTATCGCACCAGGTGCAGCGATAATCGCAGCCCCCGGTGCGCACGAACACGGTCGGGCGGCCGATGAGAGGCCCTTCCCCCTGGATGGTCGGTCCAAAGATTTCGCTGACGCGGATGCGTTCCTTCATGGCCTGTATTCGGCCCAAGTGGGTGGCGTCTCGCTGACACGTACGGCGACCACTTCCGGCCAACGTGCCTTGCACCAATCGTAGAGCCACTTGCTAATGACTTCCGCGGTCGTCATGTCGTGGCCGAACACGTCGTTCAGGTGCCTGTGGTCGAGGGTTGCGTCGAGAAAGTCTTTCACAGCCGAAAGCTCGTCATAGTCGCGCACGAAGCCGACGGCATCGAGTGTCGCCGACTGCAAAACGACCTCGACTTCGTAGTTGTGACCATGCAGCCGGGCACACCGATGATGGGACGGCAGGCCGCCGATGATGTGCGAAGCAGAAAACGCAAAGCGTTTCGCAATGGTGTACATGGCCGGTGCCCTCACGCCGAATGTTTTGCCAGATATGCGTGGCGCGCACATTCGAGTTTATGGCGTCGACTGTCATCGAACGAAACAAAATGGATAAAGTGTTCTTCGACCACGATCTTATGTGACAAGGTGACGGAATCGAGTCCGCCAGAACAGACGACAAGGGTTCTCACGGAGGGCTCCTTGTTTTGACCGGGTAGGCTGCGACCGGGTCGGCTTCGCGCCGACAATTCATTCGCGCCCCGCCAGACGCTCACTAGGGTCAGCTCGGGTCAGCGGCAAGCGCGCGAAGGACGGCAACACCGCCGTCAGCCATACAAGGAGACCGTTTCGGGAGGGATGTCAATCGCGACTGTTGACGCAGGCGGTCATGGCGCGTCGGTCGCACAAGTAGGCCATTTCCACAGCGAGCCCTGCAACCCGGGAATTGCGCAAACCCGGAGAACCCGGTTCTCCGGCAGTTCGGGCAGCCGTCCCAAGCGCGCTCTGCGAGCCCGGTTTCACTTCTGCGTTTGCTTGAAATATCGCAAATCAGGAGGCGCTTGATCTTTCCTGGCGGGCATCAGCAGGCCGTCGGCACTCAGGAAATAATTTTCCTTGCCAATGATGATATGGTTGTTGTTCTCTGCGCAGTTGTCCTCGTACCATTTGTCATTGATGCGGTCGCGAACAGAGTTCTTCATCACCGTCCACGGACGCGTGAATGCGTGGTCTGTGACGGTGATCTCGTTGTGAAGAAGGTCCTTGTTGGCCTTGTCGAGATAAATCCGCTCCTTGACGACCGTCTGGTTGTCGAGATGCAGGGGGAGCCCGCTGGCTTCCAGAGTGCGGGGGCCCTTGAAGTTGCGGGTCTCGACTTCGAGCATGTCGTATTTCCCGTCGCCGTCTTCGTCGATCCATTTCCCGACCGAATAGCCGACGAAGGTCGGCTCTTCATCCTTCGGCCACACGCGGCCGTCGGTGTAGATGCGGCGTGGCATGATGTTTTCGTAATGGATGTAGGTGACCGTCGGCAACACGATGAATTCGACCGGTCGGATGAAGGTCATGATCCGTGGCATGCCGTTGGTGATGCAGGTGATCCGGGCGTCCAGTCCCTGCCCGCCGGCGAGCTGGTCTTTGATGCTGGCCTCCAGCATGGCCTGATATTCGGGTATCAGCGGTGCTTGCTGTCCCAATCCCGGAGGTTTGGTCGGGTCCCATTGAATTCCGACCCCGGGGGGTCTTTTCCATTGACCAGTCAAATCAGGGTACTTGCCAAAGTCAATCATCTGCGCAGTGGCCGCGGATACCCACAATGCAGCCGCCAGCGCAACGACACCGCCTAGGCTTCGGTCAGTCATGACTGTCCTCCCTTTGATGACGAGCCGGTCTCCTTGGCCTCTGCAGTGGGCCGCCGACGCTTGTTGAATTTAGTCGGAAAGGCGGGGGACCTCAAATTCGAAGTTTCCCAAAATCGAGTTCGGACCCGGAAAGCCGGCGATGCCGCCCTCGCGCCAGGACACGGGCGAGCGGTAATCCGACGCAGCGGCACAGGGTCGGAAGAATTCCGCCTCGCCAAGCTTTCGCGCATTCCCGCAAGCTGATAGCGTTCACATCCGCTCGCCGGCCAACAGGCGAAATATCGGCTCAGCAGGGAGGAATCCATGAAGACCACATTGTTCGCAGCCTTATTGCTCGCATCGACCGTCGCCGCCGGGACGGCGTCCGCGCAGCCGTTCCCGTTCAACGAAGCGGGCGTGACCAACGGTCACTGGCATCTCAATTCGAAGGATGTCGCAGCGAACGAGAAAATCTTTGTCGGCATGGGCGGCAAGGCATTCCAAGCTGGCGGCCGTCACCGCGTGCTGTTCCCCGGCGTCATGGTGATTCTCGATGCGGCGCCGGGGGCGCCGCCGCCGAACGGCCCGACCGTAGGTTCGGTGGTCAACCACGTCGGCTTCATCGTCAACAACGTGCAGGAGCAGGCCGCCAGGTGGAAGGCGGCCGGTGTCCCAGTGTCGCCCGGAAACAACGGCCGGCTCGATCAGGCCTATGTCAACACGGCGGACGGCTTGCGCATTGAAATTCTGGAAAACAAGAGCCAGTCGCTGCCGATCCAGAGCGAGCACGTCCACTTCTTCCTGCCGGAGGCGGCAATCGCGCAAAGCCAAGCGTGGTACGGAAAAATCTTCGGCGCCAAGGCGAGCCTGCGCAACAACGCCCCGGTCGCAGACATTCCGGGCGTGCAACTTCGGTTCAACAAGGCCGACAACGCGCAGGCCCCCACCAAAGGTCGCATCCTCGACCACATCGGCTTCGACGTGAAGGACCTCAAAGCCTTCATCAAGACGCTCGAAGCCAACAACATCAAGCTCGATCGGCCTTACTCGGTGAATGACAGCGGTATCGGGATCGCGTTCATCACCGATCCGTGGGGCACCTACATCGAGATCAACGAGAGGCCTCCCCAGTAGACTATCCGAGCTCCGCGAGGAGTTCGGAATCTCATAGGGAGCCCAAGCGGAGTTCGATGATCACAACCCCGCTTGGGCCGGCCATTCTCGCAGACCCTATCGCGTCGCCGCCGTCGACAGTCCCTTGTAGATGAACTTCTGCACGCGGTAGCCCTGCGACTCGCCGGTCACGAGATTGCCTTGCGGATCGACGCCGAGACTGTGCAGATGGAAGAACTCACCCGCCTTGCGCCCGGGGGCGCCGAGGTGGCCGATCTCTTCGAGCGACGTGCGATCGAGGATTGCGATCCGTTCGTTCGAGCCGTCCGCGACGTAGACGAAACGCTGCTGCGGATCGGCCGACAGCGCAACGCCGAACGCGGTGCCGGTTCCCTTCGACTCGCGCTTGATGAACCCTTCCTTCAGGAAGGTGCCGTCCAGCTTGAATGACTGGATGCGGTTGTTGGCGCGATCCGATACATAGACGATCCCGTCATTGGAGACCGCAATGCCGTGCGGCGTGTTGAACTGCTGTGGCCCCGGACCAGACGCCTGGCGCGCCTTCGTGGCCTTGTCATCCGGCTTGTTGCCGTACGCACCCCAGTGGCGCTTGTAGGCGCCGGTCTCGGCATCGAACACGATCACGCGACGGTTGCCGTAGCCATCGGCAACAAACACCTCGTTCGTCTTCGCATACACGACGATGGCTGCCGGCCGGCTCAGATGCTCGGTGTTGTTGCTGTCGGCGGCCACGCCACCCTTGCCGATCTGCAACAGAAATTTTCCGTCCTTGGTGAACTTGAGGATTTGCCCGTCGCCGTCGCCATTACCGGTCAGCCAGACATTGTCGTTGGCGTCGACGGCGATGCCGTGCTCGCCGCTCCCGGGACGTCCGTCGCCATTCAAGCGCCGTTGGCTGGTGCAGGACGGACACTCGGCGAACGCCGAATGCAGCCCTCCGCGATTGAACCAATCGTGCTGGCCGCCTTTTGTCGGGCCGCCCCATCCCTGGATGTACCGACCCGTCGCGCCGAATTGAAGGACGGGCGGAGCAGGTCCGTACCCGTTCTCCGTCGCGTTGCCTTCTTCAAGCGTGTGCGGGCGATGAAACACCCAGACATTGCCGTGGGAATCCGCGGTAGCTCCCCCGACACCACCCAGCAGCAGATGGTCCGGCATCGTGGGGAAATGAGAGTCCACTTCGAAAATCGGCAGAACGGGATTCGAATCCGGCCTCTGGTCTTGCGCGACGGCGGTTCTCTCGAACTTGGGCCCGCCGAGAAAGGCCACCAGTGCGACAGCCGCCAGCGCTGCGCCCGTGAAGACGTGCCTTCTCATGTCACAGATCCTTCTTCAGCAGAGCAACGCGTGCCCCTGTGGATTGTAGGTTTTCGAAAGACGCCAACGACCATGCCGACCACAGCTGTTCGATTCGGTCGCGGGGTGCAGAAGTCGGGCTTGTCGGCTGTCGTGGCGCTCCCTGTGTCCGGGAACATGCCCTTTGTATCACATTGCATTCGTCGCGCGAATGTGGCTTTCGTCGCCCCTGAAGGCGTGCTCGACGGCTTCGGCCATATCAGCCTGCGCCATCCGACCGGTCCATAGCCGCTTGCTCGATACCCGCACGAAGGGGTCAATCTTCGGTCATTTCTAGCCACAATTGAAATGGGTGGAGGCAAATATGTTTTCGAAGCGCGCCGTCTTCCTTGCAATCGCTATGGCTGCCTTTGGCGTCCATGCGACCCTCCCGGCAATTGCACAATCCTGGGTCAGCACTTGGACGGCCAGTCCACAACCGCCCCGTGGAGTCATGCCAACGAGCTTTTCGAACCAGACCGTTCGCCAGATTGTCCGCGTGAGCATCGGCGGCACTAAGGTCAGGATTCGGTTATCGAACGAGTTCGGCACGAAGCCGGTCCTGATTGGCGCCGCCAGCGTCGGGCTGACCAGCGGGAGCTCGGACATTGTCTCCGGCAGCCTGCGCCCGCTTACATTCGGAAGTTCGAAGTCGATCACCGTTCTACCCGGCGCCCCGGCCTTGAGCGATCCAGTCGAGTTGAACGTCGCTCCACTGTCCGACGTGGCCGTGAATTTATATTTGCCTGCCGCAACGGACCTGGACACGGTTCATCAAATAGGCCTTCAGACCGCGTATGTCTCCGCGGCGGGCGATTTCACGGCAAGCTCCGAGTTCCCGGCCGTCGACAGGTTTACAAGCCGCTTCTTTCTGGCCGGTGTCATGGTCGATCCCAGTTCTCGTGCCCGGGCGATCGTGACGTTCGGGGACTCGATTACCGACGGGTCGAATTCGACCGTCAATGCCAACCGTCGCTGGCCGGACGTTCTTGCGCGTCGGTTGAAGGAAGCCGGCGCACCTGTCGCCGTCCTGAACCAGGGTATCAGCGGCAATCGCGTCCTCAGCGATGGCGCCGGGACCAGCGCGCTTGCGCGTTTCGAGCGAGACGTGCTGAGCCAGCCCGGCATCTCGCACGTCGTGATCCTTCTTGGGATCAACGATATCGGATGGCCTGGCACGGCGATCGAGCCAAACGGAATCATTCGCACTGCGGACGAAATCATTGCCGGCTACAAGCAATTGATCGAGCGCGCCCACCTCCGCTCGATCAAGGTCATCGGCGGCACCCTTACGCCATTCGAAAATGCTTTGGCGGGACGACCCAACCAGGGATATTTCACGCCTGACAAGGAGGCGAAGCGCCTGGCCGTCAATAACTGGATCAGGACCAGCGGCGCCTTCGATGCAATCATCGACTTCGACCGTGTCATTGCCGATTCGGCCCGTCCAGCTGCTATGGCCGCGCCCTATGACAGCGGCGACCACCTCCATCCAAACGATGCCGGCTATAGAGCTATGGGCGAGTCTATTGATCTCAAATTGTTTCAGTGACCGATTTGGACGCGCCTGCATAGAGAAGGAGTTCCGTTTGAGCCGGGCGGAACGGTCAGCCCGAGCGCCTTCGCGTTCTCGACGTGACACCGAAATGAATGTCGGCAAGGCTACCTTGCCGGCGGCTTTAAGATCAGCGATTGCTTTGCCCGCTCGATGATCTTGGCCGGCAAGGCGTAGAGTCCAGCCACCAGCGCCTGCAACTCCTCGCCGCCCATAGGGCCGATGTCCAACCCGAACTTCTCCGCTTCGGCCAGAAGCGCCCTGTCTTGCAGCGTGGCCGCGAGTGCTCCGCGCAGGGCTGCGACGCGATCGGCTGGAACCCCCGGCGGCACGAGATAGGGACGACCGAAGAGGTTCTGGCTGTAGATCATCTCCATGACCTGTCGATCCTCCTCGGTTTTCGCGAATGTGATCGTCAGCGGCACGCCCATCTTGTTCATCTCAGGGTGGCCCCGGAGGTCCTCCTGTGCGAGCAGGCGCACGAAGCCGCTGTTGATCCAGTCGCGCTGCTGGGTCGCAAGGCTCGACCAGTCCATGCCGCACATGCCCTGGACTTCGTTGCGTTCCATCGCGACGATAATTTCGCGGCTGCCGGCGTACCCGCCGATGAGGCGCAGCTTCACGCCGAGCACATTGATCAACATGATGGGCAATTCCCGGAGCGACGCGCCTTCGCCGCTGGTACCGATGATCACCTCCTTGTCGAAGACCTCCTGAAATGTCTTCACCGGCGCGTCGGAGCGGACCACGCAAAGATACACGCTTCTGTTGGCGCTTCCGAGCATGATGAACTTCGAGGGATCGTATGGCACGGTTTGGTCGGAAATGAGCGGCCAGGTGATCGCTCCCGCCTGCACCGCGCCGATCGCAGTGCCGCCCCTGGACGCCTGCAGCGCGACGTAGGACGCGGCCTTGGTGCTGCCCGCGCCCGGGATGTTCTGCACGACGATCGTCGGATTGCCGGGAATGCGTCTTCCGAGATGACGCGCAACGAGGCGCGCATAGGTGTCGTATCCGCCGCCCACTGCCGAGCCCACCGTGATGGTGACGGTCTTGCCCCGATAGAAGGCTTCAACCGCATCCTGCGCCGGGGCGGCGTTCGCCGTGAGGCACGCGGCGGCGAAGACAAGGGCACATGGCAGACGGTACGACATGCGGGATCCTCTGCTTCGGCAATGCAGGATTGGAGCGGCCCCGATTTGGCAGTATACTTCGACCTTCAAACGCGCGCAGCCAGGCACGACCGGCACGAAAGAGGCGTCGGGGGAAGAATTTATGCAAACGACCGCCACCACCTTGCATAAGACACCCGCCACCTTCGCCGTGCGGCCGCTCTCTCCCGCGCTCGGCGCGGAAATTTCGGGCATCGATCTGCGCGATCCGATTGACGACGCGCTCAAGCAGAAATTCCTCGACGCATGGCACCAGCATCTGGTGATCCTGCTGCGCAATCAGACGCTCGACGAAGATGCCCAGGTGCGCTTTGCCGAGACGTTCGGCCCGCCGGCGAAAACCACCTCCGGCCGCACATTCAGCGTAAAGCATCCGTCGGTGATGCTGATCTCGAACATCCGCGAGGACGGCAAACCGATCGGGGCGCTGCCCGACGGCGAAATGCATTTCCACACCGACCAGTGCCACCAGGAAATCCCCGCCAAGGCGACGATGCTCTACGCCATCGAGATCCCGAGCAAGGGCGGCAACACGCTGTTCGCCAACGCCTACATGGCCTATGAGACGCTGCCCGAGGACATCAAGCAGCGCACCGCGGGCCGCCGCGCGCTCAACGCCTACACCACGGATACGACGCTGCGCACCGCGAACTATGACGATGCCAAGTCGTCGTACTGGCATCCGGTGGCGCGTACGCATCCGGCAACAGGACGCAAGGCGCTCTATGTCAACCGCCTGATGACGCGCGAGATCGAAGGCCTGCGGCGGGAGGAAAGCGACGCGATCCTGCAGAAGCTCTTCGATCACCAGGAGCAGCCGAAGTTCGTCTACGAGCATGTCTGGCGCCCCGGCGACATCCTGATGTGGGACAACCGCTGCACGCTGCACGCGCGCACGGATTTTTCGGCCGGGGAGCGGCGTTTGTTGCGGCGCGTGACCATTCTCGGCGAAAAGCCGGTGTAGGAACGTATAAGTCGGGTTGGTCAAGGCCGTCGCGGGAGCGACAGGAGCGAACCAAATGACACCGAGGAACATCAATCGAAATCTCGGCTGCGGGATTGCGGCGGGAGCCGTGCTGCTCCTTGCCCAGTCTGCCGCGATGGCGCAGAACAACGGCTCGGTGCAGGGCGTCGTCAACGACGCATACGGTCAGCCGGTCGCCGGAGCCATGGTGAAGTTGAAGCACGAACTGCGCCGTCTGACCTTCATGGTCGTCAGCCGCGAGCAGGGCCGATTCGAGGCGAAGGATCTTCCTCCCGGCCAGTACAGCCTCCAAGCCATCGGCGGCAATATGCAGAGCCCCTGGTTCGACGCCGTGCACGTCGCCGCCGGCGGCGGCACCGCCAAGGCCATCCTCGCGCTCAACTACCATCGCGGCCCCGACCTCCCGGCGGCCTGGCCGCAACGCATCCCGGAAGAGCAGGTGCGCCTCGTCTCCGTCGATCCCAAGGACCTGCCGGAAGGCGAAGGCAAAACTCTTGTCGCCGAGAAATGCGCGAGCTGCCATGACCTGCGGCGCGTCGTCGTCAAGCGCTCCAACCGCGACCACTGGGCGCACACCACCGCGCGAATGCGCACCCGCATGACGACCGCGAACATTCCCGATCTGACCGACGCGGAATACAACACGATCGTCGACTATCTGGTCGAGAAATTCCCGTGCAGCCCTACGATGCCAACAGCCGCCTGCCGCGCACCTTGCTGTCCGGCAAGGCCGTGAGCTATCGCGCGGTGACCTATGACCTCGTCAACACGCATGCCGAGCCGCATGACGTGGCGGCCGATCCGCAGGGCAATGCCTGGGTCTCCGAGCGCGCCGGCAAGCTCGGCAAGTTCGATCCCAGGGCGCTCACGTTCACCGAGCGCGACACCCCGCCCGGCCCGGCCGCGAAAGATCGCCAGAGCCTCGGCAATCCGCAGATCGATTCCAAGGGCATCCTCTGGGTCGCTGATGGGCCCAACAGCCGCTGGCTCAGCTATGACACCAATACCGACAGGTTCCTCGCCTTTGCCTTTCCGCGCGGAAAGGGCAATGCCGGCGGCAACAGCATGGCGCTGCATCCCGATGGCACCATCTGGGCGACCGGCGGCGGCAAGGAAGCGCGCCAGCTCTACCCGGAGAAGGCGGAGTTCAAGTTCTATGAAGCCCCGGCCGCCGCCAAGACGCACCGAAATCCGGGCGCCTACGGCCTAGCCATTGCCGGCGACCAGTCGGTGTGGTTCGCCGAGGACGAGACCGACCTGATGGCGCGCGTCGACCCCGTCACCGGCAAGGTCGACGAATACAAGATCCCCTCCCAGGGCCATGCCTATCCGCGCCGCATGAACAGCGACGCCAACGGCCACCTCTGGGTGGCGCTCTGGAACGCCGGCAAGCTCATGAAGGTCGACCACAAGACCAAAGAGATGACCCTCTACACGCCGCCGACCGCGACCGGCGGCCACTATTCGGTGGTGGTGGACAAGAAGCAAGGTTATGTCTGGGTCAGCGAGCATCAGGTTGACAAGATCGCCCGCTTCGACCCCAGGACCGAAGAGTGGGTCGAATTCCCGCTGGCCCAGGCTGAATCCGACCCGCGGCGCATCGACATCGATCCGACCAACCCAAACCGTATCTTCTTCAGCGGCAATACCCCGGGCCGTGTCGGCTTCGTGGAGGTTTTGCCGCAGTAAGGGCGGCGCCAGTGCAGCTCAGGTCTATCGCCATCACACCTCGTAGAGCTTTTGCTCCGACTTGTGCAGGTGCTCGACCGAACCGTCCGACCAGGTCGTAACCCTGGCTGTGGCCATAGAGGCGCAGCTCCGGCGGCGCCCCTCGGCTTGCCATGAAATCGTTATGCGAGGCGTAGATTTCCGCGCATGACGCGCCGGGCTTGAGCTTCGCGACCGTGTGCCGCTGCGCGTCGCGCACCACCGCGAAGGCATCGCTGAGCTCCTGCGACGCCTCCCCCAAAACCATGGTGCGCGCAAGCTCGGCGTATTGGCCGCCCGGGCCGTTGTTCTCGATCAAGAGCGTGATGTAGTCGCCCCGCCGCATGATCCGGCCCTGGTAGTGACGGCCGCGCAGGATGGCCGGCTGCCCGAGCGGAGCCGACGAGCCGCGGAACAGGCCCTGCTCGCTGCCCATGCGCTCGCCCTCGTATTGGGCGAGCGCGGAGAGGTCGCTGTCGCGCATGCCCGGCTTGATCGCCGCCACGACCTTTGCGAACTGGGCGTCCTGCATGGCGGCCGCGCGCCGGATGAGCGCGATCTCCTCCTTGCTCTTGACGGCCTTGATCCGGTCGACGAAGTCGGAGGCGTCGACGAACTTGGCGCCCGGAACCAAGGCCTCGATCAGGCGCACCAGGTCATGGGGCAGGCGCCCGCGCCCGAGCCATCCGATCGTCTTGCAGCCGCGGCGCTTGAGCTCCTGCGCGGCAAGCACCGCGTCATATTCGAGCGTATAGGAGACCGAGAAGAAGGACGGACTGTAGACGACCTCGCCGACCCCGGGATTGAGCGGGTCGCTGCCATCGAGCTTGTCGCGACGGTCCTGGGCGCCCATTTCCACGACCGTCATCAAATCCGAGCGATGGAAGATGACGGTGCGCGGATAGTCGTTGTGCGCAGGCACGTCGGTGAACCACTTGACGTAGCCGCCGAGCCAGTCGCTGGCGTTCTGCATGACCAGCGCATCGATGCCGCGTCCGGCCATCTCCTTGCGCACGGCGGCCCAGCGCCGCTCGAGCTCCTGGTTGGAAATCCGGGTTTCGACGCGTTCGGCCTGAGACATGTCACCCTTGCCTTAAATACTTGCCTTGTTTGCTCACATGCGCACGATGTAGCGCATTCGCTCGGGCGCCCCCGCCACGAAGGCGCGAAGGTTTTCGATCAGCAGCGGCAGCACCTGCTCGGCATAAATGTCGCTCATGCCGCCGACGTGAGAGGTGATGATGACATTCGGCAAATCCCACAGCGGGCTTACGGGCGGCAACGGCTCCTGGTGGAAGACGTCGAGCCCGGCTCCGGCGATTCGCCCGGCCGCGAGCGCACGCGTCAACGCGTCCTCATCGACGATGTCACCGCGCGCGAGATTGATCAAGACGCCTGTCGGCTTCATGGCGTCGAGAACGCTGCCGTCGACGAGATGATGCGTCTCTTTCGCATAGGGCACGAGGATGACAAGGAAATCCGCCTCGCCCGCGGTTTCGCGCAGCCGCTGGCGGGGATGAATCGCATCGAAGCCCGGCGCCGATGTGCGGGCCGAGCTGATCCCGATCACCTTCATGCCGAAGGCCCGGCAGCGCTCGGCAAGCTCTTCGGCAATCAGCCCGACGCCGAGCAGCACCACGGTCTTGCCCGCCAGCAACTGCTGCGGCTCGCGCTCCCAGCGTTTCTCGCGCTGGTTCTGCAAAAGCCTGCGAATCCTGCGCGCGAAGCCGAGCATGAAAAGGAACGCGAGCTCCGACATCTGCGATCCGTGGAAACCGCGTGCCGCCGCAATGATGACGCGTGGCGGCAGATTGGGCAGCGCCCCGATGTGGTCGGTTCCGGTGGTGAGCGCCTGGATCAGTCGCAGGCGCGGCATGGCGGAAACGAGGTCGGCGGTGATCTCGTCGGTGCGGATGAGGAGGATTTCGCTGTCGGCGCAGCTCTTCAGCGCGTCAGCGGTGCCGGTCGCGGCATGAAAGCGGAGCTGGGGAAAATGCGGGGTCAGTCTTTCGACAAAAAAATCGCAATCCCTCCCCACGATCAGGACCTCGGATTTCATCGACCGCTCCTGCTCCCGATGACCAGAACCTGCATTGTCTTCGACCCCCGTCATCGTTCGTCGCCAGCAAGCCCCGGTCTTTCAACAGGTTTTCTTCGCGGCTTGAATTGGAGATGACAGATGCTTAATCTGACCGGTCAGACTAGTTAGGAGGGAGCCATGGACAACAGGTGGCAAATGCAGGACGCCAAGGCGAAATTCGGCGAACTCGTGCGGCGTGCCGCCACCGAGGGGCCGCAGATCGTCACCTACCGCGGCGCCGACACGGCGGTCATGTTGTCGATCGAGCAGTATCGGAGCCTTGCAGCGGCCAAGCCGAGCTTTGTCGATCACCTCTTGTGCGGGCCGAAGCTCGACGACGAACTGATCGATCTGATCAACGACCGATCTCCCGATGCGGGGCGAGAGATCGATCTGTGAGCTTCCTCCTCGACACCAATGTGATTTCCGAGGCCCGGCGCAAACGCGCGTCTCCCCAGGTAACATCCTGGTTCCAGCGCGTTGACCCGACGAGTCTCCATATCAGCGTGCTGACCTTGGGCGAGATTGCCAAAGGCGCGGCGAGGTACGCCAAGCGCGACGTGGCGCAAGCCGCTGTGCTTGCGCAATGGCTGGATGCTACGCGGCGCGACTATGCCGACCGGATCATCCCGATCGATATCGAGATTGCGGAGACATGGGGCCGGCTCGACGCACTGCGTCCATTGCCAGTGATCGATGGACTTCTGGCTGCCACGGCGCTGGTGCGCGACATGACGTTGGTGACTCGCAATCTGCGAGATATTGCCGACACCGGCGTCACGGTGCTCGATCCTTGGGAAGCGTGAGCGCGGCAAAGGCTCATTCGATTGGATTGCAGTTCCCGGCCGCAGCGTCCAAAATCGGCGAGGCAATATCCGTTTCCAGGGTGTCGTGATGCGAAAGCCCATCTTTGGCGCGGCGGCCGCCGTCGCCGCCTTGTTGTCCGCGCTCGGCCCGGCGCCCGCGCAGCAGGACGCCGAGGATGTCACGCTGGCCTATCCCAACGTGGCCTTCACCTTCGCGACGTCCTATATCGCCGAAGACCTCGGCCTGTTCGCCAAGCGAGGGTTGCGCGTCAAGCCGGTGGTGATTGCGGGCATCGCCGCGACCAATGCGGTGATCGCGGGCAGCGCGGACTTCGCGCTCGCCTCGACCGCGACCACGACGCGTGCCGCCGCCCGCGGGCAGCGACTCATCGCCATCGCCAACCTCGCCGACAAGCCGGTGGTGCAGGTCGTGCTTCGCAAGGATCTGGCCGCCGCGGCCAATTTCGATCCCAAGGCGCCACTCGCAGATCGCACGCGCGCGCTGCGAGGGCGCACGCTGGCGGTCGACGCCATCAACTCCATCATTCACGGCTATGTGCTGCTGCTGGCGAAGCGCGCGGGCCTCGACGCGAATCAGATCCGCATCTCGCCGATGGCGCCGGCGAGTGCGTTGGCGGCGTTCCAGGCCCGGCAGATCGACGGTTTTGCGATGTCGATGCCGTGGCCGCTCGATCCGGTTCTCGCCGGCCACGCGACATTGATCGCGAGCGGCGCCGACGGCGATCCCGCCGACATGACGCCGTTCGGACAGGCGGTCGCGATCGTGAAGCCGGAGACCTGCGAGAGGCGCAAGACCGCCTGCATGAAGACGATGACACTCGGCCGACAGGCAAAGGAATTGGAACGATGACGATCCGCAAGCTTGCGCCGATCGGGTTTCTTGCGATGGGCGTGACCGCGGGCGCGCCGCCGCTCCATGCGCAAGCGGCGCTGGAAGATGTGATCGTCGCGGTGCCGAACTTCACGTTCACGCTCACCCCGACGCTGGTCGCCGAAGAGCTTGGACTGTGGGAGAAGCATGGCCTGCGCTTCAAGATGATCCAGATCCAGGGCGTCGGCGCGACCAATGCGGTCATCGCCGGCAGCGCGGATTTCGCGCAGGCGGGCGGATCGACGCTCACGCGCGCCAATGCGCGCGGCCAGAAGCTCGTCGCCATCGCCAACACGGCGGAGCGCAACATCGTCGCGATCACCTTGCGCAAGGAATTCGCGCCGGGTTTCGATCCCAAGGCTCCGCTCGAGAAGCGGGCGCAGGCGCTGCGCGGGCGCACGCTCGGCGTCGGATCGCTGCAGGCCAATCCGCACGCCTATTTGCGGGTCGTCGCCGCCCGCGCCGGCATTGACCCAGAGAGCATCCGCGTCACCGCGCTGGAAGGCAATGCGCAGCTCGCCGCCTTCGGGTCGAAGGCGATCGACGGCATGTCGAACAGTCCGCCGTTCCCGATGAAGCCGGTGCTCGACGGTCTCTCGGTCGTGATCGCGAACGGCCCCGACGGCGATCCGCCGAATGCGCTCAATTTCGCCTATAACGTGGTGCTCACGCGGCCGGAGACCTGCGAAAGACGGAAATCGGTATGCGTGAAGATGGGCCGCGCCTACAAGGACGCGGTCGCCTTTATTCTCGACCATTCGAAGGAAACCGTCGCGATCCTGCAAAAGCGGTTCACGACGCTCGACCGCGCCTTGATCGAGGCCGCCTTCGAGCAGATTCGCAAATCGACACCGCGCATTCCTTCGGTGACGCGGGAGGCGCTCGAAAATGCCGACGACTTCAATGTCGAAGCCGGATTCATGAAGAAGGAGGAGAAGCTCAAGTCCTACGAGGGGCTATTCACCAACGAATTCGTAAAGTGAGGCATGACGAACAGTTTACCGGTTTTGATCGTGGGGGCGGGGCCGGTCGGGCTCGCGCTTGCGGGTGATCTCGGCTGGCGCGGCGTGCCGTGCATGCTGATCGAGAGGACCGACGGCGCAATCGAGCAGCCGAAGATGGATCTCGTCGGCGTGCGCACGATGGAGTTCTGCCGCCGTTGGGGCATCGCCGATTGGGTGAGGGACGCGCCTTATCCCGGCGACTATCCGCAGGACTATATTTGGCTCACCGCGCTCAACGGGTTCGAGCTCGGGCGCGAGCCTTTCCCCGGCCGCGCCTTCGAGCCGTGTCCGCCGCAGAGCCCGCAGAAGCGCGAACGCGTGCCCCAGGACATGTTCGATCCGATCCTCAGGCGGTTTGCGTCCTCCTTCGAGCACGTGAATCTTCAATACAATTCCGAACTCGTTGCGTTCGCGGAAGAACCGGACCTCGTGCGCGCGACCGTGCGTGACACGGCAACCGGCGCGACCCGCACGATCACGGCCGATTACCTGGTCGGCAGCGACGGCGGCGCAAGCACGGTGCGCGAAGGCGCCGGCCTCACCATGAGCGGCACTGCGGCGCTCACCTACACCACCAATGTGCTGTTCCGCTGCGCCGACTTTCCCTCCCTGCACGACAAGGGCGAGGGCTACCGTTTCATCTTCATCGGGCCGGAAGGCACCTGGCTGACCATCGTCGCGGTCAACGGTGGCGATCGCTTCCGGATGTCGATCGTGGGCTCGCCCGACAAGGTGACCCACGGCGAAGCCGATATCCGGGCCGCGCTCCGCCGCGCCATGGGCCGCGACTTCGATTATGAGATTCTGTCCATTATGCACTGGGTGCGACGCGAGCTCGTCGCCGACAGCTATGGCACCAAACGGGTCTTCATCGCCGGGGACGCGGCGCACCTGATGTCCCCGACCGGCGCGCTTGGAATGAACACCGGCATCCAGGATTCGGTCGATCTCGGCTGGAAGCTCGAAGCGGTCCTGCGCGGCTGGGGCGGGCCGCGGCTCCTGGGCAGCTATGGGATCGAGCGCCGGCCGGTTGCGTTGCGCAATGTCGCGGCATCGACCGCCAATCTCGGGCGCATGCTCTCGACGCGCACCCGGCGGCCGCCGGCGGAGATATTCGAGGCCGGGCCGAAGGGAGACGCCGCGCGCAAGCACTATGGCGACTGGTATACCCAAACCATGCGGCACGAATGGTTCATGAACGGCTACCATCTCGGATACCGCTACGACGACTCGCCTATCGTGTGGCCCGACGGCACGCCGGCGCCGCCGCTCGAAACGTCGACCTATGCCCAGACCGCGCGTCCGGGAGCGCGCGCGCCTCATGTCTGGCTGCCTGACGGCCGCTCGACGCTCGATCTCTACGGGCGCGGCTTTGTGCTCCTTCGCCTCGGCGGGGATGCGCCCGCAGGCGAGAGCCTCAAGCATGCGGCCGCGGAGAAGAATGTGCCATTCCTGACCGTGACGCTCGAGGTGCCCGAGGTGGTCAAGGCTTACGACGGCCGGCTTGTGCTGGTGCGGCCGGATGGCCATGTGGCATG
>WNGL01006515.1_pt1 | contig 18711 bp, 13 predicted proteins | sample 5400591 | NCBI WGS metagenome assembly WNGL01 (sample SAMN13153377, study PRJNA577476) | soil metagenome | isolation source: 80 cm soil or saprolite under Garry oak tree replicate 1 | place: USA:California | collected 2016-06-15 | reverse complement strand
TTATTAGCGCCACAATTCAACGTCCCGTAGTGATGATTCTCGCGCTTACTTCGTTTTTGCTGTGGAGTGCTTCTCAGGCTTTTGCGCAGGAAAATTCTCCCGCTTCCGCCCAGAACGGCGATGACTACACGTTTTCTCACGATGTGAACGCGGAGACGACCACGTTCGACGCAGTAAACCCCACGACTCAGATTGCAGGTCGTATCACGGTCACGATCAGTGGCGCCATCCGTGGCAAGCGGCTCGGGGACCGGCAATCCGCCGGCGGTTCACGCGTTGAAGGCGAGCAGCAGGCGAGCTTTAGTTTTGTCCCTTCCAATCCGTATTCGCCCAGTTATTCCGCGATGGCCACGCCGTTGCAAGTTGCCGGGGATACCACCGACGATTCCATTTCCTTTGACTTCCCAGTCAAGGCCACCGGGTCAGACGGATCGGTGCAGTGGTTTATGCTGAGCGAAAAGATCACGGCTACCGCTGATGGACTGCAGATCACATTTGAGCAGGTGGAACTGCCTGACAAATTTATCGCACAACGTTAGCTTCAGCGCGGGACTGTGCTCGATTAAAGGTTGCGCTCACGAAGCCAGAGCGCACCGGTCAAATAAAACCCGACGGGCGCGGAATGCAGAACCACGGGCGCATGCGGTCCGTAAGCAGAAACGCAGATCAATCCCCCTTCAATCAAGTTAGGGGTTGAGTTGAGATGCCTGGGCTCCGGGGACATGCATTCAACGGCAGAGTTTGAGAAGAGAGGGACACGAGAGCAGTGAAATCCCCGGGGAAATCGAAACGATCAGGCAAAACGCAGAGAATTGGAGCCAAACCGGCCAAGGCACTTGTCCAAACCGGACCGGCTCGCAACCAACTACTCTGGCTTGGTCTCATTCTGCTCGCGACGTTTGCCGCTTACCTGCCTGTGCTCCGAGGCAGCTTCACCAACTACGACGATGTTCTTTACATCCCGAGAATCCCATGGTTCGCAACCTGGACTGGGGCCATCTGAAGGACATTTTTTCAACGATCTATCAAAATCAATATGCTCCCATAGCTACGCTCATCATGGCAATCGAGGTCAAGGTATTCGGGGCTATAGCCGCGCCGATCAAAGCCATTGCCGTTTTGCTCCACATCGTGAACACGGTGCTGGTATTCCAACTGATCTGGCAACTATTCAAACGCTTCGACTACGCGATCATCACCGCCGGACTGTTCGCGCTCAACACGGTGCAGGTGGAATCCGTTGCCTGGCTGGCGGGCTCGATGAAGATCGGTGCTTATTCGCTTTTCTTTTTGTCCACTTTGCTTGCGTACCTTCGCTATCTGCAAGACAAGAACCGCGGCTGGTTCGCCGTCTCGTTGTTACTGTTCCTGTTATCCTGCCTCTGTAAGGAACAGGCCATTGCTTTGCCCGCGACGTTGCTGGCGATCGATTATTTATACGGCAGGCGCCTGCGCGGCCGCGTCGTGATCCTGGAGAAAACACCGTTCTTCATCGTTTCGATGATTTTTGCAGCGGTGACTCTTTCGCTGAGCGGCAAGATGCAGAACCAGGAAATGGTGAATTACTACTCAGCCGCCGAGAGATTTCTCTTCGCTTGTTTTTCGGTTGTCAGCTATGCGCTCAAGCTCATCCTGCCGATGAACCTGTCGGCGTACTACACCTATCCGGTGAGAGGTTCGATTCCGCCATATTATTTTGCGACGCCCATCTTTGCGCTCCTGGCGCTAATCGCTCTTTGGCTCTCCTGGCAAAAAGGACAGCGAACGATCGTCTTCGGCATTGTCTTTTTTGGGGCGAACATTTTTCTACCGTTAATGTCAGAAGTCTTGTCGGTGCGGGATGTCATGATGGCGGACCGATACCTTTACGTTCCGGCAATTGGTTTTTTTCTGTTGGTTGCGTATGCGGTCGGTGAACTACTGAAATCGAAGCCGCAGCTGCGGACGGCCATTTGGAGCGGGCTGGTCGCCTACGGGTTGTTGTTGGCGGGGTTAACATGGCAGCGAGGGCACGTTTGGGAAAACTCGGTCACCTTGTTCACGGATGTGATTGACAAAGGCCAACTGCCCTCCGGGAGGATCGACCCATTCTTGTCGATGCCTTTCAACAATCGGGGTGTGGCCCGCAAACAATCGGGAGATAGCGCGGGAGCTCTTGCGGATTTTAATCAGGCCATAGCGCTGAACCCCAAAGATCCAAAGCCATGGCTCAATCGCGCGGACCTGCATTTCGATGCCGGGGAATTCGAGGCCGCAATGCCGGACTACAACAAGGCGCTGGAGGTCGACCCTAAGAACGCACATGCCTACGCAAACCGAGGCGCCAGTTACGGGGCCCAAAATAAATTTGATCTCGCCCTGAGCGATCTAAACCGTGCCATCGAGCTGGATCCCACGCTCGCGGACGCTTTCGGAAATCGCGCGCTGCTTTATGCTAACACGAAACGTTTTGCCGAAGAACTGGCCGACATTGACAGATATCTGCGCCTTAAGCCGGACGACGCGGAAATGATCAACATGCGAGCGTTGGTGTTAATAGAACTAAACCGGTTACCGGAGGCGGAGTCGGAGTTCGACCGTGCCATTCAGATCAGTCCGAGCACCGGCGCCTTCTACCTCAATCGGTCGCACCTTTATCAACGCACAGGCCGCAAAACACAGGCGCTCGACGATGCGCAGCGAGCTCAATCCCTCGGCGTTAAGGTGGATCCGCAGTACCTCAACAGTCTCCGCTGAAAATTCGTACGAGGACGACATCGACGCGTCGATTTGAGGTCGACGACCTCGCTGAACCATCACCATGTCTCTGAAAGTTAAATCGAAGATGGCGCGGAATAAGAAATCTACGAAGTCCTCGCGCGGCCAACTGAGAAGATTGACGGAGCCGGCCGAGTCTTACACTCTCACCGTGTCGCGATCGATTCTGCCACTTCTGATTTTCGGTTGGGTGAGCGCCGTCCTTCTTGTGGGGTCCGATAATTCTGGTGGACGACGCCGTCACGAGGCAACTGTCGCCATGTACACAATGAAAATCTAAGAATCCAAGAGCTTACCTCTTTGCACTTGTGATGGTATTCTCCAACCTGAGATGTAAGGAATAAGAGATGTCAATTGAAACAAACGATCGTTCGCACGAGACAGTCTGGACGCTGGAACGCATTATCAGCGTCGCCGGAAGTTTATTGATGATATCGGCACTCGGGATTATCAGCTACCATATTGGCGACCTTGTGCCCGCGGCCACTGCCACAACTCCAGAAGCGGTGAATGCCAACGCGTCCGCACCCGCACCCGCGCCCGTGACGGCCGTGCCACCCGCGCTAACGGACTTGCCGCCCGAAGTCTCGGTCGTACCGCTGAAGGATGTAAAGGGCGGGTCTTTCAAACTGGCCGACTTCTTCGGCAAGGTGGCGGTGATTAACCTTTGGGCAACATGGTGCGGACCGTGTCGGCGAGAAATTCCTGAGCTGGTAAAGCTGAATAAGGAGTTTCACTCCCGTGGAGTGGAGATGATCGGGCTCTCGACCGAGAATCCGGAGGCTTCCGCTGAAAAAGTTCGCAAATTCATACAAGACTTTCAAATTGATTACCGGATTGGCTGGGCCCCTGCCGAAGTTGGTGCGCCTCTGATGCAGGGACACGAGGCAATTCCGCAAATTTTCGTCATCTCGCGCGATGGTCGAATCTTGCAACGCTTCATCGGTTACAGCGCCGCCTACTCAACACAACTAAAGCAGGTGCTTGAGGATGCGCTGAAGTAAAAAGTTACGAAGTAGAAATTGGAACGCACCGAGGACAGTTCGATCGCCCTTTTCTCCGCGAATAAAGCGGATCCAAAATGCAGGAACTCCTGGCAGCACCTTCCTCTCCGGGCTGTCTTTCCACGTCCTGTCGCAGGGTTTGCCGGGCGGGATCAATCGGTGAGTTGGTCGGGCACATTCATCACAGACACAACGGGCGTGAACGTCAACTGGGCATGGGCTGCGGCCGTCTACACGACCTTCAACGCCGATCACAGCATGTTGGACGTGAAGGCGACCGATGATAATCATGATGATTGTGTCACGCAGAACTCCGATCACGCCGGCACGCCGGAGCTGTACAAGTCCAATGTGATTGGTGGAGCCCGCGGTGGCGGCGGTTCCAACTACACCGGTTCGCTTGGCGGCACCCAAGGCGTCGCTCCCTGCGACGTGTTCTAACGCCTGAGACAATTAGTCCCCAGAGAAATCGGCGCCGGGAGGTAATTCCTCCCGGTAATCTGGAGTGGCATGCGCGCAGCAGAACTCTCATCTGCCGGGTCGTGACAAAGCTCGGCAACAAACCCAACTCAATCATTGGCGATTTTGTCGATTATTTGCTCGCGCGCCATCAGAGTAGGATTTTAGCCATCCACATTATGCGAAGGTGATTGGCGGTCCCTCCTTCCCAGGCTCTTGCCACGCCGTAGTTTTAGCGAAGGCGCGCGCGTCATCAGAACCGGATTCTCGCCATTCACATCATGCGACGCTGATCTCGACAGAGTCCGGAGCCTACGGGGTCCGGTACCTTTTTGTCATTTGAGGCTTTTCTTCAGCCGAAACAGAGAATCTCCGAAGGCGATTTCCCCTGGGTCGAGCCCGTAAAGGGGAGGGGTCCGAACCTTTTTGACATTGCGGCTGAAGCGCCGCGAATGGCCGAATTTACACACGTTTTTGAACACCGCTGCTGCCAGCGATGGCTTTATTAGTCTTAGAAAGTTCGCCAGATACATCGGACGAAGACTCGAGTACAGCTTCGCCTTGCAATAAGAAGCAACGCTTTACTATTCGGGCAAATTCTTACGAGCATCAAAACTGTACCGATAGCAGCAACACGTCGTCAGCCGCGAAAGCTTTTGGTGCCGGGGACGCGAGCATAGACGAGCGAGAGGGATTTAAAGCGAGCCCAAGCGAACTGATTCGGCACCACGGTTTCTCGCAGCTGGTCAATGCTTCGATACTATTCGGGTTAATGCTCGGCTGCGCGCCTCTCCGCTGTGGCGACTTGCTCTGGAGTCATCTGCGTTTTCAATGCTTTCATCCGCTCCTCCACGTCCCGGGCTCCAACCTCCATCAGTTGTCCGGAACCAGCGCGGTATTTCTTCAGCCCCAGAAGATAGAGTTTGTACGTCTCGACGTAGTCGGCCGCAACACCCGCTCCGATCTCGTAACATTGTCCAAGACCGACCAGGCCAACTGGATTGCCCTGGTCGGCGGCCTTTCCTAGCCATTTCACGCCCTCTGAGTAATTGAGCGGCAGCAGTTGACCAGTCACGTAGAACATGCCCAGAGTGGCCTGCGCCATGTCGTAGCCGTCGCCTGCCGCCTTTTGAAGCAGTGGAAGACCTTTCGCGATATCCTTCGCAACCCCGAGTCCGTTGAGATAGCCAAAGGCCAACGCGCCCGTCGCGGCGGCGACACCGCCGGCCGACGCTCGTTCGAACAGGCGGATAGCTTCGACCTGATCCACCGCAACGCCTCGTCCCTGCTGGTACCGGATGCCGAGTTCGTACTGCGCCGCGCTATCACCATCTGCGGCTCTGCGCGAAAGACAGATCACCTCATCCCGTTCCCTGGTGTCATCGGGTGTCGGTTTGTTCGAGAACCACGACATCGGTTCCTCCTTCAGCGCGTTGAGCGTATCCCAATAACCCAGCCACATCAACCGCCGCGCCTTCCGCGCGGAAAAATTCATGGTCCCGGTAATGAGGCCTCCGAGCTTGCGGGAAGGAATGATCGCAAGGAATGGACGAGCCACCCCGAATGCCGTTTCGAGCGTATTCGCCGGATCGCCAGCCTGCTGCTTCTGCCGGGCGGTAGCGAGGACCGCGGCATGCAAGAAAGCAACATCCGCCGGAACGGGCTTTGGGGTGTTGAGAATCTTGTCGATGCGGATTCGTTCCGACTTGATCAGCCTCGGCGCGTCGAGATGTGCGTTGAGGTAGATGACGACAAACGCGTCGGCTTCGAGTACCGGCTTGATTGGGGTGTTGTCGGCAAGGCCGCCGTCCACAACCGGCGCGCCGCTGACAACCCGGCGAGGAAAGACTTCGGGCAGGCCCGCACTCTGTATCACATGTTCACGGATCCCGTCATCCGAGAGTTCCCGAAGATCTTTGTAGATCGGCGTGTATCGCAATCGAAAGTTCATGAAGCTATGTATGGCTTCTGCACGTTTTTCGTCGCCTGGATAGATTTGCACCCATCGTAGGGTCGCTAGCGTGACGTATGTCGCAAACGACGCATTGCGAATCTTCGACGGCTCGAGTCTGTCGGCCACGAGCCGCTGCAGCGGCTCATTGGAGAACAGCGCGAACTTGTCGGCGACGGTGTTGTGCAGTTTGAATGCCGTCCACCAAAGAGTGATCGCAAATGGCAGCGTGAACGCGACGACCATCCAGAAGCGTGCGCTTCCGATCCCTGGAATGTGACGCCCGAACATCCCGTGATACGCGGCGGCGGCGAGCATCGAAAGCAACGCCACCCGGACCAGAGGGCCGAGAAGGCGGGCCACCGCTTCCATGCAAGCCACGGCAGGCTTGAACCCGACCTTCCGGTACGACCCGAATGCCTCCGTGGCTTCCCAGAATGAGGGAACCGCTTTTAACGCGAACATTGGAGCCAGCGCGAGTCTTAACGCCACTGCTGTAAGAAAACCGATTGGATGCGCTCTCAGCACCTGACCGAAACTGATGTCATGCCAGATCTTTTTCGCCGCAGACAAACCATCTTGCGCGAGTAACGACGCGTTCAGCGCCCCGACGGAAGTTCCCGCTATGGCGTGAAACTCGCTGATGTGGTTGTCCCGGAGCGCACGAAGACATCCAAGTTCGTAGGCGCCTTTTCCACCGCCGCCGCTCAACACTAGCGCGAGTCGGCCCCTCCGAAGAGACTCGCCAGTTGTCCGCGAGCGTGCACTGCCTTTGACGTGACGACGCTGGTTCCGCATTTCGCCGAAGGAAGGAAGACGCATGACACAGTCCATTCACGCGGGGGTGATCAGCGTGTCGAGCTTGTTGAGATTGTCCTCGATGATCTTCCAACATTTCATTGGATCACTTCCATTTTCATCACCGGAAATAGTCATATTCTCCTTTCGCTTTTCCACCAAGAGCGCGATTCCGACGACGCTGGGATCGATCGAGCGGCGGGTTGCGATTGGCATCGTTATTCAATTTTAGCAAATAGGAAATCAACTGATCTGGATCAGTTTAAGAACAACAGCGCGTCGACTGCGCTGCACTTGCAATCTCAATTGCGTTGGCTTGCTTCGTTCTTAAAAAAATCCAAAATTGCTTGATAATTATCTGGATCGGTGAAGTCGCTTAATCCAATCCATTCCTTCTTTACCTCGGCAATCTCGCTCGGCCGCAAATGCCACGAAAGAGGCTGTTTCCAAGTACTTACACCCACATACGCTCCGCTGTCACGGTTTTGCTCGTTCTTTACGTCAAAGAAAATCCTTACGTCGCTAATATTAATATCTTCTAACGCCCAACGTTTTTCGAGCATTAGCAGCAAGCGCTGGGCAAAGAATCGCTGGGCGCTCCCACGCACACTCATGACTGTGTTAAGTGGGGAGGCCAGGTTGTAAAGTACTCCGTGCGCACCTTCCGCTGGCTTCGTTTCTGTACCGCTTGACTGCTTTGGATCTTTGGGATCCTCTCTTTTAAAGCTGTCAATTATGAGTATCAAAATGTGACGCGGCGGTGGGTAGTTTCTTGGATTTGTGTTTGGATTGCATAGGTCTGTTAATGCCTCGTCGATCCACTCAATTGCTCCAACTAACCCGCTGCTCTCATAGTAGCCGCCATCCACAACATGTTGATTGCCTCCGCCACATAGGGGCCTTGACTCTGCTATCTTGCTCGATCCGTGTACGCTTCGATTCTCCATCGCCGGTCGCCCCGTGGGAGTTACAAACGGAAAAGTCGCTGAAAGCCGTGCCGCAGTGCTGATCGCAATATCTGCACAGTAGCGTTTCGTAAACTCAGTCTCCCCGAGCAAACTATTACGAGTCGGCACCGTCGAGATCGCTAATCGTTCTCCTGTCTCAACAATTGTCGAATTCAATACTAGCGCAGGTCGCTTCAGGGAAAGAGCGTCTGCCCCCCACCCCGATAGCGTGGCCTCATGAAGTTTCGCATTTGTTCTAAACCTTTCGTCGAAATTCCTGCACCATTTTCTCTCCAGGATCTGTCCACGATCGTCGTAAATATCGCTGACAAACAATGGCGCAAGTGCGCGCCAAAGATCCTGGCGTAACATGCCGCGAACTGTAGGCGCTAGAGCACTTAAGCACGCGGCTTGAAAACTGTGACCGAAATCAGGGTGATTCTCGCTAAATACTTGCGCATAGAACATCGCGCCAACGCTGCCACCGGATACGCCGCTAATAAGGCGCACTGAGTGTGGCAAATCATATTGCCCTCCGGAGTCGTCCGCGAGGCGCTTACCCAATTGGTCCAGCACAGACGTGGTCCAGGCAGCAGATTGAATCCCTCCACCAGCCGCAGCTACGATCACTAATGGACGGCGTTGTTGTGTCGCCCGACCTACTATCTCGCTGGGCGTCAGCTCTACATCTATTTCTGACCTCGACCAGACTGGGTAATAATGATCAGCGTGCCCGAGAAAACCCATCGACCAGAAATAGGCCAGCAAGACTACCAAAAGAGGCAAGCGGTAAAAATCCCCAAAGTATGTAACTCCTGCAAGAACTAAGACTGCAAGAGAAATCAACAACGCTATAGTTACTAGCGGCGGAATTTCCACGGCTGATATGACCCAGTATGCAAGGACGACAATTAGTGCGAAACAGAAAGCTGTGATTATACCGTCGTAGTAGTCCCAGTCTTCTGGGTTGGCCGGGTTCTTTTTCTTGGAGTACAAATAGCCGGGTTGCTTTTGTAATCCTATTTTAATTCCGACCGAAACTAACCATCGGTAACCCCAGGTGGGCTCCAATTTATCAGAAATCGCAGCCCACCAGACACCTATCACCGCGACTGTGATTCCTGTTACCATAGCGACGCCAATCAGTGAGCTCTGATAAGTAGAGGGCGGGGAAGCGCGAATTACTGTTACGAGGTTGATGAAAAGCGCGATAAGGATAGCGGAAAACCAAAGAGCCGAAATCTCGTTTTGCGTTGCTTCATCTATCCTAAGTTTGAATCGTTCTGGGGATAGGCTCGTTATAAGTTTTGCAGTAAAATAAATGCTGCCACCAGCCAAACCGCATGCAATCCCGACGAAAAAAGCTTGTCCAATTTCTATAGCTTTAGACTCGTCGAACAAGTCGTACGCTCCAAGAAACAGGGAACGACCGGCACCAGTCGCAGTTAATGGAAGGGCCAGCAACGTTATCAATCCTAAGAACGGCACGCGAGCAAGGTACAGATAATGTATTGCGGAAGCGGATGCCCCCGGCAATGCCGCGGCCCTAGCCTGGATCCATTTTACCCAGTTAATAAAGCGAGTGGATAAAGCGGCCATGACTTATGGCGATAACCGCCGGAAGTGGCACGTTACCGTGGCTAGGTATTCCGACGGATATGACTCTAGGGCACACGAGGGCGCGTACTCTTTTGCCAAAATGCCAACGCGGATGTCAATACAAATTGCGATATTTGAAAGAAATTTCCGTGCGCGACGCACGGATCGTCCAACTTCGGCGGGGCGACCCACTCCGCCCCCTCATTTGACGCCGCCGCCAACGCCTACCGGTTCGCCGTGCCCGTAGCTCATAGCAACCTCGAGCTCAATCCGGATAATGAATGGGGGTCGGCCTAACGAGTGACTTTTGTAATACAAAAACCCCGGAGCCTACGGGGCTCGAACCCGCAACCTCCGCCGTGACAGGGCGGCGCTCTAACCAATTGAGCTAAGGCTCCTGACGAAGAAGTGCACTTTACTGGCAGCAGTACATCGCCGCAACTTCACAGGCAATGTCCGAGCAGCGATCGTGTCGCGCTTCTTCGTAAGGAGGCACCAAATCCCAATCAGCAAGCACCAGCAAAACTCTAAATAGCAAATTCCAAATCGCGACTCTCTGTTTTGGAGCTTGGGAATTGAAGATCCTTGGCGTTTGAACCTTGGAATTTGGATTTTCCGCGACGTGTAACGCCGGTGTTGGTTGAACATTTTGTATGACGGTAGCGTCGAACTCCGAAATGGTTCGCGAGTGAACAATTGCGAATGCGCCTTTATAAAGCTATAGTGAAACTTGGTTCGGCGGATTGACCCAAACCATAAATGAGCGACAAGCGCAGCGAGGGACTTCAGGACGGGGTTGGGGACTCGGGTCCGGACAATCTCATCGACGCATTCGATCGAGTCATTTCCTCGCTGCCGCCGGGCGATCCCGTTCGGCGCGACCTGTTGGAACTGCGACCGCAGATTTTCGATCAACAGGAAACAATGGTCGAGGCGCGCCGCATGATTGAGAAGCTTGAGGAAGTCATTAAGAAAGTGACTTCGCCAGCGAACCGGATTGGCACGTTTCTCGGCGCCACATCAAAGGAAACAGCGCACATCGTAGTTGGCGGCGCGGATTACTACTGCAACATCGATCCCCGTATTCCGCTCACGAAATTGAAAAAAGGAACACGCGTGCTCGTCAATGAAGCTTTCGTGATTGTCGGTGATCTGGGATTTGAGACAGCCGGCCCGGTGACAAAAATCACTGAGGTAATTGGGAAGGATCGATTGCGCGTTGGCTCGGAGCACGGATTGCAATCGATGGTGCTGCAGCGTTCTGCCGACCTTGCTCACTCGACGTTAAAATCAGGCGATGAAGTTCGCGTTGACTCCAATTACCGGATGGCGCTGGAGATGCTCTCGAGCACGAAATCGCACGAACATTATCTCGATACCGTGCCGGAGCTGCCGTGGGAAAAGGTTGGAGGTCAGGAGACAGCGCTCCAGGCAATCAAGGACGCCATCGAGCTGCCGCTACTGCATCCGGATCTTTTCGAAAAATTTCAACATGCCACGCCGAAAGGCTTTCTGCTTTACGGTCCGCCGGGCTGTGGAAAGACGCTGATTGGAAAGGCGACGGCTTATAATTTGACGAAGCAGCTTCGGGAAAGAGCGCGAACCGAGATGCGCGAATATTTCATGCACGTCAAAGGCCCCGAGATTCTGAACATGTGGGTGGGCGAATCGGAGCGAATGGTGCGCGAAATTTTTGCCACGGCTCGCGAGAAGAAGAGCGAGGGCTACATGCCATTTCTGTTTATTGATGAGGCCGAATCGATTCTCGGCACCCGCCGCGCGTCGCGTTACTCGAACATTCTTTCCACGCTTGTGCCGATGTTCTGCTCAGAGATGGACGGAATCGATTCGCTCAATGACGTTGTGATTATCCTGGCTTCCAATCGCGCCGATCTGATTGACCCGGCAATTCTGCGCCCGGGCCGGATCGATCGAAAAATCAAAGTGAACCGGCCGGATAAGCAAGGTGCGCGCGAGATCTACCGGATTTACCTGACGGATGCTCTCCCGTACGACGGTGTGCTTGCGAAAGAAGCCGATGGGCTCGGAGCGTCTATCGAGCGGCTGATTGAGCGCTTTGTAGACTGGCAGTTTACGCGCCGCGACGAAAACAAATTTCTGGAGGTAACGCTCCGCAGCGGACGCAAGGAGATGCTTTACCGCAGCGATCTCATCAGTGGCGCAATTATTGCCTCAATTGTCGAGCGGGCAAAAGCGATCGCCATCAAACGTGCGATTGCCACTCAACAGGACCAGGGAATTCGGGAGACGGATTTGCAACTCGGGTTCAATGCCGAGTACGCGGAGAACGACATTTTCCCAACGACGGACGTGGCCGAAGACTGGCTCAAGCTGATCGATTACGATCCCGAAAACGTCGTTAAAATCTCGCCTGTCAAACCGGTGTCGGACGCCCGTGCGCGTACACCATCTGGCGTAATCTAAGCCTTGCCCGGCCAACCTGGGAAATAGCAGAACTTGATGAAACACGTCTTTGGGCTGGAGACGGAGTACGGCATTACTCTTGGCGGTGCGGAGAGCGTCGATGTGGTGGCTGAATCGATCGAGCTGGTACGGCATTACACAGATCACGGTGCGCTGATGAAATGGGACTATGACTTGGAAGATCCGCATCTGGATGCACGCGGCTTTCGGGCTCGCGAACTACTCCAAGACACCGATGAATCCGCTTACTACGAGATCGATAAACGCCGCCCCCTCAGTTTCGAGGAAATAAAAAGCGACCTCGTCCTGTCAAACGGCGCCCGGTTCTACAACGATCACGCGCACCCGGAATATTCCACGCCAGAATGCACAACTCTTTGTCAGATGGTCGCGCAGGATAAAGCAGGCGAGCGGATTCTTGCAGAGTGCGCGCGGCGCCGAAACCAGAACTTGCCGTCCGGCTACGAAGTTCGGCTCTACAAAAATAACACCGATTTCTCCGGGCACAGTTACGGTTGCCACGACAATTACCTGATGAGTCGCGACATCGCCTGGGACAAAATCGTCGCCGGTATCCTGCCATTTCTCGTTACTCGACAAATTTTTGCTGGCGCGGGAAAAATGGGTGTAGAAGCAGAGAGCGGCCAGAGCGAACTGGGCGTTTATCAAATCTCGCAGCGTGCTGATTTTTTCAGTGTTGTCGTGAGCATTGACACGATGAATCGGCGCCCCCTGGTCAACACGCGTGACGAGCCGCATGTGGACGCGAGCCGCTACCGGCGGTTCCACGTGATTCTTGGTGATTCGAACATGAGCGAATGGGCCACAGCCATGAAAATCGGAACCACCGCTTTAGTATTGGATCTGATCGAGCGTGGAGAGGCGCCTCAGCTCGAAATCGCGCAACCCGTTGATGCGAACAAATCGATCAGCCGCGATCAAACCTATGATTGGATTATCGAGTTGAAGGATGGCCGGAAAATCTCTGCCATCGATGTGCAACGAATTTATTTGCGAGCCGCGAGCAAGCTGTGGCGCGATCCGCCAGACGCCGAGCACGCATGGATTTTGTGGGAATGGGAGAATGTGCTGAACGATCTCGAGCGTGACGTGATGCTAACGCGGGACCGCGTTGATTGGGCAGCAAAGAAGTTCTTGCTCGATGCGTTGCAGGCAGAGGAAAAACTTTCCTGGAGCGATCCGTGGCTGCAATCGATCGATCTGGAATATCACAACCTCGATCTCGATCGCGGATTGTATTATGAACTGTTGCGCAAAGGTTTGATGCGCCGCGTCACGACTGAGGATGAGATCAAGAACGCCATCTTCAATCCGCCCGAAACTACGCGCGCGTTTTTCCGCGGTCGCGCGGTGGCGCGTTTCAACGACCAAATTTCTTCCATTCAGTGGGACGAAATCGTGTTCACGAACGGAACACAGTCATGCCGCATCGCGCTTCCTGAGGCGGCACTGAATGCGCGCCTGGATGCGCTGAATCACGCCGCGCGTAACGGCAAAGATTTCTCCGAATTCATGAGCGCACTGGCGCAGATCGATTGATTCGAGAGTCCGTCAATCCAAAATCAAAAATCGGCAATCAGCAATCAAATCACTCCCACTCGATCGTGCTGGGTGGCTTGCTGGAGATGTCGTAACAGACGCGGTTGACGCCTTTGACTTCGTTGCTGATGCGGCTCGAAATGCGCGCGAGCAATTCGTACGGAAGCCGGACCCAGTCGGCAGTCATGCCGTCCTGACTTTCGACGATTCGAAGCACAACCGTATTTTCGTAAGTGCGCTGGTCGCCCATCACACCGACTGATTGGACGGGCAGCAAAACTGCAAATGATTGCCAGACCTTGTAATACCAATCGGCAGCTTCCATTTCACTCTGCACAATCGTGTCCGCCTCGCGCAGAATAGATAATCGCTCGGGTGTAACTTCGCCGAGAATTCGAACAGCAAGACCCGGTCCCGGGAAAGGCTGGCGATAAACAATCTCCTTCGGCAAACCGAGCTGCCGTCCGACCTGGCGCACCTCGTCTTTGAAAAGTTGCCGCACCGGTTCCACCAGCTCGAAGTGCATTTTCTCCGGTAAACCGCCGACGTTGTGATGAGTCTTGATGACCTGTGCTGGATTGCCTCCGATCGAGACGCTCTCAATCACGTCCGGGTAAAGCGTTCCTTGAGCGAGAAATTTGTAGCCACCGTGTTTGCGAGCCTTGTTTTGTCGATCTTGCTCAAGCAATTCCTCGGTCGCGTGCTGGAACACTTTGATGAACTCGTTGCCGATCAATTTTCGTTTAGTTTCTGGATCGGTCACTCCTTTAAGCAGCGCGAGAAAGCGCTCGCTGGCGTCCACGTACTTCAACCGTACATGGAAATTCTCGCCGAAAACACGCTGCACGACTTCTTCCTCGCGCGCGCGAAGCAGCCCATTGTTTACAAAAATGCATGTGAGCTGGTCACCGACGGCTTTGTGCAGCAGCGCAGCCGTTACTGAAGAATCGACGCCACCGCTCAAACCGAGCACGACCTTCTGATCGCCCACTTGCTTGCTAACGCGGGCGCAAGCCTCTTCGATAAAGGACCCCATCGTCCAGTCCATCGCGCACTGGCAGATGCGAAAGAGAAAATTCTGCAAGACCTCCCGGCCGCGTGGCGTGTGTGCGACTTCGGGATGAAATTGCAGTCCGTAAACTTTGCGCTGCCGGTCCTCCACGGCGGCGAAGTGGCAACCTTCTGTGGTGCCGACGACGCGAAAACCCTTCGGTAAAGCGGTCACTTCATCACCGTGGCTGTTCCAAACTTCGAGCTGATTGCCCAATCCATCGAAGAGTTCCGATCCATTGTTGATGTGCAACATGCCCGCGCCGTACTCGCGGCGTCCGGTGAACACGACTTTTCCTCCGAGGTGATGCGCCATCAGCATTAGCCCGTAACAGATTCCCAATACGGGGATGCCCAACGAGAAAATCTCTGCGTCAATTTGCGGCGCGCCTTTGTCGTAAACACTCGCCGGGCCGCCGGAGAGGATGATTCCATTCGGCTTCAGCGCAGCGATTTCGGCGGCCGGCGTGTCGAATCGAACGATCTCCGAATACACCTGACACTCGCGGATGCGCCGAGCTATGACTTGTGTGTATTGCGAACCGAAATCGAGGATAACAACTCTTGAGTGGGTTGATGCCTCTGTCATCTTCACGCGCTACGGGTGAGTTTGCGGGACGCTATGCTCTCCGGCCGGATCGCCGGGAGATCGCTCCAACGGGCCAAGCGTTCCCTGACCAGTCACCCCGCGCTCGAACTGCCCTTGCACTTCTTGCGTGCTGCGTTCTTCAAGTGGATCGGCACAACCGCCCGCAGCAAGGCATGCGATCACGAGCAGGATCGGCATGCGTTTCATCTACGTATTTTATGAAGCGGCTGTTTCATTGCAAGAAGGTTGCAGCCTTTCGGGGTTGAAGCGGTAGATTCTCGTTGCCGGTTTAACGCTTTAACGCTTTAACGCTTTAACGGCTGTGATTGATCCGGAACTTTTGCTTCAGGGCTATCGGCTTGGTGTTTTCCCCATGGCGATGGAGGACGACTCGATCGAATGGTTTTCGCCGGATCCGCGCGCCATTCTGACATTGGAAGATTTTCATTTGCCCCACGCGTTACGGCGTCTCCTGCGCAAGAAAGTTTTTGAAATAACTATCAACAGCGCGTTTTCCGAGGTGATCGGGGCCTGCGCAAAACGCAAAGATACGTGGATCAATCAGGAGATTGTCCAGAGCTATACGCGATTGCATGAACTCGGCCACGCGCACTCAGTTGAAGCATGGAAAGAAGGCAAGCTCGCCGGCGGACTTTACGGCGTCGCGCTCGGTGGCGCCTTTTTTGGGGAATCGATGTTTCATCGAGTGACCGATGCCTCGAAAATTGCCCTCGTGGCCCTGGTGGAGCATTTGCGCGCACACAAATTCGTGTTGCTGGACACGCAGTGGCTCACGCCGCACCTGCAACAATTTGGCGGGATCGAAATTTCGCGAAACCATTACCTGCGCCTCTTGCGAAGAGCAGTCGAATTGCCGCGGAAGTTTCTGTAAGGGGTTATGTTGTAGCCACCGGCCTCTGGCCGGTCCTCCATCCCAGCCATCTTTTGACGCTTGGAAAACGGCCCACAGAGCCGTGGCTACAGATTGAAGCAGAGAACTGGCCAGAGCGACTACCGCAATTGATAGTGACGCAATCTAGTCGATATTAAATGCGAAATGGTTAGTTGGATTTTGAAGAAGATCCTTGGGTCGAAGAATCAGCGCGAGCTGAGGCGGCTTACACCGATTGTCCGCCGGATCAACGAGTTCGATGAGCAGTTCAAGAGCCTGTCCGACGACGACTTGCGGGCAAGAACTGCGGCATGGAAGGAAGAGGTCTCCAAAATTCTGGGGCTAGAAGAGCAATGGAAAAAGCTGGATGAAATTCTGCCCGAAGCCTTCGCCGTGGTTAAAAACGCCGCGCGCCGGCTGAAAGAGCGACAACACTCTTTCACAGTGTGCGATCAGCCGATGGTGTGGGACATGGTGCACTTCGATGTTCAACTGCTCGGGGGCATCGTTTTGCACCGAGGCCGCATTGCAGAAATGGCGACCGGCGAAGGCAAAACTTTGGTCGCCACTCTGCCGCTTTACCTGAACGCGCTCACAGGGCGCGGCGCGCATCTGGTGACGGTAAACGATTATTTGGCGCGACGCGATGCGGAATGGATGGGTCAACTCTACGATTTTCTCGGGCTCACGGTCGGCTGCATTGAACACGATCAGGAGCCTGATGTGCGTCGCGAACAATATGCGATGGACATCACGTACGGGACGAACAGCGAGTTCGGGTTCGATTATCTACGCGATAACGGCATGGCCACCACGCGAGAGCAACAGGTCCAGCGCGGTTACCACTTCGCAATTGTCGATGAAGTCGATTCCATCCTGATCGATGAAGCGCGCACACCGCTGATCATCAGCGGCCCGTCGACGATTTCGACACATCAGTACGACAAATGGAAACCGCTCATTGAGCAGTTGGTCCGGAAGCAGAACATGCTTTGCAACCGGATGGCCAGCGAAGCGATTGAAAAATTTGAACAGAGTGATGTCGAGACTGGTGGCCGTCTAATGTTCAAGGTGAAGCTTGGTCAGCCGCGCAATAAACAACTGCTGCGTATGATGGAAGATCCCGACAAGCGCCGCGCCATCGATAAAGCCGAGCTTTCGTTTTACGGGGATACGCGCAAGGAAGAATTGTTCGCGCTCAAGGAAGAGCTTTTCTTCACCATCGACGAGAAATCGAACGAAGCCGATCTTTCCGAGCAGGGGCGCAGCTTCCTCAACCCCGACGATCCGAACGCATTCGTGTTGCCGGATCTAATCAACGAGTTCACCGAGATCGATCTCGATCCGACTTTGCCCGATGAAGAGAAGGACAAGAAGAAATCGGAGCGCCAGCAGCATTGCGATGCGCAGGCCGAGCGCATCCACAACATCTCGCAGCTACTGAAGGCCTATTGCTTGTTTGAAAAGGATGTCCAGTACGTGATCGAGGATAACAAGGTTGTGATTGTCGATGAGTTCACCGGCCGCAAAATGCCAGGCCGCCGCTGGAGCGACGGATTGCATCAGGCGGTTGAAGCGAAGGAAGGCGTCCAGATCGATCGCGAGACGCAGACGTTGGCGACGATCACGATCCAAAATTATTTCAGACTCTACCAAAGATTGGCGGGAATGACCGGCACGGCGGAGACGGAGGCGGCCGAGTTTCACGATATTTACAAACTCGACGTGAACATGATTCCGACGAACCGGCCGGTGCGGCGCACCGATCACAACGATCGCATCTACAAAACGCGTCGAGAAAAGTACAACGCGGTCATTAAAGAGCTCAAAGAAGCTCATGCAAAAAGTCAGCCCGTCCTGGTCGGCACCGTGAGCGTGGAAGCCTCCGAGTTGCTGAGCCGAATGTTGAAGCGCGAGAAAATCCCGCACAACGTTTTGAACGCGAAGTTCCACATGCAGGAGGCTGAGATTGTAGCGCGTGCCGGCCAACCGGGTACGGTCACAATTTCAACTAACATGGCCGGCCGCGGCACCGATATTAAGCTTGGGCCCGGCGTTATAGAGGCGGGTGGATTGATGGTGGTGGGGACGGAGCGGCACGAGGCGCGCCGAATCGATCGGCAATTACGCGGGCGTTGCGCTCGCCAGGGCGATCCAGGCGCATCGCGGTTCTATGTCAGTTTCGAAGACGATTTGATGCGCAACTTCGGCGCTGCCGATCGCATGACGAAAATCATGGAGCGCTTCGGTCTCGAGGAAGGTCAGGAGCTCGAGCATCGATGGCTCAATAAATCGGTCGAGACTGCGCAGAAACGCGTTGAGCAGCGCAACTATCTCGTTCGAAAGCGCACGCTCGATTTCGATGACGTAATGAACATGCAGCGTGAGGTGGTTTACACCTATCGCAACGAAGTCATCGATTCCGAAGAACCGCGCAAACTCATCTACGAAGTGATCGACGAAGCGGTGCCGGCAAAAGTGAAAGAGTATCTCGATGTCGATGAGCCGAATTACACCGGTTTCGTCCATTGGGTGAACACGACATTCCCGCTCGGTCTGACTAAAGAGAAAGCGCAATTCGAAACGCGGAGCGTCGATGAGAACGCACAGTTCCTGGTTGAAAAGATCAAGGACGCTTACGAGCGCAAATCAGCCTACGA